>Ga0210394_10006622_pt1 | contig 12492 bp, 14 predicted proteins | sample IncBWC12MmetaG_FD_160121 | JGI IMG/M metagenome (GOLD analysis project Ga0210394, IMG submission 160121) | Forest soil microbial communities from Barre Woods Harvard Forest LTER site, Petersham, Massachusetts, United States - Inc-BW-C-12-M | ecosystem: Environmental > Terrestrial > Soil >... | reverse complement strand
CTTAACTGCCGACCGCGCCCGCGGGGGCGTAGCTCAGTTGGTTAGAGCGTCGGCCTGTCACGCCGAAGGTCGCGGGTTCGAGTCCCGTCGCTCCCGCCAGTTTATCCATCTATTCAAAGACTTAAGCGGTTTTACGCGGCGCCGGTTCAGCGCCGCGGGACGATCTGCGCGCTCACACCGCTTCGACGATTTTGTCGGTCTTGGCGCGGAAGTGATAGCGCGGGATGGCGTCGAGATCGGTGCCGGTGATGCGGATCACCCAGGCCTTTTGCGGGTGCGCGGTGGAGTGGATGAGGCCGGACGAATAGGCCTGGGTCTGCCCCGGGCCGAGCGCGTACTGCCGAGCCTTTTCCAGGACGACGTTCTCTTCGCCCGCCGGATTGACCCTGCGCCATTCGGTCATCTCGGTGACGCCGCGGGCGGTGCCGTAGATCGCCCATGAGGCGCCGTGGCTGTGCGGCTTGCCGACCTTGCCGCCTTCCTGGACATGGGCGAGCACGTAAACGTCGGTCGCCGGATCGTGCCACAGCTCGCGGCGGCCGATGGGCGTATCTTCGGCAAAGGTCTCGCTGATGAAGGCGGGATTTTTCAGGAGCTCGGAGAGTTTTTGCGCGATGTCGGGCAGGCCGCTTTCGCCCTTGGTCTTGAGCGTCGTCGACAGATCGGCGCAGAAATCGGTGAGCGTGTACGGCATGGTAGTCTCCTCAAGCTCGCTTCAGTTCCTATCCGCTCCCACCAGCGCATTATAGCGCGCGATGACGTCGCGCGGCGTGGCCGCGGCGCGGGCGATGGATTTAAGCACGGTCGCGCCGTCGATGGGACTCATCTCGATGCCGAGTTTTTCGGCGTCGTCGCGCATCGCGGGATCCTTGCACATCGCCATGAAGGCATCTCCCAGCATCTTGGCGCGGTCGGCCGGTATGCCGGGCGGCGCCGCGAACGGCAGCGAGATGGCAAATTGCAGATTGGCGAAATCGATCAGCGCCAGCGCGTTCGGGTCCTTGGTCAACTCGTTGCCGGTCGGCACGTCAGGAAAGTCGGACAGCCGGGTCGAGCGGCCGAATTGCAACAGCGGGCGGAACGCGTCGTGGCTCCACAGATCGCGCTGGCCGGTGCGCACGGAACTAAAGCCGATGATCTGGCCGTCGATCTCGCCGCGCTGCATGGCCAGAAACATCGGCGCCGCGCCGACATAGCCGCGCACCACCTTGATGTTGAGGCCGAGAATCTCCTTGGCGATGGTGGCGAAGATCAGATTGCTGGAAGCCGCGTTATCGCCGCCGAGCGTGATCGATTTGCCGGGCTCTTTCAGTTCGGCAACCGATTTGATCGGATTGGTCGCCATGACCAGCATCAGGTAGGAATCCTTGGCGTAGGATGACAGGCTGCCGAGCCAGGTGATTTTCAGCGGATCGAAATTGACGTTCGGATCGCCCTGGATGGCCAGCATCGGCACCGCACGCTCGAGCTTGACGATGACGGAGCCGTCGCGCTCAAACGTGTTGTAGAGCCGGTTGGCGGAAGCGATGCCGCCGGCGCCGGGCTGGTTCTGCACCACGATGGTCGGGTTGCCGGGAATATATTGGCCGAGATGGCGCGCCACGAAGCGCGCGGTAATGTCGTTGATGCCGCCGGGCGCGGTGCCGACGATCATGGTCATCTGGCGGTTCTTGTAGAACTGCTCGATCGATTGGGCGTGCACTGGATCGGTTGCCGCACCCACGAGAAGGCCACAAGCGACCGCCAGCGCGGCGCAATGCCTGATCATGGAAACGCCGCGAGCAGGTGGCCAAAACCTTGCACCGGCTGGCGCACATGCAGCCGCTTCTGCATTTCCCAAACCCGCGCCGGCACCGGATGCACCACCGGCACCTGCAGATCCTGTTCCAGCATGGCGATGATGTTGAGCGTGCGCCAGCCGGAGCCGAGCATGTAGATGGCGTCGGCGCCTTTCGCTTTGAGGAAATTTTTCTTGATGTGGGCATAGACCTGCTCGCCGGACAGCGTCTGCACCTGGTCGAACGGCACGTCGATGCCTTCCATGCCGCGCACCGCAAAGCCCGCATCGCTAAAATATTTGGCGAAAATGTCGTTGAGCTTTTTCGGGAAATAGGTGGCGCCGACGAAGCTCTTGGCCTTGAGCGCGTTGAGCGCATTCACATGGTTCTGCGCCACACTCATCACCGGCACTTTGTATTTCTTCTCCCACTCAGCGACGATCTTGGCTTCGCCCTTGCGGCCGAGCACCATGAAGGGCGGCGCGCCGTGCGGGTGGATGAGATCGCATTTCTCCTCGGCCAGCACCGCTACGAGCTTTTCGTAGTGCGGCATCATGGTGTGAAATTCGTCGGCGGTGCCGCGCTTGATGTTGAGGAACAGCGGAATGAGGCCAATGCCTTCGGGCAACAGCCGGCAGACCTCCTCGGTCACGCCGGGCCGCATGGTCGGATTGATCATGCCGACGACACCGCGCCAACTGGAGAACGCCATGAGGGGACCTCTCGATGCTTGGCGCGTGACGCGGTTTTAGCGCTGAGCGTGGCGCTCCGAGCCGTGTTGCTTGATGAACGCGATCATCGCCGCCATCGCTTTGACCGAATTGGGATCGAACGGATGTTCGTTGACGAAGGTGTGGCGCGCGCCTTCGAGCAGCAGCAGATCGATTGAACCGCCGGCGCCGCGATAGTCCTTGGCGAAGCGTTCGGCGAGCTCGACCGAGGTCCATTGATCCTGCGTGCCCTGGAACACCAGAGCCGGCGGCAGAAAAACCTTCTCGCCGCGCTCGATGATCAGTGCCGGCGTCGCCTCGATCTGCGTCGCTTCGCTGCCGAAGAAGACATCGTGGCCCTTGGCGAGCGCGTTGTCGCCCTTGGCCTTGGCGAGCTTGTAGCGCTCCAGCGGGAACAGCACGCCCCAGCCCGACACCACGAAGGCGAGTTTTGCATCCATGTCGGGCGCGTCGGCGAGCGGCAGCGCGCGGTAACGCGGGTCATCCGGGCGGATCGCCGCCAACAGGATTTGATGGCCGCCGCTCGAGGTGCCGTAGGCGCCGACCTGGCCGGCGCTGCTGCCGAACTCGCCGGCGTGGCTTTTAAGCCAGCGGATACCGTAATTGATGTCCTGCAGCGACGCCGGGTAGGGCGCCTCGGGCGCGTTGCGGAAATCGATCGCCAGCACCACGATGCCGGCGGCGGCGAGATCGAGCGCGACGTTCTGGCCGTCGGTGCGATCCTTGTTGTTCCAGGCGCCGCCATGGACCTGCAGCACCGCGGGGAAAGGCCCGCTTCCCGCCGGCTGATAGAGCCGCGCCAGCCGCGGCTTGTCATCGCGATGATAGACGATGTCCTTGACGACGAATTCGTAAGACGCGTTGGCTTGCGCCCGCGCCGCCGCCGGCAGCATGGCCGCGCCAAAAATTGCTCCGCCAGCTTGCAGCAGTTCGCGTCGCTTCAACGTCATGCCAGCCTCCCTTAGTTTTAGTCTCTTGTGAGGCGGCAGTTTAGCGCAAATCGGCCGAAGTCTCACCCCCGATAGATCGGCGCCGGCTGAGCGAAGAAACTCCACAGGATGTGATAGACCAGCGCGTAATTCTTCTGCTGAAAGCTGGCATGCGAAATACCGGGCATCACGGCGAAATGCTTGTCCGGGTTCGGCAGTTTGGCGAAGAACGCGACCAGATCTTCGAAGCTGGCGATACCGTCCCACTGACCGCGCATGATGAGCGTCGGCACCGTGATCTTTTCCGGATCGACCACCGGCAGCCGCGAGCACATGTCGACGTAAGTGCCAGTCGGCACCGAATCGTCGAGCGCGGCGACGGCGTCGGCAAAGGCGTCGATGACCTTCTCCTCGGCGGTGCCGGGATGATCGCGATCGAAGATCGAATGAATGAACGCCTTGTCGATCGGCCGGCGGTTTTTTGCCGAAAATTCCGGCAGCTTCTTCTTGCGCTCGGCGAGCGTCGGCGAGCCCTCGCCGGTCCACACCATGGCGTCGAGGGCGAGGCGGGCGACCAGATCGGGATGGCGCTGGGCGAACAGCGCGGCGCGCAGCGCACCGGATGAGATGCCATAGACGAGGAGGGGACGCTTGCCGCGCAGCTTATTGATGTAGGTCGCGGCAGCGAAGCAATCGTCGGCGCCTTGGGCGATCGGTGCGTTGTTGTCGCGGTCCTTGGTGGAGCGGCCGTAGCCCTCCATGTCGACGCACCAGCAGTCGAAATTCTGCCGGGCGAAGAAATCCATCACCGAGGAATCCGGTCGCCCCGGCACCTGCAGGTCGAACGTCGGCTGCGCCGCCATGGACGAGCCGTGGACGAACAGGATGGTGCCCGCGGTCTGTTTGGGATCGCCGGCGCATTTCTCGAACAGGAACAGTTTTGCGCCGTCCTTGGTGGTCCAATGCTCCTCGCCTTTGATCGCCGCGGCGGGTTTTGTCATCTCGTTCATGATTCACCTACATGTGTTTCCCGGATGCGGTGCAGCACGAAGTGGTGCACCGCTGATCCGGGATCGTCGCAGACTCGGAGCTCGTTACGATCCTGGGTCTGCGGCGCATCACTACGCCATAGCGCGTCGAAGACGCGCGTAACCGCGCTTAAGGCTTCGTGCTGCGCCGCGCCCGGGAAACAGTTTAGCCTAATTGATCAGAGCAATGTGGTTGGTCTGGATCACCTTAGCCCATTTGGCGATTTCCGACTCCATGAAGGCGGTGAACACAGCCTGCGTCATCACCATGGGCGACGCGCCCTGTTTCTCCCAGGCGTCCTTGATGTCGGGGAGCTTGAGGATGTCGGTGATGGTGCGGTTGAGCTGATCGATGATCGGCTGCGGCGTCGCTTTCGGCGCCATGAAGCCGACCCACAGCGTGGCCTGAAAGCCGGGCACGCCGGCTTCGCTGAAGGTCGGCACGTCGGGCAGGATCGGCGAACGGAGCCTGCCGCTGGTGGCGAGCGCGCGGACCATGCCCGATTGCACGGTCGGCGCCATGGTCGGAATCGAGTCGAACAGCATTTGAATCTGTCCGCTCAAAATATCGCTGCGCATGCCGGTCGAGCCTTTGTAGGGCACATGCACGATGTCGATGCCGGTGAGGCTTTTCAAAAGCTCGGCCGCCATGTGGTAGTTCGAGCCGGGCCCCGATGAGCCGTAATTGAGCGTTCCGGGTTTTGCTTTCGCCAGCGCCAAAAGCTCTTGGAGGGTCTTCGCCGGCACCGAGGGATGCACGACCAGCACCAGGTCGGTGTCCATCAGCGGTGCCACCGGCGTCAGGTCGCGCATCAACTGATAGGATTTTTGGGTGTAGAGCGTCTCGTTGACCGTCTGCGTGCCCGACACCATCAGCAAGGTGTAGCCGTCCGGCGCCGCGTGGGCGACGAGGTCGGTGCCGATCGTGGTGCCGGCGCCCGGACGATCTTCGATGAAGAACGTCTGGCCGAGCGACTTTTGCAATTCGTTGGCGATCGAGCGCGTGTAGACGTCGGTCGGCCCGCCGGCGCCGAATGGCGCCACGATCTTCACCGGCCGCGACGGATAATCGTCGGCGCGGCTCGACGATGGCCCGGCAACGACGCCGGCCAGCGCGAGAAGCATTGCGTCACGTCGCGACACTGCGGTCGGAAAATTCATGGCTTTCCTCGAAACGGGGCTAGTTCAATGTCACGCCGGTGATGCGGATCACGTCGCCCCAGCGCTTGTACTGGTCGGCGATGAAGGCGGCAAAATCCGCAACCGATTTCGGCTGTGGCTCGCCGCCAAGCTGCCTGAGCTTGTTCTGCAATTCCGGCGTCGCCAAGCCCTCGTTCACGACCTTGTTGATCTTGGCGACGATGGCAGCGGGCGTGCCGGCCGGCGCCACGATGGCCTGCCAGGAATCCGGCGGCATGCCGGGATAGCCGAGCTCGTCCATGGTCGGCACGTCGGGAATTTCCGGAATGCGCGCCGGGCTGGTGACCGCGAGCGCGCGCACCTCGCCGGATTTGATATGCGGCACGATCGCGGTGGTGCCTTCAAAGGTCATGTTCATCTGCCCGGCCAACACGTCGATGGTGGCCTGGGACGCGGTCTTGTAGGGCACGAACACGATATTGGCGCCGGTGATGTGCTTGAACATTTCCCCGCACATATGCGGCGGCGTGCCGATCACCGCGCCGTAATTGAGCTTGCCCGGGTTGGTCTTGGCGTAAGCGACCAGTTCCTTGACGCTGTGCGCCGGGACCGACGGGTTGATCGCGACCACCAAAGGTGCCGAGGAGACCATCGCCACGGCGGCAAAATCCTTGACTGGGTCGATGCCGGCGTCCTTGTAAAGCTGCGGGCTGATGGCGAGCGAGCCCGCGGTCGCCGCCAGGAGCGTGTAGCCGTCGGGCGGCGAGCTCGCCACCGCCCGCGCCGCCAGCGTACCGCCGGCGCCGACGTGGTTTTCCACCACGATCGGGCCGAGATGGTCCGATAGATACGCGCCGATGATGCGCGCCGCCACGTCCGGCGGCCCGCCCGGTCCGAACGGCACGATCAGCTTGATCGGCTTTTCGGGGAAATTGTCCGCCACGGCCGCTGCCGGCAGGCCGATCGCGATTGCGGCGGCTAGCGCGACAGGCACATACCGGCCAAACCCGCGCGCCATCGGACTCGTCATCGCTCTCTCCCGGCCAAAGTCACGCCATCGTAGTATCGCTTAATCGTAGTATCGCTTAATCGTAGTATCGAGCATGGCGACGGCGTCAACGCGCCACCTCAACGCACAGGCCGCCTTGCACCTTTTTGTGCACTGCGCTAAGGGTCGCCAAGTTCCGTCGCCAGCGCGAATCTGCGGAAAATTGGGGCAAATCGGCGCGGTTTCGTGGGTCGCGGAACGGCGCCGCAATGGACATATTCCGGATCGGGAAGCCTGTCCGAACCGCTCGAGTAAAGGGCTGCCGATGACCCAGACCATGAGTCAGTTCCTGCTCGGTTATCTGCCGCTGGTCGTGTTCATCGGCGTTGCCACCGTCATCGGGCTGGTGCTGCTCACGGTGGCGTTCCTGGTCGCCTATAAGCAGCCCGACCCGGAAAAGCTCTCGGCTTACGAATGCGGCTTCAACGCCTTCGACGACGCGCGGATGAAATTCGACGTCCGCTTCTACCTGGTCGCCATCCTGTTCATCATTTTCGACCTCGAAGTGAGCTTCCTGTTCCCCTGGGCCGCCGCTTTCGGTCAACTCGGCGTGTACGGCTTCTGGTCGATGATGCTGTTCCTTGCGGTGCTGACCGTCGGCTTTATCTATGAGTGGAAGAAGGGAGCGCTCGAATGGGATTGAGCGAACCCGCCATCGCCACACCGAGCCGGACCATCATCGACCCGCGCACCAATAAGCCGGTGGGGGCGGATGATCCGTTTTTCAGCGACCTCAACAGCGAGCTTGCCGACAAGGGATTCCTCGTCGCCGCCGCCGACGATCTGATCGCCTGGGCGCGCACCGGCTCGCTGATGTGGATGACCTTCGGGCTCGCCTGCTGCGCCGTCGAGATGATGCAGATGTCGATGCCGCGCTACGACGCCGAGCGCTTCGGCTTCGCGCCGCGAGCTTCGCCGCGGCAGTCCGACGTCATGATCGTGGCTGGCACCCTGACCAACAAAATGGCCCCGGCGCTGCGCAAGGTCTACGACCAGATGCCGGAGCCGCGCTACGTGATCTCCATGGGGTCGTGCGCCAATGGCGGCGGCTACTATCATTACTCCTATTCGGTCGTGCGCGGCTGCGATCGCATCGTGCCGGTCGACATCTATGTGCCGGGCTGTCCACCGACCGCAGAGGCGCTGCTCTACGGCGTGCTGCTGTTGCAAAAGAAGATCCGCCGCACTTCGACGATCGAACGCTGAACATGGACGAGACGCTCGATACGCTCGGCAAGACCATTACAGGGGCGCTTGCCGCGTCGGTAACCGGTTATGCGGTCGCCTTTGGCGAATTGACCGTGACCGCGCTGGCGTCCGACATCGTCGCGGTGATGCGCTTTCTGCGCGACGATGGCCGTTGCCAATTCTGGAATCTGATCGACATCACCGCGGTCGATTGGCCGGGCCGCGAGCGGCGCTTCGACGTGGTCTATCACCTGTTGTCGCCGAAACAGAACGCGCGCATCCGCGTCAAGGCCGAGACCGACGAGACGACGCCGGTGCCCTCGATCATCGAGGTGTTTGCCGGCGCCGACTGGTTCGAGCGCGAGACCTACGATCTCTACGGCATCGTGTTCACCGGCCACCCGGACATGCGGCGCATCCTGACCGACTACGGTTTCGAGGGTCATCCGCTGCGCAAGGATTTTCCGCTCACCGGCTTTGTCGAGGTCCGTTACGACGACGAGCTCAAGCGCGTGGTCTACGAGCCGGTGCGGCTGGCGCAGGAATTCCGCACGTTCGATTTTCTGTCGCCCTGGGAAGGCACCGACTACGTGCTGCCCGGCGACGAGAAGGCGAAGAAGGGGCAAGCGTCATGAAGCCCACCCTAAAACCCGGCATGACGCACCGCTTCAGCTACAAGGTGCCCGAGAACAAGACGGTGCCTTACACCTATCCGGAATCGCCGGAGATCGCGGCGATGCCGAAAGTGTTCGCCACCGGCTACATGATCGTGCTGATGGAATGGGTGTGCACGCAACTGTTGGCGCCGCATCTCGACTCGGGCGAGGGCAGCCTCGGCGTCCACGTCGATGTCAGCCATCTCGCCGCGACGCTGCCCGGCATGACGGTGACGGTCGATGTCGAGTGCGCGGCGGTCGCCGGTCAGCGCGTCGCCTTCAAAGTCAAGGCCCATGACGGCGTCGATCTGATCGGCGAGGGCCGGCACGATCGCTTCGTCGTCAAGTGGGACACGTTCAACGCGCGCGTTGCGGCGAAAGCCGCCAAAGTGGCGGAGATGGCGTGATGGCCGAAGCCGCGCAGCGCAATTTCACCATCAATTTCGGGCCGCAGCATCCGGCGGCGCACGGCGTGCTGCGCCTCGTGCTCGAACTTGACGGCGAAGTTGTCGAGCGCGTCGATCCGCATATCGGGCTCTTACATCGCGGCACCGAAAAGCTGATCGAGCAGAAAACTTATCTGCAGGCGATCCCGTATTTCGACCGGCTCGATTATGTCGCGCCGATGAACCAGGAGCATGCGTTCTGCCTCGCGGCGGAAAAGCTGCTCGGCCTCGCCGTGCCGCGGCGCGCCCAAATCATCCGCGTGCTCTATTGCGAAATCGGCCGGCTGTTGTCCCATCTTCTCAACGTCACCACGCAGGCGATGGATATCGGCGCGCTCACCCCGCCGCTGTGGGGGTTCGAGGAGCGCGAGAAGCTCATGGTGTTCTATGAGCGCGCCTCGGGCTCGCGCATGCACGCGGCCTATTTCCGCGTCGGCGGCGTGCACCAGGATTTGCCGCCGAAACTGATCGACGACATTTCAGGCTTCTGCGATCCGTTCCTGAAAGTCTGCGACGATCTGGAAGAGCTCCTCACCGAGAACCGCATCTTCAAGCAGCGTAACGTCGATATCGGCGTGGTGCGGCTCGAAGACGCCTGGGCGCGCGGCTTTTCCGGCGTCATGGTGCGCGGCTCGGGCGCGGCGTGGGACCTGCGCAAGGCGCAGCCCTACGAGTGCTACGCCGAGATGGATTTCGACATTCCGGTGGGCAAGAACGGCGACAATTACGACCGTTATTGCATCCGCATGGAAGAGATGCGCCAATCGATCCGCATCATGAAGCAGTGCATCGAAAAGCTGCACGCGCCCGACGGCCAGGGCAGGGTCACGGTCGACGACCACAAGATCATGCCGCCCAGGCGCGAAGAGATGAAGCGTTCGATGGAAGGCCTGATCCATCACTTCAAGCTCTACACCGAGGGTTTCAAGGTGCCGGCCGGCGAAGTCTATGCCGCAGTCGAAGCGCCCAAAGGCGAGTTCGGCGTTTACCTGGTCGCCGACGGCTCCAACAAGCCGTACAAATGCAAAATCCGCGCGCCGGGTTTCGCCCATCTGCAGGCGATGGATTTCTTGTGCCGCGGCCACATGCTGGCCGATATCTCGGCGATCCTGGGTAGCATCGACATTGTTTTCGGGGAGGTTGATCGATGATCGCTTCTCCGCGCGATCGGCTTGGCTCTTCCTCCCCCTACAAGGGGGAGGATAGGCGGGGGTCTGCGGCCTCGCGGTTCTCACGCCCGCCGGAGGCAACCACTCACGCGCGTCGCTTGCGCCGCGACGCCACGAAGGCAGAAAAGAAACTTTGGTATCTGCTGCAACGCGGTCAAATGGCAGGACAAAGTTTTCGTCGCCAGCATCCGCTCGGCAAATACATTATCGACTTTTATTGCTCACCGCTGAAGCTCGCAATCGAAGTCGACGGTGGGCAGCACAATGAGCAAGCTCATCAAGCTCATGATGAACGTCGGTCGCAATGGTTGCGCGGCAAGGGAGTAACCGTGCTCCGCTTCTGGAACAATGATGTGCTGCAAAACATCGAAGGCGTTTGGGACGAGATCGAACGCATAGCCACTAAGCTGAGCTTGCGAGCCGTGAGCCAGCTTTCAAAAGAACAAACTCAGTCAGCGGAGGCCAGCAAGTGAGTTTGACTGTGCGACAGCGGCTTGGCTCTTCCTCCCCCTGTAAGGGGGAGGATAGGTGGGGGTCTGCGGCCTCTACGCCTTCGCAAGCGCTTGTGGCAAAGCGCGTTGCCGACCTGGCTGGCGGATCGACCGCATATTCTCGCTGCCGGCCCGCGACCCCCTCCCTGACCCTCCCCCTTTCAGGGGGAGGGAACTATGGCGAGGTCGACCGATGAGCGTGCGCCGTCTTGCCGAGAAGCAGCCGCCGAGCTTTGCGTTCACGCCGGAGAATCTGGCCTGGGCGAAAGCGCAGATTGCCAAATATCCGGAAGGCCGCCAGCAGTCGGCGGTGATCCCGATCCTGTGGCGGGCGCAGGAGCAATCGGGCGGCTGGCTGCCGCAGAAGGCGATCGAGGCGACCGCGGAACTGCTCGGCATGGCGAGAATCCGCGTGCTCGAGGTCGCGACGTTCTACACCATGTTCAATCTCGCGCCGGTCGGCAAATTCAACGTGCAGCTTTGCGGCACCACGCCGTGCATGTTGCGCGGCTCCGAGGAGCTGAAAAAAGTCTGCCGTCGCATGATCGGCGAGCAGGACCACGTTACCAAGGACGGCATGTTCTCCTGGACCGAGGTCGAATGCCTCGGCGCCTGCGTCAACGCGCCGATGGTGCAGATCAATTACGATTACTACGAGGACCTCACGCCGGAATCGTTCACCCGCATCCTCAACGATCTGTCGCTCGGCCGCACGCCGAAGCCGGGGCCGCAGGTCGACCGCTTGAACTCCGCGCCGATTGGCGGACAGACCACGCTCCTGGACGAGGCCTGATCGATGCTCGCCGACAAGGACCGCATTTTCAAAAATCTCTACGGCCAAGGCGATTGGGGCCTCGAAGGTGCACGCGCCCGCGGCGCCTGGGACGGCACCAAGGCGATTTTGGAAAAAGGCCGCGACACCATCGTCAACGAAATGAAGGCGTCCGGCCAGCGCGGCCGCGGCGGCGCCGGATTCCCGACCGGGCTGAAATGGTCGTTCATGCCAAAGCAGACCGACCGGCCGAGCTATCTGGTCATCAATGCCGACGAGTCCGAGCCCGGCACCTGCAAGGACCGCGAGGTGATGCGCAACGATCCGCATCTCCTCGTCGAAGGCTGTCTGATCGCCGGCGCCGGCATGGGCGTGCACCATTGCTACATCTATGTGCGCGGCGAGTTCATCCGTGAACGCCAACGCCTCGAAGCCGCGGTGCAGCAGGCCTATGACGCAAAGCTCATCGGCAAGAACAATTCAAACGGTTTCGATTTCGACATTGTCGTGCATCACGGCGCCGGCGCCTACATTTGCGGCGAAGAGACAGCGCTGCTCGAAAGCCTCGAAGGCAAGAAAGGCCAGCCGCGGCTCAAGCCGCCGTTCCCGGCCAATATGGGTCTCTACGGCTGCCCGACCACGGTGAATAATGTCGAGACCATCGCGCAGGTGCCCGACATCATGCGCCGCAGCGCCGCCTGGTTCGCCGGCATCGGCCGGGCCAACAACACCGGCACAAAGCTCTATTGCATTTCCGGCCATGTCGAGCGGCCGTGCAATGTCGAAGAGGCGATGGGCATTCCGCTGCGCGAACTGATCGAGAAACACGCCGGCGGCGTGCGCGGCGGCTGGAATAATCTGCTCGCCGTCATCCCAGGCGGTTCGTCGATGCCGATGGTGCCCGCAGGCCCCGATCAGGCCGATACGCTGCTGATGGATTTCGACGGCTGCCGCGACAAGAAATCGGCGCTCGGCACCGCGGCCGTGATCGTCATGGACAAGTCGGCCGACATCGTCAAAGCGATGGCGCGCATCTCCTATTTCTACAAGCACGAGAGCTGCGGCCAGTGCACGCCGTGCCGCGAAGGCATGGGCTGGATGTGGCGCGTGCTCGAG
>Ga0210394_10006621_pt1 | contig 12495 bp, 10 predicted proteins | sample IncBWC12MmetaG_FD_160121 | JGI IMG/M metagenome (GOLD analysis project Ga0210394, IMG submission 160121) | Forest soil microbial communities from Barre Woods Harvard Forest LTER site, Petersham, Massachusetts, United States - Inc-BW-C-12-M | ecosystem: Environmental > Terrestrial > Soil >... | reverse complement strand
GTATTGCGATTGATCCGGGCACTTGCTCAAATCGAGTCGCGTCTTGTTGTCCGGAGCCGGCGAAGGATTCTCCGGCCCCATGGCCAGAATTGTCAGCGTCTTGGCCACCTCCGGATGCTCGATAGCCAGATACAGCGCGATCGCTCCGCCGGCCGAATGTCCAACCAGATGCACCGATCCCAGTTGCAGCGCCTGGATGAAGCCATAAATAAACTCCACATCGCCCTGATATGTGTAGTCGTCATCCTTCAGCGGATTGCCGCTCATCCCGCTCGCCAGGCGATCCACCGCAAACACATGAAAGCGCTTCGATAATTCCGGAAGATTTCGCGAAAAGACATTTGCCGTGGAAGAGCCCGCCGTGAATCCGCCATGGATCATCACCATCGGCTCGCCCGAGCCGGCTTCGTAGTAGCGCGCTTGCACGCCATTCACGTCGACGAACTTCGAGTGCAAGCCGCCGACCTCCGATCGCGGATCAGGGGTCTCCTCCGCAGCCTTTATTCCGCCGCCCGCCAACACCACCAGGACCGCGGTACCCAGAAGCAGCAGCATCCGTAACCTGGAGATTTGAAGACTGTGCGCCGACATCGCTTTCCTCCTTCTCCCCAGTCCCCTCTTCCCTATCGTGCGTTTATAGCCAATCCTCATTCTCGTGGCAACTCATTCCCGTGGCAACTCAATACGTCAACCTGCGGTATACTTCGCGACAAGTGGACGCCTGTTTGATTCGGTTCGATCCATGCGCTACTCGCACCTTTGCGATTAGGCTCGCCTTTACGATTAGGCCTTTATGATTAGGGAGGATACCGTGAAAAACGCCAAGTTTTGGTTCATCGCCTTGCTTTTGCTCCTCAGCCCGTTAGCTTACGCTCAGGAGAAGGTGCCCGAAATTCCCTTTGATTCGGCCCCCGATTTCCTGAAGCTGCCGCCGAACATGTATCTCGGCGAAGTCTCCGGCGTGGCGGTCAATTCCAAAGGACACGTCTTCGTCTTCCAGCGCGGCAACACCACCGGACCCGCATACGCGGCCGCGGCAGCTCAGCTGCTGGAATTTGGCGCCGATGGCAAATATATCCGCGAGATCGGCCACAACCTGTACGCGTGGTCATTTGCGCATACCGTGCGCATCGATAAGCAGGACAACATCTGGGTCACGGACAAAGGCTCCGATATGGTCATTAAGTTCAATCCCGAGGGCCACGTGATAATGGTTTTCGGACGCAAGCAGGAAGCTTCCGACGAAGGCACCGAGGCGCTCAAGCACCCCAAGCCGCCCCTGCCTCCTGTCGACGGTATGTTCCGGCAAGTGACCGATGTGACCTGGGACGCCGCCGGTAACACCTACATCAGCGACGGCTACATCAACTCGCGCGTAGCTAAGGTGGACCCGAACGGCAAGTGGCTGAAGTCGTGGGGCGAGCCGGGTGATGGACCGGGCCAGCTCAATACCCCGCACAGCATCGCGGCGGATGCGCAGGGCAACATCTATGTGGCCGACCGCGGAAACCGCAGGATTCAGGTGTTTGACAGCGACGGCAAGTTGCTTCGGCAAATCCACATCGACGTGCCGTTCGATGCAGCAAACGCCCAACCGGCCATCGGCAATAAGCCCGGCCCCAACGTAACCGGAACGATGGCGCCCGGCGCCCCGCGGGCGGTTTGCATCACGCCCGGACCGACTCAATACCTATACAGCTCCGATGCCTATCCTGGCCGGGTCTACAAACTCACGCTGGACGGAAAAGTGGTCGGCGTGCTGGGCGAGGCCGGCAAGCAGCTCAAGCAGTTCGGATGGATTCACGAAATCGCGTGCCCGTCTGAAAATGAGATCTATGTCGGCGAGCTGCTCAATTGGCGCGTGCAGAAGTTAACCTTGCACCCGTCGGCAACGCAAATCTCAAAGAAGTAGCGCGACCTCGAGTCTATTTGCAGGCGCCCCATCCTTGGTGTTTTTTGTCGAGGGTGGGGCTCTCCAAAGTCTTTCACCGCATCCTTACTGAACATTGACAGCAACGGTTTTCGTCATCGTTGTTGAACCCGAAGTTGCGGTCACAGTGATATTTGCGATTCCCTTTGGCGTTCCCCCGGTCAGCGTCCCACCTGGACTTGACCCCCCGCCGCCGCAGCCGAAAATCGTCGCCGCAAGGACGACAACCGCCGCCGTTCCCCACGCCAGGCGCCGACTAGGTTTCGGCTTGCGCCAGGCGAATAAGCTACCGATGCCCGTAAGAAGACTCGCGAACCCCAGCAAGCCGAGGAATCCGGGCGTTGCTATTGGTGGCCGCAGGATCAGTACCGATGCGGAGGGCGCCTGGGTTGAGAACGTCATCTGCACCTGCGATCCACTGGGAGGCGGACCCGGCGCAAACGGATTGGGGGTGAAAGTGCACGACGAATTCGCCGGCAGGCCCGAGCACGACATCGTAAACGAAAGATTTGAACCTGGAGCCGCAAACATCGTTAGCGCTAAGGTGACGCTCTGCCCGACCGCGACTGTCGGCATCGTCGCCGGAGATGGGCCAAATTCGGCGGCATTCACCGCCTCGCTCGTCGATGCCGACGTGCTCGCCGCGAAAATCGAGTTGCCCGAATATTGCGCGCTGATCGAGTGCGAACCGACTGAAAGCGAAGACGTGCTGAAAATTGCCTGGCCATTGCTCACCGCGCCTGTTCCAACCTGAGTGCCGTTATCCAGGAAGCTCACTGCGCCGGTGGGCGCCCCGCCCGCTGTGCTTGTGACGGCTGCAGTAAACGTTACGGCCTGCCCGCCCACCGAAGTACTTAGCGAGGCGCTGATCGTCGTGTTGGTAGATGTCCCAGTGGTCGCCGGACCCAAGATACGAACACGATAGTTAGCTGAATCTGTTATCACCAGCGCGCCCGAGCGGCTGACGAATACAGCCGTGGGCACGTTGAGCTCGGCGTTGTCTGGAGCGCCTCCATCGCCACTGAATCCCTGAATGCGATTGCCTACAACGGTATGAATATTGCCGCCAACCGTGAATGCGCGAATGCTGTTATTGATGAAGTCCGGAACGTAAATATTTCCAAGAGTGTCGCCAAAGACGCCAGTGGTCCCGTTAAGCGTGGCCGTAATTGCGGGGATATTTTCGACGTTGTAACCGTTGTGTCCATTCCCCGCGACAGTTTGTATTATGTGGGTGGCCGCCAAAACCTCGCGAATGCAATTGTTCCCATCCGCGATGAAAATATTCCCCGAAGCATCCACATAAACCCCGCTGGGATATGCCAACTGCGCGCTCGTAGCAGGCCCCCCGTCTCCGCTGAAGCCGGCTGTGCCATTTCCCGCTACCGTCACAATGTTCCCTCCCGGCCCGCCAACCACCTCACGAATCGCGCTGTTGTTGCTGTCCGCGATAAAAATGTTTCCCGCGCTATCGACAAACACACTATTGGGATAATTGAGTTCCGCATTGGCAGCGGGCCCGCCATCTCCCGTGTATCCTGCAATGCCATTCCCGGCTACCGAGCGAATCGTGCCCGTTCCAGCAGAGATCTCCCGCACTTCGTTGAAACCGTCGGCGATGAAGAGATTTCCGAAAGCATCAACAAAAAGTCCATTAGGATACGTGGTCGCGCTGGCTGCAGGGCCATTGTCGCCGCTGAGAGAGACAATCCCGCCGATGCCTTTTCCTGCAATCGTCTGAATCATGCCTGTCGCCGCGAATACTTCGCGAACGGCGCCGGTATCAGCGATGTAGAGGTTTCCGGCCTTGTCACTAACGGCATCGACTGGAGACGACAACTGCGCGTTTGGGGCCGGACCTCCATCACCGGCGAAACCGCTCGCACTATTTCCCGCGAAGGTCTGGATATTTGTGGTGCCCGCGGGGATCTCCTGAATCTCGTCAACAAGGGCGAGAGCAAAGATATTCCCCAAAGTATCCTCAAAGACGCTTTCGGGATACCGAAGAATCCCGCGGGTCGCCGGACCTCCGTCGCCGATACATTGGTCAAAGCTTGTGTTACAGCTACTGGGATTCGCCAAACCATTTCCGGCTAACGTCTTAATGGTTCCGTTTCCCGCTGTGACTTCGCGGAGCAGATCGTTGCCCGTATCGGCGATCAAAATGTTTCCTAAGCTGTCCGCGAATACGCCGTAGGGGTAATAAAGCTCCGCACTCGTTGCCGGCCCGCCGTCGCCGGCGAAGCCTCCGATGCCGTTGCCCGCAATCGTGTGAATAATCCCGCCAACAACCTCTCGAACGCGATGGTTAAATGTATCGGCAATGAAAATGTTGCCCGAAACATCCACGAAGACGCCCCTTGGGGCAAAAAGCTGTGCACTGGTGGCCGGGCCGCCGTCCCCGCTGAACCCAAAGCCTCCCGTTCCCGCAACCGTCTGGATTCCCCCATTTGTAATTTCCCGAATACGGCCGTTATCCGCATCAGCCAGGAAAACGTTTCCTTGCGTGTCCACGGATAGACCGCCGCGGCCGCTGATTTGGCTGGCAAGGGCCGGGCCGTCACCGTTGTATCCAACTACGCCATTGCCGGCGATCGTTTCAATGAGACCAGTGGCAGCAAAAACCTCCCTCACGCGCCAGTTGAGAGTGTCCAATATGTATAAATTCCCAGCGGTATCAAGCGCGATGCTTTCGGGTTGCCCTAAGCTTGCGCTGGTGGCAGGTCCCCCGTCACCGCTGAACGCGAAGACGCCATTCCCGGCGACTAACGTCCAGGTACTCTGCACGTCAACTTTATAAATCCTATTGCAGCTCACGACGTAGATGTCGGTTCCGTGGGCCGCTGCCGCGCGAATGGGAACGCAAACATTCTGCGATGGTTGGGCGCTGCCGCTTGCGCCGCCGGCGACAGTTTCTATCACCTGTGCGTGCGCTAGTGCCCCGGTCACCAGCAGTATGACGTACGCGGCCTGCCAGACTCCCTTCAAGGAAAGCGGCCTGAGCCCTAGGATCGAGGACCGCATAATCAAGCGGACCAACGTCTGCCAATCACGACGCCGGCTGTTTTTCATACACACTCCTAAGGACGTCTGTAAGGCTGGCGTCGGATGATAGCTGGAGCGTCTCGGTAAGTCTTCAGCTAAGCCCCAGCGAGATCGGGCCAATCACCTTCGGACGGACTTCGTTCTCGGAAATCGTCTCAAGGCCTAAGTTGCTCTATCCGGGGACGCGCGACAGGTACTCGGAGGCGTTTAGTAATACAGAGGTTCGTTCAAAGGCAATACGTGAGAGCCCCGAGATGGTAACGTAGCATCTCAGTTACTCCGAATTGTTAGTCCGTGCTGAGCTTTCTCGGCAATCCCAACTCAGTGCAGCGGCGAAAAGGGCGCCGGAATGGCCATGCAATTCTCCATGCGCAGCAGCCATTCCGCCGTGACCGGAGGCCACATCTTTCGTTCAACGGCTTCAGCGCGAATGCGCTGCCGCTCTGAGGCATCCTGAAATGGCCAGATGTGCACCCACTGATGCTGCGGACCGATCTCCGTATACCAGCAGCCCACCAGGGGCGACATCTTCATGCGCGCTTCGATCAGCGGTGTCCAGGCGTCGATCACCTTCGGGATCGTTCCGGATTGGTAGATGTATTGCCGGATTTCGTATACGTTGCCGAGCTTTCCCGCCTTGAAGGGCGGCGAAAACGGCGTGGGCTTAAGGATTTTTGCGTCCTGCTCCATGACGAACTCACGGCTATCCGGCGGCCAGCCAGTTTTGGCGGCGCGTGCCGTCACGTCTTCGCGTTGCGCCATATTCTCGTAGGGCCAAAGCTCGATGATCTGGTTCAGCGTGCCCACGTCGGTGTGAAAGAAGCCGCCCAGCGGCGAAAGTTTCTGCCGTTCCGGCAGCGCCTGCGCGAACCGCTCCTCCACTTTTTTCTGCGTCATGGGCTTCACCAGCGTAGTGCGCATCTCAACGATCATCGTTTCTCTCTCCTCGGATTTCTGCTCTTCTACTTTAAGTACAACCGCACTTTAAGCACAGCCGAGCAAAACGTCATTCTGAGCGCAGTGCCCGCGCGCTTTTTCTTTCCTCCGGGCGGCGCCCGGAGGCGCGGCCACGAAGTCGAAGAATCTCTCTTCGTTCGGAGAGCCAGGCACACCCGCTCGCCGTCACTGCGGTCCAAGAGCCTAAATGCCGTGGCGCGCCCCTGTCAAATCACTGCGATCCCGCGATGACGTTCCAGGGCTATACTTGCTGACCGTCGGCCGCGATGCCCCTTGCACCTCAGCAAGTCATGGTGTTGCAAAGCTATTTCAAAATGTTGAATTGCAGCGTGCGCGCGGGAGAAAAGGCGGCCGGCATGGAGTCAAGGAGTCATTATGCACCGCTTTGTGACTGCGACCTGCGTAGTCGTTTTCTCGATGACGATCGCCTATCCGCAGCTCAAACCCCCGCCAAAGAAAGCCTCCCAGGAATCAAGCGTAGAGCTGGAAATGATGACTTGGCCTGAGCTCAAGGAAGCGATGCATGAAAAACAGAAGATCACCGCGCTAGTCTTCAACGGCGGCACCGAGCAGCGCGGGCCACAGAACGTCAACGGAGGCCATACGTTGATGGCTCGCGCTACGGTGAAAGCAATAGCGCAGAGACTTGGGAATGCCATCGCAGCTCCAGTGCTTCCGTTTTCGGTCAATAATGCCAGCGCCGATCTGCCAGGCACGATCGGTATCACCCCACCGCTGTTCGCGGCGGTCAACGAGCAGGTTGCAGAGCAGCTCATCCGCAACGGATTCAAGAACATTGTGCTCATGGGCGATCACGGCGGCGGGCAGCAGGAGCTCAAGGAAGTCGCGACAAAGCTCGATGAGAAATATTCAACGCAAGGAATCCGCATCATCTACTGTGGTGACGTCTACACGAGGGCGAATGCCGATTTCGATGCCTGGCTGGCAGCCAACGGCTATCCGCCGAGTGTTCATGCGGGGATCCCGGACACTTCGGAGATGCTCTATCTGGGTGGCGACGACGGCTGGGTGCGAAAGGATCTGGTTCCGACAGCGCTCGGTGATCCATCGCTCAAACCGGGCGCCCAAGCCGATCCAAACGCCAAGCGAATCAATAACGGAGTTGTAGGGGACGCACGGCGTTCTTCTGCGATGCTCGGCAAGCAGTTTTTTGACATGAAGGTCGACTACGCCGTGAAGCAGATCCAGAGCCTGTTGAGTAAAGCCGCGAGGACTGCAGGACAATGAACGTTTTACTAGAACCGTGATGACCCCTCGCCTTGTGCCAACCTGACTAACACCCGAATGTGCGAGCCGCGGAATTACAGTTTTCGTTCGTCGGCTTTGGAAGCGGTAGAAGGCAGCTGTGTAAAGCCGAGGTCTTTGGCGCGCTTCAGTTTCGTTACGTAAATGATCTGGCCCAGGTGATAGGCCACGTGTTCGATCACCTGCGCCGCGGCATAGTAGCCTGAGACGTCGAACTCCTGAATGCGATACTGCCGCGTCAAAACGCTCGGCCGCAGGCGGGCAAGCACGTCGCAGGCTTCGCTCACGGTCCGCTGGAGTTTTTCGCGCAGCGCGGCCCGCGTGATCGGCCCGCGTTCAGAGAATTCCTTGTCCCGTTCGCGAACGTCCGCCGCGCCACCCAACCCGGAGATGATCCATTGACGCATATTGCCGCAGATATGCAGCACGAGATTCCCGACGCTGTTGGATGCCGCGTTCGGACGCCACCAGATCTCCTCATCGGAGAGCTGCTCCAGGCAACCGACGATGCGCGGCAGATAACGCTCCTCGAAACGCGAGCGCCACTGGCGCACACAGAGCGCCGCCAGCTTTGCCTCGGAGGCAACTCGTTTGCCCGCCTGGCCCTTCTTGGTTTTCGTTTTGAGCCTTCGCGCCATTGCTTCGAACGCGAGAGCATATCCGCAGCGCGCCGCGAACGCAAACCCCTCGAGATCTGAAGAATTGAGATGAATCGCAGCCGTGCAGCCCGGCCGTGCCCCCCTCAGCATCCCAATTCAGTCCTCGAAGATACTGATCCAGCAGCGAGCGGCATCGCCTCCACCTGAGGGTCATTCAAGGGAATCCTGCAGAAAGCCCTACGGCAAGACCCAAGTACCCTATCCGTGCATCGGATTGTACGAGCGCTGTGACTCCGGCACCGAGTCCATTGGTGAGTGCTCAACCTAACCAAGGGTGTACACAATATGCGAAGTTGGTTCCGCGCACAAAACAAGTCCCAAGAGACAACCGCCGACGAAACGCTCATCCGCGTCTGTCTGGTGAGCCGCGATCCCGCGCTAGTCGAAGAGGTACACACGGATCTGCTCGTCGGATTCTCCACGCGCGGCGGTTACGAATTCGAAAGCGACCATCCCGACTTCCAGCAATATTGTGACGTGCTGTTCGTTGACCTCCGTCCTGCCGGCGGGCAAGGCGATCCCAAGGAAGGTCTGGCCTTCATCGATGCGATCCGCAAAAGCGTCTCGCATCCGCCCATCGTTGCGCTCTGCGACGCAGATGCGACTGATTTGGCCCGCGAAGTCATGCAGCGCGGGGCCTACGAAAGATTGACCGCGCCCCTGAAGATGCCTCACCTTCGCCTGGCCCTGCAGCGCGCCTATGAATTTCGATTGGCCGAAACGAAGCTCGAGAGTTTCGTCACGCAGCAAACCGCAGCCCACGAAAATCCGCGAACTGCCCCGAAGCGCAAGGCACATCCCGCCGTGCGCGCAGCCGCGGCCGCTCCGCGGCCGGTACGACGTAGCGGGCGCCAGATTACGCCGTCACGGCTAGCTGTGGGGTTTGTGTTGGGGTGCGTGCTCTTTTTCGCCGGCATCGTGGCCGTCCGTACGATCCTTACCGGTATGGGCGACGCGCTGGCCAGCGCCGACTTTGCCGCGGATTCTGGAATCGTTCCGTCCCGCGATGCACTCGCCGGCGAGCCTCATTCCGGCGGCTTCGGCGGTTCCCACTTTTGGCCGCTGAGCGCGACAACTGATGTGGGAAAGGGTGCACTTGATCCGGATTCAGCCCATCCTTTTCGGGCAGAGGTGGAATTAGCAGCACCGGCCAGGCCCCATTCTTCTCTGCCCGGCTATGAGCCCGCCGCGATCATCGAGCGCGTCACGCCGCGCTATTCACTCGAAGCCCGCGCTCAGCATTTACAGGGAACAGTGCGCATCCGTGCGGTTATCGGAAAAGACGGCGTGCCGCGCGGCCTGGCGCGCGTCAGCGGCGATCCCCTGCTCGCGCAGATCGCTATGGACGCGGTCGCGCTGTGGCGCTACGCCCCCGCTACCCTCGATGCCCAACCCGTCGGGTCCGAAGTCATTATTCCCATCGACTTCCGCCTGCCCGACTGAAGTCACGCACCCAACTTGCGTACCCACAGCCGGCTGGCTCTGCTGCCGCCTCCGCTCATCGCATCTGATGCAGTGCTTGTGCTGCGTTCCCAGACAACCGATAATGAATCCGGCCATCTAAATAGCCGCCGATATGAATAACCGCAGAACTTTGTTCCTTCTGGCGATAGCGCTTGTTGTCGCCGCTGCTCTGGGGCTGGCTAGCTCTATCTACGCCCTGCGGCGCGCTCGCGCAGAGCAAGCCGGTGACGCCGCTTCAGCTGCCGACGCTAAGGTCATCCGCTTCGCCAAGAATCCCGAAATGGCGCCGCCATTTTTGCTGCACGACATCAGCGGCAGGATCGTCTCCACCGCCGACTGGAAAGGCAAAGTCGTAATCCTGAATTTCTGGGCGACGTGGTGCCCTCCCTGCCGCGAAGAGATTCCCGAACTCGTGCAGCTCCAAGCCAAATACAAAGACAAGTTGCTGATCGTTGGCGCCTCCGAAGATGACGACGGGCCGCAAAAGGTGCAGCAGTTCGCACAGCGTTACGGGATGAATTACCCCATCGTGATGGCCACCAGGGAACTGATCGACAATTACGGCGGAGTGCCGGCGCTGCCTACTTCGTTCATGATCGATCCACAGGGCCGCGTGATGATGAAGCACACCGGCCTTTATGAATTTGAAGTCTATGAGCGCGAAGTCCGCGCGCTCTCGGGGCTTCCGGTGGAAGCGCGCATCGAAACGTTTGACGATACCGGACAGATTTTCCTCAAGAACGCGGCCAACGCCACGGAGCTTCCCGACGTCGATCTCTCCGGGCTCACCGCGGCTCAGAAAAAGGAAGCGCTGCACCGCCTGAATGCGGAAGGCTGTACCTGCGGCTGTAAGCTGACGCTGGCCGAGTGCCGCATCAACGATTCCACATGCCCTGTAAGCAAAGGCGCCGCTAATGACGTCGTCAAGCGCGTCCGCGCCGGCAAGCCCGAGCCCGATACGCCGCCCGCCGATGCCACACCACAGCCCGGGGATCAGCCGCAACCCGCGAAGCCCAAGACGTAATCGCCGCTTCTGTAGCACTGAAGTCAGTCCTGATGCGAGAGAAACATCTCTCATCGTGTTCCCAGCCGCGCTACATATCTGCAACCGTGGTAATGAGTGAGGGCGGGTTCCGGGGGCCGGCGGGCAGTGCCGGCCCTCGGAATGTTGGGTGAGCTAGGGTAAACGGTGGGTCCGGACTCTTTGCCGTGCTCCTAGACCGTCCTTCCTCGTGAGGCATGACTGATCAGGGTCACGATAAAAAGCACCAGGAAAACGAAGAACAATATCTTGGCGATTCCCGCGGCCGCCGAAGCAACCACTCCAAATCCCAGCAGCCCGGCGATCACCGCAATAATGAAGAACACCAGCGCGTAATAAAGCATCTTCTCTCCTCCAGGCCGGCTCGGCGCATTGTCTCCGCCCGGTTCCGCTTCGTCGTTCTGTCTCAGCAGGCGGTCCGCCGACCAGCGTCGTTTTTTTGCTCATCGTTTTGCTGGTTTTCGTAACCAGCTGAATTGGCTGCGGCCGGAAAAAGCTTGGCCTCTCCTGCCGCAGGCAGTTGGTTGATCGTTGACCCCTGATGGTCAAAACGATGAGCAAAACGCATTTGCATATTCACCATAGCGCCGGCCCCCAATCGGGGCCATACGCCGAACGTGGTAAATAACTGAGGGGCAACCCCCAATGGCTTTGTTGCTGAATCTCCGAGGCTTGGAACGATTTGGCGCTGCGCGGCGCCTCCATGTGGTCTGATCTACTCACCAGGGCTGCCGTCTGCGACCAATGAGCGCGTCCCTAAATTCACAATCTCTGAAGCGCCAATTGATTGTGGCCCTCGAGCGCGACTAAGATCGTCGGAAGATGAATGCTTTGCGAGGTGGCTATGCCTTACTACGAATACCTCTGCCAGGGTTGCAACAAGAAATTCTCCCTGGCCCTGACCGTTGCCCAACACGACAAAGGCAGGATCAAGTGCCCGAAGTGCGGCGGCGCCAAAGTCGAACAGCAGTGGGCCGCTTTCTACGCCACTACTTCAAAAAAGAGCTAGCGGAAGTGCGATCGCGGGATGTGCGGCAACGAGAATTGAGCTGAGGCCGAGGCGACAATAGCAGCCGGTTTCGAGGCGTTTAAATCGCTACGGGTTGGGCGTGCGCTGCGGATTTCGCGCGCTTATTGGCATAAAGTGCGGCGTCGGCGCGAGCCAATAGATCCTTGGCCGATTCGCCGGAGAGAAGCTCGGCCCATCCGGCCGAGAGAGCGATGGGCAGATTGCGCCCTTCGATATCCACGCGAATTCCCTCGAGCCTCTTGAGCACGTGCTGCACGTTTTCCGGTTTGCACTCCGGCAGCACCACCAGGAATTCGTCGCCGCCATAACGCGACGAAGCGTCGGAGCCGCGCGTCGCCTTGCTCAGCCGCTCTGCAAAAGCCCTCAGCAAAGAGTCCCCGGCGCCGTGGCCGTAGGTGTCGTTCACCTGCTTGAACTCATCCAGGTCAAATAAAATCACAGAGAGCGGTCGCCCGTGCCGTTGCGAGCGCGCAATCTCGTCTTGCAGGCGCTGTTCGATATAACGCCGGTTAAAAAGACCCGTGAGCGGATCGAGGAGCGCCATCTTGTACACCTCCTGCGCCAGCTCCTCCACCTTGTCCACGGCGAACACCTGGTCTGTGAGTTGCCGGCGTATTCGGGTAATCTGCAATTGCTGATAGATCACATAGACGTTGAAGATCAGCACCATGCCCACCAGCCCGCGCACGGCCTGATTGAGAAAGAAGGAATAGTAGGTGTCCGCGCCTGCGCTTGAGAGCAATGCGGGAAACGCAAACGAAGCCACGGCCACCAGGAGCAGCAACGTGACCATGATCGCGTACGACCACAGCCACCATTGGCGCCTATCCATTTGGCGCATGGTGAGCTGAATCTTTTTAGCGGGGTTAGCGCTGAACTCTACAACCGATTTTTGCTCGTCCATTGCCTCTGGGCCAAGCGTTCGAATGAAAAAGGCGTTCGTTGCAGACGCGCCCTCATGCTTTGCGGATGATTAGGGAAGCTCTACCCTTCCCACGCGGTTTTCATTTTGGCATGAGCTTGCCGTAAGGCCATAGTACTCGGCTCGGTGGGATGCCCGATTAGTTATTGGCATTACTGGTTACTCAACGGGCGCACAATT
>Ga0210394_10006620_pt1 | contig 12496 bp, 8 predicted proteins | sample IncBWC12MmetaG_FD_160121 | JGI IMG/M metagenome (GOLD analysis project Ga0210394, IMG submission 160121) | Forest soil microbial communities from Barre Woods Harvard Forest LTER site, Petersham, Massachusetts, United States - Inc-BW-C-12-M | ecosystem: Environmental > Terrestrial > Soil >... | reverse complement strand
TGGGGCCGGTCGATATTTTATTTGTTTGCGGCGGCATCAATGTCCGTGAAGCCGTATCGCCCGCGCTGCTGACCGCTCTTCGCCGGCTGGCCGACCGACGCGTGCCGCTCGGCGCTCTGTGTACCGGGGGCTATGCGCTGGCGCGGGCCGGTTTGCTCGATCATTTCAGCGCGACGATTCACTGGGAGAATCTATCGGCTCTGCGCGAGGAGTTTCCCAGGGTGAGAATCAGCGACCAGCTGTTCACCATCGACCGCGACCGGTTTACCTGCTCCGGCGGTACGGCGCCCCTCGACCTCATGCTGAATCTCATTCAAGTGAAGCTGGGGCCGCGGATCTCGCAGCTGGTTTCCGAGCAATTCATCGTCGATCGAGTCCGCAAGGACACGGATCGCCAATACATTCCGCTGCGGGCGCAGATTGGCGTGTCGCACCGTGGCTTGATCCGGGTGGCGCAGCTCATGGAGGAAAATATCGAAAAACCGCTCTCTCTGGAAAAAATTGCCAAGTCCACGGGGCTGTCGCGCCGGCAAATCGAACGCCTGTTCAAGCGCGATTTGAACTGCGTGCCGAAGCATTATTATCTGGAGATGCGGCTGCGGCGGGCGCGCGAGCTGCTGCTGCAGACCGCGATGCCCATCATGGACATCACGACGGCATGCGGATTTCAGTCGCCGCCGCATTTCTCAAAGTGCTACCGCATTCAATTCGGGTATCCGCCCAGCGCCGAGCGCAAGATCGGCGACAAGCGCGGTTCGCTTCGCGAAACCGGCGTTGTCCCGGCCGCCGCAACCAGTTAATACCGCCGCAGCGTTTTTTGTTCGTCCCAGAACACGCGACGCGACCAATTTCGAATCGGAAGCGCGAGAGTGGCCCCGCGGATTCGTGCATACTTCGGAAAATGATTCGCTGCCGTCACGAATGAACGCACTGGCTGGGACTGTTGGCAGCCTGTTGCTGTGGCTCTGCTCGGCTCAGGCGATCGCCGCGGACGCGAACGCCGTGCAGCGAACGCTGACGGCGGACGATTTCTACCGCATCCAGGACGTGAGCGACCCTCAAGTGTCGCCCGACGGCCGATGGGTCGCCTACGTCGTGACCACGAACGATCGCGAAGCCGACGAGGCGCGCAGCGCGATTTGGATGGTGAGTTGGGACGGCAGCCAACGGTTGGCGTTGACCGCCGCCGCGGACGGTGTCGCCAAACCAAGGTGGAGCCCGGACGGGCGTTATCTGGCGTTCATGGCCACGCCGACGGGTTCCGACAAGAACCAGATCATGCTGCTGGACCGTCGCGGCGGCAACGCCCGACCGCTGACCAGTGTCGGCGGCGACATCGGCGAGTACGCATGGTCGCCGGACGGCCGGCGTCTCGCGCTTGTCATGGAGCAGAGCGACGAGGTTCCAAAATCACCCAAGCCCATCGTGATCGACGCGATGCACTTCAAGCAGGATGAAGATGGCTACCTGGCTGCCGGGCGCGGGCGGCATTTGTATCTGCTCGATGTCGAGAATAAGCGCATCGAAGCCTTGACCAACGACCACGAGTTCAACGAAGACCTGCCCGCCTGGTCTCCCGACGGTCGACGTATCGCGTTCATCAGGACGCACGAAAAGGGTCCCGATCAAGACGGACGGACGGATATTGATGTCATCGAGCCCCGAGCGGGTGCGACCGCACGCAACCTCGCGCGTCCATACGCCCCTAACACGCAGAAGCTCGCTTGGAGTCCGGACGGGACTTTGATCGCCTATCTGCAAGGCCGGGAGCCAAAGTTCAACGCCTATATGCAGGATCGCCTTTTCGTGGCGTCCGCCGGCGGCGGCGGGTCCCGCCCACTGACCGACAAACTGGATCGCGCGGTGATGTCGTTCGCGTTCGCCGCCGATTCGGCGTCGATCATGGTCGCCGTGGAGGACGACGGCACCATATACCCGGCTCGCATCGATTTGGCCGGCGGATCGATCACCCGCGCGGTCGCTGCGGGATCATTCGTCGTTTCCGCATTGTCGACGGGTGGAGATCATACCGCGCTGCTCGAGTCCAACGACGGCGCGCTCGCCGAAGTGTATGCCCTCGAGGCCGGGCAATTGCGCAAGCTCACCGCGCACAATGACGTATTTCTCGCCGAGCTGAAGCTCGGCGCCGTCGAAGACATTCGATTCAAGAGCAAGAACGGGGCCGAGATCCATGGGCTGGTCGTCAAGCCGCCCTGCTATGTACCCGGCCGGAGGTATCCGACGGTGTTGTGGATCCATGGCGGACCCAACGGACAAGATGAACATTCTCTGGTTCTGGATGGCTATCAATTCGAGCCCCAGATGTTTGCGGCCCGGGGTTTCGTCGTTTTACGCGTCAACTATCGCGGCGGCAGCGGCCGCGGGCTCGCTTTCGCCAAGGCCATATTCGCCGACTGGGGCCACAAAGAAGTCGAGGATCTCTTGGCCGGCGTCGACACCCTGGTCGAGCGCGGTATCGCGGACTCAGAGCGGCTCGCGATCGGTGGTTGGAGCTACGGCGGCATACTGACCGACTACACCATCGCAAGCGATGTTCGCTTCAAGGCTGCCATCAGCGGCGCCGGCAGCGCCAATCAACTGTCGACGTACGGTAGTGATGAATACATTCTGCAATACAACAACGAACTGGGCCCGCCATGGAGCAACACGGCTCTGTGGCTGAAAGTATCGTATCCCTTTTTCCATGCAGACCGGATTCATACGCCCACGCTCTTCCTGGGCGGAGACAAAGACTTCAATGTCCCGATCATCGGCGGCGAGCAGATGTATCAGGCGCTGCGCACCCTGGGCGTGCCCGCACGGCTCATCGTTTATCCCGGCCAGCAGCACGTCTTCACGCGACCGAGCTTCCTCAAGGATCTTGCCGAGCGCATGAGTGTCTGGTTGGATCGCTACTTGCCGCCCTCAGGCTAGAAAGATCTTGCCGCGCTCGTCAGGACCTGGTTCCCGCAGGCTATTCGCGCCGCGCACGCCTGCCGGCAGATCGGTCAGCTCCGGCCGCGGGTCCGTGCGAGCACCGGGGTGCCGCCCAGCGTGCCGCGAATACCGGTGCTGGAGCCACGGAGCTTGCGTTTGCGCGAACCTTGCGGCTGCGGAAACCGCGCTGTCGTAAAATGTTTAAAAAACGTCGCTTCGGGGCCACGGCTGGCGGCGCAATATTGGTATGGTATCCCCGTGTGAACATCAGGACCCCATCATGACTGCGCGCGACACCATGTTCCGCCGATTGCGGCAACGTAATCCCGAGACCGCCTTGGAAAGAGAGTTTTATTGCAGTCAGGACGATTACCAAGTCGATCTGGACATGATTTGGTACCGCGACTGGCTGTTTGTGGGTCACGACTGCGAAGTAGCGAATCCCGGCAACTACTTGACGGTGCAGATCGGCGAGTATCCGGTCGTCGTGCTGCGCGACCGCGACGGCGGCTTACGGGCCTTCCATAATACTTGCCGGCATCGTGGTTCGCGCATTTGTTCGGCCGAGCGCGGGTCGTCGCCGCGCTTGGTATGCCCGTATCATCAGTGGACCTATGCGCTCGACGGCCGCTTGATAGCGGCGCGCGACATGGGCGGCGACTTCGATAAATCGCGGCATGGCCTGAAGCCGCTTCACTGTGCGAGCGTGGGCGGCTATATCTGGATTTGTTTGGCGGCCGTGGCACCGGACTTCGAACCGATCCGACGGCACATCGAGCCGTACTTTCTGCCGCACAAACTGCATCAAACGAAGATTGCGTTCGAGTCGACCATCATCGAGCAGGCCAATTGGAAGCTCGTCTGGGAGAACAATCGCGAGTGCTATCACTGCGCGGCCAACCATCCGGAGCTTATCCGGACGTTTCCGGAAGATCCGACCGCCACCGACGGCGAGAACGCCGCTTCGAATCCGAAGACCGCCGCAAAATGGGCTCATTGGGAGTCGATCGGGCTGCCGAGCCGATTTCATCTGTCGGCGAACAACCAGTATCGCACCGTGCGCACGCCCCTGCTGGAGGGGGCGGTGAGTTTCACCATGTCCGGTAAAGCCGCCGTCCACAGGCCGCTGTCGGATTCGGTCGCGGAACCGGACATAGGCACCTTGCTGATGTTCCACTTTCCCACGACGTGGAATCACGTGCTCGCCGACCACGCCATTTCCTTTCGGGTGCTGCCGATCAGTCCGACCCAGACCCAGTTGACGACCAAGTGGCTGGTCCATCGCGACGCGGTCGAAGGCGTGGACTACGACCTCCGGGAATTGACCGGAGTATGGTTGGCGACCAACGCCGCCGACACGCGCAACTGCCAGGAAAATCAGATTGGGGTGAATTCGCCGGCCTATGATCCGGCGCCCTATTCTCCGGTGCACGAGGCCGGCGTGACGCAATTCGTGCACTGGTATTGCACGCATCTTGAGGGCAGACTCACGGAAGATGCGCAGTAAGCTCCATTGAGAAGCGGCCGAGGGGACACCCTGCCGTGAAGTATTCGGCATGGTCGCTGCTGCGCGGCGCGTTATCGGCGCACCGGCACTGGCCGGTCGCTTGGCGCGATGCGAATCCTAAACCCAGGTACGATGTAATCATCGTCGGCGGCGGTGGTCATGGCCTCGCCACCGCCTACTACCTCGCAAAAAATCACCGTGTCACCAACGTTGCCGTGATCGAACGTGGCTGGATCGGCGGCGGCAATACGGGCCGCAATACCACCATCGTGCGCTCGAACTATCTGTATCCGGAAAGCGCGCGCTTGTACGATTTCTCATTGCAATTGTACGAGGGTCTCTCGCAGGCGTTGAACTTCAATATCATGCTGAGCCAGCGCGGCTTGGTGTTGCTCGCCCACAGCCGTCACGATCTGGATGCCATGTCGCGCTGGGCCAATGCCATGCGCATGAACGGCATCGCCGCGGAACTGTTGACCCGAGAGGAGGTCGGCGCGCTCGCTCCCGCCCTTGATCTGTCGCCGCGGGCACGACTGCCCGTGCTCGGTGGATTCGCACAGCGGCGTGCCGGAACGGCGCGCCATGACGCGGTCGCCTGGGGCTATGCCCGCGCCGCTTCCGCATTGGGCGTGGACATCGTTCAGAATTGCGAGGTTGTCGACTTCATCAAAGAGAGTGGTCGAGTCGTCGGCGTGAACACGAATCGGGGGCGCATTCGCGCCGAACGCGTTGGCATCGCGGCCGCGGGCCACAGTTCGGTGCTCGCGAAACAGGCCGGGTTCCGCTTACCCGTGACCAGCTACGCCTTGCAAGCCATGGTCAGTGAGCCCGTCAAACCCTTGCTCGACACCGTGATTCTCTCGCCGGGTACGGGAGCCTATGTGAGCCAATCCGACAAGGGGGAGATTGTCATGGGCGCCATGCTGGATTTGTTTCCTTCGTATGCGCAGCGCGGCAGCTTCGCGGTGACGCAGGCTATCATTGCGGCAACCCTTGCGCTGTTCCCGTCCTTCAGTCGCTTGAACTTGATGCGCCAGTGGGCGGGTATCGTCGATGTGGTGCATGACTCCAGCCCCATCATCGGACCGACACCCCTAGCCAATCTGTACATCAATTGCGGCTGGGGCACCGGCGGCTTCAAGGCCATCCCGGTGGGCGGCTGGACCTTCGCCCATGTGTTGGCGACGGGTCACAGTCATCCGCTGGCCGAACCCTTCCAACTCGAGCGGTTCATCACGGGCCGTCTGATCGACGAAGCGGCTGCGTCAGGAATTGCGCACTAGGCGAGGTGTATGAAACGCCTTCCCGATCCATCCTCCTTCAAGCTACCGGTAATTCCGGCTAGCGGGTACAGCGAGCCACCCACATGATGCAAATTCCCTGCATTCACTGCGGCCTACGCGATGAAAATGAATTCGTTTGCGGCGGCACGTCGCACATCGCGCGGCCGGGGTTGGAGCAAAGCGACACGAGCTGGGGCGACTACTTGTTTTTTCGCGACAACCCCAAGGGTTTGCATCTCGAGCGCTGGCGTCACGCTTATGGCTGCGGCCAGTGGTTCAATCTCGCGCGCAATACCCACACCCACGACATACTGTCCGTGTACGCCATGACCGATTCGCCGCCGCCATGACCGCATCGCGTCTTGCGGCGCCCATGGGATGCCGAATCGACCGATCGCAGCGCCTCGAATTTCAGTTCAACGGCCGGCGCTTCAGCGGCTATGCGGGCGATACCCTGGCCTCGGCGTTGCTGGCGAACGGCGTGCAGCTTGTGGGGCGCAGCTTCAAGCTACATCGCCCGCGCGGCATTTTTTCCTGCGGCGTCGAGGAGCCCACCGGTCTCGTGGATTTGAGCGACGGCGCCACGCGAACCCCGAATGTGCGCGCGACCCTGGTGGAGGTTTACGACGGCCTGGTGGCGGCCAGCGTCAACTGCTGGCCCAGCGTTGGTTTCGATCTGGGTGCGATCAACAATCGGATTGCCGCGCTGCTGCCGGCGGGGTTCTATTACAAGACTTTCAAGTGGCCCAGCTGGCATCTGTTCGAACCTTCAATTCGCCGCATGGCGGGTCTTGGCAGAGCCTCCGGAAAGCCCGATCCCGATCGTTATGAAGAAGCCGCGGCGCAGGCGGATGTGCTGGTGGTCGGCGGCGGGATCGTGGGCTTGCGCGCCGCGATATCTGCGGCGGAGGCGGGCGCAGACACCTTGTTGCTCGCGAGCGGTTCCACGCTCGGCGGCGCACTGGCATGGCGCACCGACCGCCAGGTAGCCGAACTGATCGTACGCGCGAATCGCTGCGGCGTGCGCCACATGACCCGCACCCTGGCGTTCGGCATTTACGACCACAATCTCGTGTGCGCGCGCGAATTGCTGGGGTCCGCGGCCGTGCATACAGCGGCAGGCGGCGTGCTTCGCGAGCGGCTGTGGAAAATTCGGGCGCGCGCCGTCATCGCCGCGACCGGAGCGTTCGAGCGTCCGATGATGTTTCCGAACAACGATCGGCCCGGTGTGATGTTGGCCGGGGCCGCCGACCAGTATGCCCACGCTTTCGGCGTGGCGTGCGGTGAACGAATCGTCATCGCCGCCAATAGCGACTCCGCCTATCGGGTGGCTACCTCCTTGCGCGCCGCCGGCGTGAATGTGATTGCATTGGTCGATCGCCGGCCGCGCGCCGACATCGGCGCGGAGGCTGCGCCGGTGCGTACCCTCGTGAGTGCCGGCATCGCGCGAGTCGGCGGCGCGAGGGCCGTGCGCAACTGCACCGTGATTTCGGCGGATGCGGACGGTGCCCGGCCGGAGCGGCTGGAATGCGACCTGATCTTGAGCGCAGGCGGTCATGCGCCCGCGGTGCATTTGCACTCGCAGGCGGGCGGAAAATTGCGTTGGTTGGAAGAGTCGGCCATGTTCGTGCCCGATGGCGCGGCGCCCGGCGTGTGGAGCGCGGGCGCTTGCGCAGGAATATTCGCACGGGACACGGCGATGAATCACGCGGCGGAGCTTGGGACCGCACTCGCGCGGTCGAGCGCCGTGCCGTCGGCCGCGGTAGGAGGCACCGGCAGGTCGCTGGCCGCCACTCATCTGCCCGGACTCGCGGGTAAGCAGTTCGTGGATTTGCAAAACGATGTCACCGCCGGCGACGTGGGTCTGGCCGCGCAGGAGAATTATCGTTCGGTCGAGCATTTGAAGCGCTATACGACCACCGGCATGGGCACCGACCAAGGCAAGACCAGCAACATCAATGCGCTGGTGTTGATGGGTGAATTTACGGGCCGCGAGCCCGCCGCGGTGGGTACCACGAAATTCCGGCCGCCGTTTGCGCCGGTCACGCTGGGGCTGCTGGCCGGCCGGCGAGTCGGGTCTTTGTATCGGCCGCTGAAACATCTCCCCGCGCACGAGTGGCACCGGGCACGCGGTGCGCTATTCGAACAATTCGGTAACTGGATTCGACCGGCCGCCTACCCTCGGCAGGGCGAGTCCTTGGAGTCGGCCGCCCAGCGGGAAGCCGGCGCGGTCCGCACGTCTGCCGGCCTGCTTGACGGTTCGCCGCTCGGCAAGCTCGAGATTTACGGCCCGGACGCCGCGCACTTTCTGGATCTCATGTACGTGGGAACCATGTCGAACTTGCATCCGGGCCAGGCGCGCTACGGCCTGCTCCTGAATGAGAACGGCATCGTCGTCGACGATGGCATCGTCGCCCGCCTGGGACCGCAGCATTACTGGGTGAACACCACCAGCGCGGGCGTCGAGCGTACGGCGGCGGCCTTCGAGGAATGGCTGCAGTGCGAATACACGGAAATCAGGGCGCTGGTGACACCGGTGACCTCGCGTTGGGGCAACGTGACCGTGGCGGGTCCTCGTGCCTGGCACTGGCTGGCGTCGGTGGGATTTGATCCGGCATTGGCACCGCACTCGATGAAGCACATGACCCTTCGCGAAACCTCGCTCGATGGCGTGGACTTGCGCGTGCTGCGGGCCAGCTTCAGCGGCGAGTTGGGATACGAGATCAATGTGCCGGCCGATCAGGTCGACGCATTGCTCGAGCGCTTGTGGGAGCGGGCCCACGATTTCGCGGCGGTGCTCTATGGTATCGAAGCGCTCGAGATCATGCGCACCGAAAAGGGGTTCATTCATATCGGTACGGACACCGACGGCACGACTCTGCCGCAAGACATCGGCTTGGCGCGCGCCATCGAGCGCAAGGCGGCGAATTTCGTGGGTCGACGCTCGTTGCTGCGACCCGCGGCGCGCGACCCCAGGCGATTTCAATTGGTGGCGCTGTCGCCCGTCGATGGACGCACTCGGCTGCCGGTCGGCGCGCAAATCGCGCCCGCCGCGCCGCCGACCCAAACCGAAGGTCATGTAACCTCAAGCGTTTGGAGTCCCGAACTGGGCGCTCCGGTTGCCCTTGGCATGTTGGCACGGGGAGCACAGCGGCTGGGGGAGAAGATTCGAGTCCACCACTTGGGAAAGGTCATCGACGCCGAGGTGGTCAAGGCGCCGTTCATCGATCCTAAGGGCGAGCGCCTCCATGGATAATCCGCGAAGCGCCCCCGCCGCTGTTGAAATCGATGGTTTGTCGGTCAGCGATGACCCTGGGTTGCAAGTAGCCTCGTTGCGCTACTTCGATACCGCGGGCTCTTTCGCCGGCGCCGTGCGCGAGATCGTCGGGCGGCCGGTGCCGGACCCACTGCATGCCATCCAGGTCGAAAATCCGCTGAATAATGCGCACTTTATTCTCGCCTGGCGTAGTCCCACCGAGACATTGCTTCTAAGCAGCGACCGGGTTGCGTTCGCCGATCTCGAACAGCGGCTTGCGGCCGCGGCGGATGGCTGCATGGTGGACCAGACCGGGGGTATGCGCGCTCTTCGAGTGCAGGGGCATAGGGCCGGAGAATTATTTCAGCGGCTGGGCGCTACGACTGCGATTCCAGGCCTCGGCGAAGCACGCAGTGGCCGCTTGGCGGAAGTGCACGTATTGACGGCCTGCGTTCAGGCAGGGGAATTTCTATTGCTCGTCGAGCGGGTGTATGCCGCTCATCTGCTCGAATGGATGAAGGCCACGGCCGCTGACTTTTAACCGATTGACGGTCAAGTCAATTCAAGTCTGTTCGCGGATGCCGCCGAGAGTGCCCATCGGTCAAATAGGTTACCCGTCAGGCATCTGCAGATGTCGCGTTAAACGCGGGCGGGGCGTTTCAGAAAGGGCCGTGTCGCCCACTTGTCAAGCGCCGATCGGAGGGAATCCGGCAATTCCGGATCGGGTGCTTGAAAATGCGGTGCCGAAGGCTCATAAACCAGGTTCGGCGGGCGAATTCGTGAAGGCCTCTTAAGGAGCGGACCCATGGCGACGGGTTGGGCGGGTGACGGTGCAGTACAGGATCAGATTGACGCGACCGTGAAGGATGCGATTAGCCGCGTCCAGCGTCAGTTGCCGCAAGGGCCGTCTTTAACTCACTGCGCGCAATGTGAGGTCGAAATTCCCGAGGCGCGGAGAAACGCCATTCCCGGTGTTCGCCTGTGCCTCGCTTGTCAGGGCGAGCACGATCGCGACTCGGCCCAGTTCAGCGGCTATAACCGGCGGGGCAGCAAGGACAGTCAGCTGCGATGATTGCGCGGCATGCCGGCGCCCCACGTACAGCGTCCCATGAAATTCATGTTTGCCATTATTTCGGTTTTCGCTCTGTCGATTACCGTTCCCATTCCGACGCTCGCTGCGCGATCGACAACAGCCTTGCAAGTTTATTTCATCGACGTTGAAGGCGGGCAGGCGACGCTCTTTGTCACGCCGGATCAAGAGTCGCTGCTCATCGACACCGGGTGGCCGGGCAATGCGGGGCGCGACGCCGACCGCATCGTTCGAGCGGCAAAGCTCGCGGGCCTAGCCAAGCTCGATTATGTCCTCATCACGCATTATCACCGCGACCACGTAGGCGGCGTGCCGCAGCTGATGGCGCGCATGCCGGTCGGAGCGTTCATCGATCACGGCGAGAATCGCGAAACGGCGGACGCGAATACCGAGCACGATTGGCAAGAGTACAAAAAGGTTCTTGGTGGGCCGGTGCAGCACCTCGTGATGAAACCGGGCGATACACTGCCACTCAAGGGCGTACGCGCAATCGTCGTCAGCGCCGACGGAGCGCTCATCGACCAGCCGTTACCTTCCGCCGGCATGGCGAACCCGTTCTGCGCCGGTGTCGCGCGCTATGCCCCGGACAAAACCGAAAACGCACGTTCGTTGGGCATACTGCTCACGTTCGGCAAACTGCGTTTCCTTGATCTGGGCGATTTGACTACCGACAAGGAACAGGAACTAATGTGCCCGCGCAACAGGTTGGGCAAGGTGGACGTGTTAGTCGTCTCCCATCACGGCTGGAACCAGAGCAGTAGCCCATTGCTGGTAAACGCCATTGCCCCGCGCGTCGCCATCATGGACAACGGCGCAACGAAGGGCGGGTCGCCGATTGTGATCGACACTATTTTGCATTCGCCGGGGTTGGAGACTCTTTGGCAGTTGCACTACTCCGAAGAGGGCGGCAGCGCGCACAACACCAGCGCACCATTCATTGCCAACCTTCCTGGAACCGATGCGGGAAACTACTTAAAGCTAACGGCAAATGCCGATGGCACCCTCGACGTGTTCAATTCCCGTACCGAACAGTCGCGCCACTACGCCGCCCAACAATAAAGCGTGACTACGACGGCTCGGGAATCGGTTCGATGCGGCCCAGCAGCAAGAGATAGCTCAATACGCCGATCAAGATAAACGCCGCCGCTGTTGCAAAAGCCCAGTAGAAGGAGCCCGTCGAAGCGATGTAGCCCGTGATGATGGGAGCCGAGATCGCCGAACATTGCGAAAAGAAATTCATGATCCCTCCAACGCGGCCGACACTCTCGCGGGGTGCAATCAGCGTCGGAATTGACCACCCGACTGGCGCAGCCGCGGAGAGCCCGCCGATCGAAACGCTGATCCACAAGAGCGCCATTGACGCCGTGTGCGCGTCCGCTGCGCCGAATATCCCCAGACCGAGAACGGTACCCGCCACCAGCACGCTCTGCCGCACGCGGGAGGCATCGCACCCGCGACGCACCAGCGCGTCCACTAGCCAACCGCCGATTAGTAGATCGGTGCAAGTTGCCACTAAAAATGGCACGCTGGTATAGGTGGCCGAGTGCAGAAGGTCGATGTGCATGGTTGACGACAGGTAGCTCGGCAGCCACGTCAGCAGCAGATAGAACGTGTAGTTGTAAGAGGCAAAACCAATAACCAACCCAAGCACCTTGCGGTTACGGAGCAGATAGGCCAGGGTTGCTTGCTTTTTTGCCGCGACGGCGGGTTCCTCCGGCTGTGCTCCTCCCGCGACGATAAAATCCCGTTCCGCAAGGCTGAGCTTTTTGTCCTCGCTGGGGTTTCTATAGACGCGGCAGAAAAACACGAAGTAAGCGAGGCTGAGGAGACCCGTGAAGGCGAAACTCCAGCGCCAACCGAAATGCAACAGCAGCACTCCAATGAGCGGGACACCAAGGGCGGGACCCAGCTTGGCGGCCGAGTCGAACACAGCCGTCGCGAAGCTGCGCTCCGTAGCCGGGAACCAGTAGCCCGTGGCCTTGGCATTACCTGGAAAAGTCGGTGCCTCGCCGATGCCGAGCAGCAATCGGGCGGTGAATAGGCTGAAGACCCCGGTCGAGAGGGCCGCGGCAAACGAAGCGACACTCCATAGCAGTGTGCTGATTCTTCCCACGACCTTCACGCCGAAGCGATCCAACAATACGCCCACCGGCAGTTGCAGGGCTGCATAGGTCCAGCTGTAGGCACCGAGCAGAAAGCCGAAAGCGATCTTTGAAATCCCGAAATCCTCGTGCAAGGCGGCTTCGGAAACCGAGAGGTTGACGCGATCGATATAATTCACCAGCACACCGATCCCCAGCAGCAATGCGATCCGCCAGCGGCGCCGGGAGACAAGCGGCCGATTCACAGCAATTTCACAACTGCGGTTCTCACCGATAAGACGACGCTGCCGCGGCAGCCGCTGCAGGCGATTGTCGATGTCC
>Ga0210394_10006619_pt1 | contig 12496 bp, 8 predicted proteins | sample IncBWC12MmetaG_FD_160121 | JGI IMG/M metagenome (GOLD analysis project Ga0210394, IMG submission 160121) | Forest soil microbial communities from Barre Woods Harvard Forest LTER site, Petersham, Massachusetts, United States - Inc-BW-C-12-M | ecosystem: Environmental > Terrestrial > Soil >... | reverse complement strand
TGGAATACGACCCGCACCTTGCGGCCATCGGAGCCGCCTTCACCGCGGCATTCCTCGACTACTACCACGGGGAACTGAAGTTCGGTCAGGGCAAGACCTACTTCACGACCAACTTCGGGATCGGCAACAAGTGGAAATTCACGCACCAGACCGATGGCGGCGAGCAGCCGATCGTCAACTCAGGCGTGGACCTCGCCCAGGCGCTGGTGCAGGACCAGAACCTCAAGGTGCTCGTGCTGAACGGCTACTTCGATCTCGCCACGCCGTTCTCGGCCACCGAGTACATGATGACGCACCTCGGCGTGCCGCCGTCGGCGAGCGCGCGCATCCAGATGAAGTACTACGAGGCGGGCCACATGATGTACATCCATCCGCCCTCGCTCGAGCGGATGAAGAAGGACCTGGACGCCTTCATCGACTCGACGTCGCGCCAGTGACCGGCAGCACCATCTGGGCACGCAGGCCCGGATGGTTGTCGATGAGCTCGAGCACGCCGCCGTGGAGCTTGGCCACGGCGTCGACGATCGAAAGCCCGAGTCCCACGCCCGGCGTGCCGCGGCTGGCGTCGCCGCGGTAGAAGCGCTCGGTGACTTTAGGTCTGTCGGCGGCGGCGATGCCCGGGCCGTTGTCGGCGACCTCGATGGCGACCGAGCCGTCGGCGCGCGCGCCCACGCGCACGCGGATCGCGCCGCGCTCAGGCACGCACTTGAGCGAATTGTCGATGAGGTTGCTCAGCGCCTGCGCGAGCAGCACCGGGTCGCCGGCCACGGCGGTAACGCCGCTGGTCTCGAACGAGAAGTCGACACCCTTCTGCTCGGCGGCCGGCTCGTAGAATTCGACCACCTCGGCTGCGACCCGCGCCGCATCCACCTGCACGAAGCCGGAGCGGCGCGCGCCGGTATCGAGCTCGGCGAGCCGCAGGAGCGCCGCAAAGATGCGCATGACGCGGTCGACGTCGGCCACGGCGCCGTCGATTTCCGCGAAGGTCTCGCTCGGCTCGGGACGCGTGAGTGAGAGCTCCTCGAGGCGCGAGCGCAGCTCCGCGAGCGGCGTGCGCAGGTCGTGTGCGATGGAGTTCGAGACGTCGCTGATGCCGTGGATCAGCCGCTCGATGTGATCGAGCATGCCGTTGATGGTCCGCGAGAGCGTCGCGAACTCATCGCCCGAGCCCGCCTCCGGCAGCCGCTTGCGCAGGTCGCCCGCCATGATCGCGGACACCGTGGTGCGCATGCCCTCGACGCGCGCCAGCAGCTGGCGGCGGATGAGCAGCGCGCCCGCCACCCCCACCACGAACAGGAAGGTGACCGCCGCGGTGAGTCCCCAGGCGAACTGCCGCTCGAGCGGCAGGTAAAAGCCGAGGTCGCGGCCGACCAGCAGGTGGTAGCCGCCGGGCAGCGTCTCGCGCAGCACCAGCGTGTGCACCGGCTGCCCGCCGAGCTCATCCACCATCACTGCATGCGTGCCCGAGCCGTCGGGGATCTCGCGCGGCCAGGCGGCGAGGTTGCCGGCGAGCGGCCGGTAGTCGGCGTCGGTGAGCAGCAGCGTCCGCTCGCCGACGATGTGCAGCCGCAGCCGCGTCTCGATGTGCGCCGTGAGCCCCGGCGGTCCCTCGCGCGCGAACACCTCCGCGAGGTGTTGCGCATCGGCGTGCAGGATCTCCTCGCGCCCCGAGAAGATGCTGACGTTCCACGCGTACCACAGGAGCACCGCGAAGGCGACCAGCGCGGCGAGCCCCAGCATCAGGTAGCCGATCGCCCAGGTGACCGGGGAGGAGCGCAGCCAGCGGCTCATGGCTGGTCGGTAAGCATGTAGCCGGCGTTGCGCACGGTGCGCACCAGCGCGCGCTCGCTATCGAGCTCGAGCTTCTGGCGGAGCTTGGAGATGTGCACGTCGACGACGTTGGTCTGCGGATCGAAGTTATACTCCCACACCGCTTCGAGCAGCATGGTACGCGTCACCACCTGGTTGGCGTGGCGCATGAGGTACTCGAGCAGCTTGAACTCGCGCGGCTGCAGCGTGACGGCGCGGCTGCCGCGCGTCACGCGCCGCGTCAGCAGGTCCATGCGCAGGTCGCCCACCTGCAGCATGTGCTCGGCCTCGCCCGCGCCGGTGCCGCGCCGGCCGAGCGCATCGACGCGCGCCAGCAGCTCCCCGAACGCGAAGGGTTTGGTGAGGTAGTCATCGCCCCCGCCGCGCAGCCCCTTGATGCGCTCATCCACGCCATCGAGAGCCGAGAGGATCAGGATCGGGGTGCGGTTCCCCCCCTTGCGCAGCGTCTCGATGATGGCGAGGCCGTCGATGTTCCCGGGGAGCATGCGGTCCATGACGATGACATCGTGCGGCTCGCCGGCGGCGAGGAACAGGCCGTCGCGGCCGTTGCCGGCGTGATCGACGGTGTGGCCCGCCTCGCGCAGGCCCTTGATGACGAAGCGCGCGACCCTCTCGTTGTCCTCGACCAGCAGGATCTTCACGGCTCAGCCCTGTGCGGCTTCAGGCGCCACGGCGCCTGCGGCGCCTTCGCCGTGCGGATGCTTACGCGCCCAGCGCACCACCAGACGGTCGAGGTACAGGTAGATCACCGGCGTCGTGAACAATGTCAGCATCTGGCTCAACACCAATCCTCCGACCATTGTATAGCCGAGCGGCTGGCGCAGCTCCGAGCCCGTGCCGTGGCCGAGCATCAGCGGCAGGGCGCCGAGGATCGCCGCCATGGTGGTCATCATGATGGGGCGGAAGCGCAGCAGGCATGCCTTGCGGATCGCGGCCTCGGGCTCGAGGTGCTCGTTGCGCTCGGCGTGGATGGCGAAATCCACCATCATGATGCCGTTCTTCTTCACGATGCCGATGAGCAGGATGATGCCGATCGTTCCGACGATCGACAGATCGAAGTGGAAGATCATCAGCATGAGGAGCGCCCCGACGCCCGCCGAGGGGAGCGTCGAGAGAATGGTGAGAGGATGGATGTAGCTCTCGTAGAGCACGCCGAGGATAACGTAGACCACCAACAGCGCGGCCAGGATCAGCAGCGGCAGCGTTTTCAGTGACGACTGGAAGGCCTGCGCAGTGCCCTGGAAGGTGCCGGAGACCGAGGCCGGCATGTGGATGGAAGCCGTGACCTTCTGGATCGCGCTCACGGCATCGCCAAGCGCGGCACCGGGCGCGAGGTTGAAGGACAACGTCACCGCCGGGAACTGCCCCTGGTGATTGATCGACAGATAGCTGGTATGACCAGTGTCGAACTTCGTGAACGCGGACAGCGGCACCTGCTGCCCGGTGGTGGGCGACTTGATATAGATCTTATTGAGTGTTCCGGGCTGACCGAGGAGCGCCGGGCTCACCTCGAGCACTACGTGGTAGCTCGCGAGCTGGGTGAAGTACTGGGTCACCTGCCGCTGGCCGAAGGCATCATAGAGCGTGTTGTCGATGAGCGCCGGCTGGATGCCGAAACGCGCCGCCTGATCGCGGTCGATGACCAGCGACAGCTTGGTACTGCTCGATTGCTGGTCGGAGGCGACGTCGGTGAGCTGCCGCAGCTTCTTCAGCTCCCCCAGCAGCCGCGGTGCCCACTGGTTCAGCTCCTCGATGTTGGCGTCCTGCAGGGTGTATTGATACTGCGTGCGCGAGGGGCGTCCGCCGACGTTCAGGTCCTGCGCGGCTTGCAGGAACACCGTGCCACCCGGCACCGCAGCGATCTTCCTGCGCAGCCGCGTGACGACCTGATCCGCGGTCACATCGCGCTCATCGCGCGGCTTGAGCCCCAGAAACACGTAGCCGTTGTTGATCGGGTTGCTGCCACCGACGAAGGCCGCCCAGCCCGCGACCGCCGGATCATCCCCAATGACTTTCATGAGGCGCCGCTCGACGCTCACCATCTCATCGAAGGACACGTCCTGCGGTGCATCGGTGATTCCGGCGAGGACCCCGGTGTCCTGCTGCGGGAAGAACCCCTTGGGGATCACGACGTAGAGCAGCACGGCGGTGGCCACCGTGGCGAGGAAGGCAATCAGCGTTGCGCGCTGGTGGCGCAGCACGAAGTCGAGTCCGCGCGTGTAGCGCTCGATCAGCCACTGGAAGCCATGCTCGAGCGCCATGTAGAAGCGCCCGTGGCTGACCTGCCGCTCGTCGCGTAGGAACAGCGCGCCCATCATGGGCGAAAGGGTGAGCGCGACGACCGCGGAGACCGCGATGGTCATGGTCACGGTGACTGCGAACTCGTGGAACAGTCGGCCGACGAGCCCGCCCATGAGCAGCAGCGGGATGAATACCGCCACCAGCGAGATGCTGATGGAGAGGATCGTGAAGCCGATCTCGCCCGAGCCCTTGATCGCGGCCTCGTAGGGCGAGAGACCCTCCTCGATGTGGCGGTAGATGTTCTCGAGCATCACGATCGCGTCGTCCACGACGAAGCCGACGGCGATGGTCAGAGCCATCAGCGACAGGTTGTCGAGGCTGTAACCGATCACGTACATCAACGCCGCGGTGCCCAGCAGCGCGAGCGGCACTGTCACGCCGGGAATCGCTGTGGCCCAGAAGTTCCTCAGGAACAGGAAGATCACCATCACCACCAGGCAGATCGCCAGCACCAACGTCAGCTCTACGTCACGCACCGAAGCCTGGATGGTGACGGTGCGGTCGATCACCTGGTCGAGCTTCAGCGACGGGGGTACCGAGGTCATGATGTGCGGCAGCGCTGCCTTCACTTCCCGCACGTCGTCAATCACGTTGCTGCCGGGGAGCTTATGGATGAACAGCAGCACCCCGGTCCGGCCGTTCTGGAAGGCGACCGACTGGGTGTTCTCCGGGCCGTCGACGGCTACGCCGATGTCGCGGATGCGGATCGGCGCGCCGTTCTTATACGCGACGATCACGTCATTCCAGGGGGCCGCTTTCAGCAGCTGGTCGTTGTCGTAGATGGTGTAGTTGTGTTGGGCGCCGGTGATCGCCCCCTGTGGGGAGTCGACGGTCGCCGCGGTAATGAGACTGGCGACGTCCTCCAGCTGCAACCCCACTGCGGCGAGCTTCACCGGGTCGATCTGGACGCGCACCGCCGGTTTCTGCTGCCCGCCGACGCCGACGTTGGCGATGCCCGGCAACTGCGAGAGCTGCTGAGCGATCACAGTCTCGGCGTAATTGTCGACCTCGGTCATCGGCATTACGTCCGAGTGCACCGCATAGATGATGATCGAGTAGTCCGCCGGGTTGTACTTGCGGTAGGAGGGGGGCGAGGGCAGGTTCTTCGGCAGCTGGCCACCAGCGGCGTTGATCGCCGACTGGACGTCGCCCGCCGCCGCATCGATGTTACGGTCGAGCTCGAACTGCAGCGTGATCTGCGTACCGCCGAGCACGCTGGTCGAGGTCATCTGCGCCACACCAGGAATTTGCGCGAACTGCGTCTCGAGCGGCTGTGCGACCGAAGATGCCATGATCTCAGGGCTCGCACCCGGCAACTGCGCGCTCACCAGGATGGTGGGGAAGTCCACCTGCGGCAGCGGTGCCACCGGCAGGAAGGGAAAGGCGGCGACGCCGATGAGCGCCAGGCCCGCCATCAACAACGTCGTGGCGACCGGGCGCTCGATGAAGGGCCGCGAGATGTTCACGGCGCGGGGTCGGCGGCGCCGGTGGTGGCGCTGTGCGCCGGCTTCGGCACGTGCGCGCCGGCGCTCACGCCGGTGGCGTTGGCACGGATGAGCGCTCCGGGCTGCAGCCGGTAGAAGTTGCTGGTCACCACGCGGTCGCCGGCCGCGAGACCCTTCTCGACGACGACCACGTCACCGACCGGCTCGCTCGCGGTGACCGGCGCCACCGACACGGTGGAATCCGCTTGCACCGCGTAGGCGAACAGACCGTCGGGGCCACGCTGCAGCGCGCTCGCCGGGATGGTGAGCACCTGGCGGCGCATCTGCGTCTGCACCCGCACGTTGACGAACTGGCCGGGCCAGAGGTGGCGCTGCGTGTTGGGCAGCGTTGCCTTGACGCGGATGGTGCCGGTGGTCTGATCGATCTGGTTGTCGATCAGGGCCACGGTGCCCTGGTCGAGCTCAACCTTGTCATCGCGCGACAGCGCCACCGCCGTGACCGGCCCGCGCGCGAGCGCCGCGGAGAGCTGCGCGAAGCTCTCCTCCGGGAGGCTGAAGATGATCGAGATGGGCTCGAGCTGCGTGACTACCACCATGCCGGTGGTATCGGTGGCGTGCACGTTGTTGCCCGGGTCCACCAGGCGGATGCCGGTGCGCCCGTCGATCGGCGAGGTGATCGTGGCGTAGTCGAGGTTGGTACGTGCGCTGTCGATCCCCGCCTCGTCGCCCTTGACCTGCGCGATCAGCTGCGCAATGAGCGCCTTCTGGGTGTCGACGGTCTGCTTGCTCGCCAGGTCCTCGGGGGCGAGCAGCTCGTAGCGCTCCAGGTCGCGCCGCGCGTTCTCGAGCTGCGCGCGGTCCTTGTCGCGCGTGGCGATCGCCACGCCGAGCGCCGCCTGGTAGGGGCGCGGGTCGATCTGCACCAGCAACGCGCCCTTCTTCACGTCCTGTCCCTCGCGGAACGCCACCCGGTCGATGCGCCCGTCGACGCGCGCGGTGACGGTGACGGTGTAGAAGGCCTGCACCGTCCCGAGGCCCTCCAGGTACTCCGGCACGTCGCCGCGCGCGGCGGTCGCGACGTCGACGGCCACCGCCGGCGGGGCTTTCGGCGGCGGCGGAGTCCGATGGCTGAGCCAGTACCACGCACCCAGCACCACACAGAGCGCAACCGCGCCGCCTGCTTTTGCGCGCCGGTCGAGGTCCTGAAAGCGGAGCTTCACAGCTGCTCGTCCTTCTGCTGCCAGCCGCCGCCGAGCGCCTGGTAGAGCGATACGAGCGACTGCAGGTGCGCGTATTTCGCCTGCACCAGGGCATCCTCGGCCGTGAACAAGGTGGTCTCCGTGTTGAGAAGCGTGAGTACGTTGATGGTGCCGGCGTGCATCTGCGCCTGGGCGAAGCGATAGGCGCGCCGCGCCTGCTCGGTCGCCTGCTGCTGGCGGCTCACCTGCTCGGTGGTCTGCTGCACGGCGACCAGCGCGTCCTCGACGTTGGCGAGCGCCGAGATGACCGCCTTGTGATAGTCGGCGAGCAGCTCCTGGTACTGCGCCTTGACGAGGGAGTAGCCGCCGAGCAGCGCGCCGCCCTGGAAGATCGGCTGCGTGAGGCCCGCGCCGAGCGACCACACGCGGCTTGCCGGAGTGAGCAGCGTCGCAAGTGCCGGGCTCTCGTAGCCGCCGTCGGCGGTGAGATTGATGGCCGGAAAGAAGGCGGCGCGCGCCGCGGCGATGTTGGCGTTGGCGGCCATCAGCTGCGCCTCGGCGGCGGCCACATCCGGGCGCCGCGCGAGCAATTCCGACGGCAGCCCCGGCCTCACTTGAGGCTGGCTCAGGGCATCGAGCCCTCCGCTCGTGACGTCGACGGCCTGGGGGGGTGAGCCGACGAGGATCGCGAGCGCATCGAGGGTCTGTCGGAGCTGCTCGCGCAGCGGCGGAATCGATGCATTCACGGTGGCAACCACGGTCTGCTGCTGCGCCACGTCGAGCGCGGTGGCGATGCCGGCGCGCTCTTCGAGCTCGAGGCCGTGCAGCACCTGGCTTGCGTTGGCGAGGTTGGAGTCGGCGATTGCGAGCCGGTCGCGCAGCTCCAGCGCCTGGAAGTAACTGCTCGCCACCCCCGCCATGACCGTGAGCTCGATGGTGGAGCGGTCGTAGCGGCTCGCGTTGGCAGTGGCGGTGGCGGCGGCGAGCTGCGCGCGGTTCTTGCCGAAGAAGTCCAGCTGGTAGCTCGCGGTCAGCAGCGGATTGAAATCGTTGCCGGTCGCGAAGGCCGCGTTGCCGCTGCCCGGCTGCGGCGCCCGGGTACGGGTCGCCTGCGCCGCAACGCCGAGTGTCGGCAGGAGCGGCGCGCGGGCGATGCGCCGCTCGGCGTCCGCCTCGCTCACCCGCGCCACCGCGGCGCGCAGATCGTCGTTGGCGCGCTGCGCCGCGGCGATGAAGGCATCGAGATCGCTCGAGTTGAAGCCGCGCCACCACTCGCTCGAGGGCCACTCGGGCGCGGCCGGATCGGCCGGGGTCACCCAGTGCTCGGGCGGCGCGATGTCGGGCTTCTGATAGCGCGGACCCAGGCTGCAGGCCGCGAGCACCATGAGGCCACCGGCGAGGGTGCCCGCGCCGAGCGCGCGGACAGGCGAGGGCCGGGGACGGCGCATCGTTCCCGGGAAGGACAGCCAGGCGTGCATGGCGCCACGTTAGCCCCCGGCAGGTTCTCTCCCGGTGGGCGAATGATTAAAGTCAGTTAATCTCTCGAACGGGGGATGGCCGGCGGCCCCCCCGGGAACGAGTCTGTAGGGGGAGGGCCTATGTCCATCAAGCTGACCGTGAATGGTGCGAGCCGCGAGCTCGACGTCGATCCCGACATGCCTCTGCTCTGGGCGATCCGCGACCACCTCGAGTTGAGCGGCACCAAGTTCGGGTGTGGCATGGCGCTCTGTGGCGCGTGCACCGTACACATCGACGGCGCCCCGACGCGCTCGTGCATCACGCCGGTGTCGGCGGTCGACGGCAAGAGCATCACCACCATCGAGGGACTCGCGACCGCGGCCGGCAAGGCGGTGCAGGAAGCCTGGGTGGCGCTCGACGTGCCGCAGTGCGGCTACTGCCAGAGCGGACAGATCATGTCGGCGGCGGCGCTGCTCGCGGGCAACCCGAAGCCGAGCGATGCCGATATCGACGCCGCCATGGCGGGCAACATCTGCCGCTGCGCGACCTACGTGCGCATCCGCAGCGCCATCCACCAGGCGGCCGGCGCGCTCGCCGCGCCGCAGAGCAAGGGGGCATAACCGATGTACCTGCGCCATCGCGAAGACGGCGGCCCCGGCCGCACCACCGGCCTCAACCGCCGGCAGTTCCTCGAGCTCACGACGCTGGCCGGCACAGGCCTGACACTCGGCGTGTTGTTGCCGGGCTGCAGCCCGGCGGGCACGGGCACGGGCGCGGGCACGGTGGCAGGCCCGAGCGCCCCGCTCGAGATGCCGTTCGTGCGCATCGCACCCGACAACACCGTCACCGTGATTTCCAAGCATCTCGAGGCGGGCCAGGGCGTGTGGACCGGGCTGCCGGCGATCGTCGCCGAGGAACTCGATGCGTCCTGGGAGCAGATGCGGGTCGAGAGCGCTCCCGCGAAGGTGCCGATGTACGGCAACCTCGCGATGGGCGGCAAGGTGCAGCTCACCGGCGGCTCCACCGCGACTGCCAATTCCTGGCAGCAACTGCGTGAGGCCGGGGCCACTGCGCGCGCCATGCTGGTTGCCGCGGCCGCACAGCAATGGAAAGTGCCAGCCGCCGAGGTGACCGTGAGCGAGGGCGTGGTGGCGCACGGGCCTTCAGGACACAAGGCGAGTTTTGGCGAGCTCGCGGGAGGCGCCGCGCAGCAGCCGGTGCCGACCCAGGTGAAGCTGAAGGATCCGGCGAGCTTCAAGATCATCGGCCGCGAGCATTTGCCGCGGCTCGACGCGCGCGCCAAGTCGACCGGCACGCAGCAGTACGCCATCGACGTGCGGCTCCCCGGCATGATGACCGCGGTGGTGATGCGGCCGCCGCGCTTCGGCGGCAAGGTGAAATCCTTCGACGCCGCCGGATCCAGGGCCGTGCCTGGCGTGGTCGACGTGGTCGAGATCCCGCGCGGCGTCGCGGTCGTGGCGCGCGACATGTACTCCGCCAAGAAGGGCCGCGAGGCGCTCAAGGTCAGCTGGGACGAGTCGGCGGCGGAGAAGCGCGGTACTACCCAGATCCTCAAGGAGTACCGCGAGCTGGCCCGCGGCAAGCAGGCGCTGATCGCCGCGCAGTCGGGCGATGCCAACCAGGCGCTCGCGCACGCGGTGCACCGGGTGGAGGGCGAGTTTGAGTTCCCCTACCTCGCGCACGCCACCATGGAGCCGCTCACCGCGGTCTGCAGTCTCGGCGCCAACCAGTGCGAGATCTGGGCGGGCTGCCAGTTCCAGACGCTCGATCAGGCCACGGCTGCGACCATCCTCGGCCTCAAGCCCGAGCAGGTCACGATCCATACGCTCGCCGCCGGCGGCACCTTCGGCCGCCGCGCGACGCCCGACTCCGACTACGTGTCGGAGGTCGCCTCGATCGTCAAGGCGACCGGCGGCAAATATCCGGTGCGGCTCATCTGGACGCGTGAGGACGACATCACCGGCGGCCGTTACCGGCCGCTCAACTATCACCGCGTCGAGGCGGGCATCGACAAGGACGGCAAGGTCGCCTGGCGGCAGCGCCTGGTCGGACAGTCGATCATCGGTGGCACGCCGTTCGAGGCGATGATGATGAAGAACGGCCTCGATCCGACCGCGGTCGGCGGCAATGCCGCCGAGGAATACGACCTCGACCACACGCACGTGAGCTGGACGCGGCCGAAGGTCGGCGTGCCGGTGCTGTGGTGGCGCTCGGTCGAGAACACGCACACCGCCTATTCCAAGGAAGTGATGATCGATGAGCTGGCGCAGGCGGCCGGAAAAGACCCGGTCGCATTTCGCCTCGCGTATCTGGGCAAGCATCCGCGGCACGTCGCGGCGCTGAAGCTCGCGGCCGAGAAGGCTGGCTGGGATCAGCCGTTCGCGAAGCAGGGCGGCCGCGGCCGCGGGATCGCCGTGCACGAGTCCTTCGGCACGGTGGTGGCCCAGGTCGCCGAGGTCACCGTGGTGGGCGACCACCTCACGGTTGATCGCGTGGTATGCGCAGTGGACTGCGGGATTGCGGTGACGCCGGACGTGGTGCGGGCGCAGATGCAGAGCGCCATCGGCTACGGGCTGTCGGCGGCGCTCTCGGGGAAGATCACGCTCACCGATGGCCACGTCGACCAGACGAACTTCCACCAGTACACGGTGCTGCGCCTGCCGGACATGCCGCGCACCATCGAGGTGTACATCGTGCCTTCGACCAATGCGCCCTCGGGCGTGGGCGAGCCCGGCACGCCGCCGATCGCGCCGGCGGTCGCCAATGCGGTGCGCGACGCCACGGGTGTGAAGCTGCACACGCTGCCGTTCGACCTCAGCGCCGCGCGCCGCGCGCACGCCTGAGGCTGCGGCTCAGACGGCCGCGAAACTGCGGGCCTCGGCGGCCCAGGCGGGCGCGCGCTCGAGCGCGCCCGGTACTTCCTCGGGCTCAGCGACCACCTGCCACATGTCGAGGTGGCGGCGGTCCATGAAGCGCTCCGCCACCGCGCTCTCGAGGAGCGCGAGCAGAGGCGCGAAGAAGCCGCGCGTGTTCACCAGCACGATGGGATTGAGGTACAGCCCGAGGCGCTTGAGCGTGATCGCCTCGAGCAGCTCCTCGAGCGTGCCCGAGCCGCCGGGGAGCGCGATCGCGGCATCGCTGCGCGTCAGCATCAGGTGTTTGCGCACCCGCAGGTCTTCCACCAGCTCGAGCTCGGTAAGCCCGTGGTGTCCCCATTCGAGATCCGCCATGAAGCGCGGCAGGATGCCGACGACACGTCCGCCCCGCTCGAGCGCGCCGTCCGCGAGCGCACCCATCGAGCCGGCCGCGCCACCGCCGTAGACGATGCCGATGCCGGCGGCGGCCAGCACCGCGCCCAGGCGGTGCGCCGCGGCGCGGTAGTCGGGATGCGAGCTGCGGCTCGAGGCGCAGTAAACGCACACGGCGCGTTCGCGCGGCCGCGTGCCGGTGGTACTCATGGATGCGCGCCTCCAAAGCCGGGATGCGTAATTATAGAACGGGACGATCTGTTACATTCGCGGCTGCTGACTTGGGTGGTGGTCACCGTGAAAACGAATAAATCGGTCGCAGCTGCGGCGAGGGAGCGCTGAAATGTATTGCCGACAACGTGCTGAGCCCCGAAAAGCGCCCGCCCGGCTGTACTGCGCGGCGTGGCTGGCGCTCACGGCGGTGGCCGGCGCACCGGCGGCGTTGCCGGCGGATGAGGCACCCCAGGCCGAACTGGCCGCCGGCAACGGCCAGCTGCAGGAGGTCATCGTCTACGCGCGGCGCCGCGCCGAGCCCATCGAACAGACGCCGCTCGCGATCACCGTGGACACCGGAGAGGAGCTGCTCGAGAGCAACGCCGTGTTGCTGCAGGACGTCGGGCGTAACGTACCCAACACCCACATGTACGCCTCGCCGCAGTCGGTGTCGGCGCTCGACGTCACGATGCGTGGACAGACCGTCAACCGCGACGCGATCGTGTTCGATCCCGCCGTGGGGCTGTACATCGACGGCGTCTACGTCGCCAACGGCCAGGGCTCGATGGCGACGCTGCTCGACGTCGATTCGGTGGAGATCCTGCGCGGCTCGCAGGGGACGCTCTTCGGGCGCGACAACACCGGCGGCTCGATCCTGCTGCTCACGAATCGCCCGAACCTCAACGGACCCTCGGCCGAGGTCGCGACCTCGTTCGGCGATTACGGCGAGTTCATGACCCGCGGCATCGTGAACGTGCCGGTGAGCGATACCTTCGGCCTG
>Ga0210394_10006618_pt1 | contig 12497 bp, 12 predicted proteins | sample IncBWC12MmetaG_FD_160121 | JGI IMG/M metagenome (GOLD analysis project Ga0210394, IMG submission 160121) | Forest soil microbial communities from Barre Woods Harvard Forest LTER site, Petersham, Massachusetts, United States - Inc-BW-C-12-M | ecosystem: Environmental > Terrestrial > Soil >... | reverse complement strand
TGGGCATTTTGCCCGGCCTCGTCGGCGTGATTCAGGCGACGGAAGTCATCAAGTTGATCCTGGGCAAGGGTGATCCGCTTATCGGGCGGCTGCTGCTCATCGACGCGCTGGGCATGAAGTTTCGCGAACTCAAGCTGCGCAAGAATCCCGACTGCCCGGCCTGCGGAACCCATCGCACCATCGCAAAACTGATAGACTACAACGAGTTTTGCGGAATCCGCGGTGAAGAAAAACGCGAGGAGAAACCAGTGGAAGCAGGCATTTCCGAAATGCAAGTAGAAGAACTGAAGCGGCGTCTGGACGCTGGCGATGATCTTTTCGTTCTCGACGTGCGCGAGCCCCACGAATATCAAATCTGCAACATCAACGGCCATCTCATTCCGCTGGGCGATCTGCCGAAGCGAGTAAACGAACTTGATTCGAGCCGCGAAATCGTTGCCCACTGCCGCTCCGGAGTGCGCAGCGCAAAAGCGGTCGCCTTCCTGCAACAGTCAGGATTCAAGAAGGTGCACAATCTCGCCGGCGGAATACTGGCGTGGGCAGATCGCGTGGACCCGAGGATGCCGAAGTACTGAACGCTCGGGCTTCAGGCTTTCGGCTTCGGGAAAACTGCAGAACAGAACGAAAAAGGGGAGCTTGATCGCTCCCTTTTTTTCACCCCGATCAGCTCTACTTGCTGTTACCGCTGCTGCCGTCAATGCTGGCCGTCTCCTGGCCGATGGCAAGTGCATATTTCTTCCCGCCGAAGCGAATTTCAGCGAGCGATCTGCTACCGTCGTCGTTGTTCTTAACTACGGCGGAGTTCTTGTTTGGTGTTTGACTCAGATCGATAAGCCGGGCTGGAGTTGTGGCTACAACCTTCCTGCCTTGCATAATGCTCAACTCCACGTTCGGACCATTGCCGTCCCATTTCACCGAGTAATCACCTGGGCGCAACTGTTTGCCGCTTACGGTGACGGGATCTATGACTTCCAATGAACCCTTGTTAGAGGCCGCGAAGGCGCCTGTTGCCAGCACCAAAGCCAGTCCCAGTAGCAAACCCTTGGAAAACCTTGCGAATTTCATAAGCTCCTTTTTCTTTCCCGAAAGCGTCGGGAACCGGTTCTGGGCGGCCTGGACTCGCTTCCACGAAAAACTTGCATTTTTTTGCCGTGAAAGCCTTACAATGCTGCAGCGGGGTTAAGGAGAAAGCGCGTGGCCGCAAGACCGCGGGCTCTCTGCTGCAGGGACTGCGCTCACCTGGGCCGCCAAACCGAGATTGAGCCAGTCCCTTAACCCCTGAATTGTTTTTCCACTTTGGGTGAGCTACCCACCCGCGCCGTTTTCACCTCACCGTGTGAATATACGATCTTCGATGTTTCAAAGTTCCCTGTAGTTTCAGATTGCAATTACAAAGTTGGACGCTTGATGAGCAGTGTCGTTAGCAAGCGATCGCACGCGGGGTTCTGCTTATCGCCAAGATTTTACGAGCGTTAACAAGAATTCACACAACTTCCCCAAAACCACCACAGAGACACAGAGAAACTGTTCGTGCTTCCTCTGTGGCTCGGTGTCTCTGTGGTGAATTGATTTTCGTCGGACGCGATTGGAAGTTTGTTCAGGCGCAGTTAGTTTAAGTGATTTTTAAAACCACTTTCCCAAAGTTTTTTCCTTCGGATAGCAATCTGTAAGCTTCGGCGGCTTTCTCCATCGGCAGCACATGTCCGATCACTGGACGCAGGTGGCCCTGCGAGATCCAACTGGAAAGTTGTTTCCATGCCTGGCTCATGAGTTCTGTCTTGGCGGAAAGATACGTCAACCACAATCCGTGCACGCTTGTGCCCTTGGCATAAAGCATTCTGGTATCTAATTCCGGTTTTTTCCCGGTCGCGCTTCCGTACACGATCGCGCGCCCGAAATCACGCAGGCAGCGCACACTCTTGGCGGTGTGCTCACCGCCCAACATTTCGAATACTGCATCCACACCTTCGCCGTGAGTCAGATCTTTGATCGCCTCTTCGTAATCGCACTGCTTGTAATTGATCCCGTGCTGCAAGCCGAGTTCTTTTACTCGAGCGAGCTTTTCGTCGGACGAAGAAGTCCCATACATTTCTACTCCGAGCAGTTTTCCAATCTGCACCGCTGCCGTTCCCACGCCTCCGGCCACGGCATGGATCAGGACGCGCTGAGTGCCGCCCGTAGCCGGATTCGGCGCGCCAATGAATCCCGCCTTCCAGAACGCGAAGTACGCAGTAAAGTAATTTACCGGGAACGCAGCTCCCTCTTCTGCGCTCCAGTCGTCGGGGACCGGCCACAACAGTGCGGATCGTGCGGCGATGCGCTCAGCGAATGCTCCCCACTGCGCATAGCCCATTACTCGGCGGCCGTCACTTTCCCTTTTGCCGCAGAACTCCCGCCCCGCCACCAGCGGAGGTTTCGGCGCGCCAGGGTATCCCCCCTGGGTGGTCATGACGTCGGCGAAGTTCAGGCCGCCAGCCTTCACGCGAACCAATTCGTGTTCGGGACTGGGCACTGGATCAGGAACATCTCGCACCTCAAGGACTTCGGGTTCTCCCAGGCGAGTAATGACAACTCCTTGCATACGATTCAGTCTATCGCAGGGCAGAGCCGGTTCTCCTACGGCACCCGGCGTGGTGACTTGAGTAATCGCGGAGGCTTCTGCCTGGGTATATACTTCCTTGGAATATCTGTATTTTGGTTACTGTCCAATTTTTGGACCTCAGCGGAGCGGTTTATAGCTGTCTCATTCATAGGCTCCGCACATAGATCACTGGCCGCGATAGCTTGTGCAGTTGGCGGCAGTGCGGAACACCACCTTGACCGTGGGTTCTGAGGAGGAACGTTTGTGGACTTAATAATGGTCCGTCTGTTGTTTGTCCTTTTTGTTGCTGTTACTTGCTACTTGATTCAACCTTTTGGTCTTTCTCCTAAGTTCGATGCTGGAGTCGGCGCGCTGCTTGGCATTGCCGTCGTCACCTTTGAATGGCGGTTGCGGCTGGTTAGCTTAAAGCGTCTGATCGGAGCCGCGATTGGCAGCATACTGGGAATTTTTGGCGCCTACCTGTTTGCCCTGGTGATCCGCAACAGCATTCCTGCCGGACATACGCAGAGCTTCCTGCAGATCATGGTCATGCTTCTGATGGCGTACGTCGGCCTGATTGTCGGGGCCAACAAGGGCGACCTGCTGAATCTCGCGGCTCTAGGCGGGATTTTCGGCGGGGAGAAACAATCTCGCAAGAGTTTCAAAATTCTGGATACCAGCGTCATCATTGATGGGCGCATTGCCGACATTGCCGAGACCGGCTTCCTCGATGGCGTAATCGTGGCTCCGCAATTCGTTTTGCGCGAACTGCAACTGGTGGCTGATTCCGCTGATTCGCTCAAACGCAATCGCGGACGCCGCGGACTCGACATTCTGCAGCGTCTGCAGAAAATTGCCTCGGTGCAAATACAGATCGTAGAAGATGATTTTCCCGCGGTCCGCGAAGTCGATCTCAAACTGATTGAGCTGGCCAAGCTTTATGAAGGCAAAATTATCACTAACGATTTCAATCTTAATAAAGTAGCGCAATTGCAGGGCGTCGCGGTGCTGAACATCAACGAATTGGCGAACTCGTTGAAGCCGATCGTGCTGCCGGGCGAGACCATGAAAGTCTTCATCCTGAAAGAAGGCAAGGAGTACAACCAGGGTGTCGCCTACCTGGATGACGGCACCATGGTGGTTGTCGACAACGCCCGCAAAATGATTGGCAAGACCATCGACATTTCCGTCACCTCGGTCCTGCAAACTACGGCGGGAAAAATGATCTTTGGCAAGTGGGACGAACGCTCGGCCCGTACTGAGCCGCGACCAGCCGTGGTTTTGACCACGGCGACCGCAATCCCGAATGGAGAGCCGAAGAAAACTCCGCCCGTTGTCCTGGAACGCCCGGTGGAATAGTCTGCGAAGGTAGTTGCGGGACGGGCGTCTGGCCCGTCCGGCCGGGAGTACCCGACGAACACGTAGCGGCGGACGCCCTCGTCCGCCGAGCGGTGCGAAGCGCCGCAGCTGCGACGATCTTTTCCAGTGACACTTCCCACCCCGGACGAGGCGTCCGGGGCTGCTACGCGGTCTTTTTACCAGCCTATTTTCTGCCCTTTATTCTGCTCGTCGAGCCACTTCTGCAGCGGCGCGAAATATTCGAGCATTGCGCCGGCGTCCATCTGGCGCTGTCCGGTCAAAACTTCCAACGCATCAGGCCAGGGTTTGCTCTGTCCCATTGCCAGCATCTTGTTGAACTTCGCGCCGGCCTCTTTCGAGCCATAGAAGGTGCAGCGATTCAACGGGCCCGTGTATCCCGATGCCTGACATAAAGCGCGATAGAACTGGAATTGCAGAATGCGCGCCAGGAAGTATCGTGTGTACGGGACATTGGCGGGAACGTGGTACTTGGCCCCGGGATCGAAATCCGCTTCGCTGCGCGCGACCGGCGGGGTGACGCCTTGGTATTTCAGCCGAAGATCCCACCATGCCTTGTTGTAATCGGCGGGAGTGACTTCGCCGGAGAACACTTTCCACCGCCATTGATCGATCATCAGACCGAAGGGCAGAAACGCAACTTTGTCGAGAGCCTGCTTGAGCAGCAGCGGAATATCGCTGTCGGCGGATGGCACCTTGTCCAAGAGTCCAATCGTCCGCAAATATTCTGGCGTAATGGCCAGGGCGATAGTGTCGCCGATTGCCTCGTGGAAGCCGTCATTTGCCCCATTCTTAAACAGGAACGGCTGGTTCTCGTAGGCGCGCTGATACATGTTGTGGCCAAGCTCATGATGGATGGTAACGAAGTCGACGTCGCGAATCTGGATGCACATCTTCACCCGCAGATCGTCAAAATTGTCGATGTCCCATGCGCTGGCGTGACAGACCACGTCGCGGTCGCGAGGCTTGGTCAAAAGCGAGCGCACCCAAAAAGTTTCGGGCAAAGGAGCAAAGCCCAGCGATTTGTAGAAACCTTCGCCGTAACGCACCATGCCCTTGGCATCGAGGTGCTGGGCTTGTAAAAGCTGAGTAAGGTCATAGCCACTGCTTTTCTCTGGCAGACCGAGAATGGGGAAGACGTTGCCCCACTCCTGTGCCCATGGATTACCGAGCAAGTGCGCGGGAATGGGCCCATCTGGTGGAACGATCTGCGGCCCATATTTCTGCACCAACCGCGCCCGAACGTAGGTATGCAGAGAAAGATAGAGCGGGCGGACTTGCTGCCACAACCGCTCTACCTCCGCGGTAAACTGGTCGGGAGGCATGTCGTAACCCGCGCGCCACAGCGCTCCTGTATCTTTAAAGCCGAGTTCCTGCGCGCCCTGATTTGAAAGTTGAACAAATCGCGCGTAGCGCTTCCGCATAGGCTCGCCGACTTTGTGCCATCCCAGCCAGACATCTCTGAGCTCGTTGGGATCGCGGCTTTCTCCCATGATTCGTTCAATGGCGGTGATGTCGAGGCAATCGTCCGGCTTGCGGCAATACTTGCCTTTGCCGTAATCCGCATCGAGCGAGGCGGCAATCTGCGTCATTTCTTTTCGCAGCGCCGGATCTTTTGGAGCTGGCGCGGTCAACGAAAGGCGCAGCAGCATAAACTTGCGCGCGAGTTCAGGCGGAAGTTGAAGGCCGTCGAAACGCTTGGCCCGTTCTATCAACTCCGTGTTGGCTGCAGTAAGTTGATCCTGGCCATCGGCTGACAAGGCTTCCGTGTCATCCGTGATGAAGTTTTCCTGCACCCAACTAGCTCGAGCCGCTTTGACCTCGATGTCGTTGAGGCGCGCTTCAGCCTGGTTCATGAACTGTTCGGCATCGGCCACCGTGGGTTTTGAAGCGGCCTGAGCTTCGATAACGAATAGGAATAGTGACAAAGACAGTATGACGCGAAGTTTCATTCACATCCTCCGGTTCAGCATTATGAATGAGTGGACGGGAAATGTCAGGTTCAGTTAGCGAGACGATCAAGCTCTTGCCGCTCAGCGCCGTCCGCGGACAGCCCAAGCACGGGCGGGCAGTTCGATTGCACCGCTGGAATTGGTAGGAATCGACTCGCGCAGGCGCTCGCGGATCGTACTGCGAATAGCTTCATCGCGGCTGGCGAGATAGTTGGGAGCGGAACCTTGTGCGGTGAGAAATGGCTGCCAGTAATCATCGAAACTGGCGAACCGGGTTGTGATATCGAGCGCACGCACGGTCACGTCCGTGAGGGAAGCGCTTTCGAACATCTTACTGAGCGACTCCGGATTGCACATAGGGAAACGGTGGGCCTGATCGTAGGCCGACGCCTCGGGGTCGATGGCAGCGGCTACATCCCAGAATTCGCGCAGAAAGCGCGTACCCTCCGCGTAATCCCAAACGTAAACAGCGATGACTGCGTTTGGAACCGTGACGCGACGCATTTCCTGTAAAGCAACTTCAGGCTGGGGAATGAAATTCAATCCGAGTCCGCAAACAGCAACGTCGAAGCTGGCATCAGCAAAGGGAAGAGCCATGGCATCTCCGGTTTCGAAGCTGGCAGCAGAGCTGGAACGGTGCGCGCAAGCAAATTCAATCTGCTGGGGAGATGCATCTATGCCCACAACGCGAGCGGGCGCGAATCGCTGAACGATCGCTTCGGTGAGCATCCCGCTTCCACAGCACACATCGAGCCAGCGCAAATTCGACAACGGCCCCAGCCAGTTCAAGAACTCATGCGCCAGCAGCCGGCTCCACCGTCCCATCCAAAGATCGTAAGCGGCTCCGGAAGTCCATTTGTCCATATTCTTTGTGTCTGTGGGGCGGACGCCCCGTCCGCCAGCTGAGCGAAGCTCAGCAATTTCGCGCAGCAGGCATTCCGAGATGCTGGCAGAAGACCACTAAGGCGAACTTTGCTCTGCCCGGACGCGGGCGTCCGGGCCTACCTGAGCAGTGCCTCCGTAGTAGAGACTTTCCATCGCCTGGTGAACTTTCGCCGAAAGCGTTTCCATTTCGCGCAGCGAATATCCGGCGGTCGAAATAGGCTCGCCCACTCGCATCTCCAGCGGACGAGACTTAATGTGGTAGGTATTCATCGGCAGCAATTCGTAGGTTCCGACAAGCGCGATGGGAACGATATCCGCTTGCGCCTTGATCGCCAGATAAAACGCGCCTGGCATGAACGGCTTGATTTCACCATCCGGCGTGCGGCCGCCTTCCGGGAAAATCACTAGCGGCATCCCGCCTTGCAGACTCTTCACGGCCGACCGGATGTGAGCGATCGATTGCGTCGGCTTCTGCTGATTAATGCAAACTTGCCCTGATCGCCGCAGGTGCCATCCGATGATTGGATAGGACAGCAGTTCTTTCTTAAACAGGATTCTGAATTGAAATGGCAAATAAACGTAGAGCACTGGAATGTCCAGCGCCGAGGCGTGGGTTACGGCATAAACATGCGGCTTCGACGTGTCGATTTTTTCGAGGCCGGTGACTGCGACCGGCGAAAGAATCGTCTTCATGATCAGCCAGGACCAGAAGCTCGCAAACCGATGCAGGATGCGACTCTTCTCGCCGAAAAGAGATACTGGAACAGAAACAATCCCGAGCACGACCGTGTACAGCCAGATCAGAGGATCGAAAATTAAATAGGACCGCAGCAGACTGAGCCAGCCGTGTTTTTTTGCTGGGGTAATGGGAATCGAGACTCCATCTTTCGCTGCGAGTCTGATGGCGCCCGAAGACACATCCACGGACAAAGGGGCATTCGATTGCGCCTGCTCTCCGACCGATGCGCTCAAGTCCTGCATCCGCTATTACACCTTCACGCCTAAGGCCCGCATAGCCTCTCCTACAATGTATATCGAACCGGTTATAACTACTATGCCGCGAGAGCCAGCCAGGGAACGGGCGCGGCCCAATGCCGACGCCACATCCGCTGCATCTTCGATGTCGCTTGCGGTGCGCGCGGCTGCCTCTCGAATCTCCTCTGGTGTCGCCGACCGGGGGTTATCAGCCCGCGTGGCAATGACTTGTGAGGCAAGCGGGAAGAGAATTTCAGCCATCTCCCCAATGGCTTTATCTCGCATGGCTCCAAAAACAAATGTCATCGGACGATCTTCGTAGCAGGTGGAAAGCGCGGAACGCAAGGCCCACGCCCCGGCGGGATTGTGCGCCACATCGAAGACGTATTCGGGCGCGCCGCGATCGCCGGGAATGACCTGGAAACGCCCGGGCCAATGGGTTTGGCGAATGCCCTGTTCGATCGTTCGCGGAGTAATAGACAAGCCCTGATGGCTGAGCACTTCTGCTGCCGCAATCGCCAGCGCGATGTTCCGCAATTGATGCCGGCCAACCAGAGGGCTCTCTACTCGGATTTGTTGTCCCATTATCTGCAACGGATAAGTCGAAATCGCCCCTGCGCCGGCCACCCCGGTGCACTTGGGGCTATTGGGAGAGAGCGGCGGAACATAAGGCACCGCGCTCATCCCCTGCGCACCCAACTCCAGGATCGTATTTCCGATTACATCATTTGACTGCGGCTGTTGCGGCAGGGTCACTACAATGCCGCCGGCACGGATAATTCCTGCTTTCTCGCGCGCGATCTCGGTCACGGTGTTGCCCAGGAATTTCTGGTGATCGAGCGAAATGTCGGTAATCACGCTCACCCGCGGCTCAACTACGTTGGTCGCGTCCAACCGCCCGCCCATACCCACTTCTAACACCGCCATATCAACTTTGTTTTGCGCGAAATATTCAAATGCAATAGCGGTCAGCATCTCGAAAAAACTCGGATGCCAGGGCAACTCGCTCTCCTCCACTAATCGCTCAGCCGTTCGCGCTACCACGCCGTGCAGCAGGGTGAAATCGTCGTCGCTGATTTCATCGCCATTGATGCGAATGCGTTCATTGATCCTCACCAGATGAGGGGATGTGTAGAGGCCGGTTCGCAAGCCCGAGGCTTGCAGAATGGAGGCGAGCGTAGCAGCCGTCGAACCCTTGCCATTGGTTCCCGCAATCAGAACAGCAGGAAACTTTCTTTCAGGATGATCCAAAGCTCCCAGCAGGACGCGCATGTGCGCTAGATCAAATTTATGCGAGGGCGCATTCGCCAATTCGTGACCCAGCGCGTACATGCTTGCAACTGCCGTTTGGTAGGACATAGAGAGCTATCAGCCGTCAACTTTTAGATTATCAGTGTGCGGCTAGGATCTGGGAATTGCCTACAGCGTCCCAGCCAACGTGGGAGTAGACAACTTGAACGGCATGAATCGCTGGCTGAGAGCTGACGGCTGATAGCTTATGCAGCTGCCATAAATTCCAGCGCGCGCCCGATATACGCCTTTAACTGCTTGCGGGGTACAACCGCGTCCAGCATGCCATGCTCGAGGAGAAATTCGCTTCGTTGGAAGCCCTGAGGCAGCTTTTGGCGGATGGTCTGCTCGATCACGCGCGGGCCGGCAAATCCGATTAACGCTCCCGGTTCAGCAATGTTCAAATCCCCGAGCATGGCGAATGAAGCGGTAACGCCGCCGGTGGTGGGATCGGTCAACACGGAAACATACGGCACCCGGGCTTCATCTAATCGCGCTAACGCAGCCGAGATTTTCGCCAATTGCATCAGGCTGACGACGCCTTCCATCATGCGCGCACCACCCGAAGCGGAAACAATAATGAGGGGAGCCTTGCTGTCCGTAGCCTGTTCGATGGCCCGCGTAATCATCTCGCCCACAACCGCTCCCATACTTCCGCCGATAAACGAATACTCCATAGCACTGACAACAACCGGTCGTCCATTCAGCTTGCCCCGCGCGTTGATGACGGCATCGTTCAGTCCAGTCTCGGACTGTGCCTGCTGCAAGCGCGCCGAGTAAGGTTTCAGGTCAACAAATTTCAAAGGATCGGTCGAGACCAGGTTGGCATCGAAAACCTCGTACTGATTTTCGTCCAGAAGCTGCGACAGACGGGTTCTGGCGTCGATGCGAAAATGTTTGTCGCACTTGGGACAAACATTCATATTCTCTTCCAAGTCTTTTTTCCAGATGATCTGCCGGCAGTGCTCACACTTTACCCACAGGCCCTCGGTGCGGACTTTCTTCTCGCCGGTGGCATCCAGTTCGCCGGATTGTCGTTTGAACCAAGGCATAGGAAATTTGTAATTAGCTGCTAGCGCCTAGCTAGAAGCCAGCAGCTAGGAGTTAGTAGCCCAATTGCTCACTCAGTACTCGATTCCTTTCTGCGCCATCACACCCTTTTCATACGCATGCTTCACCTGGCGCATTTCGGTTACGGTGTCAGCCAGTTCGACAATTGTCGGGTGCGCGTTCCTGCCGGTCAAGATAACATGAACCATCTGCGGCTTCTTTTTCAGGCTTGCGGCTATTTTCTCGGGATCGAGCATACCGTAACTGATCGCATAGTTAATCTCGTCGAGGATTACTAAATCCCAACTGCCTGAAGCAATCGCCCGTTCCGCCTCGGCCCATGCTTCTTCGACCATCCTGACGTCTTCGGGGTCTGGTTTTTCGGTTCCCACCTTCACAAAGCCGCGGCCCATTTGCTTCATGATGAACTTGTCACCGAAGGCCTGCACCGCGTCCAGTTCGCCGTAATGCCATGACCCCTTCAAAAACTGCAGCATGAGAACCCGCATGCCCTGGCCGACGGCTCTCAACGCCGTTCCCATGGCCGCGGTGGTCTTGCCCTTGCCCGGTCCCGTGTTAACGATGATCAGACCGCGACGAATGTCGTCCATAGGTGGGAATGATTGATTGTACCTGTTCGGAGCGTGCGGCGGGGGTTCGAAAACGCAAGTGTAGGCGCGGGCGTCCTCGCCCGTGCACACGACTCAACGAGAACCGAAGCTGTTAAACCGTGACGGTTACAGTTAGGGCATGTTGACCACGGGGCGTAATTCAGTTTTTTCTGCTCGGGTGGAAGGTTCTTCTCCCAGTAACTTGGCGGTGATTCGCAGAGCTTCTATTTCCTGCTTGACTCGGAGCATTTCCTGCTCTTTCATGCGTAACACTTCAACCGGATTTTTCATCGGGGGAGGGCTCCTAATTATTCACCAACACTCATGCACTCTAAACTGCGAACTCGAGTAATAAAACATCACAAAGGTACACGCCAGGCCTTCACCAGCGGTCAGTGGCCAAGGTGATAAGGGTGTCCTTTCAAAATTGTGAAAGCACGGTAAAGTTGTTCGAGCAATACGACTCTGGCTAATTCATGCGCCAGCGTCATTTTGCCCAGGGAAAGTAACAGCTTCGCTTCCTGCCGTGTTTCCGCACTGAACCCATTCGCCGGTCCGACCGCGAACAATAGCGGATTATTTTCGGAATAATTTTCAAGATAAACTGCCAACTCTTCCGACGAATGCTGCTTACCACGACTATCGAGCACCACCAGGGTATGTCGCACCGGACGCGCATCGCGGCCACAGAGCTTCAACAATGCGGACTCGTCTTTAAGTGCAAGCCCTTGCGCATCGGCATAACGGGTCAACCGCTTCAAATACTCATCAGTCAGCGACTGGATGGCGGGTTCTTTGGTCTTGCCGATCCACGCGACTCGCAGCTTCATATCGGAATTTAATCACAGCGCGTGTGGGGTGCCCAGAAAAATTCAGTCAGCTACAAGATGCGGGATTAATATCCAGTTAGTTATCGCGCGTCCGAAGCTGGTTCATTTCAAGAGCTGGCCACGGATTGCGCGGATTACACGATCATGTTATCCGTGAAATCGGTGAAAATCTGTGGCTGTTTTTCCCTACGCGCGTTTTTTCGCGATGCCTCGGGTTGCGGTTCGTTTGGGCTTTGCCAGTTCCGAGGGCGCCAATCGCTTAGCCGATTTCCACAGCCGTTCTAAATCGTAAAACTTGCGGGCCTTCTCAGAGAACACATGTACCACGAAATCGACATAATCAAGGAGAACCCATTCCGCTTGCTTGTACCCTTCAATGTGCGCGGGACGCTGTCCGGCCTTCTCCAATCGCTCCTCGACCTCATCACAAATCGCCTGGATCTGCCGCGGGTTGGTGCCGCTGCATACCACGAAATAATCAGTAAACGCCCCGGATCCCTGTTCCAGTTCTAAAATTGTAATTTGTTCCGCCTGCTTTTCCTGGCAAGCGGTAATGGCCTCGGATACCTGTCGCTTCAAATCGTTTTTTTTCATTTAGTCGTCGGTCGTTGGTTGGCCCGTCGTTGGCTTCATTGATCTCTTCATTCTAACTGACGATCGCACTTTGAATCTTGAATCGCCGGACGTCAAGAAGAAATGCGAGCGACGACCGACCGACGACCAACGACTATTTGCTCTGATACAGCCCCATTTTCTTGATGTAGTCGGCAACTGCAGGTTCGACAAATTTTGTCAGCGGCCGTTTGGCGACAACCGCGTCTCGAATCGCCGTAGCCGAGATATTTTGATGTACGTTTTCGAGCAGATGCACTGTCGCTCCGGTTAGAACAAGATCGCCCTTGGCTGCTTGCTTGGCGAATGGTTTGGTTATTTCCGGCTTGGGACG
>Ga0210394_10006617_pt1 | contig 12499 bp, 11 predicted proteins | sample IncBWC12MmetaG_FD_160121 | JGI IMG/M metagenome (GOLD analysis project Ga0210394, IMG submission 160121) | Forest soil microbial communities from Barre Woods Harvard Forest LTER site, Petersham, Massachusetts, United States - Inc-BW-C-12-M | ecosystem: Environmental > Terrestrial > Soil >... | reverse complement strand
CGCAAGGCGGGAGAAGAAAAGCAACAGCAGTTCTGCGATCTTTGCTTTGGGATCTTTGCGGTGGTTCTTCGCAAACTTTGCGGTTAAGCTCTTGCTGAGCTTTTGCTGGGATCATTCATGCCTATCACGCAAACGCACCAGATTTCCGCCGCCTCCCGCCTTGATAAAGTCCGGTACGCCATTCGCGACCTGGCCTGCGTTGCCGACGAGGTTGTGAAGCAGGGACACAAGGTCCTAGCGCTCAACGTCGGCGATCCGCTGAACTTCGATTTTCAGACCCCGGCGCATATTGTCGAGGCGGTGTACAAGGCCATGTGCGAGGGCAAGAACGGATACGCGCCGTCGGATGGCGTTCCGCAAGCACTGGAGGCCATTCGCGGCGAGGCCGAGCGCAAGGGGATCAAGACGGTGCGCGACGTTTTTGTCACCTCCGGCGTGAGTGAGACCGTCGATCTCTGCCTGTCCGCGCTCGTCAATCCAGGAGAGAATGTTCTCACTCCCAGCCCGGACTATCCCCTCTACTCCGCCGTGCTTTGCAAGCTGGGCATCGGACTCAACGCCTACGACCTGAACGAAGACGATGCATGGCAGCCTGAACTGGCCGATATCGAGCGCAAGCTCACGCCGCGCACCCGTGGCATTGTACTGATTAACCCCAACAACCCCACAGGCTCGCTGTGCACGCGCCCGATGCTGGAGCAGGTTGCGGAACTCGCGCGCCGCCACAATCTGATCGTCTTCTCCGACGAAATCTACGACAAGCTGATTCTTGACGGCACGCCGCACATCGCGTTCGCTTCCCTCGCGCCCGATGTGCCTTGCGTGACCTTCGGGGGCATGTCGAAGAACTATCTTGTTCCCGGATGGCGCATCGGATGGGGCATTGTGTCGGGCGACGCGGCGGCGGTAAAGGCCTACACCGAGGGCGTGCACCGTCTGCTGCGGGCGCGACTATGCGCCAACCACCCGGAGCAGTTTGCGATCAAAGCGGCACTGGAAGGCCCCCAGGATCACCTGGCCGAGGTGCAGCGCAAACTTCGCTCCCGCCGCGACCTCACACAAAGCTGGTGCGCAGCCACTCCGAGGGTGAGTTGCGTCGCTCCGCGTGGAGCCTTCTACGCCTACCCGCGCATCGACATTCCGGAAAGTGATGAGATCTTTGTGAAGGAACTCATCCGCCAGAAGTACGTGATGGTCGTGCATGGCTCCGGCTTCGGCCAGAAACCGGGAACCCAGCATTTTCGCATTGTGTTCCTGGCGGATGAGAAGACTCTGGCGAAGGCCTATGCGGGAATTGCGGATTTCATTGGCGAGCGTTACGGGAAGAGCCTTTAAGCGCTGCGATCGCGGAGCATGTCCAGAGCGGCGGTGGGCTTCGCGTTCTCCTGCGGCTTCTCTTTGCGATCTCAGCGGGTAAGAGAGTTTTTCTTAGAAAACTCCCGGAATCACGGCCGGGACCCGCCTGGCGTAGTCTTCAAATTCTTCGCCGAAAGCAGCTCGCAGCAACTTCTCTTCGCTGCGCACTCGGATCACCAGGCCCAGCACAAAAACCGGAACTGCCATGATCGTGGCGATCCAGTGCTCCATCGCCAGTCCGGTTGCGATCAACATCCCGAGCATGCCGGTATAAATCGGATTCCGAACCCATGCATAGGGTCCCTCGGTGATCAGCTTGTGGCCTTCGACGAGACGCGCCCGTAGTGCCCACTGCTTCCCTAAGGTTCGGATTGCGGATTCAATCAGCCATCCCGAACCGGCCGCGATAGCTACCGTGACGACAGAAAATACGAGCCCGGGGATGCCAGCGAGCGCGGCCAGCGGTGGAAGGAAGGGTCGTCCCGGAGGCTGGAACCATACCAGGAAGTATCCAAACATTTGCAGAACAATGCCGAGCGTGGCCAACCGGTCTCGCTTCGCCTCGGGTGCTTTCGGTGGCCGCTTCCGAAACAGGAAGATTCCGACGAAAAAGATCCAGCACAGGAGCACTCCAAACAAAGTAGCGAGCGCGATCGGAGTTGGACTCGACATGCCTTGAAACCTCAGATGTCAGAGTAACTTACCAGTTCCCGCGGCGCTTGCCTTTGCTGATGAATCTGCTTAAATTGGAACAGCGTGGCGGTATTTCCAGACTGTGGTCGATATTCATTCTCACATCCTGCCGGAAGTCGATGATGGCCCGAAATCGTGGGACATGTCGGTCGCCATGTGCCGTGCAGCGGCTGCCGACGGCATCACTCACATGGTCGCCACGCCTCACGCCAACGACCGCTATCACTATGATCGCGAGTACCTCGCGGGACTGGTCGCCCATCTGCAAGAACTGATTGGCGATGCGCCGAAGCTGATCCTGGGCTGCGACTTTCACCTTTCCTACGACAATCTGCGGGACGCGGTGGCCAACCCCACCCGTTACGTCATTGAGGGCACGCGATACCTGCTGGTCGAGTTCAGCAACTACAGCATTCCGCAGCAGACTTCGGATTCTTTTTTCAAACTGGGAGATTGTGGAATCACCGCAATCATCACGCATCCCGAGCGCAACCCGATTCTGCGCGAGACGCCGCAAAGAGTACTGGAATGGGCCGAGCAGGGCTGCGTGGTTCAGATGACAGGGTCAGCGCTGACTGGATTCTGGGGCGAGCGCACGCGCCGCGCCGCGCTGTGGTTGCTCGAACATCAGGCGGTCCATGTGCTGGCGACCGATGCACACGACACAGAAAAACGCGTCCCGATTCTCTCTAGCGCGCGCAATGCAGCCGCGCAAATCTGCGGGGAAGAGATCGCGGACGCTCTGGTGGAGGCGAATCCGCGGGCCGTCATCGCCAATCAGACTCTGCCCTACTTCCCCAGGCCGGTGATCACTAGCTACAAGAAAAACTAGCAGTCAGCACTCAGCTTTCAGACGGTTGAGATTGTGCTCCGACAGTGTTTTCCGCTCACCGCTGAGGACGAGCGGCTGCCGCATCCTTGGTTGGTTTGATGCGAATGCTGAGTGCTGCCGGCTGAGTGCCACCTGAGCAGCTATTGGGGGTGGGAAGAATCGTTCCGGTCAGGGAGCGGCGCAGGCTCCGATGTCGGTGAACTGGTGTGCGACGTCGTGGGTATGGTTTCCGCTCGGGGCGCGTCGGGAACAGTGGTCATGGCGCTCTCAGGATTCAACAGATGGTCTTTGCTCGGGCCGAGACCCAGTTTGATCAGAGCCCGCGAGTCCGGCACGGTCTTGCTCTGCCAACCGTTGTCCGCCTGGTAGCGGCGCATGGCCTCTTCGCTGCTTTGGTTCCACGTACCTGTGGCCTCTCCGCTCAAGTAGTGCTCGCGAATCAGGGCCTCCTGAATTGCCTGGGCCCTTTCCGCATCTATTTTTTGCTGGCCGCGGGTGCGCGCCGACTTCTTTCGCGCAGAGCGCTTTCCCGCCGCCGATGAGTGCCTCTGGCCCGAGGACTTCGGCGCGTCAGCTGCCGACGCAGTCAAACCCGCTGTTTTTTTAGGATGGACCTTGGAGGCGGGAGTCTTTGAGGTTGCCGGTTTCGTCGTGGTATCGTCGCTGCTCGAACCCGGACGCGCGCCCGCCGAGGCGAAGCCTGGAAACATCGCCAGTGCGCCCAGTACGATGAATCGCGCCGCGCGAATTTGAGTGCAAACCTTCAAAATCCGAACCTCACCTCAGGAAAACTCTGTGGACCCAAAACTTCCGCAATCGAAAGGCCCAACCGGATGCTGGCACTGTAATCATCCACTATGGGAGGGTACGGTGCCAGTTCCCGTTGGGCCTATTTCAGTTACGGAAGTGTACCGGCCAGGAAAACCGTCCCATCCTGCCGGGACGAACCCCTAGACCGCACCAGGAACACAACGTCCTGGCCGCTCTTCAGGTTCGACTCGAGCTTGGAGAATTCCTCTTCACTGTTCACCGGTTGTTTATTCACTTCCAGAATAATGTCGCCGCGTCCGAGGTTCACGTCTTCGGCGAAGGAGCCAGCCTTTACGTCCTGCACGATTACGCCTTTCCCTACAGGCATGTCGAGACGGTCCGCCATCTCGGGAGTAACCTTGCGAACGGTCACACCAAACTTGCTCTGCTTGGGAGCGCTCTCGTCGTCATTCTCCTGCTCGTCTCCGAGTCTGGCAGCGAATAGCTTGGCGCGATCTGCGATGGTTACCGAGGCTTCCTGCGATTTGCCGTTGCGCAAGAAACCTAGCGTGGCCTTCGATCCCGGCTTGCGCGACGCAATATCCGAGACCAGTTCGGTGCCCTTGGTCACCTTCTTACTGTCAATGGCCGTGATGGTGTCGCCTACCTTCAGTCCAGCCTGGTCGGCAGGGCTGCCCGCCACTACGCTCGATACCGTCACCCCAGAGCCCGCGCCGTATACACGCATGATCGCGGGGTTTTCCACGGCGTCAAACGTGATGCCGATGGAACCGCGCGTCACCCGATGCTCCGGTCCCGTCAGCTGGTTGTAAACCTCGGCCACGGTCTTCGAGGGCAGCGCAAAACCCACGCCCGCATAGGCATTGGTTTCGCTCAGAATTGCGGTGTTGATGCCGATCACTTCTCCGTTCATATTGACGAGCGGCCCACCCGAGTTGCCCGGGTTGATCGCTGCGTCGGTTTGAATGAAGGTCTGGAACTGACGGCCGGGCACGATGTCGCGGCCCTTCGCCGATACGATCCCAGCGGTAACCGTCTCGGACAATCCGAACGGACTGCCCACCGCCAACACCCAGTCACCCACCTGCATGCTGTCTGAATTGCCCATCTTCGCAAAGGGCAGCGAGCGGTCTATATCGACCTTGATCACGGCAAGATCGGTCTCCTGATCGGTGCCGATGACCTTGGCGTCGTGCTGCACGCCGGGGGGGTCATCCTCGAACCGGACCCGAATGCGGTCGGCTTTCTCGACCACGTGCCGATTGGTAACGATGTATCCCTTCGCATCGACGATTACTCCCGAACCCAGGGAACGCTCGCGGATCGCGCCGTCTCCGGGACCACCCGGGCCCGCCTGACCGCCGGGGCCACCGAAGAAGTGGTTGAAAAAGTCGTCCATCCCTCCGCCGCCACCACTGTCATCATCGTCAGGATTCTGTCCACGGCGCCGGTGCACATTCTTAACGGTCGACTCCGTATTGATGTTGACCACGCTTGGTTCCATCTGCTTCGCAATCTGCGAAAAAGCATTCGACATCTGCTGCGGCGAGGGTAGCGTGAGCGGTGTCGCATCGCTCTTTTGCCCCTCTTTCCCTTTGACTCCGTAGGAGATGACAGTCCCGATCAGAATACCGACCGAAAGCGTTGTCAAAATACTCAGCGTGTAAGCCCAGCGATGGGCCTTCATGCGCATCCACATTGCGCCCGAATCCATGTCTACCTTCCTCCGAAACTCATTAACCTCTAGTATACCCATTTGCCCAACGGCAATCCGCTTCGCGGGCAAATGGCGCCTTCGACCACCGGGGCTGTTCTATTAGCGGCTTATTGTTAGACGCATAAATGTTAGACGCATAAACCGCGGAAACCGTTTGAAGCCAGTAGGATTTGCTTAACTATTGCCGGACTGTCTCTCTCCACTAACTCCCCTGCAACCAATTGAAAACACGGACCGGGTATCCGATGGGAGTTTGAGGCTCTCACAACCACCCCAAAGGGTTGGCCGGGGCTTAGAAGGAGAAATGTGCGCCCCAGGATCGATCGCCCAGGCTGATCCTCACTTTGCCTCGTACACCGTCTTCCCCCCCACGACCGTAAGTAGCACCTTGGTCGCTAACAACTTCTCGGGCGAGGAAGCCGTGGGATCCCGGTCCATGACCACAAAATCCGCGAGCATGCCCGGCACCAGCTTGCCTTTTTCTTTCTCGTCAAACTCGGCAAAGGCCGAGCCGCTGGTGTAGGCCGCGATCGCCTGATCCATGGTGAGTCGTTGCTCCGGAAAATATTCCTGATTGCCGCTCTCGCTTTTGCGCGTAATCGCCGCGTAGAGCCCCCGAACGGGCGTGACCGGTTCTACCGGATAGTCCGTGCCAAAGGCCAGCGTGACACCCTTGTTCAAGAAGGCAAGCCAGGCGTAGGAAGTGGCCGCGCGCTTTGGCCCCAACCGGTCCTGGGCCCAACGCATGTCATTCAACACATGGCTGGGCTGCATGGAAGCAATTACTTTCAGAGTCTTGAACTGAGCGATCTGGGCTGGCGTGGTGACCTGCGCATGTTCGATCCGCAGGCGGAAGTCGTCGCCGCCGTTGGGAGCTTTTACGTGGGCCTCGCGCGCCGCCTTTTCGGCTCCGGCAAAAGCATCGAGCGCCATCTGTACGCCCTTGTCGCCAATTGCATGAAAGCCGATCTGGAAGCCGGCGAGCACGCGCTCTTTGGTCAAGTCATTCAGCTTGGCCGCTTCGTATCGCGGCAAGCCGGAGTTCTTGGGATCGTCCGCGTAAGGCTCCAACATCGCCGCGGTGTGCGATCCCAGGGAACCATCCATGAATCCCTTCAGCATCCCGGTGTGCAGCATCAAGTCCGATTGCGGATGGGAGTTGCGCTTCTTGTCCAGTTCCTCGACCGGATCGTCAAAGGACAGCCATTCGCTGATGCGCGCCGTGAGCTTCCCTTCTTTTTCCAGTTCTTCGTAGATTTGAAAATTCTCCCAGTTCGGCGAATAGTCCTGCGCGGATGTGACGCCGTGCGCCGCCAGATCGGCGAGAGCAAGTTCGAGCGCTTGCCGGCGGAGTTGATGGGTTGGCTTGGGGATCACTCCCAGCACCGCGGACTGCGCCGTTTCCCGCAAGATTCCTGTGGGCTCGCCATTTTCGTTCCGGTCAATCCGCCCGCCCTGCGGATTACGGCTGGCCAGCGTGATACTGCCCAACTGCAGCGCACGCGTATTCGCGACTGCAATATGTCCATCGATCCGCACGAGAAATACAGGATGCCCACCCGACACCTCGTCCAGATCCCAGCGCGTCGGCACCACTTTGACCGGCCACAGAGTTTCATCCCAGCCCGAGCCAAGAATCCAATCTGCGCCTTTGGACTCTTCAACCTTTCTGAGTACTTGCGAGCGAAGGTCCTCGAGGGATTTCACGCCCGTCAGATCGATACTGAGCTTCGTCATCCCCGCGTCGTCAAGATGCAAGTGCGCATCGTTGAATCCGGGCATCAGAAAATGTCCGCCCAGGTCGATCACCTGAGTCTGCGGTCCTTTCAGTTTGTTGATGTCGACTGTCTTGCCAACCGCCTGGATGCGATCCCCGCGCAGCGCAATGGCTTCCTCGCGAAGGATCGAACTGAACGGAGTATTGGCGGGCACGCCGGTATAGACGTTGGCGTGCATGAAAATGATGTCGGCCTTCGGCTCGGCGCCGGCAGCGGCCGGAGCGGCTTGCTGCCCCGAACTTCGCCTGACGCCAAGAACCGACCATAGGACTACAAACCCCAGAGTCCCAGCAAATCTCAGTGTTGCTCTCAAACTCATTCACCCACCCCCGCCAGCGCCAGCATCGTCAACAAAATTCTCTTCAAACCCAGTTCGCGCCCATTGGAATCGAACCACTCCTGCAAAGTGTGGGCTCCGCCGCCCGACCCGCCGCCGCCGATCGCGATCGCTTCCTGCCCCAGTGACAGCGGAATATTCGCATCGGTCGCTGCCCTCTGCACCTGAGCCGCATTGGATAGTTGCGCGTCGACCGCGCGCACAACCTGCAAAATCCGCGCTCCCGCTCTCAACTCGCCCGCGGGACGGTTCCCAATTACTACCACTTCGCAACCCACGCCAGCCGGCCGCTTCTGCGCGGACGACCGCATCTCGGCGGCCATGGTCTCGTCTTCCACCGCCCGGTTCAATGCCAGGCGCAGCGACTGCTCCAGTCGCTCCATCTCTGTCATCGATGTCGAGCGAATATCCACTTTCATGCTGGCCGACTCGGGAATCGAATTCACCGAGGTCCCGCCGCGGATCACTCCGATGTTGAACGTCGTCTTCGGCGTCGTTGGAACCGCGGTTGCGGTGAACGTTTCGATGGCCTTCGCCAGAATGACGATCGGGTTGGGCGCTCCAAAATCGCTCCACGAGTGCCCGCCCGGCCCGCGCACGATTACCTCAAACCGGCGGCTGCCCAGGGCTTCCGCCACAATCGTGTCCGCACCGGCACCGTCGAGGATCAGGCTGTAGGCGATCGAATCCTTCCAGCGCGGCGTCGAAAAAATGTGCCGCATGCCCCGCAGGTCGCCTTCGCCCTCTTCGCCCACATTTCCGATAAACACAAACGGCAGAGCATGCCGCACGCGCACCGTGCGCAGCAGAGACGCAATCCCCAGCAGGGCCGTTACGCCAGCGCCATTGTCAGAAACTCCCGGCCCATAGATTCGGCTTCCCTGCTGCCGAATATTCAGCGGCGTATTGGCTGGAAACACCGTGTCGATGTGCGCGCTAAGCGCCACATACCGCCGGCCGAATCCCGGATGGGTGCCGAACACGTTGCCCACATCGTCGATGCGAACATCGTCCAGTCCAACTTCGCGAAAGCGCTCCGCCAGCCAGGCTCCGCGTGCCGACTCGCCAAACGGCGGCGCCGGAATCCGCGCCATTTCCATTTGCCACTGCGTCAGTTGCGGTTCCTGCGTGCGAAACCAGTTGAACGCCGAGCGCACGTCGGGAGATGCGGCCAGGCGCACGACCTCCTGCTGCACCGAGGGCGCAAGCGCAAAGTCCGGCAAATCCGGGCGCGGGGGATTCGGGCTCATGACGTGTATTCCGTAAGTTTACAACGCATGGGACCCGTTGGGGATTGGCTAGGGCGTTACGGAAGATAGGCCATCCATGGGGCAGGGGGCCGGGATGCCCTTTGGCCGCGAGGCGGTAACGACGCTTCCACGCGGATCACCGGCTCGCTACCCGGTGTTCCACCGCGGTCACCAGACTCTTCGTAATCGGCACGTCGAGCCCCTGCCGCTGACCGCCGCGCAGGATTGGTCCGGCGATCGCGTCCAGTTCCGGAGTGCTGCCGCGTGCGACATCCTTCTGCATGGAGCTGCGCATGTTTGGCGGCATCTTCCTCATCGACAGGATGACGGAATCGGCATCCACTTTCGCGCCCTCGGCCAGAGCAACCGCGCAGGCTTCCCGCACGCAGGACTCCAGTTTCTGTTGCCAGTCCGGATTGGCAATGATCTCGCCCGTTGTTCGATCGGCCGCGCTGGTAGTCAGCGCGAAGGGCGCGAGAAACACGATCTTGCTCCACATCAGTGTTGGTTCGTGGTCCATAAACCGGCACTCGAAACCCATCTTCTGAAAGTCATCGAGAGTCGCGCCCAGCAGATTTCGGCCAGCCGAGGACACATTCAGACGGGCAAAGGGAGTGCGCTGAACAATGTGTCCGGGTGAGACGCGCTCGGCCTCGACCGCAATCGTGGCCGCAATCACGCGCTCGGCGCCATACTTCGCGCGAAGCACCGCAAGATGGTCGATGCCATTCAGTAAGGGAACGATCGCCTTAACGGTGGAGGCCTTGGGGAAAGAGGCCAGAGCCGCATCCAGTTGCGTTGCCTTCACTGCAATCCAGAGCACGTCGGCAGCGGGTACTTGCACGGCGCGTGAAACCGGCACGTCGAAGGTTCCGAACGCGCTTTCCAAATGAAGGTTTTCAGGAAATTGGGGGAGCGATTCAGGCCGCAACACGACCGTCACCGACGCACCCGAGCGCGCCAGGCACGCGCCGATCAGGCCACCAACTCCGCCCGCACCCAGAATCGCATGTCTCAGGGAAGGCATGCGCGGTCACTTCTTGTGCGCCGTGGTGGGCACGCACTCCAGGATTTCCGCCTCACTCAGCGTGTGATCGCTCTGCTTGGCGCGCTGGTAAATGCTGTCCACCACTGTGTCGGTCACCGGTACTCCGTGCCGTTCCAGCCACCACAGCACGTTCGATTTTCCGCTCATCGGCCCAATATCGATGATCTGCTCCAGCCCAAAGACGTGCGACGGCACGCCCGAATACACGGTGTTGGCCAGCACGACGTCGTCTTTGTGATACGCCTTGATAATTGCGGATGCGTGCACTCCCGTCGCGGTACGGAATGCGTCCTCGCCGACGACCGGATAATTCGCGGGAATGGGCACGCCCGTCGCCCGCGATACGGCCTGGCAATATTGCTTCAACTTGGTCAGATCCTGCTGATCCCAGGGCGCAATCCCCATCAGTTTCAGGTTCACCAGCATCTGATCCACTTGCGTATTGCCCACGCGCTCCCCCAAGCCAATGGCGCACCCGTGAACGCAATTTGCTCCCGCAATAATGGCCGCCATCGAATTCGCAATCGCGAGACCGCGGTCGCTGTGCCCGTGCCAGTCCACGCGAATGTTCTCGCCGGAGGGCTTCACGCACTCCGCAATCACAAACCGAACCAAGGCCAGGGCGCCCATGGGCGTGGCGTGTCCGGCTGTATCGCAGATGCAGATGGCCCGGGCGCCGCAACCGATCGCCGTCGAGTACAACCGCTGCACGGTCTCGGGATCGCAGCGGCTGGTATCTTCCGTGACATACATGACGTCGAGGCCGAGAGAAACCGCATACTTCACGGCCTTTTCAGTCGTTTTCAAAAGAAAGTCGTCGGTCCATCCTTCGGTGAATCTGCGTATCGGACTCGATCCGATGAAAGTCGCAGCCTCGATCGGCAGCCCGGTCTTCTGAACGATCTCGGCGACCGGGCGAATATCATCCTCGTGGGTCCGCGCGGCACAGTTGGCGCGGATTTTCATCTTGTGCGTGGCGATCTCTCGTGCCAATGCGGTTACCGCCTCCACCGCACGCGGTCCCGCTCCCGGCAACCCTAGGGACAGGGAATGGATTCCCAGCGCCTCCATCAGATGAAGGATCTGAATCTTCTCCGCAACGGAAGGATCGCGCACCGAAGGCGATTGCAGGCCATCGCGCAACGTTTCATCGTTGATCAGCACCGGCCCCGGTGGCTTCAGTCCCGGCGGATGGTTCTTGTTCCAGTCGTAAATGAGATCGGGAGTGTGCATCAAAAAAGCTCTTAGCTCTCAGCTCTTAGCTGTCGCTCTTCGCTGGTCCCCGCAGAGATAGGATTTGTGATCCACGTCAAATTTTCCAAGCAGACGCGAGTTCAAGAATTAAAAAGGCGACTCCAGCAAGAGCGAACAGCGAAAAGCTCCTTCATTTTTCCTTCGGCGGAAGGGTCAAGCCGAAGACAGAAATCATCCCCTGTCCGGCGACATTCACCTTCGCCTCCGCCGGATTTGGCAGGTACAGAGTCTTGCAGTGTTCGCAACGGTAGACTTCGGCATTGGGACCCCAGGCTCTTTGGGCATCCCCGCAGGCCTGCTCCAGAACGTCGGTGGTATAGAACCAGCGCTTCAAATGCCCGCCGCAGAATTTTCCCTTCTCATTTTTCTCGTTACAAGCACGTTGCCCGGCCTTCTTGATCTTGACTTTGTGGTTGGGCAGTTGCGGAATATTCACAGAGCCAGCAGTGGTTGCTTCGCCAGTCGCCAAAGGACGTACCCCTCGTTCGAGCGGCCCAAACGCCGCCGGATTCGGCCTTACGCGGTCATTGTAACCGAAACCCGGCAGGCGAAACATGTGTGGATCCCGAACCACGACGGGTACGGACGCGCACAACCATGAGTACCGAATTATCTTCATGCGGCGGCCGTTGCCGGAAGTGCTTGCATCGCAAGTTCAAATGTTGCGTCGTCGCGGAACCTACAAGGAAGGGACCGACCCGGCCGTCATCTCAGCTGCCTTTGAGAAGCACTTGCGCGAGGTCTAGGCGTGGCTCGAGGGAAAACCCTACGTCAGGGCCCTCCACGTTCCCTATCACGACGTCATAACAAAGCCCCGAGACATCGGGCAGCAACTCATGCAATTTCTGGGGATCGCGCTGGATGTGGACGCGATGACGCAACCGGCGGACGCCTCTCTTTACCGCAACCGCGCGAAGTGATTCTCTGCTGCGGCGCCTTCAGAACTCGCGCTTCGGTTTGGTCTGGTCGGCGCTCACGCGCCCCTTTTCGATTTCCGCTTCATAATAGCTCTCGCCCTTCACCGGAGCGCGGGCCAGACGCCGGAGAATACCGAGCTGGCCGACGTGCGTCAGAGCGTCGGCAACCGGACCTTGAAACACCTTCTCGACGGAGGCGCGCACCGGTTCACTCGACGCCAGGTAGTCATCGAACTTCTTCAGCGAGGCGAAAAATCGCTCCGTCTCCTGCTCCCACGGCAAGGGCGTCGAGTCGTGCCATGCCCTCCGGTCCATAACGATTGCCAATCCCCAATCAAACAGATCGCCGATGTGCGCCAGAATCTGGCCGGGTGTGCGAGTTCCCTCACCGGCCTGAAAATCGGCAAAGCCATCCGGCGCGTTGCGCACGGCTTTGCTGCCTCGATAGGCCACCGTAGCCAGCGTGTGCCGTAAAAGTTCGCGCTTGGGATCGGACGACGAAACAGATCGAGTAGGATCGCTCATGGTGACCAGATTACACTGATC
>Ga0210394_10006616_pt1 | contig 12499 bp, 10 predicted proteins | sample IncBWC12MmetaG_FD_160121 | JGI IMG/M metagenome (GOLD analysis project Ga0210394, IMG submission 160121) | Forest soil microbial communities from Barre Woods Harvard Forest LTER site, Petersham, Massachusetts, United States - Inc-BW-C-12-M | ecosystem: Environmental > Terrestrial > Soil >... | reverse complement strand
GAGCAGAGGAACGACTACACCAGGAAAACGTCGCTCTGCGAGAAGAAATCGACAAAGCCTCGATGTTCGAAGAGATCGTTGGAACATCTCCGGCTTTGAAGAGCGTAATCTCGCGCATCTCCAAAGTTGCACCGAGTGATTCTACTGTTCTCATCACGGGTGAAACAGGAACGGGCAAAGAGCTTGTTGCACGCGCCATACACCGACGATCGGGTCGCGCCTCCCGTGCATTCGTCAGTGTGAACTGCGCGGCAGTCCCGCGCGACTTGATTGCCTCTGAGCTGTTTGGTCATGAGAAGGGAGCTTTCACCGGGGCATTACAACGACGCATCGGCCGCTTCGAGCTTGCGGAAGGCGGCACGATCTTTCTCGACGAAGTCGGTGATCTCCCGGCGGAAACACAGATTGCCCTGCTGCGTGTACTGCAGGAACGGGAGTTTGAGCGCGTGGGTGGCAACCAGCTTATTCGAGCCAATGTCCGCGTGATTTCCGCCACGAATAGAGATCTGGAGCTCGCCATCGCCGCGGGATCCTTTCGGAGGGATCTCTTTTACCGCCTCAGCGTGTTCCCGATTGAGAGTCCCCCTCTGCGGGAGCGCAAAGAAGACATTCCTATGCTGGTCGAATACTTCATCGACCGTTACGCAAGGAACGCCGGCAAGAGGATACGGAATGTCGAAAAGGGCACGATGGAACTTCTGCTGGTGTACTCCTGGCCGGGCAATATTCGAGAGCTGCAAAATGTCATTGAACGCTCCGTCATACTCTGCGATGGCGACACCATCTCCGTAGATCCAAGCTGGCTCTCTCTCGAGTCCACAGGAGCACAGCACAAGAGCTCGCCATTAGGCAAGAAATCGGCCGCTCAAGAGAAGGACATGATCGAGGCGGCCTTAGCGAAAACGGGAGGTAGAGTGTCCGGCTCCGCGGGCGCCGCGGCTGCGTTGGAAATCCCTGCTTCTACTTTGGAGTCAAAAATCCGAGCACTTGGGATCGATAAGTTTCGCTTCAAACACGCCAACCGTTAGGTTTCTTTCCGTAAGATTCCCCAGCCCTTCGCGAAAACTTCGCGAATTCGTGAAGTTCGCGAATTCCTCGAAAAGTCAACCGTCCCTTTTTCAGCGGTTTACCTCTGGTGTTCAAATTGCCTTCACCCGAAAGAGCACAGGGCGTTGAGAGACACACGATGCTGAAGATCAGGCGATCCGCCAATGGAAAGGTTGTCTTTACGCTGAGCGGCCGAATCGAAATCGAGGATGTTACGGAGTTGCAGCGGTTACTCGCCTTGGAGTTACCCGATCGTAATCTGGCCCTGGATTTGGCGGACGTCACACTTGTAGATCGAGAAGCCGTGAAATTCCTGGCGCACTGCGAAGCAGGCAGCATCGAGCTGGAAAACTGCCCGCCCTACATTCGAGAGTGGATTCAACGTGAAACAAGCAGAAACATCCGGAGAAGACGGCAGTGAAGGCTCAAAGCTGTTCGCTAGAACGGACGGCCATTCGTAGCACTGGAGTTTTGCAATGAGCTTAAATAGTTTTGCTTTACTCGATATCGATAGTCCGACCCCGCAACATTCAAAACGCAATCCAACCTCTGTGAATCTGGAAATCCTCGAAGACAGCTACCTCGAAAACGAATTTGAAGGCATTGTCGGCCACAGTGCAGCTCTTCGAGAGGTGCTGCAGCTCGTTGAAACAGTCGCAAAAGGGAATTCAACTGTCCTCTTGCTGGGAGAGACCGGCACCGGAAAAGAACTTGTCGCGCGCGCAATTCACAATCGCAGCAGGCGAAGGGAGCGCGGATTCGTGAAGCTCAATTGTGCCGCTATTCCCGGCGGCCTGCTCGAGAGCGAGCTCTTTGGCCACGAGCGAGGCGCCTTCACAGGAGCGATCGCTCAGAAAATCGGTCGCCTCGAGTTGTCCGACAACGGCTCCTTGTTTCTTGATGAAATCGGAGATATCCCGCTCGACCTACAGCCAAAACTGCTGCGCGTGCTGCAAGAGCGGGAATTCGAGCGTTTGGGAAGCACGCGAACGACGAGGGTCGACGTCCGAGTGGTCGCCGCAACCCATCGCGACTTGGAAGGAATGATCGCGAAAGGTCAATTTCGCAGCGATCTGTACTACCGCCTCAACGTATTTCCCATCGTCATTCCGCCACTACGCGAGCGACCCGAAGATATTCCTCTCCTCGTTCACCATTTCGTGGAAGCAGCGGCGCAAAAGATGGACAAGACGATCGAGACGATCCCATCGAGAACGATGGAGGCACTGGTAGAATACCGATGGCCGGGTAATATACGCGAACTGGAGAACGTGATCGAACGCGCCGTAATTCTGTCCGAGGGTTCTGTATTGCATGTGCCCTACCGCGATCTTCAGTCCCGAGTTACGCCCGGACACGATGGCGAGAAACCGCAAACTCTCGCGGACGTCGAGCGTGAGCACATTCGCACGATTCTGAAAGAAACGAGGTGGGTTCTTTCCGGGCCAAGAGGCGCCGCAGCGCGTCTTGGCATGAACCGCTCAACTCTGTATTTCCGCATGAAGAAGCTGGGTATCTCGCGGAGCGTTGATTCATGCGCTGACTCACAAAAATTCCTATCGACGCGATGCAACATCAACGGGCTCGTGGGAGGCTAGCGCGTACTGGCGGAACAGCGACATCCCAAGCTGTATCAGGTCTCGGCGGCCAAACCTCTCGTTGAAGGGATCACAGGCGGGGCGCGTGTCAATCCTCTGACAACTGTCGAACCTTCAACATAGGTTCTCTCCTCGCATAGTAGGCGGGCCCTCGCCATCCACAACCGCCTGGGTAATCAAGGACTTTCTGACTATCTTTGAAAATCGGCTGGCCCCTGGAATGCACTAGTTGTGCCTTAGCTGCTGGTGGTGGTAAATGTTGGCCGCATAGACCGGCCGAAGACGAGGACAGTGCACCGTGGGTTCCTCGCGATATCGGAGAAATTATGAAGACATATTGGGGAGTTCGAATCCGAACGGCAACTGTGCTTTTGGCGGGGATTTTTTCGGCGAGCGCCCTTGCCGCGATCGCGCAAGACGCCGAACCTTTCAAGTTCTTTCGCGAGTATGTCGGGTTGAACGACGACCAGATCAACAATATTCGAAGCGGGAAAGCTGTCGCCAAGATCTTGGATTCACCGACGCCAGATGAAGTGTATGTGTTCGGTTCCGTGTATGTGAACTCCACACCGGAGCGTTATCTCAAATTCGCGTCGGACATCGATGCCCTTCGCAAGGTCCCCAACTATCTGGCCATCCAGAAATTCAGCGATCCCCCGACGCTCTCGGATCTCGAGGGCTTCACGTTGGAGGAACAAGACATCAAGGAGCTCAAGAAGTGCGAGCCCGGGCATTGCGAGGTCCAGCTGCCCAGCGAAGCCATGGATACGTTCAAGCAGTCGATAAATTGGTCAGCGCCGGATGTGGCGGATCAGGTGAACCGGCTTGGGCAGAAGATGGCGCTGCAAGCTCTCGAAAGATATATAGAGGGAGGAAACACGGCCCTCGGAACTTACCGCGACAAACATAACCCAGCGGTTGTGGCGGATACCTTTCAAAGGCTGCTCAGCCGGGCAAAAGGCCTTCCCGTATATCTTCCTGTTCTTAACCAATACCTTCTCGATTATCCAAAAGCCAACTCGGATGGGATCGAATCCCAGTTCTATTGGGAAAAGGTCAATTTTGGTCTGAAACCTACACTGCGAATCGTGCAGGCGGTCGTCTACCACGACAAGGATTCCGCAAATCCGATATATGCAATCGCGGTCAAGCAACTTTACGCCAGCCACTACTTCGAAACGGCCCTCGACCTTACGGTCTGCGTCCCAGACCACGATCGGCCAGGCATGTACGTGATCACGCTTAAGGGCTCGTCCCAGGCCGGCCTCACTGGGTTGAAAGGCGGGATTGTGCGGAAGGTGGCTGTCGACAAAACCCGCTCGTCACTGGAAAAAGCACTGGGAACGATCAAGCAGAAACTCGAAAGCCAGACAGATTGATGCTGGCCAGAACATTTCTGCTACGGGTGGCTAATGTCAATGCTTGATCGCCGGACTGCAAAAGTCTTGATGACGATCCTCGTTTTCGCACTGGCGCTCGCCATCGTGTATGTTGCGCGGACGGTGTTTATTGTTTTTATTTTCTCAATCCTATTCGCCTACTTGATTGATCCGGTCGTGCGGTTTCTGCAGCGCCATTCTTTATTCTTCAAGAATCTCCGAGGGCCGCATATCTTGGAGGCCTATCTCGGGCTTCTGATTCTCATTGCAGGCGGCATCCATGCACTGGACCCGGGTTTCTTCCGGCACGCGGGCGGCCTGATTCGAGGCTTGCCAGCCCTTTCCGAGCAGATTTCGACCGGCGAGATCGCCACGAAGATTGGCGACAAGTACGGCTGGACGGATGCACAGGAGTTGCGGCTGAAGTCACTTCTGGTTGAACACCATGAGCGAATCCGTGGTGTTTTGGAACGAGGGCAGCGCATTGCACCCACTGCTATTGGAAGCCTGGTCTTAATCCCCATCTTGGCGCTCTTTTTCCTTAGCGGCGGCCCGATGCTTGCCGATTCCGTCATCCAACTTGTCTCCACAAAAGACAACGTGGAGGACCTGCGGTCCCTGGCCACCGAATTGAACGTGATGTTTCAGCACTACATAAGGGCCAAAGTGATTCTGGCAGTCCTGTCCCTCGTGTTTTGTTCGGTGACCACTTTGCTCTTGGGTTTCCCGCACGCATTGGCGCTTGGCATCCTGGCGGGAGTCTTGGAATTCATACCCGTGGCCGGCTGGATGATTTCCGCCACTACGATCATTACGTTTGGAGCTCTCACTCATTCTCACTGGATTTGGATGGCAGCATTGCTGGGGCTATGGCGGATGCTGATGGATTATTTCATTTCGCCGCGCGTCGTGGGCCATGAGCTCGAGATTCACCCGCTGCTCGCGATATTCACAGTAATGGCCGGCGGAGCTGTAGGCGGGATTGTAGGAATTTATCTATCTGTTCCTATCGTGGCGGCGCTGCGAGTCGTATACCGTCGATTTCTTCGAGGACCAGGATTTCAAACGAGCGTAATGCCCTCCAAAACGCAACGCTGAATGCTTTGGTCGCGCCCGCGGAAGCATCGCCATCCTAAGCGCTGACGTAGGCCAGCGTCGAATCGAACGACCGATGGCCCAGGTGCTGGCGCATCAGAAATGCGTTAGCGCCGGCGCGGACCTTGCGCATCGCAGCCGTGTATTTGAGCACAAATGCTTTCCGCTACCTGTAGCAGCCGCAAAGCGGGCCTTCGGTAGTACTTTGGTTGTAGTACTACTAGTCCGGTCCATCGGGACGGGTGGGCTATCCTCATCGACGATTCGCCCCGGTACTCTGCTTTTGGGCAGAAGTCCGGCAGCACTAACACACTGATCTTCCAGTGCTTCTAGAGATATGAACCCAATGAGCGCTTTGCTCCAGGTCCGGAACCTTACGGTTGAGTTTCCCGCCTCGCGTGCGGCGGCTCACACCGCTGTGGACAATGTGAGTTTCGATGTTGAGGCCGCCGAAGTTGTCGGACTGATGGGGGAATCCGGTTGTGGCAAGACCACGCTTTCACTTGCGATCCTCGGGCTACTCGCCAATGAGCAGGCCGCAGTCTCGGGCTCAGTGATGTTTCGGGGGCGGGAATTGCTGGGTCTTGACGGGCGCTTGCTTGCAAAAGTGCGTGGCGCGAAGATTTCCCTGGTGTCACAGGAACCCGGCATCGCGCTGAGTCCCGTGATGCGAGCCGGCGACCAGATCGCAGAAGTTCTACACGCGCACAGGAAATGGGACTGGGCGCAGTGTCGCGTCGAAGCGCGGAGTTGGTTGGCGAGGGTCGGATTGATGCCAATCGACCGGATTTACGCTTCGTATCCTCATCAACTCAGCGGAGGGCAACTCCAAAGGGTGGTTCTCGCGCAGGCTCTTGCCTGTGAGCCGGAAATCGTAATCGCCGATGAGCCCACTGCTTCGCTTGACGCTCTGACGCAATCCAGCTTTCTTGCGCTGCTTCGAGAGCTGAAATCCCAACTGGGCATTTCGGTTTTGCTGATCAGCCACTCCGCACATGTGCAGGCGAGCATGGCGGATCGTGTCCTGATAATGAAAGAGGGGCGCATCGTCGAAGAGGGCCGCTTCAGTGAGATCCGGGGATGTGTTAGCACGCGGGGCTCAAGAGAATTCGGATCGAAGGCGAGCGCGGCGGACGCTATTGGGACGCGCCTGGAACCTGCCGAGGAGTCTGTGGCGCGATGACGACTTCAATCACGCCAGCTCTCGAAGTTCGAAACCTCAGGAAGGACTACGTCCAAGCCCAGCCCTTTTCTCGCGCAAAATCGACGGTGCGAGCGTTCGAAGGTATTAACCTTACCGTTCAGCGCGGCGAGACGCTTGCGATTGTTGGCGAATCGGGAGCTGGAAAATCCTCGCTTGCGCGATGCTTGGCGTTGCTCGAAAGTCCGTCGCAGGGCGAGATCTTCTTTGACGGCGAACCCTCTCTCAATCTTCCGAAGCAAGAGCTATTCCTCCTGCGCCGGAAGGTTCAGTTGATATTTCAAAATCCGACGGCTTCTCTCAATCCTCAGTTCAGCGCACTGGAAATTGTCGCCGAACCGTTACGGATTCAGCGAATCGGCACGAAAAAGCAGCAGAGCGACCGTGCTATCGAGCTGATGCAACTGGTGGGCTTGTCCCCCAACACGGCCTCAAAGCGCTCGCTGGAGTTCAGCGGCGGCCAGAGGCAGCGGTTGGCGATTGCACGAGCACTGGCGCTCGAACCGAGTCTTCTGATCCTTGATGAAGCGCTGTCGAATCTCGATCGCGCGAATCAGGAGAATATTCTGCGGCTGCTTGAGGAACTTCAATCTGCGCACTCGCTCACCTACGTGCACATCTCTCATGATTTGCAGCTGGTGTCTCAGTTCGCGGATGAGGTGGCTGTGATGCATTCCGGACATATTGTCGAGCACCAGCCAACAAGGAAGCTTTTCGCCGATCCGCAGCATTCCTACACCCGGCACTTGCTGGGAGCTATGCAACCGGCGGAGACGATCTGGCTAGGCCGGTCAGCCTAAATGAACGCAAGATTCCTAATCCGAAGATTTGCGCATGCGGCCTTACTGTTGGCCGCGATTTCGCTCTTCTCGTTTGCGCTTGTGCAGTCGGCACCCGGCGATTTTTTCGACCAGATGCGGATGAACCCGCGAGTCTCGGCACAAACGGTCGAGGGCTTACGCGCTGAGTACGGTCTGGATCGGAGCTTCGCTGTCCGCTATGGAATGTGGCTCCGTTCTGCTGTGCGCGGAGAATTCGGAATCTCGCTAGCCTACAACACTCCAGTCGGGCCGCTCTTGATTCCGCGCGCACAAAACACGCTGCTGCTGACGGCGACGGCGACGTTCATAGCATGGATACTGGCAATTCCGATAGGCGTCTGGAGCGCGACAAATCGTAAGAAACTGAGCCGGAAGAACTCTGAACTCGCTACATCGACGCTGCTCACGATTCCTGACCTGCTGCTTTTTCTGTGCGTGCTGCTTTTTGCGGTGCGCAGCGGCTGGTTTCCTTCAGGAGGAATGTATTCCGTGGATAGCGAAAGTCATGGACTTCTGCGAGTGAAAGATACTGCGTGGCATCTGGTCCTCCCTTCGCTGGCATTGGCGCTGGCCACTTTGCCGGCGCTGATTCGCCATGTACGTTCCGCGATGATCGAAGTGCTTGATTCGCCGTTTATTCGGGCTGCGCGCAGCCACGGGATTCCCAACACCCGTCTGCTCTTCCGATTCGCGCTGCCGGTCGCCGCCAATCCGTTAATTTCTCTTTTTGGTTTCTCCGTGGCGACAATGCTCAGCTCCTCGCTCTTGCTAGAGGTAATTTTGAGTTGGCCGGGGCTTGGACCGCTGCTCGTCGAAGCGACTCTCAATAAGGATGTTTATGTGGTGATCGGAACCGTGATGCTGTCGGCTGCATTCCTGATCGTGGGCAATCTCGTGGCGGATATGCTTCTCTTCGCGGCGGATCCGCGAATTCGTGTGGAGTGAGATGGTGAACTATCGTCGCAAACTCGTGGTGTGCGCCGTCCTGCTCGCGGGATTCCACATGGCTGTGCTCTTCGCAGGTTTCTTCGCGCCTTACGGCTACGCCGCTCAAGATCGCGAGCTTCCATTTACGCCTCCGACCCGCCCACATTTCATAGATTCTCAGGGTCGCTTTCACATTCGTCCGTTCGTGTACGGCTGGCAGAGCGACACTGCGGTTTCGGGAGCCATCCATGAAGACTTCACTTGTCGTTATCCGGTCCGTTTCTTCGTCCAAGGGGCGTCCTACAAAATAGCGGGCATTTTTGTGTCCCGCGTGCATCTCTTTGGAGTCGATGACCCCGGCCGGATTTCTCTTCTCGGTACCGACGGATTCGGGCGCGATCAATTTTCGCGTTTTCTTTACGGCGGCCAAGTGTCTCTTTTGGCGGGTTTAATCGCAGCAGCGCTTTCGGTGACGCTCGGCGTCTTTATTGGAGCCATCGCGGGATTCTACGGTGGCTGGATTGACGAAGCTCTGATGCGCAGCGGCGAACTCTTCCTTGCTTTGCCCTGGCTTTATCTCTTGTTCGCGGTGCGCGCCGCAATGCCTCTGCACATCTCGCAATCGCAGGTGTTCATGCTGCTTGTGTCCGTGATGGGCTTGATCGGATGGGCGCGGCCGGCGCGGCTGGTACGTGGCATCGCTCTAAGCGCCAAGGAGCGTTATTTTGTCGTCGCAGCCCGTGGATTCGGTGCGTCGGACGCTTACCTGCTTCGTCGCCATGTGCTCCCGCAGGCTTCTGGAGTCGCCCTTACGCAAATCACATTGCTCATCCCGCAGTACGTCCTGGCCGAGGTAACGCTCACGTTTCTTGGGCTGGGCGTCTCCGAGCCGATGCCTAGCTGGGGCAGTCTGCTTTCCTCGCTTCAGCAATACTACGTTCTATCGACGTACTGGTGGATGTTCCTTCCCGCGGCCCTGCTGATTCCGCTCTTTCTCACCTATTACTTGGCCGCCGATGCGCTGCAGGAACATTGGAAGCCCGTCTCTCTGTAAAATCCAAACGTACTCTGTTAAAAATTTGTATATGGGGAAACTTCATCTTGGGGACCTCCTCGCTCTCATGCTGGCCACGGCGGCGCTTTGCCTGTTTCCTGCTCCCGTCAGCGCGGCAAACGGAGCGCGCGAGGATTTGATGGTCATGGAGAATGCGCCCGGGAAAGCCGGAGGCCGGCTCGTCGTCGCGCTTCACTCCGAACCCAAGACGCTCAATCCGGTTCTCGCGATTGACGACCCTTCACGCGACGTGATCCGCTGCCTTTCCGGCGATTTGATTCATATCAACCGGGAAACTCTGAAGACTGGGCCAGCCCTCGCAAAATCGTGGAATGTCTCCCCGGACGGCAGGACGTACACGCTGCATCTTCGCCAGGGATTGCGCTTTTCCGATGGCGAGGCGTTCTCGGCAGATGATGTCGTGTTTACTTTCCAAGTCTATCTTGATGAAAAAGTTCATTCACCGCAGCGTGATCTGCTTGTGATCGGTGGGAAACCGATCGAGGTGAAACGGGTCGATTCTTCGACGGTCCAGTTTTCGCTGGCACGGCCTTATGCCGCAGCCGAACGCATCTTCGACGGCATAGCCATTCTCCCTCGTCATCTGCTTGAGAAATCGTATCGGGCCGGTCAATTCTCTCAGGCATGGAATCTCTCGACCCCGCCAAATCAGTTTGCGGGCCTCGGCCCTTTTCGTCTGAAGGAGTACACCGCAGGCCAGCGAATCGTTCTCGAGAAGAATCCGTACTACTGGAAGCAAGATGGCGCCGGCGTGCGCTTGCCGTATTTCAACGAACTCGTCTTTTTGTTTGTGGCGAGCGAGGATGCACAGGTGATTCGCTTCGAAGGCGGAGACACCGATATCCTCAGCCGGTTCAGTGCTGAAAACTTCAGCGTGCTGGAAAAACAGCAGGCTGCAAGAAACTACCACGTGGACGATTTGGGTGCTGGCCTCGAATATAGCTTTCTGTTTTTTAACATGAACGATCTGGGTGCCAAAGCGCTCCCGGAAATCGCCAAGAAACAGGCATGGTTTCGTGATTTGCGCTTTCGCCAGGCAGTCTCGGCTGCAATCGATCGCGCTGGAATCGTACGGTTGGTGTACAGCGGCCGCGCCACACCGCTCTGGGGCCAGGTGACGCCGGGGAATAAATTGTGGGTGGACGCAGTTCTTCCGCATCCGGCTCGATCCCTCGACCGTGCGCGTCAGCTCTTGCAGTCATCTGGATTTTCATGGAGGCCTGACGGCACTCTCGTCGACCCACGCGGTAACGACGTCGAGTTCTCAATCCTGACCAGCGCCTCAAATTCTCAGCGCACCAAGATGGCCACCATCATTCAGGACGATCTCAGTCAGTTGGGGATGAAGGTTCAAATCGTCTCGCTGGAATTCCGGGCGATGGTCGATCGGCTTCTGAACACGTACGACTACGAGGCCGCGATCATGGGCCTCGCCAGCGGAGATGCCGATCCCACAGCGGAGATGAACGTCTGGGTTTCCAGTGGAGAAACGCATCTGTGGAACCTCGAAGGGAAACCTGCTACGCCCTGGGAATCCGAAATGGACCGGCTGATGGAACAGCAGCTGACCACGCTCGATTATTCGAAGCGCAAGCAATTGTACGATCGCGTCCAGGAAATTGTAGCCGACGATCTGCCGGTAATTTGCCTTGTGAGCCCCGATATTCTTGTAGGCGCTAGAAATCGGATTGGAAATTTCCGCCCCGCGATTCTCGATCCCTACGCTTTGTGGAACGTGGAAGAACTGTATGCCCGCTAAAGCCATCATCGCCGATGGGGAAGTGGCAGAACGCGAGGCAGCGCCCGGCGAAGCACGATTGGCGCGGACCGATACGCGCCTTGTCCGCGAATGCTTGAAGGGGGATGAAGATGCCTGGTCTGCGCTGATTGAAAAATACAAGCGATTGATCTACTCCATCCCTGTCAAGTACGGCTTCAACGCCGACGATGCCAACGATATTTTTCAAGCGGTCTGCCTCGAACTGCTGTCGGAATTGCCGAAGCTGCGAAAGCCCAAAGCGCTGCCAAAATGGCTAATCCAAGTTGCATCGCACAAATGTTTTCATCGCAGGCGGCAACAGCAGCGCACGGAAGTCTCCGACGAGGTGGAAAAACAGCCGGAGGAGACGGTTCCGTCGCAGATGGAAGAGATTCTTCGCGAAGCCGAAGAGGAGCAAAAACTTCGAGACGCTCTCTCGGCGCTCGCTCCTCGTTGCCGCCAGCTCGTCGAAATGCTTTTTTTCGAGGAACCTGCGAGGCCGTATAGAGATGTGGCCGCCAGCCTCGGGATTGCCACCGGCTCGATTGGTTTCATTCGCCAGCGGTGCCTCGAGCGATTGCGCAAGCAGCTAGCCGAAGCAGGCTTCTAGTGACCCCGAGAAAATCCCAAGTGCTGCCCGCAAAGACGATCGACGAGCTGGCAGCTCTAAAGGACGACGCAAGTCGTTTGCGTTATTTGTCGCGTAGCAAGCTGACGTTTCGCTCGGCCTCAGTGCATCAGCTCATCGATGAATCCCGAAAGCGATTGCGGATAGACACCCACGCGGCCCTCTCCCTCGCCGAAGCAGCAGTTACGCTTGCGCGGCGAATGCGCAGGAAAGACGCGCTGGCCGGCAGTTTTCGCGCCAAGGCGAATGCACTCTACAACGTGGGTGAAAATCAAGCGGCGCTCGAATATCACCAGCAGGCGCTCGCAATCTTTCAAAAGCTCGGCGACCCTGAAGAACAGGCCCGTACTCTGAATTCATCGATTCAACCTTTCTGCCTGCTCGGCCGTTACGACCAGGCGCTCGAAGCTGCCGAAGGCGCGCGCGCGCTTTTCACAAAGCTCGGCGATACCAGGCGGCTGGGTTATGTCGAAATCAACGTCGGAAATATCTATCACCGTCAAGATCGGTTTGAGGAAGGCCTTGCCTATTACGAGCGCGCGTACGAGATGTTGCTGCCTCACCGCGACTCGGAAGGTCTTGCCGTCGCGCTCTACAACATGGCTGTATGCCTGATCACTTTGAATGACTTTCCTCGCGCTCTCTCTACTTATCAGCGCGCCCGCGAGATGTTCGTTCAATACGGAATGACGCTACTCGTCACCCAGAGTGATTACAACATCGCCTACCTATATTACCTGCGCGGCGAATACAGCCGTGCGATCAAGATGCTTCGTGCTGCTCGCGAGGAGTCCGAAAAGAACGGCGACGCGCACGTCCTAGCCCTCTGCTACCTCGACCTTTCTGAAATCTATCTCGAACTAAATCTGAGCACAGACGCCAGAGATACTGCACACGAGGGATATTTGCGTTTTCAGAAGTTGGGAATGGGCTACGAAGAGGCCAAGTGCATGGCGAACGAAGCGATGG
>Ga0210394_10006615_pt1 | contig 12503 bp, 10 predicted proteins | sample IncBWC12MmetaG_FD_160121 | JGI IMG/M metagenome (GOLD analysis project Ga0210394, IMG submission 160121) | Forest soil microbial communities from Barre Woods Harvard Forest LTER site, Petersham, Massachusetts, United States - Inc-BW-C-12-M | ecosystem: Environmental > Terrestrial > Soil >... | reverse complement strand
CTCGGAGGCCTCTTCGAACACCTCGTCGGCGTCGAGCCCAGTCGTATCGATAGTGACGGCATCGGGGGCTGCCGCGAGGGGAGCCACCCGACGCAAGCTGTCGCGCGCGTCACGTTCCTTCATGTCCTGCAGGACATCCTCGTATATAGCCGTCGCGCCACGCTCCCGCAACTCTTTGAGCCGGCGCCCGGCGCGCGCCTCGGGGCTCGCTGTCACAAACAGCTTCACCGCGGCACCGGGACAGACCACCGTGCCGATGTCGCGGCCGTCGAGAACGGCGCCCCTGGGCTCGACGCCATTGGCAGGGGCCGGCGGGTGCGCCGCGAAATCGCGCTGCCTCGCCAAGAGCTCGGCGCGCACCGCCGGGAGCGCCGAGAGGATCGAGGACGCGCGGGCGACCGCCTCGCTCGACAGCAGCGGATCGCCAAGGACCGCCGGAGAGACCCGTCGCGCTGCCGCCACGGCCGCGTCGGGATCGGCCGGATCGGCGCCCTCGCCGAGTACGAGAAAGGCGGTCGCGCGGTAGAGCTTGCCGCTGTCGAGATGAGCCAAACCAAATCGCTGAGCGAGGCGGTGCGCCAGGGTCCCCTTGCCGGAAGCGGCCGGGCCGTCGATCGCCACGACAAACGGCCTCACGCGGACCACGGTCGCTCCGCTCGCATCGCGAGGGCGGGCAAGATGCCCGCGGTCCCGCTTCCCGCAGCGCTCACGCGGCCCCGGCGAAGGTCGCGCCAAGCCGGGTCATCAGCGGCACGAAATCGGGGAAGCTCGTCGCGATCGGGCGACCGTCGTCGATCCGCACCGGCTCGCCCGTGGCGAGGCCGAGCACCAGGAACGCCATCGCGATGCGGTGATCGAGGTGGGTCTCGATCAGCGCCCCGCCGGCCGGCAAATTATCGGCGCCCTCGACGATCAGATCATCCCCCTCGACCATGACCCGGACGCCGCAGCGGGTCAGCCCCTCGGCGATGCCGGCGAGGCGGTCGCTTTCCTTGACCCGGAGTTCGGCGAGTCCGCGCATCCGGGTGCGGCCGCGGGCGCAGGCGGCGGCGACGGCGAGGATCGGGTATTCGTCGATCATCGATGGCGCGCGGCTCGCCGGGATGTCGGCGCCCGCCAGCTTGCCGGCCCGCACATATAAGTCGGCGACCGGCTCACCGCCGGCCTCGCGCCGGTTTTCGAAGGTGATATCGGCGCCCATCTCCTGGAGGCAGAGAAGTAGGCCGGTGCGCGACGGGTTGAGCCCGACATTGAGGATCCTGACCTCGGACCCCGGCACGATCAGCGCCGCGACGAGCGGGAAGGCAGCCGAGGACGGGTCGCCCGGCACCGTGATCGGCGCCGCAATCAGCTCGGGATGGCCGATGACGGTGATCCTCCGGTTACCCCCCGGCTCGGTCTCGACCGTGACCTTGGCGCCGAAATGGCCGAGCATGCGCTCGGTATGGTCGCGGGTCGGCTGCGGCTCGATGACGCTCGTCGCCCCGGGCGTGTTGAGCCCGGCCAAGAGCACCGCCGATTTGACCTGGGCCGACGGCACGGGGAGCTCATAGACGATCGGAACCGGGCTCCTCGCGCCGGTGACCGCCAGCGGCAGACGGCCGCCGTCGCGGCCGAGGAACTGCGCACCGAACCGCGACAATGGCGTGATGACGCGGCCCATCGGCCGGCGCCGGAGCGAGGCATCGCCCGTCACGAACGCGGTAAACGGATGGCTCGCGAGGATGCCGAGGAGGAGCCGCGCCGAGGTCCCGGAATTGCCGAGATCGATCACATCGTCAGGCTCGGCAAGGCCGCCGAGCCCGACCCCATCGACGAGCCAGCGCCCGTCATCGGCGCGGACGATCGCGGCGCCCATCAGTCGCAGCGCCGCCGCCGTCGCGAGCACATCCTCGCCTTCGAGGAGCCCCTCAATCTCGGTGCGCCCAATCGCCAGCCCGCCCAGCATCAGCGCGCGGTGCGAAATCGATTTATCGCCCGGCACCGGGACCACACCGGCGAGCGGCGCTCGAGGGCGCGCCCCAGTGAGCGGAGATGGGAGCGGAGGGGGCATCATATGGTCGTCTGACATAAGAGCTGGGGGCATCGAACCTGGCTCATCGATCGGGACCGGCCGCTCTTGCCGGTGCGGCATCGCCGACCCATATGGCGCTGCCCAATGCCGGCCGGCCGGCATTTCTTTTTTGACAGGCCGCGCCGGCTGTGGCAATGGCGCCCGCCATAGTCGACGATATTACCGACCGGACCTGAACCGACCAGACCTGAAGAGGAGCCGCTATTGGCCAAACCCGAATGGGGCACCAAGCGCATCTGCCCGAGCTGCGGCGCGCGCTATTACGATTTGCTGCGCGACCCGATCGTCTGTCCCAAATGCAGTACGCCCTTCGATCCCGAGGCGTTGCTGCGGGCGCGCCGGGCGCGACCGTCGCCGCCGGTCGAGAAGGCACTGGAGCCGGTCGTCGCGGACGAGATCGACGCCGATCTCGAAACCACGGAGGTCGAAGCGGTCGAGGAGGAAGAGGAGGAAGCCGGCGTCGCCCTCGAAGAAGCGGAGGAGGAGGACGAGGAGCTGATCGAGGACGCCTCCGAACTCGGCGAGGACGAGGACGACATGGCCGAGGTCATCGACAATGTCGAGGAGGAAGAACCCTGATCCGCGCCAGGTAGCGCCCGGGGGGCGCGATTTTCCCCTTGCTGCGGCGGCCCGTGGTTCCTAACGTGCCAGCCCGCCCGGACTAGCGAAATTGCGGGGCCATAGCTCAGCTGGGAGAGCGCTACAATGGCATTGTAGAGGTCACCGGTTCGATCCCGGTTGGCTCCACCAATTTAAACATGGGCTTAGCCGGAAACGGTTAGGCCCTTTCTATTGATAGGTAACCACAGGGTAACCGCGCAGTCGAATTTCGAATGCGAAGGCGGCAGATCGGCTCATAGGAGGGGTCATGACCTTTGATCGCGTTTCAATCCGACCCCGATCCTCAGGCGACGCTCAATCCGGGCGGATCGTTCTCGCTCCCGAAGGGATGATCGCGCTCAACGCCGCAGGTGGAGGAAATGGTCAGGGCGCTTTTCGGGGATGCCCTTGTCGCCGAGTTGACCGAAGATGAAGTGAAGGTCGCAGTTGCCGGCGATCACTCTCGAACCGAGGCGTGGCAAAATGCAATTGATCGGCTTTTGGGTGCACTCCAGAGCGGCGATCTTACCACTTTCGCCGTGCAGCCTGCACAAGATCGTCGCGTGCGTCTCTCCAGAGCCTATTGGCAACTTTGGATAGCCAAGTGGCGCCCGTTCCGGACCGACCGCGTCGATATCGTAGCCGCAGACCAAGAGTCCCGCGCGAGCTTCGTGATATTGCCGGCTGGCCCTGTGCGATTGATCAGCCGGCATTGCGACATTGGATAAGCAAACTGAAAATTCAAAGCAGGCTCGACGAGCCATCATCACCCGAGCCGACCTCGGAGTTACCCGCCTGGGTGCCGTTGGATCGGGCTGCCGCAGAGCGGGCACGGCTTGAAGCGTGCCCCATCAAATCGGCACAACGGGCGCTCATTAAAGCGGTGGGCGAGGATGTGTTGCCGGTCCGGGGCAGATTGGCGACGAATGTCGCGTGTCGGTCCTAAGCGGCCATCTTTGCTGAGGGCGTGCAAATTCGTCACCACCGGCGGGCTCCAATTTCGCGAGGCGGCGTCTGATATTCGCTCAGACTTCACCCCGGGCGCCTTGTATTTTCCCGCCAACCTTAGCGCCCGGTGATTAGTCTTGATAGACGATGATCGCCACTAGTCCGGGATAAGGCTGTGTGTATTGAGTCGCGCGGTAGGCGCCGTAGGTCCCGGCATTGCCCGTTTGTGCGTCAAGAATAATTCCCAGATCTTCGGCCGCCCAACCTGGATATCGGATATCCAATATGCGCTTGCCATCAGCCTCCAGCTGCCCGATCTCGCGTGCGAGTTCTGCTTGTCCTTCGGCGATTGGCTCGAGCTCTATCTCAATTTCAGGCATTGACGCGCCTCCGGATGCGCCGAAACTTTAGATCTGAGCCCGCCAGACATAAGAGGGCCCGTCGGCCGTTGCGTGAGTGCGGCGCCTTGGGCCTTGACACTTGCGCGCAGAGCGATTCTCCGTCCAACTGCCGGGATGATAGTCGATCCCGCCCGGGAGGGGCGGACATCTTTGCTCTTAGCGGGCGGAGGCCTCGCTAACGGTCTGATTGCCTACAGGCTCGCCAGGAAGCGGCCGGAGATCTCGGTACGGCTGGTCGAAGGCGGCGACACACTGGGCGGACGCCACACTTGGTCGTTCTTCGACACGGATATTGGATCGGCGGGCGATTGGATCAGCGTTTTCGTCGCCAAATCCTGGAGGGCCTACGAGGTCCGTTTCCCCAAACGACGGCGGCGGGTCGGCAATCTCTACCGCAGCATCACCTCGCAGCGATTCCACGAGGTGCTGACAGCGGAACTGGGCGACCGGGTTATCCTAAAGACCCGGATCGAGACGCTCGGCCCGGACTGGGTCGACCTCGCGGACGGGCGCCGGCTGACGGCCAATCTCGTGATCGACGGGCGCGGACCGGCCGCTTCGCCCGATCTCATCCTGGGTTATCAGAAGTTTCTGGGCCAGACGGTGCGGCTCACCGCCGAGCACGGACTGGACGCGCCGATCATCATGGACGCGACGGTCGACCAGCTCGAAGGCTACCGCTTCCTCTATGTGCTTCCCTGGGACACGCGCGTTCTTCTGATCGAGGACACCCGCTACACCGACGGCGCGGACCTTGACCGCGACGACCTGCGGCGTGGCGTCGCCGACTACGCGCAAAGCCGTGGTTGGACCATCGAGGCGGTGCTGGAGGAAGAAGAGGGCGTGCTTCCGGTTGCGCTGGGCGGCGATATCGAAGCCCACTGGCGCCGCGCTGAGGACGCCGCCCTTTCCGGATTACGTGCGGCGCTCTTCCATCCGACCACTGGTTACTCGCTCCCGGATGCGGTGGCCCTGGCGGACGCGATCTGCGGGCTGGCGGCCGTCGACGCGGGTTCGGTGGAACGGCTGATCCGCGAGCGGTCGATCCGCCTGTGGCACGACCGCGCCTTTTTTCGGTTGCTCAACCGCCCGTTGTTCCGGGCCGCGCGGCCCGGCGAACGTTACCAAGTGCTGGAACGGTTCTATGGCTTGCCGGAAGTGCTGATCGCCAGATTCTACGCCGCGCGGCTCACGGGATTGGACAAGTTGCGCATCCTCAGCGGCAAGCCGCCGGTGCCGATCGGCGCCGCGTTGCGCTGCATCGGCGAGAAGGCGCAACCATGAGGACGGCCGCGGTGATTGGCGCGGGGTTCGGGGGCATCGCGCTCGCCATCCGCCTGCAATCGGCCGGCGTCCAGACCGTCCTTTTCGAAGCCCGCGACAAGCCTGGGGGCCGCGCCTATGTCTACGAGGATGCGGGCTTCACCTTCGACGCAGGCCCCACCGTCATCACCGACCCATCGGCGATCGAGGAGGTGTTCGCCCTGTCCGGCCGAAAGCTGGCCGAATACGTCGAGCTGATGCCGGTCTCGCCGTTCTACCGGTTGGTATGGGCAGACGGCTACACCTTCGACTACGTCAACGACCAGGGCGAACTCGACCGCCAGATCGCCGCCAGGTCGCCGGGCGATGTTGCCGGCTATAGGCGGTTCCTCAGCTATTCCGAGGCGTTGCTTGAGGAAGGTTATGTGAAGCTTGGAGCAGCGCCGTTCCTCGATTTCTCCAGCATGGTGCGCGCCGCGCCGGCGCTGGTGTGGTTGCAGGCCTGGAAGTCAGTGTACGGCAAGGTCGCCGAATTCATTACCGATGAGCATCTGCGCGAAGCTTTCAGTTTCCATTCGCTGCTGGTTGGCGGCAATCCGTTCACCGCCTCTTCGATCTACGCCCTGATTCATGCGCTGGAGCGCCGTTGGGGGGTGTGGTTTCCGCGAGGCGGAACCGGCGCTCTCGTGCGGGGCATGGTGCGGCTCTTCGAGGATCTGGGCGGGGTCTTCCGGCTCAATACCCCCATCGCCGCGATCGAGACAGCGGGGAATAAGGCTACCGGCGTCCGGCTGCTGGACGGCCAAGTTCTCCTGTTCGACAGCGTGGCCAGCAATGCCGATGTGGTCCACACCTACGCCAAACTCTTGGCTGCTCATCCTCGTGGCCCGGCTCATGGTGGAAAGCTGGCGAGGAGGCGCCACTCGATGTCGCTGTTCGTGATCTACTTCGGCCTCAAGCGACAACAACCGCAGCTTGCCCACCATACCGTGCTGTTCGGGCCGCGATATCGCAGCTTGATCGGGGAGATATTCAAGGGGCCGGCGCTGCCTGCCGATTTCTCGCTCTATCTGCATGCCCCGTCGCGCAGCGATCCGTCGCTAGCCGCGCCCGGCCACGAGGCACTTTACGTGCTGTCGCCGGTGCCTCATTTGGGAGTGGCCGACCTCGACTGGAACGTGGTTGGGCCGGCCTATCGAGATCGGATCCTGGCCTACTTGGAGGCGCGCTGCATCCCGGGCCTGGCGGATGACTTGGTCACCAGCCGGATGTTCACGCCATTCGATTTCCGCGATGCGCTGAACGCTCACCATGGCTCGGCCTTTTCGCTTGAGCCGATCTTGACCCAGAGCGCCTGGTTTCGGGCCCACAACCGGGACGATGTGATCGGCAATCTCTACATCGTGGGCGCGGGAACGCACCCCGGAGCGGGCGTGCCGGGGGTGATCGGTTCGGCCAAGGCCACCGCCTCCTTGATGTTGGCCGGGACGTAAGCTATTGAACGATATCGTCCTTAACGCCAGCCGCGACAGCATTCGACGCGGTTCGACCAGCTTCGCGGCCGCCGCGCGTCTGTTCGACCCGCGCATTCGCGAAGACGTATACCTGCTCTACGCTTGGTGCCGGTATTGCGACGACGAGATCGATGGTCAGGTTATGGGCCACGGCGCGATCGGCCTCGATCCGGTCCTGGCTGGACGCAAGCTTGCGGAGCTGGAGGACAAGACGCGTTGCGCGATCGCCGGCGAGCCGACTGACGACGCCGCCTTTGCCGCCTTCCAAAGGGTCGCACAACGACATGGCATTCCAGCCCAGCATCCGCTCGATCTGTTGCAGGGCTTCCGCATGGACGTGGAAGGGCACACCTATCGAACGCTTCAAGACACCCTGCTCTACGCGTATCACGTCGCGGGGGTGGTCGGAGTGATGATGGCTCAAGTCATGGGCGTACGTGATATCGCCACGCTGCGCCGCGCTGCGGACCTTGGCCTGGCGCTGCAGCTCACCAATATCGGCCGCGACGTGATCGAGGACGCCAAGGGGGGCCGAGTTTACCTGCCGGCCGAGTGGTTGGGCGTTGCGGTGCAGAACCCAGCGGCGGTCAGGGACCCCGCCAACCGCGCGGTAGTGTTTGCCGCTACCGAGCGCCTGCTCGCGGAGGCCGAGCCCTATTACGCCTCCGCACGCTGGGGGCTTAAGGCCTTAGGCTTCCGGTCTGCCTGGGCGGTGGCCGCGGCCCACGGAATTTACCGCCAGATCGGCCTCACGGTGCGGGCCATGGGTCCAGCCGGAATGGATCGCCGGGCCTCGACCGGCGCTTTGATCAAGCTTGCGCGGGTGCTCCAAGGCGGGTTCGTCGCAGCGCGGGCGGCGAGCTTGGACAGCTGGGGGCATCAACCCGACCGGCCGGCCCTCTGGGCGCCGTTCTAAAGGCGTCGCCGCCCCTCAATCCACACCGCCGCCAGGAATCCCACGGCCGCGAAGCTTGAGAGCACGGTCCAAGCTTGAACCACCGTCGTGTTGACAAGCCCGCGCCAGAGCACCGCTTGATAGGCTTCGATCACCCAGGCGTGCGGCGTCAACCAACCCAGCGTCTGGAGCGCCTCGGGCATCAGGAAGCGCGGCGCCATTGAGCCGCCAATCGCCGCCAGGATCAGGAAGGCGAAGGTCGAAACCGGCTGCGCCTGTTCGCGCGTGCGGCAGGCGGTGGCGAGTGCCAGCGCGATTCCGGCGCTGGCCGCCGCGGCACAGATTGCGGTCGCCGACCAAGCCGCGAGGTTCGCCAGCAACGGCACGCCATAGAGCACGGCCGCGACCAGAAACAGCACGAGCGCCTGGACCACCCCCAAGCCGGTCAGCCAGAGCATCCGGCCGCCCAGCAGGGGCGCGATGCCGCCCGCGCTAAGGCCCAGACGCATCCACAGCCCTGCCCGACGCTCGTCGATCAGGCTCATCGCCCCCTGCATGGCAGTGAACATCAGAAAGAGGATGCTGACCGCGCCCGCGTAATAGATCACCAGCGGATCGCCGCCGGGAAGGATCCGCTGTACCGTAAACGACGGTGGCGAGCCGAATCCCGACGGCGCTCCGGTCGCACGGCGGACCTGATCGGGCGTCAGCGCCAAAATCGGGTCAAGGACCGCGACCTCCCGGTGAAGCATCAGGTCGGGTAGATCCTGGCCGGCGGCGGCGTTAACCTGCGCGGTGAGAACCTCGCCAGCGGCCCGCCGGCCGGGATGGATCAGCACGGTGACCGGAGTCGGCGCGTCAGCCAGATCGCCGTGCAACACCAGCCCGGCGTCGACCCGCCCCGCTGCGATCGCATCCTCCAGGGCAAGGGTGTCCGGCAACCGAGTCAGCCGCCCGCCCAACCTCTGTCGCAGGCTGTCGACCAACCGGCGGCTGTCGGCGCTGTCGGCCTCGTCGACGACCCCCGCCCGGATATCGAGCCTGCCGCTGGCGCCCGCGCTGAACACGGTGGCGAAGGCGATGAAGACCAACGGCGGCAGCACGAAGACAAGCACAAGGCCGGCACGGTCGCGCCACAGGCTCAGCGCCATCACCACGACCAGGATCATGCCCCAACCGATCCCATCGCCCAGTTGATCAGAGCGTCGAGCCCTGGGGGGTTCACCGTCAGTTCACGCAACTCCACGTCGACTGAACGCAGCGCCATTTTGATTTCATGCGCTTGCGCCACGGCGTCCACGACCATGCCGCTCCAGCATGATCCCCGATCGGATGACGCCAAACCCCGCGCCGCGAGGATTCGTTCGGCCGAGGGCGAGGCGGCGGACAACCGGGCGACGAGGACGGTCCGGCCGCCGAACGCCTGCGCCATCAGTTCGAGCGGACGCCCCTCTACCAGCAGCTTTCCGGCCTCCATGACGCCTAGGCGGTCCGCCAGAACGGCGACGTCCTCCGCATTGTGGCTGATGAGCAAAATGGCGGTGCGATCCGTGCGCAATCCATCGATCAGGCTACGCAGGACGAGCCGCGTCTCGGCATCCAACCCCTCTGTCGGCTCGTCCAGCACCAGCAGCCGGGGCCGATGGACGATGGCCGCCGCCAAGTTGGCGCGCCGACGCCAGCCGCTCGACAAATGGTCTAGCCGCTCGCCCGCTCGTTCGGTGCAGACCGTCTGGTCCATGGCGCGGGCAACGGCGGACGCCCGCTCGGTGCGAGACACGCCGGCCAACATGGCGAAAACGCCCAAATTCTCCGTCACGGTGAGATGGGGATAGAGCGCGATCTCCTGCGGTGCGACGCCGATTTCGCGGCGGACACTGCGGTCGCGGGCTGGATCCGCGCCGAGCACCCGCACCGAGCCTGCGTCCAGCGCGAGCGCCCCGATCGCAGCCTTAGCGAGGGTCGATTTGCCCGCGCCATTGCGTCCGATCAGCGCGTAGACCTCGCCTTCGGCTAGCTCCAGGTCGACCTGGTCGAGGGCTGCCTTGTTTCCGTAGCGACGCGTGGCCTTGGCGAGGCGGAGGACGACTTCCGTCTGCTCAGCCGCCACGGCCTGCCCGGTGGAACAAGTTCAGCGCGTAAAGCGCCAGAGGGCAGCTCGGATCGCCGACGCTCGCCAGCGCCTCATCGATCGTCTCTGCGATCGCCGCGCGCGTTCGCTTCTCGCCCCACAGGGTGACGAAGGTGACCCGACCGTCATCCTTATGGACGTCCTTCCCGATGGCGTCGGAGGTCGAAACGCAATCCTGCAGATCGTCCCACATTTGGAAGGCGAGCCCAAGACGATTGGCGAATAGGCGCGCTCGTATCTGCGCGGTCTGGTCGGCGCCTGCGATCATCGCGCCCCCGACCATGGCGGCGGCGAACAGCACACCTGTCTTTTGATAATTCAGGCTCGCGAGCGTCAGCTCGTCCCGGAGGGCTTCCGGATCGCGTAGGTCGCGGAATTGACCGGATACCAGGCCGCGAAAGCCCACCGTCTCACTGAGCAGGACAAGCAGGCCCAAGCGTGTCTCGGCATCCACCGCGGCGTCGCCGGCGATAACTCCGTACGCTTGGTTGAGCAGCGCGACTGCGGCAAGAACCGCCGTGTCCTCGCCAAAGCGGCGGTGCAGGGTCAACTTGCCCCGGCGCATCACGGCGTCGTCCATGCAGGGCAGGTCGTCAAGGACCAGTGACGCCGTATGGATCAGCTCAAGTGCACAGCCGAAATCGAGGGCTGCAAGTTCGCACCCGCCGAAATGCGCCGAGGACAACATGGCGAGGACCGGGCGAACCCGCTTGCCCGGTCCCAGACAAATGTCGCGCACTGCGCCGATGAGAGACTTGGGCCCCGAATCTGCGGGCGGTAGCAGTTTCTTGAGGCGCAGATCCACCCGGAGTCGCCATGGGGCCGATGCGTCCGCAAGGCCGATACCGAAGACGGATTCGCTTTCACGCAGAACGCTTGCGATGGTCATCGCTTCGCCACACCCCGCAGAAAAGCTTCCGATCCCTCGGTTAAGCGCAAATGGGGGGACGACAGCCCCTTCCACCGGCGCTCCCCATATTGGGGCCTAACTCGATCGTTGGCGCAACCTCGACGATGGCGTGACCCGTCCATACCAGAGCGCTGTCAGCTGCGCGCCGCGGAAAGCTTCACCTTGAGCTCGCGAATCGGGCGGACCCACAGGAAGCCGAAGGAGACGCATCCTTCTCGGGTGGTGACGGCGTGGTGGATGCGGTGGGCTTGCACTCGCGCCCGCCAAAAGCTGCGCCGACCGTCAAGAGGCACCGGAAAGCGCTGATGGACAAGGCCGTCGTGGAAGACCGCATAGGCGGCGCCATACGCCGTGATCCCCAGTCCCAGCGGCAACCACCAGGACGACACGTTGACACCGAGCCAGATGAACAAGATGGCCGGCATCGCGAAAGTCACGGCGAACAGATCGTTGAGCTCGAACACGCCATCGCAAGGTTCATGGTGGCTGCGATGCCAGCACCACAACACACCGTGCATGACATATCGATGCATCGCCCAGGCAAACGCCTCCATGCCGGCGAACGCGGCGAGGAAGATGACGACCTTGGCAGCGAGGGCGACCATTGGCAAAGTCTAGGCCGTTAGGGCAGGATTGCGAACTCTCAAATGTTGACCTGCGTCACGAGCCTCTCCGTTTTACCGGGGCAGCCAGTTGCCATGGAAGCCGGGCGGGATTCGGTGCGGTATGTGGATGCTCGCCACAGGCGGACCTTCGAAGTCACGTGCATCGATGATCGTCAAATCGGTCGTCTGTTCGATCGGATTAATGACAAGGCCGATCAGCCAGCCCTCGTCCTCGGCAGCCTGGGCATGGGCGGGGACAAAGACGAATTCGCCTGGATAACGGTGCGTCCCAAAGCCGTGCACTTTCCGGACACCGTCTTCTAGATCGTGCTTGAACAGGGAGTCGGCGCCAAGAAACGCCGGGTCGGCTGTTTTAGGCAGCATCATCGTATAAGCATAGCGGTAGGGCAGGCCGGACCGGCGCTCATCGATGCGCGGAAAATCCTGTGGATGGCGATCGATCACCTCGCGGCGCACACTCCGCGCGATCGGATCAATCGTCCAGCGCTCAAACGCGCCGCGCGGCGAATTGGTCCCATCCATATTCCCCGCGAACATATTGTGGTAGGCGACCACGTCGAGGATCACTCCGCCATCGCCCGTGTCGTAGGCATTCGTCACGTGAAAGACATAGCAAGGATCAACCTTGCACCATATCACCTCGCTGCCGGCGCCTTCGCGGGGAAGTAAGCCCACCCGAGCGGGATGAGAGGGATTCCAGCGAAACGGAAAGGTATGCCCGGCAATCAGCGCACCCACCGAAAACGTCACCGGCAGATCGAGTATCACCGCAAATCGGGCGGTGATCCCGCAGTCGTGGATCATCGGGCCATGGCTCACCCGCACCGGCTCCTCTCGGCGCACGCGGCCGTCGGCGGTGACCACGACATGATGGACCGTGGTTGGATCCCGAGGATTATAGGCGATCGCATGCATCTCGCCGGTCAGTCGATCGAGATGCGGGTGGGCGCTGAAGGCGCCGCGCAGCGTGCCGCCGAAATCGTCATAGGCCAGCGTTCCGAGCACATCGTCGAGCAATACAGGCGTGCTCCCCGCTTCGACCAGCGCCCAGGTCTTTCCCGCGAACCCGATTACGTTGGTGTTGACGGTGTCAAAATCGCCGTGGCGGGTGCCGGGCGCCAGCTTCTCACCCAGGGCGGCG
>Ga0210394_10006612_pt1 | contig 12508 bp, 14 predicted proteins | sample IncBWC12MmetaG_FD_160121 | JGI IMG/M metagenome (GOLD analysis project Ga0210394, IMG submission 160121) | Forest soil microbial communities from Barre Woods Harvard Forest LTER site, Petersham, Massachusetts, United States - Inc-BW-C-12-M | ecosystem: Environmental > Terrestrial > Soil >... | reverse complement strand
GAATCAGCCCACGCCCAAGTAAAATCATTGCGAATGAATGAACCGACACACTCGCGTAAACACAGGATTCAGCTCCTCGTCCGTCGGAACGGTGGCCATACAAAGTTCAAGGCGTATTTCGAGGAGTTGGCCGGCTTGCTGAGGGTAGAAATAGCGGACTCGGATAGACTCGACCTAGAAGCGACCGACCAACTCTTCACCGCAATCTTGAAGTCGCGCTGTATGAATCGACCCGAGTATGGTCGGGCGAATGCGCTCGGGCCGGAGGCGCTCTGCTCGGACTGTCAGGAGTACTCTTCGTCGGTCCTTATGAATACCGCGGCGCTATCAGAGTAGAGCCGGAACGCGCTTTGCAAGTCGCCCAGACACTGCTGGATTTCGACCGTGACACACTCTACCTCGGCGCATTGGATGGTTGCTCTGGTCTGTACGTAGACAGGTACGAGGATCAATCGGAATGGTTGATCGAACTCGCTATTTGGGGCGAGTGGGTCGAACTGATTGCGCCCTTTGTTGCGACCTGAAACCAACATCGCTATCCAGTCACCGCGCACACTTCCCCTACTCGATCTTGCCCATCCGAGGCGAAAATCGGAGAAAGTCCGGTTGGGCCACGAAACGCCCATTTGGGGGATGAAGTCTAAACTCCGAGTGAATCGCGCATTAGGAAATTACTCTTTAGGCAATGGCCGATGCGTCCTATTGCCTGAATCGTTACTGAAGGTTGGGCCACTACCCACCCAGAGCAGTGGAACCAGATGCGCGCAGCGGCGTGTGATTACTTGGTCGCTGCCCGACGCACGGCGAGGTAATGGTGGTCGAGAGCCTGCCGCACCAGTGTCTTGATGACCGCCTGCCGGCTAATGTTCAACTCTTTCGCCGTATTGTCGAGTTCCTCCAGCATTGGCGAGGTGAAATCCACGTTTACCCGCTGGATTGGTCCCATCATGCGGCCTTTGTTGGTAAAGAAGGGGGACACACTTTTTCCGGCGTCAGCGAGTCGCGCAATGGATTCGGCGGAGACAGGCTTCTTCTTAGGAGTGCTCTTCTTACAGTTCCTCTTCTTCCTTGGTGGCTTTCCATAACGTGACCAGGCGGTAATACTCGCCGTCTTCGTCCTCACGGACCTTGCGTGCGAAAGCACCTTACAGGGAAATTAAGCCTCGAAATCGAGCTCTACGGCGTCGATAAGGGGCTTCAGCCAGCCAAGCAGGGCAAGGTGCATCGGATGCTGCGTATAAGCGTCCGCCGCGGCCTTGTCGGTAAATGTCATCAACCCAGCGAACGTGTAACCCTGACCCCGCGGAGAAAGGTTCGGCCCCACATGCACGTCGATCAGCCCCAGAATGTGCTCCCGAAAGGCGGCGATATCGTGGGTGGCGCGGGCCTTGTCGGCCTCGGTGGCCTCGGGCTTCCACTTAAATCCGAAGATGTGAATGAACATGGCTTAGCTCTCCAAAGCGAAGGCGCGGGCGGACTCGAGCAGGCGGGTGACCGCCTCCTTCGAGCACGATTCGGTGTAAATGCGCATCAGCGGCTCGGTGCCGCTGGCGCGCAGCAGGATCCAGGTTTCGGCGGCGTTGGGCTGGGTCTTCGCCTCGGGGCTGTCGAGATAGAACTTCACCCCGTCCAGCGTCTCCTGGCGAAGGATGGTCATGCCGTCGAAGCCCATGTCGCCGACTTGCAGCGCCCGCGCCCGCGCGATGGCACGGTTCTTGATCTCGTCCGGGATGTGGAGGTCGATGCGGCCGTATTGGTGTTCGCCGTACTCGGATTGCAAATCGGCGACCAGCTGGCCGAGTGTTTTGCCCTCCTCGGCCATCACGTTGGCCAGCAGCAGGGCATTCAGCAGGCCGTCGCGCTCCGGCAGGTGGCGCTGGAAACCGATGCCGCCAGACTCCTCGCCGCCCATAACGATCTCGCGCTCCAGCATGTAGTCGCAGACAAACTTGAAGCCAATGCCGTGCTCGATCAGCTCGCGGCCGTGCTTGTTCGCGATGCGGTCGAGCATTTTGGTGGTGTTGAAGGCGCGGGTGACGGCGCCGGGCCAGCCCTTGCGGCGGAGGACCCAGCTCAACAGGACCGAAAAGATCTTGTGGGGGTCGACGAAGTTGCCGTACTCATCGGTGGCGCCGATGCGGTCGGCGTCGCCGTCGGTGCAGAGGCCGGCGTGGCACCCATGCGCGACCACCGCTTCGCCGAGGGCGCGGATGTGCGGCTCGATGGGCTCGGGGTTGATGCCGGGAAAGAGCGGGTCGATGTGGCCACGGATCTGGACGTGGTCGACGCCGAGGCGGGTGAAGATGTCGGAGAGGATGGTGCGGCCCGCGCCGTACATGGAGTCGATAGCGAACTTGAATCCCGACTTGGCGATCAGGTCGAGGTCGGCAAAGCTCTCGATGGCCTTGAGGTAGTCGGGCAGGAAGTCGTACTCGCGGATCGCGGCGGCCTGAAGGGACATGGGAACGGGCTGGCCGAGGTAGCTTTCGATTTCGGCCATGATGGAAGGCTTGCCGGAGCCACCGTACCAGGCCTTGTACTTCACGCCGTTCCACTGGGCAGGATTGTGCGAGGACGTGATCATGATGCCACCTGCAGCGCCAAGGCCGCGCACGCCGAAGCTCAGGGCAGGGGTAGGCGTGATGTCGTTGGCGAACCAGACATGAATCCCGGTGGCGGCGATCACGTCAGCGCACGCGGCCGCGAAGGCCTTCGATCCGAAGCGGCTGTCGTAGCCGATACAAATGCCTCGGGCGGGGTCAACCTGATCTGAACCGTCCTGATTCGAACCAGGGGGGGAGTGGATGTAGGCGGCAATGGCTTCAGCCGCGGTGCGTACGTTAGCGAAGGTAAAGTCGTCGGCAATGACGCCGCGCCATCCATCGGTACCAAACTTGATCTGAGGGTGGGGCATTCGTGAAAGTCCTGATTTTCCTGAACAGTCAGGATATAGGATGCAACCGGCGAGGAGCGCGGCGCAGTACCGACCTCAACCCACCTCCACCAAGCCCAGTCAATGGCAAGAGCCGCGATGAAGGATGAAACGATTGCTTGGTTCGCTTCACTACCTTCCAAGAGGCCGGCCAAAGCGCAGGATCCTGTGGTGTGCCACATTGGTGTTATAAGCGCAACTCTGGGCCGCAAGAAGGTTCTATTCCTATGAGAAATCCAAGCAATTGGGCCACTAAGAAGATGAAATCACTCCACGAAAATTCGACAATTCCGCTTGATCATGCCGTCCTCTGTCTGGACTGCAATTCGGTGAGCGACGCCAATCGGGAGTGCCCGGCCTGCTGTTCGAGAGCCCTGATGAATTTGAGCGTGGTTCTGAATCGCCCGGCCGAGTTTGGCGGCTACCAAAAACTCGCCGCGGCATAGCGACAGTTTCATGCGCAACGACCCTCGTCCATGGGTCCGGCTCGATTGCGTCGACTGCGCGGTCATTTCTCAGGTCCCTTTGGCGGAGGCGTCTTTAACACTGGCGGTGGAGTGGAATCCTGCGCGGGCAGCGGAAGGTCGTCTGCCTTGTACAAGATCGTCGAGGTCGAGCCCAGGCGGTGGTAGTTGGTGAAGCTGGTCTGGTTGAGCATCAGAACGGGCTGGGCAAGTTTGGTGACCGCGCGTGCGCTATGGCCGTTGTGCGAGCAGGTGGCGTTGGTCTCCTCCAGCAAGGCCTGAGCCGGTCTGCTCCCAGTGGTGGAAGGTCATTGTGCCTTTCGAGGCATCGAGCAGAACAATGGCAGGCTCGGGGCCAAATTCGCCCCAGCTTTCAAGTCCCATCTCCGGCAGCGACGGCGGGTCTGCCGTTTTCGTCGGCTCCAGTATCTCTTCGCCATTACGGAAGGTGATTTCACTGCTGCTGCCGCCCGCGGGGAAGAGTCCCATGCGCATCACCATGCCGTTCTTGTTGAGATCCGGCGTGGTTCCGGAAAAGCTGGTGATCGTGCGCGTGGCGAAGAAATTGGGCAGGCGCCTGAGTGTTTGGAAGACGAAAGTGCGTGCCTGGGCGATCATGCGCTGCTGTGTTTCGGCGGCGGGCGGCGGCTTGGGGGGCAGTTCGGCGGCGGGAGCATCGAGCAAGGCGGAGCGAACCGCCAGCATTTGCAACGCGCTGGCCGCTAACGGGCCGAGGGAATACTTCTCAGCGATCTGCTCCTGCTTTGCGCTGCCGAGGCGTTCAGACAACGTCAGCCTGTTGAGCTCAAAGACCAGGCCGTCATCCTGCATACGCTGGATGGGAAGCGGCGCGCCGGCTCGATCGACCGTGTATGCCGCAATCTTCTTTTCCAACTGGGCCACAGTCAGCGGCTCAACCGCGCAGGCGGGAAGCGCGATGGCTAAAAGGAGCCCGTGAGTAAACAGCTTTCGCATCCGGTGCCGTAGAAAGAAGCTTACGCTTCCATGATCCAGCGGTCCGAGTGACGACGGTCACGCCCGAGACGCCTGGGAGCCCGAATCAATTCGAGGCGGGGCGCTGGGCGGCGTCCCTGACCCAGAGAATGTAGTCGAGAGTGGGCGGCTTGGCGCCGAGCTCGCGGAGGCGGGTCAGGCACTGGCCGCGATGGTTCTGGCGGTGGAGGATGCAATGTGTCATGCCTTCGAGAAGAGTGAAGTTGGTTTTGAAGTAGGGCATCTCGACGGGTCGAGCGAGGTCCGCTTCGGAGAGGGACTGGAGGAAGGCTTCTTCGGCGGCGTGCGCTTCGCGGAAGTTGTCGAGGAGAATTTCGAAGGGGGGCTGCTCCTGGAACTTGGAACGATCGAAGGGCTGCGCCGTGAATCGGCTGAGCAGGTAAAGCTGGGCGTTGACGGTGTGGTGAAGGGCGTGCAGCATCTCTGGATCCTGCTGCGCGGGCGCACAGGCGGCGATGGCCGAAAGGAGCTCGTCATCAGCCCAGGCGCCTGGTAGCGGCAGAGGGAGCGGAGGTAGTCAAGCATGGGTGATCCTGCTCCTTGAATGAAGCAATGTAGCGGCATGGTCAACTATTTCTTCTTCGAAGCCTGAACCTTGTCATTGGCCAATTTCTCCGCGGTTGTCAGCGCGTCGTCGGCCGATACCTTTACGTCGGGTTCAACGCCGGTCCCTTCCCAGTTTGTCTTGGTCACCGGATCGAGTGATTTGGCGAACGGCACTCCGATCGTGAAATAGTCCGCAATCGGATGTCCGCTCACCGGGTGCGCGCCGCCTCCGGTTGTCTCGCCAACAATCGTGGCTCGCTTCTGATTCTTCAAGTCGAACGCGAATTCTTCCGCTCCGGAGAATGTTCGTTTTGAGGTCAAGACGAAAACCGGTTGTTTCACCAGCCTGGGCCCAGGCAAGTACGACAGCGTCCAATTCTGGGTAGTCGAGTCTTCCTTGCGGTTGTAGATGTCGATCAGGTGGGTGGGGTGGTCAAACAGGTAGCTCGCGATCATCGTCACCATGGCCGGCTGCCCTCCGCCGTTCTGTCTAATGTCGAAGATCAGCGCGTCTGTATGAGCCACAAAACCCATAGCCGACACCACCGTCGGGCCGCAGAACGAGGCGTCCATGAATCCGTTGAATTTGATAAAGCCGATATTGTTGGGTAGGATCTCAACCTTATCAAAGGCGCAATTGTCGTGCTCCATCTGCTGGTGGAAGCGCGCTTCGTCCTCAGGAGTGGGCTCGTTGTGGGCCGGCATTTTGAACGGGTTGAAGGTTACATGGAGATGCTTGTCGTGGCTCACGTCTCCAAGGTCCTTGCTCAGCCGAGTGGCAAATGCGTCGCCATCGGTAATGGTGTTATAGTCCCCGGCTTTCTGATGCGCGTCGATAACCTCGACCATTTTCCTGGCGATATCCGGCTCGACATAGAACTCCGTCAGGTTGCTCTTGACGCCGTCGATCACCTTCTGGCGCAGGGTCGCATCGAGAGTGACCTTCTCGACGGTAACCCCCGGCGGAAGGGCCCGGAGCCCGAAGGTGTCGACCGTGGGCGGCTGCCCGTCTTTCACGACGAGATTTCCCAGGGCCGTGGTGTCGCTCCCTTTCTCTTTCACGCGGAAGCGGATCTGGAGCGGCTCACTGCTTTCAACCCCCAGCAGGTCGAACCCTCCGGTGCCGCTGCGGAACGACATCATGTCATCCACCGACTGGTTATGATCCACCGTATTCACATACCCCTGCATCTTGGCGCGATCGCCGCTGTTGAACGCATCGAGCCATGCCTGCAAGGTGCGGCCGGCCGGAGTATCGGGAATGCTGGTTTGCGCCATCGCACAGCTGACGGCCAGCAGCCAAAGCGTGAACGCTTTGAACAATGTCCTGGAGATCATGTGAGTTGACCCTCCCAACGTTTGACTTCAATGATTGGATTCTGCGACCGATGGCCAGCGCATGTCGAGCACCATTCGCCTGGATAACGGAAGCTGTGTCGCAGAAGCCAGTGGGCGCGCCACACCCGGCGGCGGGTATTCGCCAGCGGTGGTGAACCTGCATGTACAATTGTCGGCATTCCACGGGGATCTCGAGAGGAGGATCATCGGATGATGCGTCGGAGAATCGGACTCACATTCTGGGGGATCGCTGCTTTAGCCCTGGCAACCAGCGGCTTCAATCCGGCGCAAACAAAGAAGGGACCGGTTGACCCCGGCGTGCGGGGCGGTGCGGCAGGGGCCGGCGCTCCGTTCAATGGCCTTACCGGGGATGAAACCGCGTTCTTTGAGGACGGGCAGTCGCGCTTTGCCGACATTGAAGCGGTGACAGGCCGAGCCAACAACGGGCTAGGCGCGCGCTTCAACTCCAACCAGTGTCTCTCCTGCCACTCGCAACCGAGTGGAGGGGGCAGCAGCCCTGCGAGCAATCCGCTGCCCGCAGTTGCCGCCCTGAATGGGGCGAAGAATACCATTCCGTGGTTTATTGCTCCGAATGGACCTGTCCGCGAGGCGCGCTTCAAGACCAGCTCCGGGGTGAAAGATGGCGGAGTGCATGACCTGTTTGTCGTCACCGGGCGAACTGACGCCCCAGGCTGCAACATCGCTCAGCCCGACTTCCAACCGGCGGGAGATCCGCTCACCGGCCATGGCGGAAACCCGAACATCATTTTTCGAATTCCGACTCCGGTGTTCGGCGCGGGGCTCATCGAATCGATTCCCGATTCGGTGATCCTGGCAAACATGAACGCCAATGCGACGGAGAAAACGGCGCTGCACATACACGGGCATGCGAACGCCCACCTGAGCGGGAATGTGAACACGAGTGCGAACGATGGAACCATTACCCGATTCGGGTGGAAGGCGCAAAATAAATCGCTGCTCATGTTTGCAGGCGAGGCGTACAACGTGGAGATGGGGGTGTCGAACCAGCTGTTCCCTCAGGAGCGCGACGAAACCACTGGCTGCGTGTTCAACGCGACGCCTGAGGACACAGTGAACTTCACCACCAGCGTGGCGACGCCGACCAATTCCAATCCGGCGGTGCTGTCAGACATTGAGGCGTTTGCCGACTTCATGCGGATGCTGGCCCCGCCTGCGCCTGCTCCTTCGACGCCCTCGATCGAGAAGGGGCGCGACGGTTTTGCGAAGGTGGGATGCGTGCATTGCCATACACCGTCGATGACGACGGGCACCAAGATTGCGAGCGGCTCGTCGACAATACCGAGTGTGGCGCTTTCAAACCAGACCGCGAATCTCTACTCCGATTTGCTGGTGCACCACATGGGTAAGGGCCTCGCGGACGGCATTACGCAAGGCGGCGCGGGACCCGATGAGTTCCGGTCCGCTCCGCTTTGGGGCGTCGGGCAGCGGGTCTTCTTCCTGCATGATGGACGGACAGCGAACCTGGTGGAAGCTATCAGAGCGCACAAGAGTCCTGGCAGCGAAGCGAATATGGTGATTGACCGATTCAACAAGCTGAGTACGCAGCAGCAGCAGGAGATTATTGATTTCCTGCGGTCGCTATAGATGGAGGGTTTTGGGGAATGTTTTCCCATCCAAAGACCGTCGGGGGTTGTGAGCGGATTTTGAGCGATGATAGCATTCAATCCAGGTGGAGAGGCCGTTCGTCGATGAGCGAGATCATCTTTGAGGTGCGCGAAGACGAGGCGGATGGAGGCTTTACGGCTTCCGCGCTGGGGTATGGCATCCATACCCAGGGCGAGACGGTCGAGGAACTGCGCGCGATGGTTATGGAAGCAGTGAATTGCTAATTTGACGAATCAATGGACCGGCAAAGATCATTCGCTTGCACTTTGTGCGGGACGAAATCCTGGTCCAGTGAAGCTGCCTCGCGATGTCGATGGCGCCCGTCTTGTGAAAGCGCTTGGCGTCTTGGGATACGAGTGACCCGGCAAAAGGGCTCCCATATTCGCGCGACCACGCAGCGGACGGCGAGAACCACGAAGTGATTCCCCACCACCATCCGAAAGGCGGTGCGATCGCGAGCATTCTCAAACACGTCGCTGCTCATCATCGCTCACAGTAGATGAGCTGCTTGCGATGCTTGATTTGTAGTCGTCTCAGATCGAATCCGTCTAGTTCAGGTCTCAGATCAGGTCGGTGCGATCGGAGAGGATTAGTTCTTTGACTACTTTGCCTACGTCCTGGGAGTGGTCGCGCTGGGCGATCAGCAACGCGTCTTCGGTGTCGACGATGACGAGGTTCTGGACGCCGACGAGGGCGACAAATTTCCTGGGGGCGTAGACGTAGTTGTTCATGGCCTCCAGGGCGAGGTGACCCTCGGACTCAGCGACGTTGCCGTCGCCGTCGCCGCGAAGTCGCGACTCAAGCTGGTACTCGTAGAGCGAAGCCCAGGAGCCGAGATCGTTCCAGCTGAACTCTGCGGGCAGGCAGTAGAGGTGGGAGGAACGCTCGCCCTTGGCGGAGCGTGGCTCCAGCACGGCGTAGTCGACGGAGATGTTTTCGCAGTTTGGATAGAGGTCGCGGAATACCTGCTCGAACTCTGGAGTGCCGTAGGCGGCCGCGATCTGTTCGAGAAGGGGCGCGGTCTCAGGCAGGTGCTCGCGGACGGCGTTGGCAAGGGTGCGGGCGGACCAGAGGAACATGCCGGAGTTCCAGTAGTAGTTTCCGGCGGCGAGGAACTCGTCGGCGCGATTCTGGTTGGGCTTTTCAGTAAAGCGGCGAACCTGGAGGGCGGAGTCGTCCAAAGCGAAATCGCCAGTTTCGATGTAGCCGTAGCCGACCTCAGGGCGGGTGGGCTCGATGCCGAGGACGACGATGTTATCGCCGGAGGCGGCGACGGCGATGCCCTTTTGCAGGGCCTTGAGGAAGCGCGGCTCGTCGGCGATGACGTGGTCAGAAGGGAAGATGCCGAGCACGGCGTCAGGATTGTCGCGCTCAATGAGGAAGGCGGCGAGTCCGCAGGCGGGGGCGGTGTTGCGGGCCACGGGCTCCTGGACGATTTGTCCCGCGGGGACGCCTTTCAGCTGTTCGGCAATTTCGTGGGCCAGGTACTCATTGGTGATGACCCAGGTCTTTTCTGGCTTGGCAAGCGGCTTGAGTCGCTCGACGGTCTGCTGAATCATGGAGCGCTCGCCATCGAGCGCAAGGACCTGCTTGGCGCGGGCGCGGCGCGAGCGAGGCCAGAACCGGGTTCCGCTGCCCCCGGCAAGTATCACAGGACGAAAATCTACACGCTTCGACATGGAAGAGCCATCGTACTCGACAAATGCAGGCTTTGAATAGGAGAGCGGTTACATTTGTTGGGCAAAGAGGCGGCTTTGCCGGCCGCTTCGGGCTCGCGAGGGAGGAAGCGTCTCGTCAAGCGAGACGGGTGAGGAACTCGGCCATGCGGCGAGTGCCTTCGTCGACGTTCTGCTTGGTGACGGGGTAGGAGAGACGGATGTGCTCGCTGGTGCCGAAGGCCTCACCGGGAACGGCGACGACGTGGGCTTCGTGAAGGAGGCGCGTGGCCAACTCGGTTGGGTTCTTGATCCCCGACTTCCCGAGATAAGCGGAAATGTTGGGATAGACGTAGAAGGCGCCTTCGGGCTTGGTGCAGGTGACTCCGGGGATTTCGGCTAGCTTGGCAAGCATGTAATCGCGGAGGTCAATGAACTCGGCGCGGAACTCGCTGACGCACTGCTGGGATCCGGCGAGGGCAGCAATGGCGGCCTTCTGCACCATGCTGGTGGCGTTGGAGGTCTGCTGGGACTGGAGCTTGCTAAGGTTGGCAATGATCGGCTTGGGAGCCATGGCGTAACCAGCGCGCCAGCCGGTCATGGCGTAGGTCTTTGAGAGCGAGCCGAGGACGACCATGTGCTCCTTGGCCCAGGTGAAGGAGCCTGCGGAGACGGGCTTGCCGGCGTAGTTGAGGTAGACGTAGCACTCGTCGAGGAGGAGGTAGATGCCGCGCTCGTGGGCGAGGCGGACGATGCGCTCGAGGTCTTCAGCGGTGACGATGGAGCCGGCGGGGTTCGAAGGCGAGTTGAGAATGATGGCCTTGGTGCGCGGGGTGATGGCGGCCTCAATGGCGACGGCGGTGATGCGGAAGTTTTCAGCCTCGGAGGTCTCGAGGAAGACAACTTTGCCGCCAGCGTACTGAATGATGTCTTTGAAGCTGACCCAGTAGGGAACGGGGAGGATGACTTCGTCGCCGTGATCGACGAGGATCTGGACGGCGTTGAAGAGGGCGTGCTTTTCGCCGGTGGTGAAGATGGTTTCGTCGATCCCGTAGTCGGAGCCGAAGTCGCAGGCGTGGCGCTCGACGATGGCCTTGCGCACGTCGGGGATACCGGGGACGACGGTGTAGCGGGTGAAGTTGGCTTCAATGGCGGCAATAGCCGCGTCCTTGATGTGCCGCGGGGTGGGAAAGTGCGGCTCTCCCGCGCCGAAGTCGACCAGGTTGGCACCCTGGGCGCGCAGTTTGGCGGCCTCGGCGGCCACGGCCATGGTTGCGGAGACTTCGATCCGGCCAATGCGGTCGGCAAAAACCTTGGAAGGAGCGGCGACAGTCGTCATGGAACTATCTTTACAGATTTGTGGGAATGGCGAAACCCGGGTGTGAGGAGGAACACGATGAGATGTGACTACTTGAAGACGACGTCGGCTCTTGGGTTGACGATGGGGGCGATGATTTGTTGCGCGATGTGATGAGGTGACGGGTGATTGACCTTGGTGTTGCGGCCTTCGAGTTGCATGCGGCGGTGGGCCTCAGGCCAGCAGGGGAGATCGGGCTCGGGCTGGGTCCAGTGGACGACGGCGGCTTCGTCGCACCAGTGGAGTAGCTTGCGCATGGCAGGGCCGTGGGGATTGGCGCGCATGAAGTTGCGCATGGAGTCTTCGGCGTCCCAAGCGGTGCAGGTCCACCAGGTGTTGTGGGCGTCGCGGAGGAGTTTGACGGCGAGAATGCCTTCGGCTCTTTTGGCCTGGCGTGCGCTGCGGACGGCGTCGAGGAGGAACCCGGGTAAGAATCTCCACGAGCGAACCCGCAGGCGCGTGACGGAAACGAAGGGCATAGATGGCTCCCGGTTGAACGATGATCCGCGATGGCGAGAGGATTCGGGAGAATCGCTGGGGTTCAGATTCCGGAGCTGCCGAAACCTTTTTCAGCCCGAGCGGAATCTTCTAAGGATTCAACCTGCTTGACCTGGCCGGTGAGGACGGGGACGGGCATCATCTGAGCGATTTTTTCGCCGGCTTTCAGCTCGATGGGTTCTGCGCTGAGGTTAGTCATGAGGATGAGGATTTCGCCGCGATAGCCGGCATCGATGACGCCGCCGGTGGTGGTGATGCCGCGGGCGGCCATGGAGGAGCGGTCGCGGACGAGCAAGCCGAGCGGGGCGCCGGTGTGGGGGTGGCGGGCTTCGACGGAGATGCCGGTGCGGACGCGTACGGTGGATTGGGGCGCGAGGATCACGGGTTCGAGAGAGAAGACGTCGTAGCCGAGGTCTTCGCCGGGATGGGCGACGGCGGGCAGACGGGCGCCCGCGGCCAGGAGCTTCACTCGCAGCATGAGTTCGATGCTAGCAGGCGGATTGGCCGAATCGAGGGGCACTATCTTCCAGCGAGTTCACGCAGCGGGCTTGAGAGAACGCGCTGGTAGCTCGCCCAGACTTCCGACGGGATGTCGATGTGGGGGAGGAAGTTTTTGCCGCGGGGGCCGTAGCCGTTTTCGTCGTCCTGGAGGCGGGCGATTTCGCCGAGCAGCAGGCCGATGTAGCGGTTGATGGTCCAGGTGGCGCGGGAGTGCGCGGGGATGAGTTGGGGAAGGCCCTGGGGACAGGGTTCGACGCGGGGGACAAAGGCGGCGTGGCTGTAGACAGGGGATGGCTGGCCGGCGCGTTCAGTTTCGCATTGCCAGGTGAGGACGGAGCGGCGCTGAATGACTGGGTCCTGGATGAGAAGTGTGGCGGAGCCGGCAAGGCCTTCCTGCATGAGGAGGCGAAGGCTGAATCGCGCGTTCTCGCCCCCATTGGTGGATTGACCTTCGACGACGATGCGGCTCGCGGCGACGGAGAAGGCGCGCCGAGCAACGATCGCATACATTGCGGCTTCGCCCATGTGGGGAGAGAGGGAGCCGTCGCGGACGAGG
>Ga0210394_10006611_pt1 | contig 12509 bp, 8 predicted proteins | sample IncBWC12MmetaG_FD_160121 | JGI IMG/M metagenome (GOLD analysis project Ga0210394, IMG submission 160121) | Forest soil microbial communities from Barre Woods Harvard Forest LTER site, Petersham, Massachusetts, United States - Inc-BW-C-12-M | ecosystem: Environmental > Terrestrial > Soil >... | reverse complement strand
CCGCAAACTGGTCTCCTTTTGACCGAGCTCATTGCGGAGCAGATAGTATACCCGATCCGATTCATTGAGCGTTTTTTCCTCCCGTTCTCTGGCGCGCATGGATTCCTCCAGTTTTTCTTCGGCCGCACGGATGAGCACACTGCTTTCGTCCATGCTGGCGGTCGTTTGCTGAAGCTGGACAGCATTGGATTCCGCCTGCCCTTTCAGGTCGTCCAGTTGGTTTTGCTTGTATTCGATTTCCTGGCGCAAGGAATGAATGCGACTGTATTGGCGGGTGACCTGGAGGTTAAAATCGTTGTAGACGGAAAATGCGCTGTTGTAAACCGATTCTGCCAGGCGGAAGTCTGATTCGGCCAGCTGCATCTGGTCCCTGCAGGTATTCACCTGGTCCAGCAGGGACTGCCATTCGCTGCGGGTATCCTCTACCGATAGGGAAGTATCCAGCAGGGTCTGCCGAAGTTCCTGCAAGCGAAGCTGGCCTGCTTCTTCCGAATCGCGCAGGTTCTCCAATCGGTGCTGTAGGGAAAGAACCTGCGTTCCCAATTGAGCATGTTCGTCCAGCAGCTGCTGGATAGTCTGTTCCTTGAGCTGTTCGGCCAGCGCTATCTGCTCGTCCTGAAGCATACGGATCCGCGATTGCAGCTCGGCAGCCCGTCCTTCCTGAATGCTCACTTCCTCGCGGATCTTTTCCAGATTTTTCGCCCGGCCTATCTTCTTGCCTTCGAAAAGTCCCACGCTCCCTCCGGAAAGAGAATATTTTCCTTTCACGAATTTTCCGTTGCGTTCCAGGATTACGGCGCCATTGACTTCCGGCAGATCGGATTCGTCCCGGGCAATGAATACATTGCCCAGAAGATGGTGCGCGAGCAGGCGAAAGGGGGAATCCACTTCAATGACTTCGATCGCGGGAATGGTACCGGCAGGGGCAGGCTCCAAAGGCAGTGCCGGCTCAACGAATTGGTCCAGCAAAAAGAAATTGGCCTTGCCTTTTTTATTGTCGTCGAGCAGACGCACCGCCTGCCAGCCCTCCTGCAGATTATTCACCACGTAGTAATTGAGGTAGGGTTCCAACACATTTTCTACTGCAGCTCTGAATTCTTCCTGAACGAAAATGACGTCGGAAAGTACCGGCGCTTCATGGTTCCAATCGGGATTCCGATGGAGGAATTTCACACTGTCCGGATACCCTTCCATGGAGTCAATCAAACTCTTCAATAATTCGTACTCATTTTTCTTTGCGTCCAGTTTGCGGTTTTCATCGGCCAGTTGGTCCCGGAGCTCTTCGAGCTCCTGCTGAGCCGCCGAGATTTGTTCCCTAGTCCGGCCGTGCTGTTGCTGCATTTCATCCAATTCGCCCTTTTTGGCAGATAGGCCTTCCTGTTGACGCTGTTTTTCCGACTCGAGTTGCCCAAGCTGTCCTGTCCTTCCCGCGGATTCCTCCTCGAGCTGGAAAATATTGTCTTCGATGTTCTGTATCGACTGATCGACCACGGCAATCTTCTTTTCTGCTTCGAACCGGTTGCGCTGGAGGCGCTCGTTTTCGATCCGCGCAATGTCTATGGCGACCCGTTTCTGGTCGAAGGATTGACGGGCCAGGTCCACAGAACCTTTGAGGGACTCCAGATCGGATTGAAGGCCGGTGAGCTTATTTTCTTCCTCTGTAGCCTGTGCGCGGGTAAATTGTATGCTTTCTTCCAGCCCCTGGATCTGTCCTTCGCTTTTCTGCAGGAATTCCCGCAGCCCCGTTTCTTTCTCCTGTAAAAAATTCAAGCGTTGCTGGGCAAGGGTCTTTTCGTTTTCCGTATCGCGAAGTCGTTGGAGCAGGTCGTTGAAGGATTGCTGGAGGGCCTGGAGTGCTTTCTCCTGCTCAATGAATCTCAACTTTTCCCGCTCCAGCTCTGCTTCCTCGCCAGCGATCTCTACCTCCAGCCGGACCCGTTGGTCTGTTTCCTGTTCGGCCTGCGCATTCAATTCCCGGAAGCTTGAATGAAATCCTTCCAGGGACGCTTTGGCCAGTTCAATACTCCAATCCCGGTATTCCTTGCGGATCTCATAATATTTCTCTGCCTTGCGCGCTTGCGACTCGACAGTTTTAAGCTGGTTATTGATTTCAAATAAGAGATCCTCGATGCGGGCCAGGTCCTGCTCGGTAGCGTCTAGTTTGAGCCTGGCCTCCTTTTTACGGGTCTTGTAAATGGAGATGCCAGCCGCTTGTTCGAGCATCCGTCGCCGGCTGTTTTCCTTATCATTAATGATATCGTCCACCATGCCCAATTCAATGATGGCGTAACTGTCGGTGGAAATCCCCGTGTCGAGAAACAGGTTCTGAATGTCCCGGAGCCGGCAGGAGATATCGTTAAGGCGGTATTCACTTTCCCCGTTTTTGTAGAATTTCCGGGTAATGGTTACCGTGCTGAATTCCGTGGGCAGCACGTTCTTGGTGTTCTCAAAGGTCAGGCTGACTTCGGCGAGGCCGGATGCAGATCGGCTTTTGGATCCGTTAAATACCAGGCTTTCCAGGTTTTCCGACCGGAGGTGGCTGATTTTTTGTTCCCCGATCACCCAGCGAATGCTGTCGACGATATTGCTTTTTCCGCATCCGTTGGTCCGATTATTCCGGTTATTCCTTCGTCAAATTGGATATGGGTCTTATCCGCAAAACTCTTGAACCCCTTGATCTCTAAGCTCTTTAATCGCACAATACGGATGCTTTAGTGAGCGCAAACCTACGGCAAAATGCGTTATCCCCTTTTGCGCTGTGCATAAGTAGTGAATACTGAGCGCTCGACTGGCCCGGCATTTTTCCGCAGAAACCCATTCCGTGAGCAAAGCCCCTGACAGATCATGGGCCATGCTGCCTGCCCCGCCGGGGTTTCAGTTCCGAAGTTCCCGTTGCGGCGGCCAGTCGTGGAAATGGGAACCGGTTGGCGTCAATCGCCCCTGAGTTCGGCCCGCCGGATCAGCTCGGCAATCGGCATATCCAGTTGCCGGCCGATAGGCTTTCCATCCCGGTAGCTCACTACTTTGATCAGGGAAGCATCTTTAGGAACGGAAAGCGGAGTCGCATACTTGGGGTAAAACCGATCCGGATTGGAATTATCAAAGCTGTAATACAGGTCAATCCCTTCGATTTCCGTTGACAGACTGATCAACAGATTACCCGAGCTGTCCTTGGATGCCGAAAAGATGGGATCGAACATGGACCGGGAATACTTGACCTCCTCGACGTCCATGCGTGGAAGAATGGCTTCCACGCGGCGCGCAAAATCGGGCCAGTTTTTTCTATTCAGAGGGCTCCACAGGCATTCCGCCACGGCAAGACTCCGCGGCCACAACATGTATTCCATGTGCCGGGTATTATACACTTGTTCGGTCCACAGGTTGGCCTGTCCGCCCAGGATGAATTTCGGATCGACACTGTCCGGCACCGGGTTAAACGTATACACGGTATTCAACCGCAGGGTCGCATATACCGGAGGTTCGATGATCCGGTCTCCCTGCATGTAATCCAGGTATACGAAGGTGGTGGGGCTCATCACGACCTGATGTCCCTGGCGGGCCGCCTCAATTCCTCCCCGAATGCCTCGCCAGCTCATGACCAGCGCGTTCGGGGCCAGGCCGCCCTCGAGGATCTCGTCCCATCCGATCAGTTTCTTGCCTTTGGATTCGACGATCGATTCGACTCGTTTCTCAAAATAGCTTTGCACCTGCTCCATCGTCTTGAGTCCTTCCCGTTGCATCAGCTGCTTGATGGAATCACTCTGCTCCCAGAAATTCTTTGCGCATTCGTCGCCGCCCACGTGGATGTATTCGAAAGGAAACAAGGCAGCGAGCTCGGTGAACACCTTGTCAAGGAAAACATATACTTTTTCATTGGCCGGACAAAGCGTATTGTCGAACAGGGCAGAAAATCCTCCGGCATGCCAGTCCATGATCTTCTCCCCCGACCGGACGCGGTAATGGTCAGCGCCCGGGGTACAGGACAGTTCCGGGTAGGAAACCACCGCTGCCAGGCTATGGCCCGGAACATCGACTTCAGGCATGATGTCGACAAAGCGCGCCTTGGCGTAACGCACCAGTTCCCGGATATCGTCCTGGGTATAAAATCCCCCATAGTTGCGCGGCTCATCGGGTCCCGGCGCAGACATTTCGCCGAATGTACCCACCCGTTTAACGTTCCAGGCCCCCACTTCCGTAAGCCGGGGCAGGCTCTTGATTTGCACCCGCCAGCCCTCGTCGTCAGTCAGGTGCATATGGAGGAGGTTGAACTTATACCTGACCATGTTGTCGATAAATCCCTCTACTTCCTGCTTAGTGAAAAAATGCCGGGAAACATCCAGCATCAGCCCGCGCCAGGCAAAACGGGGAGAATCCGTAATCTCGACGCAGGGTACCTTCCAGATTTGCTTCCGCACCAGGATGTTGCTTTCGATCTCCTGGGGAAATAATTGCAGCAGGCTTTGCATCCCATAAAAGAGGCCGGCCGGCCCGTTGGCGTAGATCGTAACCTGATGCCTGGATACGGAGAGGCTATATCCCTCTTTGCCCAATCGGCTGTTGGCGGTCTTGTTCAGCACCAGGCGGATCGACGCGGTACCTGATTGCGGTACCACGCTGACGGAATATCCGGTTGGGAGGGACAGCCGCTCCCGGAAAGCGGCGAGGGCATCCCGGAGCGAAGGGTCGCTGGGCGCCTCGATCAGTATGTTCGGGGAAAGAAAGAAAAAACCGGGAGTCCTCAGCAGGTTGGCCGGTTCAGGGATGATGGAAATGGGAGCTTCGCTCGTCTGCGCTTGAGTCGCATTATACAGCAGGACGGAAAGCCAAAACACAAATGCCTTTTTCATACAGCCAAAATATAGGTGAACAAATAAACATTGAAAATAGAGAGTCTACGGCAACAGAAAAAAAGTAATTCCGGCCGGCGCGTCGAAAGGAGTTGCCGGATCGGGGTTGAGGATGCCTGAGGGATTGGGCGGCCGGTGCTGGTCTGGCAAATCCAATAAACCGTAGTTTTGCGGTTCACCAAGCCGAATAATTAACGCCATGCACGAACTAATCGTTCCGATCGACTTTTCTGAAGCATCCAAGAACGCGGCGCGCTATGCCGCCTGGATGAGCAAGGGGATTCCCGCCGCCCAGCTGACCTTATATAATGTATTTGGCACGCTGGAATTAGGCTCTGATGGCAGCCCGATCCAAAGTGATGACGGGGCCCGAAAAACCATCATGGAACTGGCCCTGCAGAGCGTCGCCAACGATATCAGCGGAATTTCCGACGCGCGCATTTCCTGCGTGGCAGAAGAAGACGATGACTTCCCCGGAAGCCTGGCCAAATATGTCCTGCATTTCCATCCTGAGCTGATCATCATGGGCATCACGGGAGCGACGCGCCTGGCCAAGATCTTTATGGGAAGCAACACACTCAAAATCGTGCGGCGCAACATCGCTCCTACCGTGATCGTTCCTCCCGATGCCGTCTTCCGGCCCGTCCAGAATGTCCTGTTCATTTCCGACTTCAAAAATGTGGATGAGACCATCCCCTTCCAGCCGATCCGGAATTTTCTGGGCCTGTTTCACCCGGTACTGCATATCGTAAACGTCGATAGCGAGCATTACGTGGAACTGACCGAGGAATTCAAGGAGCAAAGGGCCCGCTTACACCGCCAGATGGAAGATTTTGAGCCGGAATATTATTTCATCCGGATGTTCGACTTCATGGATGCGATCAACCAGTTCGTGGAAGATAAAAAAATCGACATCATCGTGACGGTACCCAAGAACCAATCTTTTTTCGCCAACCTGTTCAAAACGACTCATACTTCGAGGCTGGCCTACCACAGCCATGTGCCCATCGCGACCTTCCAGGCCTTGCGGCCCTGAGGATTTGATCAGGGATTTCTTCCCTGGAGCCGATTGGCTTCAGATCCTGGGTTCCTGCTGACTCAGGCAGTGGAAGCTTCCCAACCCCCAGACGATATCCGTGGAATCAATCCCGACTATCCTTCTGCCGGGAAAACAAGGCGCGATGACGTCCAGGGCCAGCTGGTCCTGCGCACATCGGTAGGTTGGCACCACCACCACTTCATTGCCAATATAAAAATTGGCATAGGACGCCGGCAGTCGGCGCTCCTCGTACCAAACCGGAGCGGGCATGGGCAATTCGGCGATCTGCAGGGGCTTGCCATTACTTAAGCGCATTTGCTTCAACTCGGCCAGGTTTCGTTGCAAAGGAAGGAAATTAGGATCGCGTCGGTCTTCTTCGATCGCGGCAAGCACGGTGTCGCCGCTGACAAAACGCACGGTGTCGTCCACGTGACCGTCTGTGTCGTCCCCGATGATCCCTTCGCTGACCCACAATATCTGTCCTACGCCGTAATAAGCGCGCAAATACTCCTCGATTTGGTCCTGATCGAGTTGGGGGTTCCGGTTGGGGTTTAGCAGGCAGCAGGTAGAAGTGATCAGCGTACCGAGTCCATTGAACTCTACCGATCCGCCTTCCATGACAATTCCGGGCTCGCAGACCGGCAGTCCCAGTTCGGCAGCGATCAGGGAGGGAATCCGGTTGTCTTGCTCGAAGGGAGGATATTTATTGCCCCAGGCGTTATACCCCCAGTCCACGACTATTTTCCGTGGCTGCCCCTCCGACCGAATCAGGAAGGCCGGGCCATGATCGCGGCACCAGGCGTCGTCCGTCGGGTGGAGGAAGAACTGAACCTTCCCGGGATCTACGCCTCCCGCGCGCAGGTGCCCTTCGGCTGATTCCTGCATTGATTCGTCATTCACGTTAATGCATACCCGCTCGCCAATCAGGAGTTCCCGGATAAACCGGACATATGGCCCGTAGACCCTTTCTATCTTACCAGGCCAGGAATCTTCTTTATGGGGCCAGCTCAGCCAGGTCGCTTCGTGCGGGGCGAATTCGGCTGGAAAATAATATCCCCTTTCCTTGGGCGAAGGCCTAGGGATCATCGAGAAATCGTTTGATCAGCGGCTCGTAGGAGTCGATCCGCCGGTCGCGAAGAAAAGGCCAATGGGTCCGGTAGCTATCGGTTTTGTCCAGGTCGATTTCCTGCACCAGCACCTCTTCGCGGTCATGTGAAGCTTCGCAGAGAACAGACCCGAAGGGGTTGGCCACGAAGGAGCCTCCCCAAAACCGCATCGCCCCGTTTTGTTCTGGCCCTACCCGGTTGACGCTGACCACATGTATCCCATTGGCAATCGCATGGCTGCGCTGGATGGTTTGCCAGGCCTGAAATTGTTCCAGGTTGGTCGTTTCGTCCTGGGCTGAAGCCCATCCGATCGCGGTTGGATAAAACAGGATTTCTGCGCCCTGCAGCGCGATGAGGCGGGCCGCTTCCGGGTACCACTGGTCCCAGCAGATCAGCACGCCAATGCGGGCGTAGCGCGTGGAGAATACGGGGTAGCCCAGATCTCCCGGAGTAAAATAAAATTTTTCATAAAAAGCTGGATCATCCGGAATATGCATTTTCCGGTACTTGCCCAGGTAATGGCCTCCGGCGTCGATAACCGCCGTCGTATTGTGGTAAATGCCATGGGTCCGCTTTTCAAAAAGGGACGCGATGATCACGATGTCCTTTTCCGAAGCGATCCGGGCCAGCACTTCCGTGGAGGGGCCGGGTACCGCCTCAGCCAATTGAAAATGCGCATAATCTTCGACGTCGCAGAAATACAGGGAGCGGAATAATTCCTGCAGGCAGACGATCCGGGCTCCCCGGGCCGCGGCTTCCCGGATCCCGGCTATGGCTTTGTCCAGGTTGCCCGAGGGGTCGGCGCTGCAACTCATTTGTACCAAACCAAGGGAAATGCGGTTCATGATGGGGATCTAGCGCGGCAAAATTAATCATTCGGAGACACAATGGTCCGGATGACCGATTGCGCAGGCGGCAGAAGACCTAGCGGTTGCCCATGTGCCGGAGATAGGCTACGTGCGAAGCCACGGCATTGCGTACATGTGGAAATTCGATGTAAACCAGGCCATGCTCGAGGCAGGCCCGCTTAATGATTTTGCTGATGGCGGGATAATGTATATGGGAGACCTTGGGAAACAAGTGATGTTCGATCTGGAAATTCAATCCCCCGACCAGCCAGGAGACGATCCGGCTGCGGGTGGCAAAATTGGCCGTGGTCTTGATTTGGTGTACGGCCCACTCATCTTCGAGTCTTCCGGTCCCCTCGTTGACTACCGGAAAGGCGGTAGGTTCGACGGTATGGGCCAGCTGAAAGACAATGCTCAGCACGAACCCAGCCACGCAGGTAACCACCAGAAATCCCACCAGCCAGGCGGAGAAGCCGACCATATAAATCGGAATCCCGATGAATAAAGCGGCATGCATGACCTTGAATCCCCAAAACAGCAGGTGGTCCGAAACCTTCATCGTGCGAATGGGTACTGTACCAACCTTGCTTTTGAAATATTTTTGATAATCCGACAAAAAAATCCAGAACAGGTAAAGCAGGGAATAAAGAATCCAGAAGTACAAATGCTGGTATTTGTGCATCCGGTATTTTCGCTGCGTCTCGCTGAGCCGCATCCAGGGCTGGATGTCGATATCGTCATCCACACCGTCGACATTGGTGTAGGCATGATGTATGACATTGTGCTTGATGTTCCACATATAGCTGTTCCCACCCAGGATGTTCAGGGAATAAGCCGCCAACCGATTTATCCAGGCGTGGTCGCTGAAGCTTCCGTGGGCGCCGTCATGCATCACGTTGAATCCGATGGCAGCGATTACGCAACCGGTGAGCATACACTCGGGAATGGCCAACCAGGTCGGAGGGGTCAAAAAAACCAGGTGAATATAGAGGCAGGCGAACGCTACCATGAGGATCACCGCTTTCACGAATAAGGTGTAGTTGCCGGAGGTGGATTTGCCAACCTCCAGAAAATAGGTACTGATCCGGTTTTTCAGTTCCGTGTGGAAGGATTGAGGAACTGAGGTGAATTTAGGGACTGACATGAAATTGAATTATTAACGCAAATGAAACGCAAAGGTATACTTAAGGGCTAATTATTGGTGTTAAGAACCTGCGAATATATCCTAAAGAACGCAGAGAAAGCCGTTTTGTTTTACCGTTCATGTGTCCATTTGGATAAAACTGTCCAGGCTCTTGACCCCGATCATTTTTTCGCTGACAAACCCCTCCGCATAAGGCACACCTACCATTTTTCCCAACATCTGGTGGCGACCGATCACCGTCTGAAGAAATTCAGGACTTGAAATATAAGTCTGCGGCTCATTGTTATCATAGCCCTCGGAATGAAACTGAGAGAGGTAGGCTCTGATGGCCTGTAACTTGCGGTCGAAAACTGGGGTCACGTCATACACAAAACGCGGTTCCTCGTAGCGGTCCTGTATGTAGTGGAAGACATACTTGGGGCGCCAGTGCTCCTGGGGTTCGCCCTTCGTTCCCGAGGTCTCGATTTTTCGCAATCCACTCAAAAAACATGCGTCGCGGATCAGCTGCCCCGCACGACCATGGTCTGGATGTCGGTCATACAAGGAGTTGGCCAGGACGATCTCGGGCCGGTATTTCCGGATGCAGCGGATCAGGATCCGCTGATGTGTTTCGTCATTGGCAAAGAAGCCGTCCGCCATATTCAGGTTTTCGCGGGTATCCAGGCCCAGGATAGCTGCGGCGCGGGCGGATTCTTCCGCCCGAATCTCCGCGCTGCCGCGGGTACCCAATTCGCCCCGCGTGAGATCGACCACGCCGATTTTCCGGCCATTGCGTTTTTCCATCATCAGGGTTCCGCAACATCCGAGTTCCACGTCGTCCGGATGGACCGCAATTGCCAGCAAGTCTAATTTCATAATTCCAATTCGGCAGCAAATGTAGCGGATTTGGCGAATGGCCGGAGCATTAGAAAGACCTTTTTATGTTGGCAAAGAATCATGGAAATTATTGCCCTAACGAATCCCATTTATTTTCCAAGCGTCTTACTAACCGGCCGGAAATCCGCCATCTATTTCACCACGGTACGGTGGCCCATTTTCAAATAAATTGTCCTTGCCTGCTGAAATCGATAGTGGCTTTGCGCGCGAGTAGGATAAATGCAAAGGTGACCAAGCAATGGCTACCAGCTGTTATACAATTCCCCAAATTGGTTACATTATTCCCACTTCGACAAAGGCGAATTCGATAGATTTTTTCTTTGTATCAAGAACGGTATGAACTGCCCCCCCGTTCAGGATAGCACTTGCAACAATCCCAATTGGTTGCCTGATTACTTCTGAAATTGATTCGAATTAATTCAAAAGTGTGAATTATGCAACTATTACACGCAATTGTGTAAAGCTGTTCGAACATATTCTAGCTATTTTTCCTTAGTTGATTCTTCCCTTATTTGGCGCGAGATTGGCGGGAGAATGGAGAACTGAGAACTAGGGTATATTCCTTTGCGGGGAATTGCCTAGTATCGATTCAAGACTGACCATAGATTGATAAACGAGAATGACTATGTCAATAAAACTCAAGGATATGTCGCCCAAGGATAACATAAAAAAAGTTAGGCGCAAAGCAATCATACCCGTATCGGATCCTGGGGAACTCGAAAAATCAAAGTCTCACATAATAGTAGAGATTATTGAATACGTGTCTAATTCCGTAGTTATCAAAACAATTATCAAAAAATCAACGGGGAATATTAGCATCATGTCTTTTGACAGTGGCGAGGGCTTGACCGAGAAGACATCACCTTTTGACACTTTCGCCCAAATCATTGAAGGCAAAGCTGAGATTGTCATAGACAAGGTTTCCAATCTACTAGAGTCTGGACAGGGAATAATAATACCCGCGCATTCACCGAATTACATTAGACCAAACGGGCGATTCAAGATGATATTGACAGTAATTAAAAACGGGCCGGAGGAAATTGGTGGAAATTAGAATATTAACTACCGCACAATCGCAGCATGTGCGGAACAATGAATCATCATTTGCATTTCCGTCCCGATTAAAATAAACCATCCGACAAAATCCGCGCAATGCGAAACTTTCAGAGCCTGAAATGAGCCCTCTTGTTGAAGGGGTCTTATTTTATCCATATGTGACAAATCAATTTGGACAAATATGAAATCACCCCCAACCACCTATAAAGAGACTGAATTAGATACTTATCCGAGGACCCTAAGTCCTTCGGCGCTGCACATAGCGGATCAAAAACTGCCCGGCGAATTTGCTTCTGCGCTCGCACATGAAGTACGGAATCCTCTATCAACGATCAACCTCGCTGTTGAAATGCTAAGATCCACCAGAGCAAATGAGGATCAGAAACCTTACCTGGACATTATTGAGCGTAATTCCGGGCGAATTAATGCATTGGTAACCGATCTTCTTCAGTTTTATCAACCGGGGGATCTGCATTTGGAAGAATCCTCCCCTCTCGAGTTACTAGAAGACGTGCTTTCAATAACCAATGACCGGATGGAGCTTAAAAAGATTGAGGTCTGGAAAGTATACTGCGACCTGGACCGAAGGATATTATTGAATAGGCAAAGAATAAAAATCGCCTTAACAAACATCATCATTAATGCCATTGAAGCCATGCCGACTGAGAATGGAAAATTAGGGCTCATCACCAAATCCATAAAAGGCAAATATGTCCTGGAAATTGTCGACAATGGTATCGGAATAAGCAAAGCCAATCTGAGAAATGTATTCAAGCCTTATTTTACGACTAAACCGGGTGGCATGGGTCTGGGATTGTCAACAACTCTGGATATTCTTCTATCCAATCAGGTAGAGGTAGATATTGAATCTGAAGTAGGAAAAGGAACGCGTTTTATTCTTTCATTCGTCGAAATTCAACAACCGCGGAAGTCCCTTCAGGCTGAACATGTTTCGATCCAGGCATAATCTGCTCCAAGATTAACCTCCGAATGGTAATTAATGAGATCCGATTCAACGGATCGGGAGCCCCCCGCTAATCCGGCTGCAAGCCTTGCATTTTAGCGTGGCATCTTCATTTGATCAACTATATTTTGTACGGCACATCCACACCGCAAAAGTTGACGCCCTGTCCCGTTTTCGGGCAATCATGACCTCAGACAAGGCAGAGTACCTAACCCCTCTCTGTTTGGTCATTTGGACATTGTGAAGTAGTTTCGCAGGTCTTTTACGAATCAGTGGGAAAATCCTGATTTGCGGTGTACCGGAAATTTGTAAAACGAGTCGGCGCACAATCGGGCTAAAATCACAGAAAATCATATGGGATACGATGTAGTCGTTCTGGGAAGCGGTCCGGGCGGTTATGTGGCCGCCATTCGCGCAACACAATTGGGCTTTAAGACCGCAATAATCGAAAGAGAAAGCCTGGGCGGAATCTGCCTGAATTGGGGATGTATCCCCACCAAGGCCCTGCTGAAAAGCGCACAGGTGCTGGAATCGATCCAGCATGCCTCCGATTTCGGGATCGAAGCGTCGGGGAAACAGAATTTCGAGGCCGTGATTAAGCGCAGCCGGGGGGCAGCGGACAAAATGAG
>Ga0210394_10006610_pt1 | contig 12509 bp, 9 predicted proteins | sample IncBWC12MmetaG_FD_160121 | JGI IMG/M metagenome (GOLD analysis project Ga0210394, IMG submission 160121) | Forest soil microbial communities from Barre Woods Harvard Forest LTER site, Petersham, Massachusetts, United States - Inc-BW-C-12-M | ecosystem: Environmental > Terrestrial > Soil >... | reverse complement strand
TATTTACTCTTCTATTTAGCAAAGACAGTACGGGTGAAATTACCCGAATGATTGCATTTGGATCGGTTCAATGGAATAGAGCAAAACCCCCTCGATTCAACTCCCTGGAATTGAAAGCATTCGAAGGGAAATATCAGCTTAAGGAAGATAAAGACGATATTATTCAAATTGCGGTCAATGGCCCTAACTTAGTTGTTAAACAACTTTGGGACGGAAAGGAAATCGAAGCTGAGCCCAGGAGCGAATCATTCTTTTATTGCCCTTCGCAATCTTATTCGCTCAATTTCACCAAAGGCCCTGACGGCAATGTTGTCCAAGTGTTAGTTTTGAATACCGATTTGTTTGAAAAGATCAAACAATAAGCACCATTTTCGTGCTGATTAACCCCCTTTACCTGAACCTATCAGTAATTTATACAAACAGGATATTTATTTGGATCTGGAAAGTTACTTTCATATGCGATTTTTCTTCTCTAAATTCAATTAGCCTTGGAATAAGGCAAATTCGTTTAGGGTTTAGATAATTCCAGATATTTGAAACAGGAACGTCGATAGCTTTGTAGTGTACCCTGCATTGCGTACCAACTGCATGCCACATTTACCCAATTATGAAACTAAAACAAGAAATATGATCAAGAGGATTCTTATAGCGCTTGCAATGGTTTTGATAATTATTCAATTCATTCGACCGTCAAAAAATCTATCCGCCGATACCAGCAAGGATATAAGCACATTGTATGCAGTGCCCGAAGATGTGAAAGCAATCCTTGAAAGAGCCTGTAACGATTGTCATACCAATAGAACGGTCTATCCCTGGTATTCAGAAGTGCAGCCAATAGGATGGTGGCTGAATAACCATATTTCGGGTGGAAAACGACATATTAACTTCAACAACTTTGCCTCCCTAAGGGCTGCTACCCAAAAGAAAAAAATGGAAGAATGCATGGATCAAATCAAACATAATGACATGCCTATTAGTTCTTATACTTGGATCCATACCGATGCGGAACTCAGCGAAGCAAATAAACAAACAATGTATGCTTGGTGCCGGAAAATCATTGATACTTTAAAGGCAAAATATCCGGCTGATAGTTTGATTCAGAAAGACGACAAAAGGCATGAATGAAAGAATTCTAAGGTATCGTAGTTACTATGGTTTATTGGTAATTTCATAAAAGTTGACCCCGGTCAGCTTGGAATTCGAACAACAATAGCTCTGGTGGTTGCTCAAGAAGAAGAGTATGAATAAAATAGTAGCTACTATTCCTCGCGAAAATAAATTTGAGCATATTCTCAAGGTTTTACGACAAAAACTCTATTATGAACCGGTTTAATCTGCTGCTACTGGCTTTTCTTTCATATACCGCCCTTCTGCAAGCGCAATATAAGGTCAGCAAAGTATTCCATATCCAAAGCGGCGGGGGTTATGATTATACCACGGTGGACAGCGCTTCTGATCGTCTTTACCTATCTCATGGTTCACAGGTAAACGTCCTCAATAAAGTGACTGGAGATTCAATTAGCGTAATTAAAACAGAAAAGGATGTGCACGGGATTGCATTGGCGCACGAATTTGGTAAAGGCTATATCTCCAACGGATCTTTAAATAGCGTACTGGTATTTGACCTGAAAACCTTCCGGGTGCTTGCTCATGTACCTGCAGGCCAATTCACGGATGGAATTTTTTATGATGATTATTCCAAAAAAGTCATTTCCTGTAATGGACGCGGGAAAAGTATGACGGTTATCGACCCTTCAACCGACCAAGTGACAGCAACCATTCAGCTCACCGGCTGGCCGGAAACTGCAGTCAGCGATGGTAAAGGAAAGATCTATGTGAATAATGCGGAGAAAAGCGAAATGGACGTCATTGATTCGAAGACTTACCAAATAATCAATACCTGGTCTATAGTGCCGGGGAAAAGTGCTTCTGGGTTGGCCATTGACCGCAATTCTATGCGTTTGTTTGCCGGCTGCGATAACCAGAAGCTGATTGTCATGGATGCGGTTACTGGTAAAGTGGTGACCAGCATGCCAATCGGCGATGGATGTGATGCAGTTGGTTTTGATAAAACATTGAAAAGGGTTTATTCTTCAAATGGGGACGGTACATTAACTGTTATTGAGGAAAAGTCACCTGACATATTTGAGGTTATTCAAAACTTAAAAACCAAAGAAGGAGCCAGGACACAGGCAGTCGACCAAGCCACCCATAGAATCTATTTACCTACTGGCGATTTTGCACCCAAGAAGCAGGGCGAATTCCGACCCGCTCTTATACCAGGAACATTCCAGGTACTGGTAGTGGAAATGTAGTAGGTAACAACCAGTCCCTCATCATTATCTGCTGTTAAATCAATCTAATCTTGATCTTTATTGGTTTTGAGCTCCTTCGCTTTAATTAAATAAGAGATATTGGCCCTTTAATGCCCGGTAATGAAACCGGAAAAACAAGATTTAGTAGGATGAGCTCTATCGAAGCCGTATCAAAATAGTGTGCGGGTATGGTATAAATGCTTTTCGGGGCAGATACATTGTTTACTTGGCCTTCTTGCCGATGCAGACGAACGGAAGGAATACGATAGGCTCATTCTGTCCGCTATGAACGAAGTGCTGAAAACACAAGAAATAAAATGAGTAGAATGCAAATGAAGCCGGGACGGACAGATGTATATCTGACTATACCCCATAGGGTAAATTAAAAATACTATCTTTCGTGCATTGTGTCGCTCATTTTTGTGTCGGAAATTTGTTTAGAAGTTTCAATAAAAACCTATGCCGGCTGGTTTTACTTTTTCAGCTAAATTCTTAATAATTTACTTCTTTTAAGTATTTTATTGATGTTAATAATAGAATAAAATGCACCCAGGTATATCCACGGAAGAATAAGATTTAATTGAAAATATTGTAGTTAAAACACAAAGCTAATGTTGAACCTTCTATTAGTTATCAGAAGCGTCAAACTAAAGCGGGTTCCCCTTTTTATGATAGCCCTACTTCTCTTGTGTTTCAATGTATCTTCCTCCGCGCAAAAACCTGGTAAATTATATAGCTTTGGGATTGGCCTGGAGGGTGGTGTCTCGCCTAATGTGGCAACCACCCAAATGGTGGATTTAGGCGTAACAGGTCGATTCTCCCTTCGCGCGGGTCCAGGTTATGCCTTCATGGGCACAGGATATTTGTTATCGCGGGTTGGAACAGATTTTGAAATTCCTCTTCGGGCTGGATATAAAATTACTTTTTCAAAACGGGGTTTCCTGATGGGGGAATTGGGTTATTATTTCTACCGGACCTCTGAAAATAATTTTCCTTATCATGCGACTACGATCGGAGGGCTTTCCATTGCTCCTTCAGCAGGGATGCAATTCGGTGTCTTTGAAGTTGGATTACGCGGCGACGTCATTGTAAATCAAGCGGAACTTTCCACCGTCGGCTTTGTTCTTGGATGGAATTTTTAGGGCAGGTGCCAAACTGTAGCCATTTCCAATATACAGCGAGAAAGACTGAAATTTGGGTCTCCATTGCCGATCAAATTTTTTTGTACCTGTAAATGGGATTATTCTCTTGTGCAGCCCGGTAATAAATCTTATATTTATAAAAGCTGGAAAACCGGAAAGCTACGCAGATAATTTGGCTGAATGTAGGTGTGCTTGGATCTAGGCTAAAGGATATTTTAGGTCACTATTTGTAAAGCATGCAGACCACTACTTCAAATACCCGCATTATTTTTCTTTGGATAGTCATACTTGTTTCAACTTTAACTGGTTGTAAGAAGAATGCAACCCAGGCATTGGATTATACGGGCACCTATACTGGTGATATCCTAGTATATACTGATGGAGTGTACCAAATACAAGCTTCTGGGTACATCTATGAACAGACAATTTATGGTTCTTCCATTCAGATCACGCCTTCTGGTAAACCTGGTGAATATCTTATCTCCAATAATATGATTACGGCGGACACGGCTAGCATGACAGCCGGTAAATTGGAAATTCCAAAGACATTTGTTCAGGCAGTTGGTATTGACAATATTTTCGAAATGGGCCAGGCGAGCCTTTCGGGGAATATTCTCAAGGTTGATTTTTATCAGGATTATGTTTCCTCCTATAATTCAATGCTTGGAAGCTCATTTCACTGGACCGGGCAACTGAAGAAACAATGAGTTACCCGGCATGGAACTAACTCAGCAGATTTGCATAACTTGGGAGAGAAGATGTAGGAATCAATATGCTGAAAACTTCAGAATTAAATGATCCGGCCTTCGGTCGCGGATTTGAAAATTAGATTTGACACCAGCTGCTTCAAATCTATAGAATCCATCCTTCCCGCTTTAGAAATTCAATCAGCCGGGGATCACCAACCTGAGTAGACCATCGATTCATTTTCCGCATGCCATCCCGAGAGAGATTTTCACACACTTTTCACTCACCGAATCACTCACTTTCCTTTTACTATTATTTTCTTTTGCATTTAAATAGCTAAAAAGAAAAAAGCCTTCAAATTTAATGATTCTGAAGGCCCTAGCCGATTGTCGAAATGCACTATTCGGTTATCAAAATGAGATTTTAGCAAGACTTTTGCTTTCCATAATCATTTGATAATCAATTATTTTCACTACGAGCGGAGAGGGAGGGATTCGAACCCTCGGTACAAGTTTAAGCTCGTACAACGGTTTAGCAAACCGGCCCTTTCGGCCACTCAGGCACCTCTCCGTCACGCCACATTCAATTATACTGAAGGGAAGCAAAATTAGAAATTATTCAGCATAATTCTGTAAATTAAACAAAAGAGGCCAACAGGAGATCTCTTCTTATTCGGCACTATTCCTGAAAGGGAGTTGCAAATTCTACATCGCAGCAAGCTGGACCTTTTGCTGCAATTCGGTTACGTTTTCGCGGAAAAGGCTGTCGGTATCCATCAGGTCTTTAACTGTCTGGCAGGAATGGATGACGGTTGTGTGATCTCGACCCCCGAAATGTTCGCCAATGGTCTTGAGAGAGTTCTTGGTAAAAGCTTTGGCCAAATACATGGTAATCTGCCGAGCCTGTACTATTTCCCGCTTACGCGTCTTTTGCAGAAGCTTGTCATAGGATACATCAAAATATTCACAAACCATCTTCTGTATGGTCTCAATGGTAATCTCCTTGCTGCTCGTCTTCACAAAATTACGGAGGACTTTCTTTGCCAATTCAAGATCTATTTCCCTTTTGTTTAGCGAAGACTGTGCCAAAAGTGATATCAAAGCGCCTTCCAATTCCCGAATATTGCTATTGATATTATAGGCAAGATATTTTACGACATCTTTGGGCATCTCCAGACCGTCGTTCTTCATTTTTCTATCAAGAATTTCTATCCGAGTATCGTAATCGGGAATCTGAAGATCCGCACTAAGCCCCCAGCGAAAGCGGCTCAGCAGGCGCTCTTGGACTCCCTCTAGGTCCTTGGGTGATTTGTCTGAGGTCAGTATAAGCTGCTTGCCGGACTGATGAAGGTGATTGAAAATAGCAAAAAAAGCATCCTGCGATTTTTCGGCGCGGTTAAAGAACTGAACATCATCAATAATCAGCACATCGACCAGCTGATAAAAGTGAATGAAGTCGTTGATTGCATTGTTCCGACTATGATCAATGAACTGGTTGATGAATTTTTCTGAACTTACATACAGGGCGACCTTGTTGTGATGCATTCTTTTTACCTCATTGCCAATCGCCTGGGCCAGGTGGGTTTTACCTAAGCCTACCCCGCCATAGATCACGAGGGGATTGAAGGAATTTGCCCCCGGCTTATCCGCGACAGTCTTGCCTGCCCTTCTGGCAACCCGGTTGCAGTCCCCTTCTATAAACGCGTCAAAAGTATATACCGGATTTAGTTGAGCATCAATTTGCATTTTCTTAAGTCCGGGAATGACAAAAGGGTTCTTTACCGGATTATTGATGATCAGAGGAAAATCCATTTCGTTGTTAGAGAATGTCTTATATCCATGGGCCGGTACATCCATTGTGAGCGGCTTGGATTGCTGGTTTCCGCTGTCGACCATTATCCGGTATTCTAGCCTGGCCTCCTTACCGAGGACGCGTCGGAGGGTCTTCGCCAGGAGATTAACATAATGCTCTTCCAGGTATTCGTAGAAAAACTGACTGGGTACTTGAATTACGAGGATATTATTCTTCAGTTCCACCGGCCGGATCGGCTCAAACCAGGTTTTATAGTGTTGCCATTCTACTATGTCCTTGATAATTTCCAAGCAGTTAGCCCAAACCTTTTCAAACGTCTTTGCCATTGCTACAAAAGCAGTTTTACGACGAGTTTAGAATCAAATTTTCTCAGGGTTCTTCAAAGGAAAAAAAATCCAAAAAACTTTCGCAGGGGGACGAATATCAAATTTTTTCACTGAAAAAAAAATTTTTTATTCACCTGAATTTCACCTCCAAAACAGGTAGAAATTTGGCCAATTTCTACTCCCCTATTTTACAAGAACAAGACCAAGCTGCAGAGTAAAAGCCGAACGATCAAGTCGAATTTTCTTATTGGTTTCATTCCGGGTCATTTTCCAGTGGTTATCCGCATTCCTTGGACTGGAGAGAACTGTGGCCTCTCGTTGGAATCAGGCTGCATGGCGGTTTACACATGGAATGAAAGAAGATGGCGTGCGGGAAGAGCATAATCAGAGCACCATTCTTCATACCAGGAATTTTGAGAGAAGTGATTGAAGATACATATATTTTAATAGGATTTTCAATTCCGCCAAAATATTTTCAAAAAATTCGGGGCTTGTTTTTTCGCTAGCCTCCTGAGTTAATGAGCTGGTCTTTTCTAATGCGTGGTAACCAACCAGTTCAATTATTTACGCGCGTTCAATAGTTGCCGATTCCAGGCTGCCGGGTCCACCGAGTATCAAATTATTCAAGGATTTGAATAAAGGAGAATCCCCAATTAGTTGGAACGGATGAATCCCGTATATTCTTTCGCTTATTTCAGTCCGATAAAAAGCCACTAATGGGGAGAATTGGTTGGGTTCTTTCTGACTTCACTATACCACGTTTAGGGGATTTTTTTATACGTAACCTATGTGTAATTTTGGCTGGGAATCATTCATTATTAAAGTAAATTCTACCAACATGAAGAAGCTGGTGTTCGTTTTTACCGCTTTATCGCTTGTTGCGTTTACTGCGATGGCGCAGGACGCCGCCATTGCGTCTGGAAACGGTCTGCTGAGTACATCCAAAAGGCAAGTGCTACAGGCAGCACAGCCGATGCCAACGAATTCGCTGGGTGCAACCGGGTTTTCCATTGACTTGCCTTCATTCAACACATTGTCTGCAGGTTATTTGTCGCCATTCGACTGGAAGCCGAATCCCCGGATTGAAAGCGCTGAAGACGAAGCCACTTTTCCCAAGGGCTCATTGGCTTTTGGCCTCGGCATTGGCCTGGGAGATCTCTATTGGGGTGGCTATGGTTCTGCTTTAGGTGTAAGCCCGGTCTTTGATGTTGACTATGCCCTAACGGACAAGATCGGGATCGGCAACATCAGCGTGGGCGGAACTGTCTCCTATTCCTCTTCCCAATTATCCACGATGGGGTACACGGTAAATTATTCGGCGATTTTGATCGGGTTGCGCGGGGAATACCACTTCATCTTGGATGTGGATGCTCTGAAGGGCAAACTGGATCCTTATGGCGGAGTTATGTTGGGATTCATTGTCACGAACAACCCGAATACGAACGGTTATGATGCCTATTTTCCCGGCGATAAAGGCAGCGCCTTCCAACCCGGTATTTTTGCAGGCGCACATTATTATTTTGTCCGGCATTTCGGTGCGTTTGCCGAACTGGGATACAATGGGTTTTCCATCTTTACCATAGGAATAACGGTAAAGACAAAATAACCAGAAGTTTATAGCTGCTCGGGGATAAACAAGCCCGAACAGCTGACTTCGTTTTCAGGTTAGCTGCCTGGCACGATGCAAAAAACCCTCACCATTCGATTATTGCCTTCAGAATCTGCTTCTGAAGGCCAGATTCGGTCCCGCATTGCGGAAACGGCAGGCTGCCCGATCTCTGATCTGACCGGTTATTTTCTTCTAAAACGTTCCCTGGATGCCCGGGGCAGGCAACCCTGGATTCTAATAACGGTTCGCGCATTCTTTCGTGAACCCTTTGTTACTCCTGAATTGTATTCCCCACAATTCAAAGATGTTGCACAAGCGAAACATGCTGTCGTTGTCATTGGAGCCGGCCCGGCAGGTCTGTTTGCAGCTCTTAAATTACTAGAATCCGGCATTCGCCCGATCCTCCTGGAAAGGGGCAAATCGATTCGCGACAGGCGGCGCGACTTGGCAAAGCTAAACCGGGAGGGAACCGTCGATCCCGACAGTAATTATTGCTTCGGTGAAGGAGGCGCTGGTACGTACAGCGATGGAAAGCTCTATACGCGCAGTAATAAGCGGGGAGATATTCATCGAATACTGAGCCTGCTCGTATATTTCTGTGACCTATATGCAATTTTGCCCGGGAATCATTCATTTTTAATGTAAACTCTATCAACATGAAAAAGCTGGTCCTTGTTTTTGCCGCCTTATCGTTCGTTGTGCTTACCGCGGCTGCTCAGGACGCCTCCAGTTCAGATGGGAATGGCTTGCTGAGGACCTTGAAAGGACAAATGCTCCTAGCTTCGCTGCCGTTTCCGGGGGGGTCGCTCGTGGAAACCCGCCCATCTGTTACACTACCATCCTTCAATACCCTGTCTGCAGGTTATTTGTCGCCATTTGCGCTGGAGGCGAAGCCTCGGATTGAAAATGCAGAAGACGTGGGAGCATTCCCCAAAGGGGCACTTGCGTTTAATTTGGGTATTGGGCTAGGCGACCTCTTCTGGGGTGGAGGGTATGGGTCGGCGCTCGGAGTAAGTCCGGTCTTCGATGTGGATTATGCTTTGACCGATAAACTCGGTATTGGAAATATAGCCATTGGGGGAACGGTCGCTTATACCTCTACTTCCTTCAACAATACCTACCTTGGTACAGCTCATTATAAATTCTCCGCCATATTGGTGGGTCTGCGTGGGAGCTATCATTTTATGTTCCTTTCAGGAGACTTAGCAAATAAATTGGACCCTTATGCCGGAATTCTTTTAGGATATATCATTACCAACAATCCAAATGGCCTTTTCGACAATAACTATAGTTTGGTTGGCAAAGCCAGCGCCTTCCAACCCGGTATTTTTGCAGGCGCACATTATTATTTTGTCCGGCATTTCGGTGCATTTGCCGAACTGGGATACAATGGGTTTTCCATCTTTACCATAGGAATAACGGTAAAGACGAAATAACCAGAAGTTTATAGCTGCTCCGGGATAAACAAGCCCGAACATCTGACTTCGTTTTCAGGTTAGCTGCCTGGCACGATGCAAAAAACCCTCACCATTCGATTATTGCCTTCAGAATCTGCTTCTGAAGGCCAGATTCGGTCCCGCATTGCGGAAACGGCAGGCTGCCCGATCTCTGATTTGTCCGGTTATCTTATTCTAAAACGTTCCTTGGATGCCCGGGGCAGGCAACCCTGGATTCTAGTAACGGTTCGCGCATTCATTCGTGAACTCTTTGTTACTCCTGAATTGTATTCCCCGCAATTCAAAGATGTTGCACGAGCGGAACATACTGTCGTTGTCATTGGAGCCGGCCCGGCAGGTCTGTTTGCTGCCCTTAAATTACTAGAATCCGGCATTCGCCCGATCCTCCTGGAAAGGGGCAAATCGATTCGCGACAGACGGCGCGACTTGGCAAAGCTAAACCGGGAGGGAACCGTCGATCCCGACAGTAATTATTGCTTCGGTGAAGGAGGCGCTGGTACGTACAGCGATGGAAAGCTCTATACGCGTAGTAATAAGCGGGGAGATATTCATCGAATATTGAGCCTGCTCGTTTATTTCGGGGCCGAAGAAAATATATTATACGAAGCTCATCCGCACATCGGCACCAACAAGCTTCCCGGGATCATATCCAGGATCAGAAATAAGATCCTGGATTGTGGGGGGCAATTTATTTTTGGCGAACGAGTAACCGATTTTGATATTGCGTCAGACCGGATGGTAGCCGCCCGTACAGCAGCCGGGTCCCGATATCCGGCGGATGCCTTTGTACTGGCCACGGGACACTCAGCCAGAGACATATTTTCTCTGTTACAGGGTAAGGGCATCCAATTGGAAGCAAAGCCATTTGCGCTGGGCGTTCGCGTTGAGCATCCTCAAGAATTGGTCAATTCCATTCAATACCATGCCTCTATTGATAAAGTCGCCTTGCCTCCAGCATCCTACAGTCTCGCGGAGCAGGTTAATGGGAGAGGCGCATTTTCTTTTTGCATGTGCCCAGGTGGGATAATCGCCCCAACGGCAACGGCACCTGACGAGTTGGTAGTCAATGGCTGGTCCCCTTCCAGACGAAACAATCCATTTGCCAATTCCGGAATGGTAGTAAGTGTAACGTTGGAAGACCTGTCTCGGCTCGCCGGCTTTGGCGCCCTAGCCGGTATGGAATTGCAAAAAGAAGTTGAGCGAAGAGCTTATGTGGCTGGAGGCGGGCGGCAGGTTGCCCCGGCGCAACGACTGGTGGATTTTGCGGATGGCAAGGATTCTGTCTCTCTTCCCGGCTGTTCTTACATTCCGGGCCTTCGGTCAGTCCCCCTCGGAGAAATACTTCCCGGTTTTATCTGGAATGCCTTGCGAAAGGCATTTGTGTTGTTTGGGAAAAAAATGAAAGGCTTTTACACCAACGATGCAGTTGTAGTGGCTGTGGAATCCAGGACCTCATCGCCCGTACGTATCCCCCGCCAGGGTGATTCTTTTGCACATCCGCAAATCAGGAATTTCTGCCCCTGCGGAGAAGGTGCGGGCTATGCCGGCGGCATCATGAGCGCGGCAATGGACGGGGAGCGCGTGGCTAATCAATTGGCTATATCGATTTCAAAATAAGTATTCCATTTTTAGTCCTGCCCGAAGATGGTTATGGGTTGTCCTGGTATGCTCTGGCAAGTAGTCGGGCTTCCTTAATCAGCCAGCCATTTTGATAGGCTTTCAACTCCAGTTCTTCGTTCCTTTTTTCCTCCATATTGAGGGGGGCAATCCAGCCTGCCAGGGAAGGTTTACCGGCATCGACCCAGCAGGTGAGCCAAAAGTCAGCGATAAGATCTGCTGAACGCAGCAGTTGCTGGTTGACTATGGCGCCTTGCCCTGCGGCGTAGGCGTGAATGAACCCGGGAGCATAGGCTTGAATTTGCCTTCCATTGACTGTTTTCGGTTCAAATTTGACCGAATCTGGAAATTGAATGCTTAGGGCTTTTTCCTCTTCCAACAACTGTGGTACTAATTTGTGCGCATTCCGTACTGCCTCCCAAATAGACAAAGCCGGATCATTCAGATAGTTTGCCACTGGGCGGTCAGTAAGGGAATAGCGATCGAGCTGCATTTCAGGAACCAGGCTTTCCCAAAGGGCATGAATACCCCGCTGATGGCTAAGTTGTCCATCGTAATTAATGGTTGTATGCAACGGCACATTGGCATCGGCTATATAATGATCTAAATCGGCAGCATAGCATAAAACACTGTCTTTATTGCCGGATCGGAAGGCACAGGTCAACAAGTCTTTTACTTGCTGGACCTCATAGGGAACGAAACCATACTTGGTCAAACTATCCAATGTATAGCGGTTGACCGCTGAATCCCAATGCAAAGGCATTTTCCAAGCGGCAGAGTCTCCGTATCCCTCCAGATCGATGAAATGACGGGGACCTTCTTTTGGATCCGTTCGGCGCCGGATATCAGGTGCTACCGATTGCCGGACCAGCCAGTTGCGGTTCTGAAAAAAGAAATCAAACAGGGGCCTTGGAAGTTGGTCGATGGCCAACTGCGTGACCGTTCGGTGGACTAGAAATCCCCAGCTGCTGCAGCAAAACAGGACGGCCGTGGCTGCAGCAAGTCTCAAGAAGCGCCTTATTTTCATTTCGTTACATTATTTTTACGAAATTCAGGCAAAATTCGCAAGATCTCCACATCGATTTGCCATTCCCGGAAAGCAGATTTACCTTTGGCCGCCTCATCATAAAGAATGGCCCACTCAATACGCTAAAACTCCATTGATTCATGGCGATGCTTGAAGTTCAACACCTGAAAAAATATTTTGCCTCGCAAAAAGCAGTAGACGACTTGAGTTTCTCCCTGGACCAGGGTTCAATTTTCGGCCTTTTGGGGCCGAATGGGGCAGGTAAAACAACATTGATCCGCATGATCACCGGAATTTTCTACCCGGATGAAGGCCAAATATTATTTGACGGTAAACCTTTTAATCCTATAGATGACGTGTCACGGATCGGATATATGCCTGAAGAAAGGGGCCTATATAAAAAGATGAAAATCGGAGATCAGGCCGTTTACCTGGCCCAACTTAAAGGGTTGAGCCGTGCGCAAGCGCTGGAGAGAGCAAAGGAATGGTTTATCCGGTTTGAAATGCAAAGCTGGTG
>Ga0210394_10006609_pt1 | contig 12511 bp, 13 predicted proteins | sample IncBWC12MmetaG_FD_160121 | JGI IMG/M metagenome (GOLD analysis project Ga0210394, IMG submission 160121) | Forest soil microbial communities from Barre Woods Harvard Forest LTER site, Petersham, Massachusetts, United States - Inc-BW-C-12-M | ecosystem: Environmental > Terrestrial > Soil >... | reverse complement strand
CCAATTCGAACGGTACCGTTGGGAAGCTCTAGTGAAGCCCGGCAGGAAATTGCCGGTGGGAGAAAAGATTGTTTTCGGCAAAGCGGAACTAGAAGGGGAAATAGTAGAACGCGGAGAACTCGGGCTACGAACGATTCATTTTTATTCCAACAGCGAGCAATCCGTTGCTCAGCTTATTGAAAAACTCGGGCACGTTCCGCTGCCACCGTACATTCGCCGTCCGGATGAAACTGCGGATCGCGATCACTACCAGACGGTCTTCGCGCGCTCGCCTGTCGCTGTCGCTGCGCCAACGGCCGGACTGCACTTCACCACGGAATTGCTGGACGCAGTTCGCGCCCGCGGCTGTGATACCTGCGAACTCACCCTGAACGTTGGACTCGGCACATTTCAGCCGGTACACAGCGAAACTTTCGAGGAGCACAAGATCCACGCCGAACGCTACAACATTCCCGAAGTCACGGTCGACAAAATCCTCCAGGCAAGAAAAGAAAAACGTCCGATCCTGGCCGTGGGCACCACGGTCGTCCGAGCCCTCGAAGCCGCCGCTGCGGAGGCGGCAGGCTCTACGTCTGGTGGGCCACTGCTTCAATCCGGTCGCGCGGAGGCCAACATTTTCCTGTTACCAGGTTCGCCATTTCGCGTGGTCGACCAATTGCTCACCAATTTCCATCTGCCGCAATCCACGCTGCTGGCGCTGGTAGCGGCTTTCGCCGGCACACAAAACATTCTGCGCGCTTATCGTCATGCAGTGGAGGCTCGCTATCGCTTCTACAGCTATGGCGACTGTATGTTGATTCGCTAACGGGAAGGGAACCGCTCATGCACGCCGCTATCCGGCCAGCGCAACATCGGTGCAAGAAATCTCAATTTCTCTCCCGCGGCCGAAACCGGAAAAAACTGCCACTTCAAAATTTCCGTCGAAAGAAATAGTACGAGGGAAGCCGCGATTGCCGCCAGCTTCCCTCGCAAGACCATCTCCAGGTTCACGTTCGTTTCCTTACTGGGTCAGCACGAAAACGCTCTTCTGTCCGGAGAAGCGCAGTTCCAACACTTTGCCATTGGCGTCCGAAAGAATTTGCGTATTTTCGGCTTTGGTGTCGCGTTCTTCCCAGCGGCCATCCGCCTCGGCGACAGTTTTCTTTCCATTCATGAGGGTAAGGTGGTTTCCGTCGATGTTGGCGCGGTATTCGCCGGCCTTTACATCCACTTGTCCAACCTTTACGGCATGGGTAATCGGAAGAGTCTTGGCTACGGGCTTTGCAAAGGTGCCTACGGAAACTGCCAGAGCCGAAGCAAGCACCAAACTGCGGACTAACGTTGAGTTTTTCATGCGTGTCATTTCCTTTCGAAACTTCTAGTCAACCGGATTTGCGACCCCGGGAAGGAAAAGTTGACACGCCGCCGAGAGAAGAGTAGCCTCCACTGCGAGACACCTCTTTTTCCTGGTTCAAGAGCCGGAACAACCGCGTGTCATACGGCCTTGCGGCTGCAACCGCAGGGCCTTTTCTTTGAATCTCTTGCCTACCCCGAAACAGCCGTACTGCCGGCCGCACTCCTATAGACGAAAGTGCCTACGCGAATGTTTCGCGCCGTTCTGTAAATTCTTTGAGTCTTTTTTACCCATTTGTCTTCTCACATATGGTTCACATTTAGCCCAGTTTGATTTGGGGATACTCCCCTCCTTCATCTATACTCTGTTGCGCGATTCAATAAGCCGGATGCGACTCCTAGTCCTCAGCGATCTCCATGCCAATTTGACCGCCTTGGAAGCCTCTCTTTCCGCAGCCGAGGGGAAATGGGACCGCGTTGTGTGTCTCGGCGATGTCGTCGGCTACGGCCCTGACCCCAACGAAGTTACCTCGCGCATTCGCGAACTCGGCGCCAGCACCATTCGGGGCAATCATGACAAAGCTGTCGCGGGAATCATGGCCACCGACGATTTCAATCCGGTAGCCAAAATGGCTGTACATTGGACTCGCGCACAGCTCAATCCCGATAATCTCGAATGGATCGCGCTGCTTCCGCCGGGTCCTCACGAAGCCGAAGGCGTTGTTCTGGTTCACGGTGCGTTTCAGGACGAAGATGAATATGTATTCACGCCCTCACAAGCGCTGGAAGGGCTTCTCGATTCCTCTCTGCCGGTAACTTTTTATGGACACACCCACCACCAAGGTGGGTTTTCTTATATGGATCCACAGCTAGATGTCTTGCAACTTCATCCACGGCAAAGCGAAAAACTCACCGCGCTGCGCATTGAACCCGAGAAGCGTTATCTTCTGAATCCCGGCTCTATCGGTCAGCCGCGCGACGGCGATCCCCGCGCCGGATTTGCCATCGCCGATCTTTCCAACGGCATGGTGGAATTCTGGCGGGTGCCGTACGACATCGCAACGGTACAGGAGCGCATGCGCGCTGCCCGCTTGCCAGAGCCTCTCTCGCAAAGACTTTCTGTCGGCCGCTGATTCCGCGAACGGCTGGACCCCAGGTCTCGTAATCGTTGATTCTCACAAAGAGAAAAAATGCCGGAAATCTTTGAAACCCCGGAACCACAGGAAGCGCCGCCCTCTCGCTCCCCAATGGTCTTGTTTCTCGCAGCAGTCGTGGTAATCGCGCTGCTCATCGGCTTGTGGTTCATCTTCGGTCAAAATTCCCAAAACAGTGCAACCCCGGGGCACAGCTTAAGAGTCCGACCCATGACTCCTGCCGAGCAGGCTTACGTCTCCAACATTGCCGTGGAGAACATCGCCTTAAGCCGCGCCGAAAATTTCCTGCACCAGGAAGTCACGATCCTCAACGCGCAGGTGACCAATCGCGGCTCTCAACCGGTTCTGGCTCTGTATCTCCAGGTGCAATTCGACGATTCCCTCGGCCAGATCGCTCTCCGTGAATCCCGGCCGGTTCTCGGCACACCGCCGGCCCCGCTGGCGCCCGGTCAAGCCCGTACTGTCGAAATTTCCTTCGATCATGTGCCGCCATCCTGGAACATGCAGCAGCCTGCGGTCCACGTCGCCAATCTCCAGCTCGCTCCGCCGAAATAACGATATTTACAGTACAGTTATATTACAATGATGATATGCAATTGGGCGAACAGCTGCGCGCCAGCCTGGAGAATTTCCTGGTCTCGGGCACGATCGAGATTCGCGAAGGTGGTGGCTGCGTCACTTCCTGCGAACCGCTTTCCTGGGAAGTGCGTGGCTCCCTGGAAAAGCCGCTTCTGCATCTGTGGTCGGACAATTGCAATCTCACCCGGCGGGTACTCTCCATCGCCGCGAAGTCCGACGACCGTCTCGCGCTTGCCGTCGAGCAATTCGGCCGCTCCAAACCCGCGCGCATGGAAATCGTGCGTCTGGCTTACTCGCGAAGTGCTCGACAGCTTTCCCGCGAAGAATTCTGCGCGCAACTTCGTCGCATCCTGGCCGAACAATTTCCCGACGAAACCGTCGAAAAGCTCTCCACCGCTGCCGATCTGGAGCACTCTCTTTCGCGCATCTACGTTCGAGGCATCTCACGCTGCGGCAAAGCTTCCATCGCGTTGCTGGCGGTTCCTGGAAGTGAAACTCCCGACGCCATCGAGAGCAGCCTTACGTTCGCGCTGTTGTGGCTCGATCATTCTCGTCAAACCGCCGCGGGGAAAAACCTTACCGCCCTTCGCCTGATACTTCCAAAGGGCCAGGCCGCCGCCCTCGCGCACCGTGTCGCTGCACTTCATCCGCGTCTGCAGCTGCAACTATTCGAACTCGATAACTTCCGGGAAACTCTCGTTCCTGTCGAAGCTGGTGAAGCCAACAACGTTTCCACCTGGCTTGTGCCCCATCGCGAAGCACAGTTGCTCGTGGATCGTGCCGCCGAAGCGCTCGCGCCCATCCGCTCCCTGGCACCGGACGCCATCAGCATCCATCCTGCTCCGCAGTACCAGGAAGTTCTTCTGCGCTATCTCGGTGTTCCATTTGCGCGCTGGCAAGAAGGCCGCGTCTTTTTCGGCAGCGATGGCGTCTGGGAAGAACTCGACTCTCGCAACGAAAGCGCACTGCGCCAATTGCTCGTCAATTTCAAGAATTTCCGCAATTCGCTCGCGTCGGATGCGCGCCATCCCTTGTATCGCGCGCAGCCCGAACGCTGGATGCAGGTCAACATTCTTCAGGACGTCTCCCGCATCGATCCGCTGCTCGATCCCGCGCACGTCTACGAACAGGTTTTCGCGCAGACCGCGGGCCGCCACGGCATTCTCGATCTCCTTTGTGTCACTCGCGCGCACCGCTTAGCCATACTGGAACTGAAGGCCACCGAAAATATCGATCTGCCGCTACAAGCCGCCGACTATTGGTCTCGCATCCGGCGCCATCAGGCCCACGGTGACATTGCTCGCTACGGCTATTTCCCCGGTATCGAACTGCAACCCGCTGCGCCCATCGTGTACATAATTGCGCCCGCTCTGCGCTTTCATCCCACCACCGATTCGTTGCTCCGCCACCTCACCCCGGAGATGGAAATCGTGCGTATTGGACTATCGGAAAGCTGGCGCCGTGGCATCCGCGTCAAGCTGCGTCAAAAACTTACAAAATAACCTCGCTTTGTTCATGTTGCCTTCTACCCATTTCGCGGTAGAATCTCATCTCCCCCTGGGCCCGAGGTGCCTTCCGTGAATTTCGTCATCAATATCCGGCAAGCAGATTCCATTTCTCTTGTCGAGGTTAGCGGTCGGCTCACCTTTTTTGAATCCAAAGCGTTACGCGACGCCATCCAGGGGCTGCTCAAGCAAGGCCACAAGAATATTCTTTTGAATCTCACCGCGCTCGAGTATCTCGATAGTTCCGGGATCGGCGAACTGGTGCGCAACTATTTGGATGTGGTCAAAAAGGGCGGCGCGATGAAAGTGGTCGGCCTGGCGCCGAAGGTGGAAGAAATCCTAAAGGTCACGCAACTCTATCAAGTCTTTCCCGAATTTCCCGACGAAGCCTCGGCCCTGCAAAGCTTCCCCGAGTCCCAACACAAATCTCAACTGTAATTAGATTCGTCCGCTCTCTCCGATGTAGTGGCCGATCTTCAGATCGGTTGAGTTGGTGCGCCGCAAAAAGGCGCCCGCCTCAGAAGGCGGCCGCTACACAAGCAAGAACGCACCGACACGTCGCCTAAGGATCGCAACTGACAATATTTTCACGATTCTTAATTTGAGGTTCTTCGTCCATGCTCGTCGGATGGTCTCAGGATGACAGTGCGGCAGGGTTACGCCAGCGATGCGAGCGAAAACAACTGCGTTCGTGTTTCAGTTGGTTTGTAAGAAGGGAAAAAATCAGCCGTAAAAGGAGAGAAGCAGTTAGGGTTTGGACCCTAACTGCCTCCCGGGGTGTGTCCTCGAAGTGGTATTGGTAACTTAGATGCGCCGCGGCGTAAAAGGTTTCCTAAATCTTCGACCAGCACCAGAGCTAATCGATTTACTAAAGGGATTCGCGTACCGAATCGCGGCTAAGTGTCAGTAAAATAAATACTTGCGCCAGCGCTCGTCGCGGTGCCCGATCAACCGCATTAGCTGCCGCGAAGTGTGTAAAGTGAAGGGTCGCGGCTTGCGCGCCAACTTCAACCCAGCCTCTTCCGGAGTGCGATCGCCCTTGGTGTTGTTACACCGGTAGCAGCAGGCCACCAGATTTTCCCACGAACACCTCCCGCCACGGGATCTCGGCATTACGTGATCCAGCGTCAATTCCGAACTCGGAAACAGCTTTCCGCAGAATTGGCAGGTGTTGCGGTCCCGCAGCAAGATATTCTTCCTGGAGAGCGCCCGGCTCTGCTGGGGAATGTGCCGGTAAGCCAGCAAACGAATCACCGAGGGCACCCGGTGCGAATGCGCTGCGGAGTGCACCTCCGCCAGATGCATCTCTTCCGCCTGGGCCACACCCTTCAGGAGCAGCACCATCGCGCGCCGCACAGCCGTCACATTGATGGGTTCGTAGGTAGCGTTCAGGACCAGTACTGGCTCTTGCATCAGCGATGCGCGTCGCAGGGGTGGGGGAGCAAGATGTCGGCTACCAGCATTCCCCGAAGCGATAGGCACATGTGCGCCGCTCACTTCGGGGGTAAATCGCCCCCGGGGGTCGGCCGCCTCTGGTCGTCTGGCGCTCATCGCGCGTTCTCTATCTGCTCAAATCATTTCGCCGGCGGGACGTGTGGGCCTGGAAGCCCTGGCAATCGTTACTGCCAGAACCGATTTCGCGCCAGCCTCGCGTAACACCCGTGTACAGGCGTCTAACGTGGCTCCCGTCGTCATTACATCATCTAGCAGCAAGATTCGGGAATTGTCAACTCGACCGCCGTTTTCCATGGCAAAAGCGCCACGTACCGCTTCCCAGCGCTCCTCCTGCCGCAGCAAATGTTTCTCCGGCCGGGGCTTGGCGCGCTTCAGCAATACCGGCCGGTAAGGCAAACCGAGGCGCCGTGCCAGCGATTTCGCGAACAGGTCCACCTGGTTATAGCCCCGCTCTTTCTCTCTCTGCCGGTGCAACGGCACGGGGACAACGATGTCTGCTTCCAATCGCGATCCTTCCGCCCTTACCACTCCGTCCAGTTGTTTCGCGAACCACGTGCCCAGCGGTTCGATTTTCTCGTACTTCATTAAAACAATCGCCCGTGCCAGCGCCCCTTCGTAAATTCCGTAACTTCGCGCCGCGTCGAACGCGTACTTGCGGTCCCGGCACTCCCGGCAAATTTGTTCTTTGCCGCCGGCCTCGCCGGCAATCAGCCAGGGCTGACCGCAGCCAACGCAGTGTTCAGCGGAAACTTTTTGAAACGCAGTCAGGCACTCCCCGCAAATCGGAATGCGGCTCGCGCGCGTCAGCAGCCGTTTGCACAACCGGCAATCCGCGGGGAACACCACGCTGGCCAGTGCGCCTCCGCAACTCTCCATCCAACGCACTAGCGTGCTGGTCCTGGATACACTGCCCATGTCGCGCCTCCACTTCTGCGGCGCGATTATATCCGAGATAAGTATAGAGTGAGTTAACTTTATTGTTCTTCGGGCTGACCAGACCTGCGGCTCAAAGGAAAACGGGAGGACGCGGCTTCAGTCATGCCGAAATCGATTCTCATTTGTGGGCTTTGGCCCATGAGCCGCGTGAATTACAGCAGCCCTTGCTCGTGTTTTTCCTGGCAGGTGATGCAGTTCTTGGCCCACGGCACCGCTTCCAGCCGCTTTTGCTGGAGCTCTTCCTGACAGTTCGCGCAGGTTCCATAATCTTCGGTGCGGATGCGCTTCAACGCTTCATCGATCATGTTCAGGATGGTCCGGTCGGTGTTGGTCTGGCCAAACAGGAATTCCTTGGTGTACGAGTTCGCAGCCTTGTCCGCAAGGTCCACGGTGGGATCGTCGTCGGCTTGCCGGCCCTCTTCCTCGGTCCGCGTAATGGTCTTCACCAGTTCGTCGCGGCGGTTCAGCAGCTTCTTCTTGTAGTATTCCAATCGCTTCTTATCCATGTCACCCTTCCCCTAGTGGCTTTCAGGGGCCATCTAAAAACTCTAGACTCTACGCCGCTCTCCATCCGCTGTCAAGGCAACTGCCTTCTCATCGTTCGGAAAGCTTGTCGCAAAAGTACAGTTGGATTACCTGCGGGCGCTTAATCCGTTGGTGTTGGATTCAATTTGTCTTCGTCAGGTTGCGTCGCCGCAACTACCTGCAAACGGTCGCTAAGCAAATTTTTTGATTCCGTACGCACGCGTACCAAAGCTCCACACTGAACAGAAATCCTACCGCTCGACGAAATTACAAAAGTATTTGGTGGTGGTTGGCTGAAGTAACGGCCGTTGTCGGGATAACGACTTTTGTACGTAACGCGATTGGCCTTGCTCGGCGTCCACTACTGTTCACGCCTCTTGGCGTTTTGCCCCACCTTAATTTTTTCCGCGCCTTCCGCTGCCTCGTCACGGTACACTTGGCAGACCAAGTTCTCGCCCATACTTCAGGCCAAGGCGCTATGACCGCGCCGGCTGGACAGGCAGAGGGAAGCGTATGAGAAGGCCACTGATGGGATTGGCGGTAATGCTGGCGGTGACTTGTGCCGTTTTGGGACAGGAGAACGTCCCCACAACTACTTCGCCCGCAGCTACCCAGCCGAAAAATTCGTTCAACGCCGCGCAAGCATTTGAAGCCACTTCTGCTGCGAACGTGAATCTGCTTTCCACTTCCAGCGCTTCATTCGATCCAGTCAGCTTTACGCCCTCTGCAGCCTTGAGTGCCTCCGCGGATACTGCGGAAGCTGTTCCACCAAGTCCGGCGGCGCTTCCTGCCAGCCCAACGCCAAAGCCCAAATTTGTCTTCGGAGATCGCGACGACTATCGCTGGCAACTGGGATTCGGCGTCGAGCTGTTCCGTTTTCAATCCAATCTGATTAACGCCACGCTGGTGGGCACGAACACCACTCTCACGTACTTCACCAATTCCTGGCTGGGGCTGGAGGGCAGCCTTGCAACCGGATTCGCTCCGCAGATTTACGATCGCGAGCACGTCAAGCTATTTGCTTACTCGGGTGGAGTCCGCATCGGTACTCGCCGCGCCCGCTTTGAACCCTGGGGCCACTTCCAGCTCGGTGGAGCGCACTTGCAGCCGCAAACCGCGGGCAACAGCAAAAACGCCTTTATGTTCCTGGCAGGCATTGGTCTGGATTTCCGCGTAAATTCACGGTTGTCTCTGCGTGGCAACGCCGACTATGTGCGCACCATGTTCTTCAGTCAGGACCAGAACAACGTCCAGGGCACCCTTGGAGCGGTAATCCACTTCTAAGCTCCTGGCGTTCCGTTCCGCACAGCTAAAGCTGTGCTCGTCGAAAGTCAGTTCCAGACACATATTTTCTGAGAGCCTGTCTTGGGTTTGCTGCGTCTAAATCAGCGCCGGGATCCCCGGGGCTGGTTCTCTTTGGTCCATGAAGAATTTGAGGTGGTGGAGGAATTGGGTAGCGGGCATTTCACGGTACCAACGAGTTTGAGAGGAGAAAGACATGAAACGCATTCTATTGGCAGGCCTGGCAGCAACTCTATTTTGTGGGGCTTCCGCGGTTGCGACGAGCCAGCAATCTTCGGCAGCTACGACGCCGGCTTCGGCAACAACTTCGGCGGCGCCGGCGGATAAAACCATGCCGAGTTACGACATGAAGGCGCAAGCTGCGCTGGACTTGCAGCAGCTCCAGGAAAAGTATGTCGGCTTGGCACAAGCGATCCCCGCGGACAAATATAGCTGGCGTCCGGCGGAAGGAGTTCGCTCCATCTCCGAACTGTTGCTGCACGTGTCTGGCGCGTGCTACGGATTTCCGACCATGATCACCGGCGTGACGCCTGCAGCCGGATATCAGCGGGATGGCTTCGAGAAATCCACCACGGACAAGACCAAAATCATCGAACAGTTGAACAAGTCCTTCACCTACGCGATCGCAGTGGTGCAGAACATGAGCAACGCGGATTTTGCCAAAGCGGAGAAAAAACTGGGGCCGGATGCAAACGACGGTGATGTCATCTATCTGATGGTCACCCACGCGCATGAACATCTGGGACAAGCCATTGCCGACGCGAGGATGAACGGAATCGTTCCCCCGTGGACGGCCGAGGCCATGAAGAAAAATCCCAAGAGCGCTGCCGAATAATTGTAAAAATAAATTCACAATGGCGATAAACGTTGTGCACAGAACAACATGGAAGCGTGCCGGCGGCGCGCTTCCATGCAAATAATTGTTGTACTAAATCGATTTATTAAAGGTATTTGACGTATCTTCAGGACTCCCTCCGGCGTCTAATCCATTGACATCGAAGAATACTTTCCGCAGCCGGCGCGCGGGCCTCCCGTGTTTCCGTTGCAGGAAAATCTAAAGGAGCCATCTCATGAAACTTACAAAGCTAGGTACCTTCGCCATTGGCGCATCTCTGTTGTTTGCCTCCGGTGCTTTTGCAGGCGATGAAAGCAAGGGCAAGCTACACCTGATCGAGCCAGTCACCATCGAAGGCAAGCAGGTGAAGGCCGGTGAATACAACGTGCAGCGTGAAGGAACCGGCGCGGACGTGAAACTGGTCATCACCAAGGGCAAGGAAACAATAGCGACCGTGCCCGCGCACCAGGTGGAGGATAAATCCAGCCGCAATTCGGAAGCCTATGGCAGCCACACGGAAGCCGACGGCAGCAAGACGTTGACGACAATTTTCTTTGCCGGCAACAAGTACGACCTGCAAACTGGACAGGACCAGGCCGCACAGACTCCGAACGGATCCACCGCGGGCAACAAGTAAATACTCGAATCGTTCAGCAGCAAATGTTTGCTGGAAAAGGAGTCTCGCAAGAGGCTCCTTTTTTTGTTGCGCGCTCTCTAGTTTGCCTGGGGGCGCGACGCCTCGCGGCCTCCGGCCTCACTGACAAAAGAAACCGCGCGATGGGGTATACTCGTCGCGAAACGAGGTGATATATGACGCAAACCCTGCAACCGGAGCAAGGCTCCTTTTTGCTGCAATTTCTTTTGCCGGCGGTGAAGAACGAACATCGCACCACGCGCTCGGTGATCGAAGCCATTCCTCAGGATAAAGGCGACTACCGTCCCGACCCCGCGTCGAAAACGGCGGTGGACCTTGCCTGGCATATCGTGGCCGCTGACCAACGATTCCTCACCGGAGTCGCTGCCGGCGAATTCGATTTCAACCCGATTCACCGGCCGGACACCATTACCACGTCCGCGGGAATCGCTAAGTGGTACGCAGACTCGTTCGCCAAGAGTGTGGATCGTCTGGCGAAAATGACCGGAGAAGAGTTGGTAAAGATGGTGGATTTCCGCGGCATCTTCCAGATGCCTGCAGTGGCATTCCTCGAAGTGGCCATCCGCCACGCGGTTCATCACCGTGGCCAGCTATCGACGTACCTACGGCCGATGGGCGGCAAAGTCCCAGCAATCTACGGCGAAAGCTACGACTCCGCCGAAGCAAAGAAGGCCGCGCAGGCGTAAGAGATCGACAACCTAAAGCTGGGAGCCTGAAAAATCGTCGCGCGAGTACCCTCGTCCCCGCGCTTGGATTGGCTGCGTCCCGTTCGACACTATGTAAGGTCAATTAGGTTTTTCCTCGTGATAGCCATTCCTTTGGAGATGGCTTGGTGGACGCGGCAGTCATGATCGCCAGGCAGTTCTTCCAGAACGCTTTACAACCGATCCATCTCCGATCGAAAAATGACGGTGTACCGGGTAACGATAGTCGCTCTCGGTAGATTTCATCCGCGCGTGAATATCATCAGTCCTGTAGGTAGGTCCCATACAGGTTTTGCCGGAGAATATCGTTGTCCGGCACCGCAGCACTCTGTGGTAGCGGTACAGTTTCGAGGTGGGGTTCTCAGGCCGTCGCTCTGTTCCTGCAAAGGGGAAAAAGCGGACCCCACCCTTTGAACAAGGCGAGGGCCTATTAGCTGGACAGTTAGTCTTCGGTCTTGTACAACTGTTCGAACAATAATTGACTGCTAAATGAACAAATAATGTCACATTGATTGTCTTCTCGGAAATTTGAGAACGCAGCGGAAAGTCTCCACATTGCGCTTACGCTGCTAAGACGCCTGGAATCAGGGTGACACGGACTTAGCAACTGCAAGGATTCAATTTCGGACAGTGGCCGCACGCTTGCACGGATAGCTATGTGGCAGTACAACGCGCTCCCTGGGAGGTTGAATGACGAAGCAGAAGGGTTTTTCACTTATTGAACTACTAATCGTTGTGGCGATCATCTTGATTATCGCGGCCATCGCAATTCCGAACCTCCTCCGCTCCAAGATGGCAGCGAACGAGTCTTCGGCGGTAGGCTCTCTTCGTACCATCAATACGGCAGAGGTAACTTATAGTAATAACAATCCGACTTTGGGGTATGGAGCTCTGGCTAAACTCGGTGGTGTTTGCCCGAGCGGAACCGCTGCCACCGCAGCGGCTGCTTGCTTGATCGACAACGTGCTGGCAACAGGCACGAAGAGTGGCTACACATTCACAGCCACTCCAACTGCACCAGGAGCCGGTACGGTCAGCGTCGCATACAAGTCCACTGCAATCCCGGTGTCGGCTAACCAGAGCGGTACGCGCAGCTTCTGCTCCGACGAGTCGGGCGTGATCTACGCCAGCGTCAATGCCGGTGCATGCGTTCAGGGAACGAACCCGCTGTAAGACAAAGTTCCTCGATTGAATTGGCAGAGCGGGCTCTCTCCAGCCCGCTCCGTTTTTTTGGGCTTGTTCCACAATGTCCGCGAACGACGAAGCTCAGCCCAAACAGACAAACCTGAGATCTAGGTGGACTCTAGCTACGGGTTTTCAGCAGCTTGTGCCGTAGCTTTCCGAGTTCGCGATTCAGGAAATGCTCGCGTCGGATGAACGGCAGTGGGGGAGTGCGGCGCATTTCCACCTTGCTGCGAGCTTGACGCAACTGAGCATCTTCGCCGAAGCGTTCCAGGGCGATGTCCAGCTTATCTAACGCTTTTTCGCGCAGACCCGCGGAAGCGCACACTTCGGCGAGATTCAGGTGA
>Ga0210394_10006608_pt1 | contig 12511 bp, 12 predicted proteins | sample IncBWC12MmetaG_FD_160121 | JGI IMG/M metagenome (GOLD analysis project Ga0210394, IMG submission 160121) | Forest soil microbial communities from Barre Woods Harvard Forest LTER site, Petersham, Massachusetts, United States - Inc-BW-C-12-M | ecosystem: Environmental > Terrestrial > Soil >... | reverse complement strand
CGAGCAGTCCGGCGGCATCCGGCGCGCCTGTGCCGAAATGCGCCTGAAAGCGGAAAAAACGCAGGATGCGCAGATAGTCCTCCTCGATCCGCCGTTCCGCCTCGCCGATGAAGCGCACCCGGTGCGCGGCGATGTCGGCCAACCCGCCGACATAGTCGAAGACCTTGCCGTCGCGCGTAGCCGAGAGCGCATTGATGGTGAAATCGCGCCGCTTCGCGTCCCGGCTCCAGTCGCGGCCGAAGGCGACGCGCGCCTTGCGGCCGAAGGTCTCGACGTCCTCGCGCAGCGTCGTGACCTCGAACGCACGGCCGTCGATCACCGCAGTGATGGTGCCGTGCCCGATGCCGGTCGGGACCGCTTTTCCGCCGGCCGCCTCGATGCGGCGCATCACCTCTTCGGGCCGGGCGCTCGTCGCCACATCGACCTCGCCGACGGGAAGCTGCATCAGCGCATTGCGCACCGCGCCGCCGACCACGCGCGCTTCCTCGCCGTCACGGTCGAGCAAGGCGATGAGCCGCGCCAGCGCGCCGCCCTTGAGCCAGGCGGCGTCGCCGAGATTCGTGCCGTCGGTCACCGCGTCGCCCCGGGCACGAACTTGCCGTTCTCGACATGCGCCGGCACATAGGTCGAACCCGGCGGCGCGCCGGAGAATTGCGCCAGAGCGAGGAAGCTTCCGACCATGAGCACGAGCGAGGCAATGACCAGGCTGGCAAGGCGCCGCGGCGTCCAGGCGGCGGCCTGAAGCAATCCGGCGCGCGTCGCCAGCAGGAACGCCGCATAAAGCACGAACGGAGTGACAAAGAGCCCGATCTCGGTGAGGACTGGCCGAATCATGGGCCGTAAATCCGTTCGTAGAGGTTGCGCACGATGCCCGCGGTGATTCCCCAAATGTACCGGTTTTCGAACGGCATCGCGTAGAATTCGCGCGTGATCCCGCGCCAGTCGCGGCTTTGGCGCTGGTGATTGGCCGGCGTCATTAAAAACGCAAGCGGCACCTCGAACGCCTCGGTGACCTCCCACGGATTGAGCGTAAGCTTAAAGTCCGGCTCGACGCGGGCAACCGTCGGCAGAATGCGGAAGCCGGTAAACGTCAGATAAAGATCGAGATAGCCGAGCGGCTCGACCAGGGCCGGAGCAAGCCCGATCTCCTCCTTGGCCTCGCGCAGCGCCGCGGCAACCGGGCTCGCATCCGCCGGATCGATCTTGCCGCCGGGAAAGGCAACCTGTCCGGCGTGGTTGGTCAGCTCCTGCGTGCGCAGCGTGAGCAGCACCATCGGCTCGCTGCGATCGACAATCGGAATAAGCACCGCCGCCGGCTTGGTGGCGGCCACCCCGGCCCGCTCCCACATCGCCGGATTGAGATCGAGATCGCCGCGCGCGCCTTGCGCCAACGGATCGGTGAGTGCCCGCGGCACCGTGAGCGTGAGGCGCGAGCGGGCGCGGTCGAAAAAATTCTCCGTTGCCGGATGCGCGAAGGACGCGCTCTGCTCGCTCACGCAAACTCCCTTACCTGCTCGGCCGGCGCCATGGGAAAGAACACGCCCATCGAGGCGACGCCGAACATCGCTGTCCCCTCGACCTCGCGCTCCTCGCCGAGCTCGACCAAATCGAAGAACAGCCTGCGCGTGACCTTGGCCCACAGATCACGGCGCACGTGAAGATAGGGTTTCAGCCCACCGGTGCCGGCCTCCGGCTCGAAACGCAGCCGATTGAGCGGCCCGCACTCGACCCAGTCGTCGACATTGGTGCGGAAGTTGAGGACTCTCCCCGCGGCCGATTGTTCGACGCCGAGCTCAACCGCAAGGAAGGGCGCGTCATCGACCTGGATGCCGCACTTCTCCACCGGCGTGACCAGGAAGTACTTATCGCCCTCGCGCTTGAGCACCGAGGCGAAGAGCTTGACCAAGGCAAGCCGGCCGATCGGCGTCTTCAGATAGAACCAGGTCCCGTCGGCGGCGATGCGCATGTCGAGGTCGCCGCAAAATGGCGGATTCCAGCGCTCCACCGGCGGGGGACCCTTGGCACCGGCGCGACGTAGCGCGCCTGTGATCGCTTCGAGCCCCGATTGCCCTTCCTTCGCCATGGTTTGCCTTGAACTTGAGAGGGAACTTATCTCCGGGGGCGTGTCAATCGTGGTATTGTGACCGCCAGGCAACACCGTGCCGCGCTAAATCCAAGCAGTTCCCGGCGCATGAGCGAATCGGCGCAGGATCTGCTTGATGCGACTGGCGCATATATTGCACTGCTTAAAAGCGGTGCAAACCTCAATCCTTGCATTCGTGCGCGTGCCGCGAATCTGATTCGATGTGAAATGTCCTTGGACACAGGGAGTTAGCCATGCCCGCTGTCGGCGGAGAAGGGCTCGAGAAGCTCGAAGACATGATCGTGCGTACCGCCGAAACGACGGCGGCTCACGTGCGCGCCGCCAAGGCGGCGATTGGCATGGTGATTTTCGGCCAGGACAAGGTGATCGAGCAGGCGCTCGTCACCATCCTGTCCGGCGGTCACGGGCTCCTTCTCGGCTTGCCGGGTCTTGCCAAGACGAAGCTCGTCGACACCATGGGCATCGTCCTCGGCCTTGACGCGCGGCGCATCCAGTTCACACCCGATCTCATGCCGTCGGACATCCTCGGCACCGAGGTTTTGGAGGAAAGCCCGACCGGCAAGCGCAGCTTCCGGTTCCTCTCCGGTCCGGTCTTCGCCCAGCTGTTGATGGCGGACGAGATCAACCGCGCCAGCCCGCGCACGCAATCGGCGCTGTTGCAGGCGATGCAGGAGCAGCACGTCACCGTCGCCGGCACCCGCCACGATTTGCCGAAGCCGTTTCACGTGCTCGCCACGCAAAATCCGCTGGAGCAGGAAGGCACCTATCCGCTGCCGGAGGCCCAACTCGATCGCTTTCTGATGGAGATCGATGTCGGTTATCCCGACCGCGACGCCGAACGCAAGATCGTGTTCGAGACGACGGGCTCGGAGGAGACACGCGCCAAGCCGGCGATGACTGCCGAGGATTTGATGACCGCGCAACGCCTGGTGCGGCGGCTTCCGGTCGGTGAATCGGTCGTTGAAGCGATCCTGGCGCTGGTGCGCTCGGCACGGCCGGGCCCAGATGGCGGCGAATCCGCCAAGCTCATTGCCTGGGGTCCGAGCCCGCGCGCCAGCCAAGCGCTCATGCTTGCGGTGCGCGCCCGCGCCTTGCTCGACGGGCGCCTTGCGCCCTCGATCGACGACGTGATCGATCTCGCCGAGCCGGTGCTCAAGCACCGCATGGCGCTGACATTCGCCGCGCGCGCCGAGGGTGAGAGCGTGGAAGCGGTCATCGCCCGGCTGAAGGCGCGGATCGGATAGTGAATGGCGGTCGAGCCCAGGCGCGCATCCCAGCATGATCGTCCGGCGGTCCAGCGTGCGGTCGGTGAAAGCCGCACGCTCGCCGCCGCGATCCCGCGGCTGATCCTGGAAGCGCGGCGCGTCGCGGCCACGGTGATCCACGGCCTGCACGGCCGCCGCCGCGCCGGGCCGGGCGAGAATTTCTGGCAATATCGCCGCTTCGTATCCGGCGAGCCGGCCTCGCGCGTCGACTGGCGGCGCTCGGCGCGCGACGACCATCTCTATGTGCGCGAGCAGGAATGGGAGGCTGCGCACACGGTATGGATCTGGCCCGACCGCTCGCCGTCGATGGCGTTTGCCTCTCCGCTGGTGCGCGACACCAAGCTCTACCGCACGCTGGTGGTGGCGCTGGCGCTTGCCGAAATTCTGGTGCAAGGCGGCGAGCGCGTCGGAATCCCCGGCCTGATGCAGCCGACCGGCAGCCGCAACGTCGTCGAACGCATGGCGCAGGCGATCATGCACGATCGCGGCGAACGATCGAGCTTGCCGCCGACATTCTCACCCTCCCCGCTTGCCGAGATCGTGCTCCTGTCCGATCTTTGGAGCGAGATCGGCGAGGTGCGGCGCACGATGACCCAACTCTCCGGCAACGGTGCGCATGGCCATGTCGTGCAGATCGTCGATCCCGCCGAGGAGACTTTTCCGTACTGGGGCAGAATCGAGTTCGTGGAGCCGGAGGGCGGCGGCCGCATCACGGCCGGCCGGGCCGAGACTTGGCGGACGGACTACGCGGCGCGCGTGCGCCGGCATCGCGCCGAGATTCGCGCGGAGACCGACCGGCTCGGCTGGAGCTTTGCCATTCACCGCACCGACCGTCCGGCGAGCGAGCTGCTGCTTGCGCTGCACGCGCGCATCGGCGCGGTCACGGCGGATAGCTCACGGCATTGGCGGCGTCCCGCCGAACCGAGGGTACCGGCATGATCGGCGGATTGTCGCTCGGCTTTGCCGAACCCCTCGTCCTCCTCGGCCTGTTGACGTTGCCGGTGCTGTGGTGGCTGCTGCGATTAATCCCGCCGCGGCCGCGCCGCCTGGATTTTCCGCCGACGCGGCTCCTCCTCGAAATCGCGCCTAAGGAGGAGACCCCGGCGCGCACGCCCTGGTGGCTCACCCTGATGCGGCTTGCGCTCGCCGCACTCATCATCGTCGCCGCGGCCGGCCCGCTGTGGAATCCGCCGCTGGCGACCACAAAGACGCGCGGACCGATCGCGATCCTGATCGATGACGGCTGGACGGCCGCCGCCACTTGGGAGGCGCGGCTGCGCACCGCGGACGACATCATCACCCGGGCGGAGAGCGACCATCGCGCGGTGGCGCTCATTCCGCTGTCGGAAGGCACCCGCGACATTTCATTTGCCACCGCCGGCTCGGCGCGCGTGCGATTGCACCGGATCAAGCCCGCGCCGCATACGGTGGACCGCACCGAGGCGCGGCCGGCAGTCGCGCGATTCCTCGCCGATGCGCGCGACGTCGAGCTCATCTGGCTGTCGGATTCCGTCGATCTCGGCAGCGGCGCCGACTTCGTCAAAAGCCTCGCGCAGATGCTCGAGGATCGTCCGCTCACCGTCGTGGCCGGCGGCATCGCCGGGGCGCGGGCGCTCACCGGGGCCGAAAATGCCGTCGGCGCATTGAGCGTGAAAGTGCTGCGCGCCTCGCCGGGCGCGGCCGAGACCGGCACGGTGCGCGCGCTCGATCTCAAGGGCCTGTCGCTCGGCGAAGCTTCGTTCGCGTTCAAGCCCGAGGATCGCGAGACCGAGGCGCGATTCGATCTGCCGGTCGAAATCCGCAATGACATCGCCCGGATCGAGATTGCCGGCGAGCATTCAGCCGGCGCCGCACAGTTGCTCGACAAACGCTGGGCCCGCCGCACCGTCGGCATCGTCTCCGGCGCGACCGCCGATACGTCGCAGCCGCTCCTCTCCTCGAGCTACTATATCGGCCGGGCGCTCGGGCCGTTCGCCGATGTCAGGCTGGCGCAAGGCGAATCGCCGGCGGCGGCGGTAACGCATTTCATCGACCAGAACCTGCCGATGCTGGTCCTCGCCGATGTCGGCAATGTTGCCGGCGAGGCGCATGATCGCCTGGCACGCTGGGTCGAGGATGGCGGCATGCTCGTGCGGTTCGCCGGCCCGCGCCTTGCGGCCTCCGACGACGATCTGGTTCCGGTCAAGCTGCGGCGCGGCGGGCGCACGCTCGGTGGCAGCTTGAGCTGGGACAAGCCGCAACCACTCGCCGCGTTTTCCCGCGAGAGCCCGTTCAACGGCATGCCGGTCCCTAATGACGTGACCGTCAGCCGCCAGGTGCTGGCCGAGCCGGATGCGGCGCTCACCGAGAACACCTGGGCGACGCTCGCCGACGGCACTCCGCTCGTCACCGCTGCGCGGCGCGGCAAGGGCCTGATCGTGCTGTTCCACGTCACCGGCGACACGCGCTGGTCCGACCTGCCGCTTTCCGGCGCCTTCGTCGATATGCTCAAGCGCATCGTTGCGCTCGCCGGCACGGCGAAGGTCGCCAACCCCGACGAGGCCAAGACGAAGGACGCGCACGAAGCGCTGGCGCCGAGCCGCGTGCTCGACGGCTTCGGCAGCTTCGTGCCGCCGCCGCCCACGGCGCGGCCGGTGCCGACTGATTTTTCCGCAAATGCCAGCGCCGACCACCCGCCTGGCTTCTATGGCCCGCCGGAAAGTCTTTTGGCGGTCAACACGCTCGCTGCCGCCGACCGGCTGGCGGCGCTCGACTTTAGTCTGCTCACCGGCGCCACCCGCGAGATCTACCGCAAGAGCGAACCGCGGGATCTGCGCGGGCCGATCTTCCTCGCCGCGCTTTCGCTGTTCCTGATCGACGCGCTCGTCGTCCTCTACCTCGGCGGCGGCATTGGCCGTCTCATTGCCCGCCGCGCACGCGCGGCCACGGCCGCGATCGCCATTGTGCTTACAGCGCTGGCGCTGGCACTGCCGCTCTCGCACGCGCGAGCCGAGGATTCGCCGACCGAGGCGCCGCGCTCGGCGCTGGAGACGAAACTCGCCTATGTCGTGACCGGCGACAGCGACGTCGACTCGGTGAGCAAGGCCGGCCTCGGCGGGCTCACGCTCTTCCTCGCACAACGGACCGCGCTCGAGGCCGGAGAGCCGATCGGGCTCGACATTTCGCACGACGAACTCGCGTTCTATCCGCTGATTTACTGGCCAATCGTTCCCGGCGCACCGCGGCCGTCCGACGCCGCGCTCAAGCGCATTGACGCGTATATGAAGGATGGCGGCACGGTGCTGTTCGATACGCGCGACGCGGTCGCGGCGCCGCCGGGCGCCGGCGGCGAGACCCGCAGCCCAGGCATGGTCGAATTGCGCAAGATTCTTTCCTCGCTCGACCTCCCGGAGCTGGAGCCGGTTCCGCGCGATCACGTTCTGACCAAGACGTTCTACCTGTTGCGCGACTTCCCCGGCCGCTTCAATTCCGGCCAGCTCTGGGTGGAAGCCTTACCGGCCTCGAATGAGGAAGAAGAATCACCGCAACGTCCGGCCCGCGGCGGCGACGGCGTATCCTCGATCATCATTACCTCGAACGACCTTGCCGGCGCCTGGGCGACGCGGCCCGACGGCCAGCCGATGCTGCCGATGGTCGAGGGCGAGCCGCGTCAGCGCGAGCTCGCCTTCCGCGCCGGGGTCAACATCGTAATGTACACGCTCACCGGCAACTACAAGGCCGACCAGGTGCACGTGCCGGCGCTGCTCGAGCGGCTGGGCCAATAGGAGGACGGATTTGAACTTCGGTGTGGCGTTCGGCCCGCTCGTGAGCGTCCAGATCTTGTGGGCTGCCGCCATCGCGGCCGGCATCGTATCGCTGCTCCTCTTCGTGGCGCGCAGCCGCGGCGCTGCGGTGCGCGCGCTGGCGTTGGCGCTCATCGTCCTGGCGCTCGCCAATCCTTCGCTTACCCGCGAGGACCGCGATCCGCTTCCTTCCGTCGCCGTGCTCGTGGTCGACAAGAGCCCGAGCCAGAATTTCGGCGACCGCGCCCGGCAGACCGAGCAAGCGCGCGCCGCGATCACCGAGCGGCTCAATCACATTCCCGGACTCGACGTGCGCGTGGTCGAGGCCGGGCAATCGGACGGGGAAACCGACGGCACGCGCCTGTTCACGGCGCTCGGCGCCAGCCTTGCCGACGTGCCGCCGGATCGGGTCGCAGGCGTGATCATGATCACCGACGGCCGGGTCCACGATGTGCCGACCGATGCCGGCGCACTCGGCTTTGCCGCCCCGGTTCACGCGCTCATCACCGGCAGCAAGAAGGAGCGCGATCGCCGCGTCGCGCTCATTGCCGCGCCGCGCTTCGGCATCGTCGGCCAGCCGCAGACCATCCGGTATGCGGTCGAGGATCAGGGCGCGTCCGAGCGAACCGCCGAGGTGACGGTACGGCGCGACGGCGAGGTCGTGGAAACGCGCACCGTACCGGTCGGCGCTCCACAGAATGTCGAAATCCCGATCCCGCACGGCGGCCCGAACATCGTCGAAATCGAGACCTCCCCGCTCGCCGGCGAACTCACGACGGTGAACAACCGCGCGGTGGTGTCGATCGACGGGGTGCGCGACAAGCTACGCGTGCTGCTCGTCTCCGGCGAGCCGCATGCCGGCGAGCGGACGTGGCGCAATCTGCTCAAATCGGACGCCTCCGTCGATCTCGTGCACTTCACCATTCTGCGTCCGCCGGAGAAACAGGACGGCACGCCGATCAACGAGCTGTCGCTCATCGCCTTCCCGACGCGGGAATTGTTCCAGCAGAAAATCGGCGAGTTCCAGCTCATCATCTTCGACCGCTACGCGCGGCAGGGCGTGCTGCCGATCATCTACTTCGACAACATCACGCGCTATGTGCGCGAGGGCGGCGCCGTGCTGGTCGCAGCCGGACCCGATTACGCCAGCTCCACCAGTATCTGGCGCACGCCGCTCGATACCATCCTGCCGGCGGAGCCAAGCGGCAACGTCACCGAGCAGGCGTTCCGGCCGCGGCTCAGCGATCTCGGCAAGCGTCACCCGGTGACGCGCGACCTCGCCGGCTCCGCCAGCAATCCGCCGCAGTGGAGCCACTGGTTCCGCATCGTCGATACCAGGAACGACACCGGCACCCCGGTGCTCAACGGACCCGACAACAAGCCGCTGCTGGTTCTCTCGCGCGAGGGCGAGGGCCGCGTGGCGCTACTGCTGTCCGACCATATCTGGCTGTGGGCGCGCGGATTTGAAGGCGGCGGCCCGCATCTCGACCTGCTGCGCCGGCTCTCCCACTGGCTGATGAAGGAACCGGAGCTCGAGGAGGAAGCGCTGCGGCTCGTCATCAGCGGGCACAATCTCACGGTGCGGCGGCAGACCATGGCCGAAGACGTCGGCGAGGTGACGCTGACCGCGCCTTCGGGGGCGACGCGCACGCTCAAGCTCGCGCCGACCGAGCCGGGCGTGTGGCAGACAAGCGTGAGCGCGAACGAGCTTGGCTTGTGGCGCGCGACTGACGGCAAGCTCAACGCGCTGGTCAATATCGGTCCGGTCAATCCTCGGGAATTCGCCGAGGTCACCTCGACGACCGAGGTTCTCGGCCCCATCGCCACCGCAAGCGGCGGCGATTCCCGGCGTCTCGATGACGGCAACGGCCTCGACGTGCCGCGCATCCTCGCCGTGCGCTCCGGCGACACCTACAAGGGCGACGACTGGATCGGCCTGAAGATGCGTGACGCGAGCGTGGTGCGCGGCATCGGCGTGCTGCCGGTCTTCGCCGGCCTGCTCGGTCTGTTGCTGCTCCTTGGCAGTCTCGCCGGAACCTGGGCGCGCGAGGGGCGCTGAGGACACCGGCGCTAGGCGCTCTCCCATTCCGGCCGGATTTGCCCGGACACGCCCGCGAAAGCGCCGTCGACCAGCTCCGCGACCAAGAGGCGTGCCGGATCGACCGGTCCCGGCATGCTGACCGAGCCGGCGGGGATCGGCCGAAAGCCGCATTTTCCGTAGTAGGGCTCATCGCCGACGAGGATCACCAACCGATGACCCTTGGCGCGGGCCTCATCGAGCGCCCGCTTGATCAAAGCCTGGCCGACGCCGCGCTCGCGGAATGCCGGCTCCACGGTGAGCGGTCCAAGAAGCAACGCCTTCGTTTCGCCAATGCGTATCGGAGACAGCCGGACCGATCCGACCAGCAAGGTGCCGATATGCGCGGTGAACGAAACTTCGAGCCGGTGGGCCACGCTCTCGCGTAAGCGATACGCGGTCTTGGCATACCGGCCCGGCCCGAAGGTGCGCTCGTGCAGGCGCTCGATGGCGGGCGCGTCGCCTTCCCTCTCCGCCAAAATGGTCAGCGAAATATCGTTCATTGCGTCGCCGCGACTAGCACCTGCATTGGCCGCGGTCCACCCGGAGCAAGACGGTGAGCCTGAGCCGACACTAACACCGGCGGCAGGAATGACTAAATCAGCGGCTGAAGATCAGCGGAGGCAACAATGGGCCTACTCGTCGACGGCGTCTGGCAAGAGGACGTTTCGCGCACCAAGGACGGCCATTTCGCTCACGCGAACACCGCTTTCCACGACTATGTCACCGCCGACGGCACTGCCGGCCCAACCGGCAAAGGCGGATTTCCCGCCGAGCGCGGCCGCTATCATCTCTATGTCTCGCTCGCCTGCCCGTGGGCGCATCGCACTCTCATCTTCCGCAAGCTGAAGAAGCTGGAGGACGTGATTTCGATCTCGATCACCGAGCCATATATGGGCCCGGCGGGATGGGAGTTCGGTACCGGGCCGGGGGCGACGCTCGACACCGTCAACGGCAAACCCTTGCTCGCCGGGGTCTACCTCCTGGCCGATCCGCGCTACAGCGGCCGCGTGAGCGTGCCGGTGCTCTGGGACAAGAAGCGGCGCACCGTCGTCAACAACGAATCCGCGGAAATCATCCGCATGCTGAACGCGGCATTCGACGCCTACACCGACGCGCGCACGGATTACTATCCGGCCGAGCTGCGAGGCGAAATCGACCGCATCAACGACGTCGTCTATCCGAACGTCAATGACGGCGTCTACCGCACCGGCTTCGCCACCACGCAAGCCGCCTACGAGACGGCGGCGACAGCGTTATTTGCGACGCTCGATCAGCTCGAAGAACGGCTTTCACGCCAGCACTATCTCGTCGGCCGGCGGATCACCGAAGCGGACTGGCGGTTGTTTACGACGCTCGTTCGCTTCGACGCGGTCTATTACAGCCACTTTAAATGCAATATCCGGCGTATTATCGATTATCCCAATCTTTGGAATTATCTGCGCGACCTCTATCAGGTCCCTGGGGTCGCCGAGACCGTCAGCCTCGATCATATCAAGCGCCACTATTACGGCAGCCACCGCAAGATCAATCCGACCGGCATCGTGCCGGTCGGACCGCTCATCGACTTCACGCTGGCGCATGACCGCGACCGGTTCGCCTGACGCAAATGCGCCGCGCCGGTCGAGGCGCGGCGCATTCGCTGGTCGTTACCAGTTATCGCCGTAACAGCCCTGGTAGCCGTAGTACGGGTCGCCGCAGTAATTGTAGTCATAATCGTAGGGCCAGCCGCCGTCATACAGGAACAGGCCGCCGCCAAAGCCTCTAGCGAAGTGATGGTGGTGTCCCCGACCGCCGCCCGGTCCGCCGCCATTGTTCCAGGCGTGGCCGCTCACGCCGGCGTTGCCACTAAAGGTGCGGCCGCTGAAACTGCGGGCGCCGTTACCGCCACTCATGCCGTGGCCTCCCCAGCCGCCGCCGCCGCCCATGCTGTGGCCGCCGCCGCCTCCGCCACCCATGCTATGGCCGCCGCCACCTCCTCCGCCACCACCACCACCATGCGCCGCCATGGCGCCTGTCGCTATCGTTGCCGTGCCGAGCACAACGGCCGCGGCGACTGCCATCATCGTCCTGCGCATCGCGATCTCTCCTTCTGTTTCGGCGTTAAATCGCCCATGCGTAGCCAACGCGCCTAAGAGGGCATGGTTGCGGCGTACACGATGCGCTCACGATGATATGACGAGGCGCGGTGACGCAGCGTCTACCTGACACGCATGTCACCAAAGCGCACCGATGGCGCGCCCGCCAAGCACCTCGGCGATGCGATGACGCGTCCCGCGGGTCGTATCCTCGGGGAGCGAACCCGGCGCGAAAAAGCCGTGCGCTATGATTTCACGATTCGGCTGTGGCGGCGCGGTCTGCTCGAATGCGCGCACGACGTAAAGCGCAACATGATCACGCCGGGAAATGCGCCGGTTGAGATAGACCGCGAACAAAGCCGGCGGGCCGCTCAGTTCGATATTGCCTTCCTCGCGCAGCTCGCGCGCGAGCGCGCTCGCCATGGTTTCGTCGATTTCGACGCCGCCGCCCGGCAGATGCCAGCCGGCGATATAGCTGTGCTTGACCAGGAACACGCGGCCTTGCGTGTCGATCACCAGGGCGCGCACGCCGACAGTCAGTCCGCGCGCAAAGCGCCAATGCAGATGCAGAAGGCGCCGGATGACCGGTTCCAAAGCACGGCGAAGACGGTCGAGGTCCATGCGTACCCGACGTTGAACTTAAGGCAGCGCCGCGATGTGGCGACGAACTAGGCGCAATAATTTGGCCTGATCGGCCTTGCTGTCGACCGGCATGCGTTCCCAGTCCGGCCCGGTCCGAATGTCGGCGAACAGACCGGCCGGATCCTCGTGGAAGTGGAGAAACGCCTTGGCGCGGCAATAGAACACGCCGCGCGACTTTTCCTTCAACGGTTGAGATTGCCGGATCTCGCCTAAGAGTCCCGTGAGCCGATCCAGCGCCGAGGCGGTCGCGTGTTTCATTGGACCCTCGCCGTCACCGCCGTGGAACATGCCAAATTTGCGTCCGCGCCGCATCACTCGCGGACCATTGAGACTGCCCTCAAGTTACTTTAGAAATATTCCAATCATCAAGGAGTCCTGCCCGTGAAACGCTTTGCCGACCTCAGTGAACGGGAAGTGCTGGCCCTCGCCATCTCCAATGAAGACGAGGACAACCACATCTATCGCTCGTTCGCCGACGGCCTGCGCACGTCCTATCCGGACACGGCGGCGATGTACGACCGGATGGCCGAGGAAGAGATCGGACATCGGGACCAGTTGCTCGA
>Ga0210394_10006607_pt1 | contig 12513 bp, 8 predicted proteins | sample IncBWC12MmetaG_FD_160121 | JGI IMG/M metagenome (GOLD analysis project Ga0210394, IMG submission 160121) | Forest soil microbial communities from Barre Woods Harvard Forest LTER site, Petersham, Massachusetts, United States - Inc-BW-C-12-M | ecosystem: Environmental > Terrestrial > Soil >... | reverse complement strand
TCACCCGCAACACCTGCGACATCGCCGCCATCGCCGCGCTGAACGAACTGACGCATCTGCCGGTGATTCTCGATCCCAGCCACGCCACCGGCAAGCGCAGCCTGGTCCCTGCCCTGTCGCGCGCCGGAGTCGCCATCGGAGCCGACGGCCTGATCGTGGAAATGCACCCCCATCCGGAAAAAGCGATCAGCGATGGCGCCCAATCGCTCGACCCTGTGCAGTTCGCCAAAATGATGGCCGACCTGGCCCCCTACATCGAACTGTGGAAGCAGGACCGGGTAGCCGAATCCGCAGTGGCCGTTTAACATGCCCTTTCTTGCGTGGTGCAGGCTGGCAGCCTGCGGCCGATTGGTAATCGGCCTACAAAACAGCGCCGGTTACCAATCGGCGCGCTGGATACCATCCTGCACCACAACGTGAAGAAGATCGCCCTAGCCGCGCTCCTTCTCGCCGCGACCATCGGCGGCTTTTACGCATGGCGATCCGCCCGCACTCTCAATAACCAGCAACTCATCCAGAGCCTCCCGCAAGCCCGTGCCACGCACGTCTTCATCGATGTCGACGGCCTGCGCAAAAGCGGCCTGCTCGATCTCATCGCCGGGTCCAAATCCGCTGAAGACCCCGATTACAAAGCCTTCGTCGACCAGACCGGCCTCGACTATCGCACCGACCTCGACGCCGTCGCCGCTGCCTTCTCCGAAGGCAACACCTATCTCGCCTTGCGCGGGCGCTTCAAATGGAACAGGCTCGCCGCCTACGCGCAGTCTCACGGCGGAAAATGCGTCTCCACCACCTGTTCCCTGCCCGCCAGTCGCAACGGATATTTCATTTCGTTCCTGCTCCTGCGTCCCGCCGCTCTCGCGATGTCGGTCGCCACTGACGAGCATGGCGTCGCCATGATTGGCCCGCAGGACTGGCGCAAGCCTCCGCATCTGCCCTCTGAACCGGTCTGGATTTCGGTGCCTTCCTTCGTGCTCACCAGCGCCAATCTCGCTCCCGGCACGCACGCGTTTCTGGAACCTCTTTCGCAGGCGCAGGATGTCACTTTCGCCGTCGGCGCCGCGCCTAACGGATATCAGATTCGCCTGGAAGCCGTCTGCGCCACGCCCGAAATCGCCGAACTGCTGACGCGACGCCTGTCCGCAACCACCGACATGCTCAAGAAAATGCTGGAGCGAGAGCACATGACGCCCAGTCCCAACGACGTGAGCGCCGTCCTCACCGCGGGCACCTTTTCGCAGCAGAACGATCATGTCAATGGCACCTGGCCCGTCGCCCGGGCGTTCATCGAATCGCTGGCCAGCGGCAAGGCTCAATAACCCCGTCGACGTCCTGACAACCCCGCGCGTTCCAGCCCCATGCGTCAGCTTGGGGCTAGTGCGGGCATGGAAATAGCCCCAAGCTGACGCATGGGGCTGGCACGCGAGTGAAGTTGACAGAGGGCAAGTATTCCGCCCTTCAGCTATCCTGAAGTCAGTGTCCTTTGCCACCATCCCGGAAGCCCTCGCCGATTTCCGCGCCGGCAAGATGTTGGTTGTTGTCGACGACGAAGATCGTGAAAATGAAGGCGATCTCACCATGGCCGCGCAACTGGTCACGCCCGAAGCCATTAACTTCATGGCTACGCACGGCCGCGGCCTGATCTGCCTCGCCCTCTCCGCCGAGCGTTGCGATGCCCTGAAACTGCCTCTCATGTCAGCGCAAAACACCTCGCGCTTCGGCACCGCGTTTACCGAATCCATCGACGCGCTGGAGGGCATCACCACAGGCATCTCCGCCGCCGACCGTTCGCACTCCATCCGAGTCGCCATCGATCCCAAAACCACCGCCCGCGATCTGGCCCGCCCCGGCCACATTTTTCCTCTCCGCGCCAAGGACGGAGGGGTGCTCGTTCGCGCCGGACAAACCGAGGCCGCGGTCGACCTGGCGCGCATGTGCGGCCTTGAGCCCGGCGGAGTGATCTGTGAAATCATGAACGCCGACGGCTCCATGGCTCGCGTGCCGCATCTTGCCGAGTTCTGCGAAAAACACGGCCTCAAGATGATTTCCGTAGCCGAGTTGATCCGCTACCGCCTGGAAACGGAGCACTTTGTCGAACGCCGCGCCCAGGGCTGCCTGGAAACGGTATCCGGCTCATTCAAAACCATTCAATACGTGAGCACGCTCGACAATCAAGGCCATCTCGCACTGGTGCGAGGCGAGGTCGCGGGCAAGAAAAACGTGCTCGTCCGCATGCACGCGCGCTGTTCTTATGGCGATGTCTTCGGATCGATCCGCTGCAATTGCCGCGAAATGATCGACGCCTCGCTCGAGCGAATTGCCGACGAGGGTGAGGGCGTTTTCGTCTATCTGCATCAGACCGGTTTCGGAAACCGCGATCATCACCAGCACCAGCAGACGCAGCATGAGTCGGGCATCGGCGCGCAAATCTTGTCCGACCTGGGCTTGTCCAGCATCCGCCTGCTAACGAATCATCCGCGCAAGGTGGTAGGCCTGGATGCGTTTGGACTGGAGATCGTCGAGCAAATTCCGCTGGTGAAACACGCAGAGTAACGCGTTGCCTATTGTGGGGCGGGCTATCAGCCGGCAGCCTGCTTCCAGCAGGCTTGTTCGTCGCCGGAGGGCGGCTGCCGGCTGATAGCCCGCCCCACATCTGATCACTTAAACATGTTCTTCGCCAGAAACAGGGCATTTGCGGGCCTTTCGGCCAATCTGCGCATGAAATACGGATACCAGGCGACGCCGTACGGCACATAAACGCGCAAATGGTAACCCAGATCGACAATCCGCTGTTGCAGGTCGTTGCGGATGCCGTAGAGCATCTGAAACTCGAAATTTTCGGGAGGGATTTTGCGCTCCCGCGCGTAGCGAAAGGCCTCGCCCAGAATCGTTTCGTCGTGCGACGCGATCGCCGGGCAGGTTCCTTTGTCCATCAGGACCTTCATTAATTTCAAATAATTCTGATCCACGTCGCGCTTTCCTGGCCACGCCACTGAGGCTGGTTCGTCGTAAGCGCCCTTGCATAACCGGACAGGAATTTTGAGGGAATTCAACCGCTCGATATCGGCCGTGCTGCGATATAAATACGCCTGAATCACGGCACGCGCGGAGCCCAGTTTTTCAACGATTTGGAGCGTTCGGTCGGTGTACTCGGCCGATTCCATGTCGATCTCGATGCGCGTGCCAGCGGCTGTTGCCCGCGTCGACAAGGCGCGCACGTTCTCAAAACACGCATCCGTTGAAAAATCGAGTCCGAACTGCGTCAGCTTCAGCGAAACGGTGCTCGGCAGTTTGCGCTTCTCGATCTCGTTTAGAGCGGTCAGATAGGCATCGCGCGAGGCTTCTGCCTCGGCGAGCGAGGTCACGTTTTCGCCGAGATGATCGAGCGTGGAAAACATCTTGCTTTTCGCCAAGCGGGCGCAAACGGCGAGTTCATCTTCCAACGTTTCGCCGGCGACGAAGCGCCGGGTGAGTTTTTGGGCGACGGGCGACGTTTCCATCCACTTCCGCATTCCTTTCTGCGTGGAAAGAAACAGGAAGAGCTGGCGCATCATGTGGGTCTATCGGCTCCTTGAGTATCTCGGACGGCGGCGTCGAGATGAGGCGGTTGAGGGGCTTCTTCCGTTCCGACCCCTAACTCTCGCATGCGTTTCAACGAGGGCGTGAGCCGCGTTTCCCAGCTCGCGGCGGAGCGGTTATAAGCATCGACGGCTTTGGCCAGATTGCGTCCGGCATCGGAATAAGATTCGGCGAACACGCGCATGCGGTCATAGAGTTCCGCTCCTAATTTTCGCAGCTCGCCGGCGTTTTGCGCCAGCTTTTCCTGGCGCCAGGTGTAGGCTACGCCTTTTAAAACACTGACCAGCGTTACGGGTGTCGCGAGCAGCACTTTTCTGGCCAGGGCTTTCTCAAGCAATTCGGGATCGCGTTCCAGAGCGGCGGCTAGAAAATGATCGCCGGCCAAAAAGAGCACGACCATTTCCGGCGACGGCTGCAATCTGGCCCAATATTCACGGGCGCTTAGCTGCATGACGTGACGCATCACCTGCTGGGCATGTTTTTCGAGCGCGGCTCGGCGGGTTGCGTCGTCGGTCGCTGCTTCGGCGTCCAAGTAGGCCGAAAAAGGCACTTTCGCATCGACCGCCAGGGTGCGTCCGCCGGGGAGTTTTACGATCATGTCGGGGCGCTGGCCATCGGATGAATTCTGCTCGTAAAAATCGCATTGCGAGGCCATGCCTGAAAGCTCGGCTACGCGGCGGAGGGTGAGCTCGCCCCATCGTCCGCGGGAGTTGGGGGCTCGGAGGGCCTGCGAAAGCGCGACGGTTTCCCGGCTGAGCGACGTCAGATGCTGATCGAGACCGCCGAGCATGTGCTGGCGCTGCGATTCGACGTCCTTGATCTGGGCTTCGAGACGCTCGAGGGTTGCCATTACGGGTGGACTTGGGCGGGAGCGGAACCAGAGCGCGGTGAGGAAGACTCCCACGGCGAGGGCTAAAACAATTGCGGCCAAAAATGTTGCTGTTGGCATGGCTCCACTTCAGTTTGGCACACATTTATTGGTCGTTTGTATACAGACATTTTTTGCAAACTTTGGGCAGGTCGCGTTCGTATAGCGGGTATGGACTTTCGTTACGCACTGCGCGCGCTGGGGCGCAATCCGGGTTATGCGGCGATCGTGATTCTGATTCTGGCGGTGGGCATTGGCGCCAATACCGCTATGTTCAGCATTGTCGACGGGGTCTTGCTGCGGGCGCTGCCGTTTCATGAACCGGAGCAGCTTTACGCGGTGCAGGAATCGGTGCCGAAGTTCGCCAATATCGCGCCGGATTTTCCAGTGAACGCGATGCACGCTTTCGAATGGCGGAAGCACTGGACGTCGGCCGAGCAGATTGCCCTGATCGACGGGTTCACGCTGAATCTGACATCGGGAGGCGAGCCGGCGCGGGTAAATGCCGACCGGATCTCCGCCAACTTATTTCCACTGCTTGGCGTCCAGCCGCAAATCGGCCGCGGTTTTCTTGAAGAAGAGGATCAGGATGGGCGCGACCATGTAGTGCTGTTAAGCGATTCCTTGTGGCGGAGGCGATTTCATGCCGATCCCAACGTGCTGGGGCAGAAAGTGATCCTGAACGACAAGCCGTATGAAGTAATCGGGGTGATGCCGGCGGGATTGAAGCTGCCGCGCGTGAGCCAGCTTCAGTCGATGCATATTAGCGATGAGGATCCGGACCTCTGGAAGCCGTTTGCCGCCACCAAGGATGAGATGGAGGCGTTAGGGAATTTCAATTTCGGCTGCATCGTTCGGATGAAGAAGGGCGTCGCGCCGGCTCGGGCGGTCCAGGAGCTGAACGCGATTGAGGCCGATATCGTTCGCGGCGCGCCCGAACAGGTGGAACTGATCGCCAAAATAGCACCGCTGCAACAGCAATTGACGGGACGGTCGCGCAAGGGGTTGCTGCTGTTGATGTCGGCGGTGGGAGCGGTCCTGTTGATTGTATGCGTCAACATCGCGAATCTGATGCTGGCGAGGACGACGGGGCGGCGCAGGGAGTTCGCGATTCGCGCGGCGGTGGGCGCGAGCACGCGCCGGTTATTACGACAAATGCTGACCGAGAGTCTGGTGGTCGCGACGATGGGAGGGGCGTTGGGGATTGCGATTGCCTACGGTGCGCTGCATCTGATTCTGACAAACGCTCCCATTGACGTGGCTCGGCTGAGCGAAGTACGGATCGATGGGCGTGTGCTTGCAGTGGCGTGCGCATTGTCATTGTTTTCCGCGCTGTTCTTCGGGCTGCTTCCGGCATGGAGAGCGTCGCGCCTCGATCCTCAGGAGGGGTTGCGGGCGGGTGGACGGAGTTTTTCCGAATCGAAGCACAGCGGGCGGATGAGGACGGTGCTCGTCGCACTGGAAGTGGGATTGAGCACGGTGTGCCTGGCCGCCGCCGGTCTGCTGTTGAACAGCTTTATCCGATTGACCCACATCGATAAAGGGTTCGATGCCGAGCACGTGACGAGCGTCGACCTGTATCTGGCGGGAGCGCGATATAACAACGCCGAGAAGCGCACGGAGTTCCTGCGCAAAGCGATAGAGGCTGTCCGACCGCTGCCGGGCGTGACAGCGGTCGGCGTGGTGAACCAGTTGCCACTGACCGGCGAAGGCAACAATAACCTGCTGATTGTCGAAGGCGCGGTGAACGTGCCGCTTTTCGAGCGTCCGCTGGTGGACATGCGCAGCGTAAATGGAGATTATTTTCACGCCATGGGGATTCCTCTGCGCACGGGCCGCGTGTTTCAGGAATCTGACCGTGGGCATGGTGTGGCGATCGTCGGCGAGAGCACGGCGCGGAAGCTCTGGCCGGGAGAGAGTCCGATCGGCAAACGGGTTCGTTTCGGCGAAAATAACGCGCCACTGCTGGAAGTCATTGGCGTGACGGGCGATGTGCGCGGAAACGGCTTGCAAAAGGCGCCGCAGCAGGTCGTTTGGCTTCCATACTGGTATCGCGGACGGAGCGCGACATCGCTGGTGGTGCGGACGGGAATGGACCCGAAGTCGATTGCGGGCGCGGTGCGGGCGGAGCTGCGGAAACTCGATCCGGAATTGCCGGTGCCGCAGTTTCGGACGATGCAGGACATTGTTTCGGCGTCGGTGGCGGAGAGAAAGTTTCAATTGTCGCTGGTGCTGGTGTTTGCGGGGATCGCACTGGTGCTGGCTTGTTTGGGGATTTTTGGGGTGGTGTCGTACACGGTCGCGCAGAGGCGGGGGGAGATGGGGATTCGTCTCGCGCTGGGAGCCACGGCGGCTAATTTACGGACGATGGTGGTGCGGCAGGGGTTGATGCCGGTGCTGGTGGGATTGGCGTGCGGGATTGCGGGGGCTCTTGCGTTAGGGAGGGTCATCGAGGGGCTGTTGTTCGGGGTTCGAGCGGGCGATCCTTGGACTTTGACCGGAGTTTCGTTGGTGTTAATCGGGGTCGCGGCGGCGGCTTGTTATATTCCGGCTTTGCGGGTGTCGAGGGCGGACCCGCTGACGGCGCTGCGCTACGAGTGAGAAGAAGTAGCCAGTAGCCAGAAGCCAGTAGCCAGAATTGGCGTTGGATCAACGCTTTACCAGTTGCAAACGGTTGGGGCACGCGATGAGTGTCTTACTCTGTGATCGAGAGGGACACCATGCCAGTTGAACATTTCAGACAGCATCCGGATCAGCACCAGCCTTGGGCGGAGTGGTCTGAGGAACAGACTCTGCATGTGGCTGTGTGCTACTCGAATCCGTTCCGGTGGAGGACGCGGAGGGAGCTGGCTAACGACTGCATCCGGCATCTGCGCGGCGCGGCGAATGTCTGCGTCCACGTGGGGGAGCTGGCTTACGGCGACCGGCCGTTTGAAATTACCGATCCGGCGCAGGACCCGCGAGACTTGCAGTTGCGCACGAATCACGAGCTGTTTCACAAGGAAAATATTCTGAACCGGATCATTCAGACGTTTCCGGCGGGCTGGAAATATGGCGCGTACATCGACGCCGATTTTCATTTGACGCGGCATGACTGGGCGCTGGAGACGATTCAACAGCTGCAGCATTACGATTTCGTGCAGCCGTTTTCGTCGTATTCGGATTTGACGGTCGAGCATCTGCCGATGCGGGTGAATACGGGGTTTGCGTTCAACTATATCCAGAATGGATATAAATTGCCGGGAGGCTATGCGAATGGAGGGTGGAAAAAGCTCGGTTACTCGTACGAGTCGGCGGGCGTGAGAGGTGTGGGAGCTACGGGCGGGATGTGGGCGTTCCGGAGAGCGGCGTTCGACGCCGTGGGGGGACTGCTGGACACATGCATTCTGGGGCACGGGGATTGGTTCATGGCGTTTGGCCTGGCGGGCGAAGAGGCTCCGGACATGCACGTGGACGGGTACACGGCCAATTACCGGGCGTCGATTGCGGCGTGGCAAAGGAATGCGGCGAAGCTGAAAAAGAATATCGGATACGTGGAGGGGTTCGCGGTGCATCACTTCCATGGGTCGAAGGTGCGGCGGGCGTATGCGCACAGAGATTTGATTCTGGTGCGGAACCAGTTTGCGCCGACGACGGATTTGCGCGCGGACTGGCAGGGGATTTATCAATTGACGGCGGACAAGCCGGGGTTGAGGGACGATATCCGAAGATATTTTATTTCGCGTTCGGAGGACGATCCGAGTTTGCATGGGGCGGAGAGGGCGATGGTGTAGAGGCCGCCCAAGGCCGATTGCCAATCGGCCGCAGGCTGCCAGCCTGCCCCACAAAACAGTCAGGGCTTGTGCCAGTCCCATTCGAAGCGGCTTTTGAGAATGAGGCCGGGGCCGCGTGAGCTGAGATCGACGCCGGCTCCAAGATTGACGCTGAAGATCTCGGTTGCGTGCCAGTCGCCACCTAGAAACAATTGGTGGACCTCGGGTTGCGCGCGAGGGGGGACGTTTATGCTTTCGACCTCACCGTAGTATTCGACGGAGGGCGAGAATACGGGGCGCTTGATTCGCAAAAGAATCGCCGGTTCGGCGTTCCAACCGCGACGGGTTCCGGGTCCGTGAAGGGCTCGCTCAAATACCGGATTGAAGACGATCTGCCAATGGGCGAATTCGCGGTCGAGAATGGGGCGGAGTTCGACGCGTCGGGAGTTCTCCTCATAGCGCGTCGACTGAAAGGAAAATTCCGAAACGAACCCAAGACGGAAGGGCAAATGCCACGTCTCCGGTGCATAGAAATGGGGCAGAATGCGCCAGCCCGCGAATTGAGGAGAGTAACCCGGTTCCCAGGCGTTGAGGAACATGAAGCCGAGGGCAAAATCCTCGGAGATCCCGAAGGTCGGTTCCAGCGTGAGATGCGTCTGGTGAGTAGTGGGCAGGAGAGAGCCATTGCTCAGCATGGTTCCTTGCGCGACGAAATTTAAATGCGCTTCCAAACTGTATTCGCGCCAGGATAGCGGTTCATATTCGTAGATGTGGATTTCGAATGGATCCTGTGCCGAGGCTCCCGGTAGACAGAAGAGCCCGGTAAGGAGCAAGATCCGGGCTCGCATGGTGTGAAAGTTATTTTACCAAATGCTAAAAATGGAAGCCGATGGTTGCCGTGATGGCGCGAGGCGTTACGTAGTGGGTGCCACTGAACGTCGATAGGAAGTTGTACAGCGCCTCCTTGTTGGCCAAGTTGATGACCGTCACGCGGGCGCTCCATTTATAGCGGTCGCCGTGGAAGATGTTGTCGTGACCGATAGCAGCGTCGAACAGGTTGCGCGAGGCAACGCGGGGAGGATTGTGATCGTCGTCCTCGGTGCCTGGCGCTGGAATTTTGAGGAACTTGGAACCGTATTGGGAGCCAGGGCAAAGGCCGCTGGCGCTGATGGGCGTGGTAGGCGTGGCGTACGTGCTTCCGCAGAATAGTCCCGCCTGGAATTGTTGATCCGGGGACAAAGCCGAGACGTCAACGATCGAGTCAGTGCCGTTCGGACCGTTGTTGCAGTTTCCTCCGGCGCAAGGAAGAGGGCCCGCAACCAGGCCGCTATCGTAGCGCCAGTTAAAACTAAACCACGGACCTCGCTTCCAGGGTTGATATTGCAGGTGAGTGGTCTCGTTAAAGTGTTCGTCGTGGTCGATGCGGAACACCCCACCCGTGGCGCCGGGACCGGAACCGATACCGGTCACTTGTGGCCCATAGAAGCGGGCCGCTACGCTTGACATCACGATGAACGCGGTCAAACCGTGAAAGTTCGGCAGGCTGGCGCGAATCGCATATCCAGGAATCTTCGAGCTTTCCCACTCGATCGGGAATGTGATGGGAGTAGCGCCGAAGACGCTGAAATCGTAAGCCTTATGCGTGTACTTCCAGATATATTCGCCGTCGATTACCAGGTAACGCCCAAAGGCCTGAGATAATCCGGCATGAAACTCATTACGGTGACCGGGGCTCAAGGGCGTGTTGGCTATGCAGAGGCCCGTCACCGCGGCCACCACCTGATCGTTGCACCCGACGCTGGCCAGCACCAGATTCTCGTTGAACGGGGTCTCCATCGTGCGCGCGTAGGACGCTCGAATTACGGTGTTGGTGCCCTTGATGTTGTAGGCGATGCCGACGCGAGGCTCGGCTTGTCTGGCGACGCTGAGGCCGTTGTAAAAATCGCCGCGAAGCCCGAGTTGCAGGGTCCAGTTCTTGATCGTAATCGTGTCCTGGAGATACATGGCGAGTTCCTTGATATCGGCCCGGCCACTATACAAGTATTGGCCGCTGGTGGAATTGGGGCAGCCGTCGGAGGCCGGCAGTTTTCCGGTTCTAGTGAGGTCGTAGCACGCGAGTAGAGGAACGAAATTGGGGTTCGGCGAGAGATCCCCGGTGCAGTTCGCTGGATTGGTAAGCGAGGCGCCCGTGAAGGGACTCCCGTCGGAATTTAAACACACTGCGTTGCCGGTAGGATCGACAAGCCCGAACGTGTCTTTCTCGGTGAGGAACGTGTGCGAATAGTTGATCCCGAGCTTCAGATTGTGAATTCCCTTGACGTAGGAGAGGCTGGCCCGGCCGCCGGCATTGGTCAGTCTGCGATCTTGGCCGACGGTTTGCGACTGGAGGTCGGGAGTAAGATCGGAAAACGGATTGCCGCTTGGATAGTAATTATATTGATCCTGGCGCACGTAGGCTCCGAAAGTGAAGATCGTGTGGGTATTGATCAGTCGGGTCCACGTCGGCGCGATGTTGAACGTCCTGATCTTTGAACGCTGATCCTGAGACCCCACCACGCGGCCATCTGGACCCAGACCGTCGTTATCGACCACAAGTCCACTCCAAGCAGACGCGCTTTGCCCGTCGTAGGAATTCGGAGTCTGAAACCAGGAGCGGGTGAATTGAAAATTCAAGTTTACGGTATCGGCCGGGGTAAGCTTGTAGTCGAAGCGGTCAAAAATATTTTGCTCGTTTCCATGATCGTGAATGGTCGCAAACTCAGGGCCGTCGAGAAATCGACCGGTATTCAGTCCGCTAAGTGAAATGAAATTGCCAAACTTCTGACCTCCATAGGCGAGATTGAATCCGCCGTTCGAGGAACCGAAGCTGCCGTAGGATGCAGTGATGTCGCCATGAGGTATGGAACTGCCGAGGCCGGAGCGGGTAGTGACCACAATCACGAGACTGGTTTTACCGCCGTATTCGGCGGGAGGCGCACCTTCGATCACCTCCATCGACTGCACGGCTTCGACCGGGAGCTGATTCGAAAATATCTTGCTTTGCTGGTCCGTGATGGGCTGGTCGTCGATCGAAAATGAGTTGGAAGCATGGTCGCCGAGGCCGTGGAAGAGACCGTTGGAATCGGCTGAAACGCCGGGCGAAGCCATGGTCACGAGCGAACTTAAAGACGACGACGCGCTTTCGAGGGGGAGTTTATCGAATAGCGCGCGGTCGATGTCGGTATGAGTGGATGGATCCGTTTCGACGAGGTCTCCTCCCGTTTCCGAGACGGTTACGCTTTCGCTCGCCGTGCCCACCTTCAGCGTCAACTTCATCTCGATGGGCACCGACGAGCGGATGATCAAGTCCTGATGGCCGGTCTGAAAATTGGGCGCCGATGCGGATGCGTGATAATTGTTGAACGGAATATTATCGAATTCAAAGTTTCCCTGAGCGTCGGTTTGCGTGGTGCGATTATATTGCGTAACGGGGTTTACGATTGTGACAGTTGCGCCCTTAATGACGGCGCCGGACGGGTCCACCACAGATCCGCGAACAGCTCCAGATCCGCTGCTGATGGTTTGTGCGGAGACAAGTGAGCCGATGAGCAGAAAGGGAGCGGCCAGCGCGAGGACTTTTTTCATAACCGTCAGTATGGGCTGAAACGGCGATGGGTCCTAAAGTTTAATAGCGAGCGGGCGAACCTTTGTTATGGGCGGGTTATTCCACCCTATGAGCGGATCGGCGATTGTCGACCTCCATGGCTGTCGGGAATGCCCGCATGCTGACGCATGGCGGCTCGTTGCGGACGCTGAGTCGCGACCGTCAATGCTGCAACAGACGCCGGATATTGTGCGCCTGGCGCTTGCTGACCACAAATTCCTGCTGATTGCTGAGAGTCAGCATCCAGCGATGGCTGGTGATCGCCGTCATCTGGCGGACATGATTGGTGTTCACGATGGCGTTGCGGTGTACGCGCTGAAAGCACGACGCGGCCAGGCTGGATTCGACAGATCGAAGTGTTTGTGATGCTAGGAAACGGCGTTGGGCGGTTACGATCCAGACCAATTCGCCCTCGGCTTGAAGAGCCAGGATTTCATCGAGGTCAAGTAAAAAATAGTCGCGTCCTATCCGACCCACCAGTTTTCGCGTGTCCTTGAAAGAGGCGATTTTTGCCAGCGTCCGGGCGATCTCGCGCGGTTTCCCGAGAAGGCCCCTGGCGCGTTCCACCGACTTTCTTAACCGCTCTGCACGGACAGGTTTTAGAAGGTAATCGATGGCTCCGGCCTCAAACGCTTCGATGGCGTGCTCATGGAACGCGGTCACAATCACGA
>Ga0210394_10006606_pt1 | contig 12514 bp, 14 predicted proteins | sample IncBWC12MmetaG_FD_160121 | JGI IMG/M metagenome (GOLD analysis project Ga0210394, IMG submission 160121) | Forest soil microbial communities from Barre Woods Harvard Forest LTER site, Petersham, Massachusetts, United States - Inc-BW-C-12-M | ecosystem: Environmental > Terrestrial > Soil >... | reverse complement strand
CGCGGCGCAGGATTTTTGCGCCGTAAATCTTGGCCGCCAGCTCCGAGGCGATGGCGGCGGCATCGTTGGGCCGCTCCTTCATGATCATCTTGACGCTGCCCGCGGTGTCGTAGAACGTCACGCGGTCGATCCGCTTGTGATTGCGAAAAAAGTCGAGACACTGATTCAGGGCCACCGGATGCGAGTAAACCTTCCGCACCCGCTCGAACGTCACCCCCGGCGGGGCGATCAGATTGTGCACGATGCGCACGCTGGTTTCGGCGGTAATCTCGAAATCGTAGCGCAGCAGCAGGTCGTAGTTCTCATGCACGCTGCCGTGCAGGGTGTTTTCGATGGGGAGAACCGCGGCGTCGACCTTCTTTCCGCGCAATGCCGCGAAGACTTCGTCGAAGCGCTGATAGGGTGCGGGCTCGCCCCGAGGACCCAGCAGTTGGCGGATGGCCTGCTGGCTGAATGCGCCGAGTTCGCCTTGAAACGCGATCTTCATTTTTGAGCTCCATCCCATCGTTTGGCGTCGGGGGCGGGCAATCCGAGCAGGTCCATCACCCTGTCGACGCTGTGATCGACGATGTCCGCTACCGTCTGCGGCTGCGTATAAAAGCCGGGTATGGGAGGAGCCAGAAGCGCTCCCATTTCGGCGAGCGCGGTCATCGACCGCAGGTGACCAAGGTGCAGCGGCGATTCACGCACCATTAATATAAGGCGTCGGCGCTCCTTTAGCGTCACATCGGCGGCACGAACCATCAGGTTATTGCTGATTCCCGAGGCGATGGCCGACATGGTGTGAATGGAGCAGGGAGCGATGACCATACCGTCGGTAGGGAACGAGCCGCTGGCCAGACGGCAGCCTATATCCTCCACCGGGTAACTGACATGGGCCAATCCTTTAAAATCGGCGGCCGTTTTCCTCATTTCGAGAAAAGCGGTTCGTTCCCCGGAGCGGGAAAGCACCAAATGGATCTGTATTTCGGCCATGGCGCGTAGTTTTTCCAGTAAACGCCACCCGTAAATACTACCACTGGCTCCGGTTATACCGACAATGATGCGCAAATTGGCTCCTGTAATCGAAACCCGCAGGGAGAGCTTTGTTTCGAAACGTACATGCCTGTGGATTTTTTTGTTCTGAATTCAGAACGGGCGTAAGCAATTATCCTTGCTCTCCCTATCATGCCCCCGCTATAATTTTAACCTGAGGGCCGGATCGCCCTTTGGTTAGAACTTATGCTACCTGCCTCGCCGGGGCGCTCCGACCGCTCATCACACTCTATCATGGAGGAACCGGGACAGAAACTCAAGAAGATACGGGAGCGCTTGCGCCTCCGTTTCCGCGATGTCGAAGAAGCCAGTGGCCGGATTGCGGCGCTGCACTCAAATGACGAATTCGTAGTCGCCCTAAGTCGCCTCGCGGATATTGAAAACAAAGGGACAATGCCATCGGCATACCGGTTATACTCGCTGTGCGCCATTTACCGCATGGACATGTCGGAAGTCCTGGGGTGGTATGGAGTGTCGCTGGCGACGTTGCCGGCGGACGCGGCGGTGGTGCAGCATACCCAGACCCACATGCTCAACTTCCGGGCCGAAGAGGGCGAAGTTCGAGTGCCGATTTCACTCGATCCCGGTATCGACTTGAGCCGGACGGTTTTCCTTAGCCGGTTGATTCAACGTTGGGGCACTCTTCCGCTGATGCTTTTCAACAACCTGGATCTGCGAAATTATCGTTACGGGTTGATCGGGACGGAGGATTGGTCGATGTTTCCGGTTATTCCGCCCGGTTCGCTGGTGGTGATTGACGATACCAAACGGCGGATCGTGAATACGGGATGGAACTCGGAATTCGAGCGGCCTATCTATTTCATGGAACATCGCGAAGGCTACTTGTGCGGCTGGTGTGCGCTGCGCGACGGGATCCTGATCGTGCAGCCCCATCCGGCGTCGTTATACGAACCGAAATCCTACCGCTATCCCGAAGAAATTGAAGTAATTGGACAGATTACCCAGGTGGCGATGAGTCTTGAGCCCGCGCATCGCCGGCGGAACGCAGCCGGAGCCTGATGGCTTCGTTTTTCAGGAGCTGGAGCAAGGCTTCCAGGTCATGGCAGAACAGCTCGATTTCCACCTCCCTGGCTGTAGCCGGAACGTAACTGCGATAAACGCCGGAACGCAGCCAGTGCTCGACGACTTCCTCCTGTGGATCGGCGAGGGCTATCAGGTATTCCCTAAAATCCTCGTTCTTTTCGGCCAGTGAGAGACTCAACCAGCCCTGGAAGGTCGCCTGATGGCTTTCCCGGAGGGCCCGCGCGGCTTCATCCCGCCCAAAAGCCGTGGCCAGGCCGTGATGCCTGTACGCCCCTGAATTTACGTCGCGAAGACTAGCCAGGTAGACCAGGCGGCCAATGAGCGTGGGGATGTGGGATAAGGTGTGCTTGCACAAGTCCGCGAGGGCGTTTCGTTCTAGCTTCGCCATCGGCTTGAATCTGGGCATCCTGCTGGTCCTAAGACATATTGTACGCGAGAACCGGGCTGTTGATCTGGGAAAAATACCCGCGAATAGCAGGGGCTATTTGTTCTGATTCCCGAAAACGTAAGTACCCCGTCGTCGGAATTGGGGCTAAGGTGCCTTAGGATACTTCTAGAGCAGTTGCCTTAACCCCCAATCCGAGGAGATATACCATGAAAAAGATTTTTGCAATGATCGCGCTGACGCTGACGTTGGCGGCCGTAGCCGGTTCGCCTGCACCGAAGGATTTGCCGATTCCGAATTGCTATCCCTGCGGCAGCTAAAATAAGTATTTGGATATTTCGACCGGAAGACTCGCTCGGGCTCGCAAACTTGAGTTGTTTGTGATGCCGAGCGAGTTTTGCCATTTTTGGGCTCTGCCCAATGGGTTTCCTCTTCAAAAATCGCGATGTTAGTGATAGACTTCCTGAAGCCTCGCGCGAAAAAATGCACCGGAGACCAACTTGAATCCATGGGAGAAAGGACTTGTATGCCTCGCCGCCGGGTTGACGGCAGCCGTGCTAGTGAAACTATGGTGGAGCGGTCTCGTCAGGGTTTATAAGCTCTTATTCTGTTATCTGGCGGCGGACTTTCTGTTGTCTATCGGGGCCGTGACGATTCCCTTCGATACGAAGCGTTATGGGGACTTTTATTTCTCCAGCCAAACGCTGAAAATCGTGATTTCCGCGTTTGTAGTTGTGGAGATTTACGGGCTTGCGCTTGCAGGGACCCCGGCTTTGGCGCGGTTTGGACGGAGCACGGTCAGTTACGTTCTCGCGGCCGCGGCTCTTTTTCCGTTCGCAGGACTACTTCTGGATCATTCGCAGTCCCCCCATCCGTATCTGCGGGCATATCTGTTGTTCGAGCAAACCATGGATGGCACGATTGCCATATTTCTCATCATAATATCTGCATTTATGGCATGGTTTCCGGTGCGAATGAGACGCAACGTGATCCTGTACGCCGGAGGATTTATTGTGTGGTCGCTATCACGCTCGGCGGCGGTGCACATAGTGAACCAATGGTCGGGCAACAAGGCGGTTAACCTGGCGGTCAATCTGGTCGATATGTTTATCATTATGGGTTGTTTACTGGTCTGGTTCCTGGGGCTAAGGCGGGAGGGCGAGAGCCGGACGGCGGTGGTTGGACACCTATGGAACCGGGCGGAGGCGGACCGGCTGACGGAGCAGTTGGACGCGATCAACGATAGCCTGGAGCGGTTGCGGCGTAAGTAGGACACCTTAATAAATAGATCGAAAAGGTTGTTGCTCTTTTGTAAATAATCAGGTATTCTGATTTAGATTTTAGCGATTTTGGTGACGGCTGCACGATTCTGTCTTTTGGGGGACTAAGCGTGTTCGACTTGTGGACCTACAAACGTTCGCTGGGGCAAGAAGGCTTGGCGCTGCAGGATGCCGCTGAGTTTTCGATCGCCCGTTACGAGCCGATGGGGCGCCTCATGTGCGATGAGGACCTCGAGTTTTTAAAGGCTCAACCGGGATATACCGCGGAAATCGGCAAGGAATTCAGCCGGGAGCGCCGGCGGATTTTCCGGCTGTATCTGCGGGACCTGGCAGGTGATTTCCGTCGACTGCATGCGCACGCCCGCGCCGCCGTGGCGGGCCTGTCTGCCGAGCATTCGCCTCTGGTTGGGTTGCTACTCCGCCAGCAGGCCCGTTTCTGGTATGAAATGGCTGCGGTCGAACTTCGGCTCTCCCTGTCGTGGGCGGGCAAGGGTTCGTTGGATGCACGCGGTTTGATCGAAGCGCTTGCGACCATGCAAGCGGAGATCAGCCGGGTGGCCGCACCGTCGATGGCCTAGCCGAAACATTACAAACGGCGAAGCGCTTCGCGCGCTTCGCTTAATTTCTCGAACTGTTTTTCCGCATTCTTGAACGCCTTGGTGTGCACGCAACGGCGCGCTCCGCGGTGCTCCGCCGGATAGCGCAAGTGCAGCATTTCATGAAACAAAACGTACTCGACCGCGACCGGCGGCGTCTGCGGACGATCCAGTATGCGGCTGAGCACGATGGCGTTGTGCGAAGGGTCGTAGTGTCCTAAAAGGGTGCGGGAGGCATTGGGGCTCCAGCCTAAAACCGGACGGGCCATCAAGCCGTGAAAATAGTGGAAATTTAATTCCTCGAAAATTTTATCCAGATTGTAGCACCGGCCTTGGGCATGCTCCACCAGTTTGCGACCGCGAATCTGGCGAACCAGGTCCAGATTGCGGCGCACGTCGCGACGGTTTAGATAGCGCCGATAGCGTTCATTGCAGTGGGGGGGCACGGGACGGCGGAACAGCTTCGAGAGCAGGATTTCCGCCAGCGCCTCCATCACCGCGTCGGGTGCTCCGGCGAGGGTGTCGGCGATGAGGACGTCGAGGACGCCCTCCTCCAGCTTGATCCTGGCGCTGGCGTTAGCATAGCGCCTGAATTTCACACTGATGAGGGGAATGGGCGTTCGCGGGCGCATTTCGCGGAACACGCGGGCGTAGATTTCCTGTGGCGTGAGCGAAACCTGTTCCACCGGATCCTGCGAAACAAGTACGTCAGATGGAGGCGCTGGACGCTCGACTTGCATTCCTCCCGAATGTAACATGACTATGTAACGCAAGAAAAACGAACGGAGCCAAAATTTGCCAGGAGCTAAGATCAGTGCGCTCGGATGCCATGTGCCGGACGGCGTGCTGACGAATCAGGATCTCGAGAAGATCGTCGAGACCAGCAACCAATGGATTGTCGAGCGGACCGGAATATCGGAGCGGCACATTGCCGCGCCGGACATCGCGACGTCGGATATGGCGGCCGAAGCGGCGCGAGTTACGTTGGCACAGCGGGGCATCGACGCCTCCGAACTGGATGCGATTATTGTGTGCACGGTGACGCCGGACATGTTTTTCCCCGCCACCGCGTGCCTGGTGCAGGATCGAATTGGCGCGCACGGCGCATGGGGATTCGACCTGGTGGCCGCCTGTTCGGGATTTATTTACGGGCTGACTACGGCGGCCCATTTCGTAATGGCGGGGACGCATAAGAAGGTCCTGGTGATTGGCGCCGATACCATGTCGCGCATTCTGGATTATCAGGACCGCAGCACCTGCATCCTGTTCGGCGACGCGGCCGGAGCGATGCTGGTGGAAACGGCGGAGCAGGGCGAGGGATTTATCGGATTCAGGAACGAGATCGACGGATCGGGCGGCGATTATCTGAAAATGCCCGCGGGAGGCAGCCGCATGCCGTCGACCATTGAGACCATCGAGCAGCGGATGCACTTCGTGAAGCAGGACGGCGGGCAGGTGTTCAAATATGCCATCCGTAAGATGGAGGAACTGTGCACCTGCTTGCTGGAGAAACACAATCTGACGCCGAAGGACGTGAAACTGTTGATTCCGCATCAGGCGAACCGGCGGATTATCACCGGCGTAGCAGAGCGGTTGGGGATGGACCTGGAGCACGTGATCATCAATATAGATCGTTTCGGCAACACGACCGGGGCGACGATTCCCCTGGCGACGCGCGATGCGGTGGAGTCGGGGAGGCTCCAAAAGGGCGATCTGGTGCTGTTCGCGGCGGTCGGTGCGGGGTTTACCGCAGGGGCGAATCTGTGGCGGTGGGAATACTGAAAACTCGGCGGAACGCCCTATTGCAAACGTGTGCAGCACCGGGGTAAGATGGAGTTATGCAGGTCCAAGGTCCGCTTCAAAGTCTTGAACAATGGGACGATTTCGTCGGCGAGCGTTACGACCCCAATAAGAAAACCGAAGAGTTTCGCGATTATTCGCAGACCACGCCCGGCGTGGTCGAGTTTTATCGCCAGAATCACGCCCACCAGACGCGAGCATTCGTGCTGGAGAAAAAGCGCCAATACACCGGGCTGAAACGGGCGAAGATGAGCGTCTGGGAGGCGCTCGATTACCTCAATACGCTGGTGGACGAGAGCGATCCGGACACCGATTTGAGCCAGATCGACCACAACCTGCAAGCGGCGGAAGCGATTCGGCGCGACGGGCATCCGGAATGGTTCCAGCTAACCGGGCTGCTGCACGACATCGGCAAGGTGCTGTGCCTGTATGGGGAAGAGCAATGGGCCGTGGTCGGCGACACGTTTCCGACCGGCTGCGCGTACTCCGATAAAGTTGTATTTCCCGAGTTTTTCGACGCCAACGCGGATTCGAAGAACCCTGCGTATCAAACGCGTCTGGGCGTTTACGAAGAAGGCTGCGGGTTGGATAAAGTCGACCTGTCCTGGGGGCACGACGAGTATTTCTATCACATCGCCAAGCCGTACCTGCCGGAGCCGGCGCTGTACATGATCCGCTACCATTCCTTCTACGCGGCGCATCGCGAGGGTGCGTACGATTACCTGATGAACGATCACGACCGGGAGATGTTCGAATGGGTGAGGAAGTTCAACCCGTACGATCTGTACTCGAAGAGCGATTCGAAGCCCAGCGTGACGGAGTTGAAGCCGTATTATCAGGGGCTGATCGAGAAGTATTTCCCGAGCCAGGTAGATTTTTAGTCGGGTTGCTGCGCTACATCAAGAGCATCGTGGTGGGGGTGGCTGCCGTCGTGGTGACGGTGGCGTTCTTCACTGCTGTTCTTTACGCTTGGCCGTTTTACGGATTCGGGATACATTTTGACCTCCGAAATGTGATGGGCATGTATCCCTGGACTACTCGGCTAGTCACGCTAGTGGTCTTCGCCCTCGCGTTCCGATGGCAATTTCGGCGGGGACGAACCTAACGCACGGCGCTTAAGGTGGCGCGAGCTTCAGCTTGCAGCATCGGCTTTAGCCGATGTCTCGGGCAGCGGAACAGCGAGTACGTCGGCTGAAGCCGACGCTGCAAACTAAAGTTCGCCACCCAAAGCTACAGATTCTGTTTTTCCGGCTTCGGAAGTACGATCTCGCGTGGGCCGTCGTCCAGGCCAAAGATCCGGATCACTTGCGGCTTTTCCACAGGTTTTTCAACCGCGACGGCGAGTGGTTTGGGCGGCTCGGGCTTTTCGATTACTATTTGCTCCACACCCTTCGGCGTTTCCATCCTGATGGTTTCGACCGGCGCTGGGACCGGGTCCGGTCCGCGAAGGGCGGCCACGATTTGTTCGCGCGATGCCGCGAGTGAGAGAAAGATCGCATCGTCTTCCGCCGTCACCTGCAAGCCGCGTGCGATCGCAGGCAGGGCTGGGACTGCCTTGCGCAGTTTTTCGGCCGATGCGGTGGCTTGCTGCGCCGATGCGGCGGAAAGAACCGCTTCCATCTCCAGTCCGTTGCGTACGGAAACCGATCCTTCAAAACTCTGCGCTTCCGTATCGAGCGGCACGAAGCGGTTCGCCAAATCGTCGGGTAGTTGCGACGCGACCACCCACAGATCCTTTTGAGCGAACTGCGCCGCCCGCGCCAGCAGCGGCGAGTAGTTTTTCGAATCGCTCATGCTCCGGTCGACGGCGGCCTGTAAGGCTTTCGCATCGCCGATTATCACCAATTGGTCGCTGAAGCGGGCGATGCTCAAGGCTCCTTTTTCAGTAGCGAACCACATGTCGATGTTGCGATACGTCATCGCCTTCAACCCTCTTTTCGCCGCCTGATCGCGTAGCGCGGCGACTGGGAAATTTCCGCTCGCCAGCGCGAGAAGTTCGGGCGATGAAATCAAGATCTGCCGCGCGTTATGGAGGCAGGGAAGATCGGGGAATCCGAGATCGCCCCACAGCTCGGCTTCGATCGGGTCGGCGAAGGGCGATGTCCGGACGTCCTGCCAGTCGATTCCGACGAGTGCCGTCGCCTCCGGGGAAGCGTAGGTCCACCAGCTTGGATGGGATTGCGCGGAGGCAAATGCCACCACGAGAAGAAACGCTAGAGGGACTCGCACCATCTCTACATCGGGAGGAATTGACGCGTATATTAGACTGACTTCCGGAAGAAATTACGTGTGCCCGTCAAGCTGAAGCTGGTAAAGCATTGATCTCTCTATCCTTGTGCGTTGGAAGTTCGATTGCTTCGCACCGTAGGAAATGGAAATGCTACGTAACGACTACGCGCAAGCGTTCGAGACGGGTTATAGCGCCACTCGCCGGTTTTTGCTGGCACGGGGAGCGCCGCTTGAAGAAGCGGAAGAGATCGCGCAGGCCGCTTGGGCTCGCGGTTGGGAATATCGCGACCAATTACGCGATCCGGGTTTGGTCAGCTACTGGGTGAACTCCATCGCGCGAAATTTGTTCCGGGCCCGGTTCCGGGCGCCCATCCAGACTGAAATTGAGGACACCAACGCGGCATACACGCTCGATCTGGACGCGATCGAGGTGCTGAGGCTTCTGGACCGCTGCCCGAGGCGCGATCGCGAGTTGCTGGAACAGAGCCTACAAGGATATTCGGCCGAGGAAATCGCCCAGACGGAGGGCATCACGCCGACCGGCATCCGCGTCCGCCTGCTGCGCGTCCGGCAGGCGTTGCGCGGCAAGCTGAATTTATCGCTGCGGAAGGAGCCAGCAGCCTGTAGCCAGCGTTGCTAGAGTGGTCGCATGGCGGAACGAGTCATCGTGATAGACCCGGAGATCATGAACGGGACGCCCTGTTTTCGGGGCACTCGGGTTCCATTCAAGAATCTCATCGATTACCTGGAGGGTGGTCATCCGTTGAGCGAGTTCCTGCGCCAGTTTCCTTCGGTGACGCATGAGATGGCGGTGCGGGCAATTAAAGAGACGCGCCGGAGTTAACAGCTCCCGATGTTCGCGGTTCTTTTGTCTTAGAGCCACAACGGGTAACCGGGGGCTGGTCGCCAGCGCCAATATCAGGCATGGAACCGAGGCACGGGTCGAATCGCGCTGGAAGCTTGACGCTGGCTGGCGTGACTCTGATCAGCGTCGGCAATGCGCCTGCGATCCGGGCTCAGTCGCTTTCGGCATCGCCGCTCACTTTCGATGCGGTGTCGATCAGGCCGACCAACTTGCCGCCGGGAGGCAGGGAAGGCATCCGCGGCGGCTCGCTGCGTTATACGCAGGGTCGAGTAGTTGGAAGGAACGTGAGTGCTTGGCGGATGATCCTCGAGGCGTATCACGTGCCGCAGTATCAACTATCTGGCGGGCCGGGCTGGCTCGAATCCGACAGGTTTAGCATTGAGGCCAAGACGGAGTCTCCCGCGGACGAAAATCAGCTCAGGCTGATGCTCCGGACATTGCTCGGCCAGCGGTTCAAGCTGGTGGTGCGTCGCGAAGTCAGAGAAATGTCCACTTACGCGATGGTGGTTGGAAAGGGCGGACCGAGGCTCCTCGAAATAAAGGATGGAGAGCCTACGCCATCGAGAGCAGATCTGGTTTCGCGGGGCGTCGCACTGCCCAAGATGGACCACGTCGCAGGCGCTCTGGCCGACCGGGGGAACATGCAGAGCATGATCGACCGGCTGAACGAGATGGGAAAGTTTGACCGACCCGTGGTGGACAAGACCGGCCTCCGTGGCGAGTATTTTTTTGCCTTCCAGTGGGATGCGGAAGAAAATTTCATGGCCGAGGTGCAGGAGCAGTCCGGGCTGAAATTTGTATCACAGAAGCTGCCCGTGGACGTTATCATCGTCGACCACGTTGAGAAGCCGGACGCGAACTAGTAAAAAGTCTCGGCTTGTTAGCGAGGATTTTCCCATCTGTCCGCATGCTGACGCATGGCGGTTCCGTGAGGGCACTGGAATCGTAACAGACTATTTCCGCCAGCTTGCCCTGATGAAATCTCCGTTCATCCGGTTGATGACGTCCAGCGGAATGCCTTTGGGACACACTGCCGTGCACTCGCCGATGTTCGTGCATTGGCCGAACGACTCGATATTCATCTGACGCACCATGCGCAGGGCGCGGGAATCTCTTTCCGGCTGGCCTTGCGGCAGCAGGCCGAGGTGGGAGATTTTCGCGCCGGTGAACAGGCTCGCCGAGGCGTTGGGACACGCCGCCACGCATGCACCGCAGCCGATGCAGGCGGCGGCGTCCATCGAGCTCTCTGCATCGTCTTTCGGAACGGGGACTGAATTGCCATCCGGAGCACTGCCGGCGGACACCGAAATATAACCGCCTGCGGCGACGATGCGGTCGAAGGGGCTGCGATCCACCATCAGGTCGCGCAGCACTGGAAACGCCCGCGCGCGCCACGGTTCCAGATACAGGTCCTCGCCGTCCCGGAAATGACGCAGCGTCAACTGGCATACCGTCGTCTGTGCCAGCGGCCCATGCGCGACGCCGTTGATCATGAAGCCGCAGGAGCCGCAGATTCCTTCGCGGCAATCGTGCTCGAACGTCACTGGCTCCTCGCCGCGCAGGATCAATTCCTCATTTAAGACGTCGAGCGCTTCCAGCATCGACATGTCCGGATTCATGTTGTCCGACTGGTAGCGCTCCATTCGGCCGCGCGTGTTGCGATCCTTTTGCCGCCAGATATGAAAGGTTAGTTTCATCGGGTATCTTGTGAACTCGCGGGCACGGGCGTCGAGAGGAGTCTCGACGCGGCACGCACGAGTGCGTACGCCACGTTCATTTGTAGCTCCGCTGGCTGGGATGCACATACTCAAACGCGAGCGGCTCCTTGTTCAGCTTCGGGGGCTGATCCGCGCCCGCATATTCCCAGGCGGCCACGTAACTGAAGTTTTCGTCATCGCGCAGAGCCTCGCCGTCCGGCGTCTGATACTCTTCGCGGAAATGGCCTCCGCAGGATTCGTTGCGATCGCGAGCGTCTATGCAAATCAGCTCGGCCAGTTCGAAGAAATCCGCCACGCGGCCGGCTTTTTCGAGCGACTGGTTGATCTCCTCGCCGACGCCCAGCACTCGCACGTCGCGCCAGTACTGCTCTCGCAGTTCGCGTATTTTTTCAATCGCCGATTCGAGACCCTGGGCGGTGCGCGACATCCCGCATTGATCCCACATAATCTTGCCCAGTTCGCGATGGAACGAATCGACCGTCTGTGTGCCACGGGCATCGAGCAGAGTGCGCGTCTTCGCGGCGACACTTTCTTTCGCGCTTTCAAACTCCGGATGCGATGCATCGACCTTATCGAGCTTGTTGCTGGCCAGGTAATTTCCCAGCGTGTAGGGAATCACGAAGTAGCCGTCGGCAAGGCCCTGCATCAGCGCGCTGGCGCCCAGGCGGTTGGCGCCATGATCGGAAAAATTCGCTTCGCCGATGACGAACAGGCCGGGAACGGTCGACATCAGATGATAGTCCACCCACAGGCCTCCCATGGTGTAATGGATGGCCGGATAAATGCGCATCGGAACCTTGTACGGATCTTCGCCGGTGATGCGCTGGTACATTTCGAACAGGTTTCCATAGCGTTCGCGAATCTTGTCCGCGCCCAGCCGCTTGATCGCGTCGGCGAAATCGAGATAGACGCCGAGGCCGTGTTCACCCACGCCCCGTCCTTCGTCGCAGACTGCTTTGGCGTTTCGTGAAGCCACATCGCGCGGGACCAGGTTGCCGAAACTCGGGTAGCGGCGCTCCAGGTAGTAATCGCGCTCGGCTTCAGGGATCTGATCGGGCGAGCGTTTGTCGCCTTTTACGAGAGGCACCCAGATGCGGCCGTCGTTGCGGAGCGATTCACTCATCAGCGTCAGTTTCGATTGATAATGACCCGAAACCGGAATGCAGGTGGGATGAATCTGCGTGAAGCACGGGTTGCCGAACATCGCGCCGCGCTTGTAGGCACGCCAGATGGCCGTGCAGTTCGAACCCTTGGCGTTGGTCGACAAGTAATAGACGTTGCCATAGCCGCCGGTGCCCAACACCACGGCGTCGGCGACGTGACACTCGACTATGCCCGTGACCAGATCGCGGGTGACAATGCCGCGCGCGCGTCCGTCGATCACCACGAGGTCGAGCATCTCGGTGCGCGGGAACATCTTCACCTGCCCCAAGTCCACCTGCCGTTCGACCGCCTGATACGCGCCGAGAAGGAGCTGTTGGCCGGTCTGCCCCCGCGCGTAAAACGTTCGCGACACCTGCGCGCCGCCGAAGCTGCGATTGGAGAGTGTGCCTCCGTATTCG
>Ga0210394_10006605_pt1 | contig 12516 bp, 11 predicted proteins | sample IncBWC12MmetaG_FD_160121 | JGI IMG/M metagenome (GOLD analysis project Ga0210394, IMG submission 160121) | Forest soil microbial communities from Barre Woods Harvard Forest LTER site, Petersham, Massachusetts, United States - Inc-BW-C-12-M | ecosystem: Environmental > Terrestrial > Soil >... | reverse complement strand
GACCTCAATATATCGTGATGCGATATATCGGTCAAGAGTTGCTTTCCGGTTGTATCGTATGACGATATATAGGCACAGCGCGGGCCAACCGTCGCGCGCCATCAAGCGTCTATTTGTTTGTAGAGAGCGGACTTGCTGCCTGGAAGCTAAACGATCTACTGAGACAGGTCTTCTTCGCGAGCGATTCGCCTCTATTGGAAGCCGCGACTTCGCGGCACTCTTGGAGGGCACTTCATGAGATTCACGCTTTGGATCTCCATCGCACCGCTAATGTTAGGCGCCGCGCCTTGGCAGGCCGCAGCACAGAGCCGATCGAACTCGCATTCGCAGGCGTTTGCGAATTGTCTGGATGAATTCTGGGCCTGTGATCGATCAGCCTTGAGTGTACAGGAGCTGCAAGAGCTGCGACTCGCCGATCAAGATCGCAATTTTCAGAATTGTTTCGAAGGATTTTCCGATTGCGATAAAAGAAAATTGAATGCCGAACAGCAACAAGAGGTTGCGCGTGAAAACCGCGATCGAAATTTGCAGAACTGCATGGATGGCATGGGTGAGTGCCACGTGGACCGGCTCAGCGACCAGGAGCGCGGCCAGGTCGCACAAGCCGCGCGTGTCCGCAATCTCGAGGCCTGCCTGGACGGAACGGGTGAGTGCGACACAACACAACTCAGTGCCGATGTGAAACAACAAGTCGTTGACGCTGATCACGACAGGAATCTGCAGAATTGCCTGGAAGCGCTGGGCGAGTGCGACCACGCTCGATTGAACAGCCAAGAACAGCGGGATGTTGCGCGGGCCGACCGTGAACGGAACCTTCGCGAGTGTCTCGATGCGTCCGAAATATGCGATCCCGCCCGATTGACGACGACGGAACAGCGCGAGATGGCCGATGCGGCTCAGGACCGCAAGGTTCAGAACTGAGCGCACGGGAGGGCGGTACGGCTTTCTTACCTGTTAGAGCGCGCCGTTCGGCATGTTTCCGCGCCAAGTGGAACTGCACTAACGCAGTTATATCGTAGTGCGCCATTCGATTGGACTGCCTAAACAATCATATCGTAATACGATACATCCTATCTGACCAAAGGCGTGGACCAATGCGTTGCCGTGGCCCTGGCCTCGTTGAGCCGCGGATCACTTGAGATGTGTTCCTTTTTGCACGGTAGCATTTTCTCCCGGTGTCTAAGATACCGCCTGGGACTACTCGCCGTTGATCCGAAGCTAGGAGAAAAGAAAATGGCGACTGCAACTGCGTAGAAGTGTGCACACCTCGTTTGTTCGAGCCGAGGCTATTGAAAGTTTTGGGGACACGGGGCCCGCGCAATCGAGCCAGCTAATCAGAATGACGACAGAGGTGATCCACCATGGCACAACCGCAGAGAAAAGAATCACAGCCGCGCTCCGTCGGACTTGAGTCTATTGACGGGACGCTGAGAGGATCAGTGCTCCGATTTAACCTGGCCGGCGAACTCGACCAACTGCACCAGGATGAAGGATGGCTGCACTCCACGGGGCGAAGTTCGAAGACGCTCGTAATGTACCCGGATCTCCGCATTGTGCTGATCGCTATGAAGGCGAATACGCGCATACATAAGCACAAGGCTGCGGGCAGAATCTCGGTGCACAGGCCATATTCGGCTTCACCTGCCCGAGCGAGTGGTGGATCTCCCAGCGGGGAACTTGCTCGCCCGGATCAGTGGAGGTAGTAGATGAATGCGCGCCTCTCGCTTACTCCGGCCTGGTCGCCCCGGAACTAGTCCAGGAGCTTCAAAAAGTCTGGGGGCGCCTCGATGAAAAGCACGTGGAGCCAGCGGAGAGCTGAAGTTGCGTGTGGATAGTGGAGCAATGTGCTGATGGGAGCGATTTAGTAACACGAGACAATGGTGGCGGTGGAGGTGGCGAAAGATGAGTTCACAGCAGGTGCCGAGCGTGAAATGCCCATTGCGGAAGTGGTCCGCTTGATCGAACTCGTGAATTACCAGGAAGGAGCGGTTGTCAGCCGGACGCTGGTGCACCGCGCGACGAGAACAGTCACTCTGTTCGCCTTCGATGAGGGCCAAGGCTTAAGTGAGCATACAGCTCCGTTCGACGCAGTGGCACATCTTCTGGAGGGCGAAACGGAAATTACGGTTTCTGGCAAGCCACTACGGACGACGGCCGGCGAAGCGGTCCTCATGCCTGCAAACCAACCTCACTCGGTGAAGGCCCTCACTAGATTCAAGATGCTGCTGACGATGATCCGCTTGTGAGCAACGCGGACCGGAGGACTGGATTCATATGGAAGCGCCAGAAATGCTCCCTGTCCTGACCATTGGGCATTCGAACCGCACATGGAAAGAGTTCCTAGAGCTTCTGCGGGCGCACCGCGTCAAGCGCGTCATAGACATACGCAGTATCCCCCGATCGAGACACAACCCGCAGTTCAACCGGGAGATCCTGTCTACAAAGCTGCGAGCCGCGAGGATCGGCTACGTGCATTTGCGAAAGCTCGGAGGCCTGCGCCATGCACGACGCGATTCGCCGAACATGGGCTGGCGCAATACTTCATTTCGTGGCTTTGCTGATTACATGCAGACCTCGCAATTCGAAGAAGGGTTACACCGATTGATGAAATTGGCCGGGCAGAAGCGGAGCGCGATTATGTGTGCGGAAGCGGTTCCATGGCGTTGCCACCGTTCGCTTATCGCCGATGCGCTGACTGTACGAGGGATTTGGGTTGATGACATTCTGAGCATGAAGCGTTCCCAGGCTCATTCACTCATTCCTTTTGCACGCGTCCAAGATCATCGCATCACGTATCCTGTGGAGAATCGCGGAAGCGGGCGAGTCGTCCCAGTTAGTCTTCGACACAGGGTACGGAAAAAACCGACAAACCAAGGTTTAAGGATGTGATGAATGATTGCTCTTGATTATCCATTGTGGCTGCGGGCAGCGCACTTCTTCAACTTTCTTCTCCTTTCCCTTCTTGTTCGGAGCGGTCTCGAGATCTTGAGCGCACATCCCAGACTGTACTGGAACGATCACTGCACGCCGGGAAGCGAATGGCTCAAGTTCACGAAAAAGCAACGACCAAAGGACCGACTCTGGACGGCGAGCGATGAGGAAACCTCATTCCCGTCAGCTATTGCCCTGCCAGGCCACGAAAATCTAGGCCTCGGACGGCACTGGCACTTTCTCGCGGATTTCGCGTGGCTGCTGACAGGTTCGACATACGTGGTAATGCTCTTCGTCACACCGGAGTGGCGACGGCTAATTCCGACTTCTTGGCAGATTGTCCCGGACGCATGGCACGCAGTGCTTAGCTATCTGAGCTTCCACGTCGTGGAAACCCCGCGAGGATATAACGCACTACAGCAGTTGAGTTACGCGGCAGTCATATTCTTGCTCGCTCCGTTCAGCATTGCGACAGGAACAGCGATGTCCCCAGCTATCGCCGCTCGTTTCCCGTGGTATATCAAAATCTTTCACGGGCGGCAGGGCGCGCGCAGTCTGCATTTCCTGGCTCTCTGCTCATTCATCGTATTTTTCATCGGACACGTCACGATCGTGGCTCTGCATGGTTTTCGGAGAGAACTGGCCCTTATTGTTCTGGGACAGACGCACGATCCGAAGCTGACGCTTGCTCTTGTCGTCTGGCTGTCCGGGTTGACCGGCATCGTGGTCATCCATCTCGTGACGACCCTGTGTTCCCGCCGGCGTCCGCGCTTTGTCCAGAAAGCCACTCAGTCGATCACCGATCCGGCGCGCACGCTACTCTTCGGCCATGAAATGTCCGCGCAGCATTACTCACATGCGGACATTTCGCCATACTTCTGGGTGAACGGCCGGCCGCCGAAAGAGGAATATTTTCTGGCGATGGTGCGCGAAGACTTTGCAAACTATATCCTGGAGATCGGCGGATTGGTCGAAAGGCAGCTGCATCTAACACTGGCGGATCTCCGCGCAATGCCGAAACGTACCCAGATTACAAAACATTGTTGCATCCAGGGCTGGTCAGGTGTTGCGGAGTGGGGAGGTGTACCTCTGCATCACATCGTCGGACTTTGCCATCCACTTCCCGCCGCCCGCTACATCGTTTTCTACGCGTTCGACAATAAATCCACATCGGAGCCACACCCCCAAGGACCGGGGTACTTCTACGGTACGATTCGCTTAGAGTTGGCGGAAGATCCACAGTCGATTCTTGCCTACGAAATGAATGACCAGCCGCTGCCGATTTTGCACGGAGCGCCGCTCCGTCTTCGCGTTGAAACGCAGCTTGGATTCACGATGGTGAAGTACATCCGCGCAATCGAGTTCATCGAGGACTACAAGACTATCGGCCAAGGCCAAGGCGGCTGGCGTGAGGATTACCAGTATTTCAGCCAGGAGGCGGGGATCTGATTCACGAGGTATGGCAGTTCCCCTACCGTGCGCGTGAGAACGTGATATGAAACCAAAGCCCATAAGTGTACCGTTCGGATGCCCGGCATCGAGCCGAGATGGACCCACGGAGATAAGACCCTGTTTGAAGTCCGTGACGGGTATTTGTCCGGGAGACGCGAGTTATCTGCCGGCGGCCATGGCCGACTAACTAGACCAACCGCTTCAAGACGTTCTGTATGACCTCACAATTTTCAATGCGGCCGATGAAAAAGATGCGTTTGCCGCGAGCGCGCCCGAGACTCAAGATGCTGACACTGTTGACGCCGGGTGCTGGAGCCTTCTCCAGTGACCTAGCGAGAAGAGGTGGTATTTGGACTACGTTCAGCCCGCAGACCTTCTGAACGATGTTACAAAAACGGCAGCCACGAAAGTTTCTCTCTCGATTCGCGCCCTTCTGATTCGGAGTTTCCTTGCGGGCGGACTGCTCGCGTATGCCACGTCGCTCGTATTCGTAGTGCTCTCACAAAACGTGGCTCCTATTGTAGGAGCAATTCTTTTTCCGGTGGGGTTTGTAATTTTGGTGTTGCTTGGGCTTGAGCTGGCTACTGGCAATTTTGCATTACTGCCCATGGGATGGGCGGCAGGTGAGGTTTCCTTCCTTGGAATGCTCCGTAACCTGGGCTGGGTGTATCTGGGGAACTTGGCGGGAGGCCTGTTTTACGCCTTGCTGTTCTATTTGGCGGTGACGAACTGCGGCACGAGCGGCAGCGGCACCGTGGGCGAATTGATCAAAGTGGCTGCGCAGAAAAAAACCGTTGCGTACATGGCCATAGGGTTGCGTGGATGGGAAACGGCCTTTATCAAAGGAGTCTTATGCAACTGGATGGTGGCGTTGGGAGCGGTGCTGGCCATGGCTTCGCGTTCCACGATCGGCAAAGTGGTAGCGATGTGGCTGCCGATCATGACGTTTTTTGCGCACGGCTATGAACATTCGATCGTGAACATGTTCTTGATCCCCGCGGGAATTCTGTTCGGCGCCCCTATTTCCCTTAAGCAGTGGTGGGTCTGGAACCAGATTCCAGTCACATTGGGCAATTTGGTCTCCGGCGCATTGCTCACCGGACTCGCACTCTATGTCACAAACATGCCCAAGAAAACCGCGGCCATAGTGATTCCGTTGCGTACGGACGAAACTGTGAGCGCTGATGCAAGGCAGACGGCCTAGGCCAGCTAGGAAACTCTGAAACTGTTCGCGAAAGAGGAACGGATGGAGGCTAGACAGATCACTCCTGCTCCTAACGCCGTCGAGGGATATAAGGCAACCATGGACGGAGACGGCCTGCGCATCCTCAAACACCTGCCGCAGATCATTGAGCGAGGCCCACAGTCCCTCACGGCGGCGGAAAAGGAACTGTTGAAATGGGTTGGTGTTTTCTACCGCAGGCCGACGCCGGGCAAGTTTATGATGCGCGTCCGTATGCCCAACGGATTCGTCAGGAGCGATCAACTGCGCACCATAGCCGAGCTCTCCCGGCGCCTCGGCAATGGCGTTCTGGACATTACGACGCGGCAGCAAATCGAGTTGCGCGGATTCACTCTCGACAGCATCCCTGCAATCTGGGAGAAGCTACAGGGAGTGGACCTTCGCTCCCTCCAAACCGGCATGGACAACGTTCGAAATATCAATGGGTGCGCCCTGGCCGGCTTGACACCGCATCAGTTGTTTGACGCTTCTCCTGTGGTGCACGACCTAGATCGCCTTATCGTCGGTAGCAAGGGCAATCCAGAGTTCACGAACTTGCCGCGCAAGTTCAACATCACTATCACCGGTTGTTTGGACAACTGCACGCACAGTGAGTCACAGGACATCGCCTTAGTTCCAGCAAAGAAGGGTCAGCGGCTTGGCTTCAACGTGCTTGTTGGCGGAAAGATGGGCTCTGGAGGATTTACCATCGCTTCGCGCGTGAATGTTTTTGTCGAGATCTACCAGTCAGCAGCGGTTGTCGTGGAACTGATCAAGATTTTCCGCGATCACGGTCCGCGCGAAGCCCGCTCCAAATGCCGGTTTGCTTTCCTGATCGAAAAATGGGGAATCCCCCGATTGCGGGCCGAACTTACCGAGCGCATGGGCTATGAGCTCGCATTTCAAGGAAGAGATATGCGGAGTTCACATCACGCCGACCACATCGGCCTGACCTCGCAAAACCAGGCGGCGCTGACGGCTGTGGGGCTCTGCGTGCCTACCGGCAGAGTGAATCCTGAGCAAATTGACGAGCTCGCGCGTCTAGCCGACGCGTATGGCAACGGCGAGATTCGGCTGACGACGGGACAGAATGCTGTTATTCCCAATGTTCCTGCCGGCCGCGTGACGAAGCTTTTGAATGAACCGCTGCTGACGCAATTCTCACCTCGGCCTTCTCCCTTTGTTCGTGGCCTGGTTGCCTGCATCGGCACCGATTATTGCAACCTTGCCCTGATTGAAACGAAGAACCGCGCCGTCGAGCTTTCCCAAGCTCTCCACGAAAAAATCGGCGCAGACGCAAACCCCTTGACGATTCATTGGTCGGGGTGCCCGGCGGGCTGCGGCAATCACGAAGCCGCCGACGTCGGTCTTCGCGGATTTAAGACGAGAATTGACGGAAAGCTCGTAGATGCAGTGGCGGTTTACGTGGGCGGCCGCACGGGGGCTCACGCGAATGCAGGCAAGGAGATTCTAGCAACGGTGCCGTGTGATGAGTCGTTTGCGGATGTGATCGCAGAGGTCATCCAATCGTCTCGCGCTGAAAACGAATACAAACAACAAACTCCTGCAAGCGATCCTTTTTTCACAGCCGCGGCGACAGCGGGACTCGCCTCGTGGCGGTCTTCAAGCTCCTTCGCGTCTTCGGCCAGCACGAGTTGAAAATAACCTGCCACCGGCTCGTCAGTTGGTTGAAACAAACGCGCAGCACTCCCATTTCCGTCGGGGTAAGGGTATTGTAAGGAAGGGAGCCCGCGCGAATGGCTGTGACGAATTTTCAAGGATTAACTGTCCTGACGCTGGAGAGCCGACGCGGCCAGGAAATGAGCCGTCTCATTGAAACGTATGGCGGGAGGCCGCTTCACGCGCCGGCGATGCGAGAGGTTCCGCTGGCTTCGAATCCTGAAGCTTTGAAGTTCGCTGATGCATTGTTGAATGGGAAGCTCGACGCGGTGGTCTTTCTGACAGGAGTTGGAGCGCGTGCGCTTTCGCAAGTGCTGGAGAGCGTGCATCCCAAAGAGAAGTTTGTCGAATCATTGAGAAAAGTTTCTGTTATCGCGCGCGGGCCGAAACCCGTGGCTGTACTGCGCGAATGGAAAGTGCCGATCGCACTAACCGCGCCTGAACCAAATACATGGCGCGAGGTGCTGCAAGCGATTGACGACCACAAACTGGATTTGCGGGACAAACAGGTTGCCGTGCAAGAATACGGCGTTTCGAACGTGGAGCTTCTCCAGGGACTGCGAGAGAGAGGAGCTCAAGTTATAGGCGTGCCAGTTTACCAATGGGGTCTTCCGAAGGACACGGCACCGTTGCGAGCGGCAGTGGAATCCATCATCGCAGGCAGAATCGACGTGGCCCTTTTTACGACCGGAGTCCAGGTCACCCACCTCTTCCAAATTGCGGAACAGGCGGGAAAGAAAGAGACTCTCAAGACCGACTTGGAAAATGTTGTGAAGGCTTCGATTGGGCCCACCACATCCGAAGTTCTGCGACGCTACGGGCTGTCCATAGATCTGGAGGCTTCTCATCCCAAGATGGGTTTCCTGGTAAAAGAGGTGGCGGAACAGTCAGGAGCTCTCGTTCGACGGAATCGATCGCGTTCCAGATGAATCTGCTCAAGGGGCACCGCTCCGTGAGAATCGCAAGCGCCGAGAGTGCGGCCGGGTTGGGTTCGCCCGGAACTTGACTGCTGGTTCTGCAAGACGGGCCAGAAGCCCCGTTCTGGAAAACTGAAGGGCTCCGGTATGCGCCCCTCGTCTGTGAGATTTTAAGCATGGCTCCGGTACCGCCGATCACTAGTCTGGTGGGAAGGACCTCTAGGTAACGGCCCTTCGAGCCCATTGGCGAGTTTTCTTAAACATTCGTCACCGGGCCGAACCGGATCCTAATTCCTCCGGAAGGCCGACGCGGCGAAGCAGGTCGGCAAACCGGGGGTCGTCGCGCAATGGGTCAAACACCGACCAATACTTGAGCGAAGTCATGAAGGAAGATCGGTCTGTATAGGCTTTTTCCAGCCACTGAAAGGATTCATTCTTTTCGCCAAGAGCCGCATAGGTGAGAGCGACTGCACCTGAACTCACTTGTTTGCCTTTTGATAGTTGCAGCGATTTTGCAAGCGCGGCTCGTGCCTCGGCTCGACGCCCTGTGCGCGCGTAAAGGTAAGCTGTTTGCCTGATGTAGACTCGTTCTTCTTTGAATGGCTTGGTCTTTTCCAGCTCCGCCATGGCATCGTTGTACAATCGTTTTTCAAGAAGCGTATCCGAAATCCAGTTGTGTGCGCTGACGAAGTTAGGGTCGAGTTCCAAAGCGCGGCGGAGTTCGACAAGGGCCTCGTCGTATCTGCGGACAAAATAGAGTTCCTTTCCAAGGTCGGTCGCAATAACCGCCGAAAGCGGATCCAGAACTTGCGCCTTCCGGATTTCAGCAATCGCCTCATCTGCTCGTCCCACTGGCATCAGATAACCCTCGGCATACCAGTGATGGGCCGTCGCGTAGTTGGGATTCAGCTCGATCGCACGCTCGTAATGCCGCGCAGCATCGGCCCAGTTCCAATTGTTGAAGGGAGCGATGAGCCCAAGCGAGGCGTGTGCTTCGGCGAGATTGCTGTCAAGCTCGAGTGCTTTTTCCGCGGCGGCCTGGGCTCTTGGCATTGCCTGCCCCACGGGGACCAGGTTGAAACCTCCCGACAAGGCGTAGGAATCGGCCAAGCCTGCGTATGCTGCCGCGTAAGTGGGATCCTTGGCAATGGCTTGCTGGAAATAGTCGATTGCCTTAGTGAATCCTTCCTGATCGCGTTTGTTCCAGAAATAACGCCCCTTGAGGTACAGCTCATGTGCTTCAGGATCTACGGTATGGGCTGTGCCCAAGTTCGCCCGCTGCTGAGACGTCAATTTGAGCTGAATTTCACCGGCAATGTCTTGAGCCAAGTTGGCCTGCAGGGTCAGGACGTCCTTCAAGTCACGCTCATAAGCCTGCGCCCAGATATGCCGATCCGCGGGCGCGTAGACGAGTTGAGTGCGGATCCGCACACGGTTGCCGACGCGCAGCACGGTGCCTTCGACAACAGCATCAACGTTCAGTTCGCGAGCGATTTCCGGCATGGTCTTATGCGTGTTTTTGTACTGCATGGCTGAAGTACGTGAGATCACGCGAATACCCGGGAGCTTGGCCAGGTCCGTAATGATCTCGTCGGTCATGCCCTCCACGAAGTATTGCTGCTCAGGATCGTTGGAGAGATTCTCGAGCGGGAGTACCGCAATCGACGAGATGCGAGGCAAAGCAGAGTCTGTCAAGCGCCAACGACGCAACAACAAGAAACCCAACACCAGTAATAGCACCAGCGCCCCACCGGCCAATGCGGCGCGCGGCCACCTGGCCCCCCACGCTCTCGACGTTCCGGCCGGCAGCTCAAGAGAGGCATGAGCCTGGCTGCCTCCGACCGCATCGGCTAGCGCCTCGGCCGACTCTACTGGAAGCAGGAACCGGTAACCGCGTCGACCCACGGTTTCAATAAATCTAGGACTTTCGGCCGAGTCGTCCAAGGCGTCCCGCAGTTTGCTGATGGCTGCAGCCAGCCGGTGATCGAAATCCACAAAGGTGTCCGCTGGCCAGAGTCGACTCCGCAGCTCCTCTCGGGTGACCACTTCGCCAGCGAAGTCCAAAAGGATAGTGAGCACGCGAAAAGGTTGTTCCTGGAGACGAATCTTCACTCCTGCCTTACGCAGTTCGCCAGCGCGTAGGTCAACTTCAAAGTCAGCGAAATGAATTGCGTGCTGCAACGATGAAAGCATGGCGGGGGACCAACTCCGCTCGAAAGTCTACCATCCCTCCTGCGGAAGTGGGAGTTTCCGTAAAGTTATGAAAGTGCATGGCTTGCGCAGAGGATTGAGAAAGTATTGGCCGAGTAGCATTCGAGCATTGACGCTCGGCATCCACTCAAGGCACAAACGTGACGATGAGACACGCTCTCGCGATTGAAAGCACTGATAAGGAAGGAGACTTCTAGTGAAGGCTGCCCATGTTATGAGGCTCTTGGTTGTTCTTGCGGGGTTCGCAACACTCGCGACTCCCTGCTGTTACGGCCAATCCGATGCCTTTCCCGATCAGTTCGACTCGCCCAATGCAGAGCCCTTTCCGCAACCCAAGACCAAAGAAGGTGACGCCGCAAAGACGGGGAAAGTGCGCTTTGATGGCCAGGTCACACTTCCTTACAGTCTGCGATGCGCGGGAAAGAGATTGCTGCCGGGCCGCTACACGATTTCGCTCCGTTCTGACGGAAAGACTGGCTGGGCTACGCTGAATCAGAAGGGGCAAAGTTTTGAGATTGCAGGCGCCGTGCGGCTACCTGCTGATCCGCATGCGCGTAATATCCTCTTGGTAGAGTGCCTAGGAAAGACTCACAGGCTGTCGGCGATACATGTGAACGAAATGGAGCTTGTGTTCGATTCGGATCCACAGGTCGAGCATACGTCGGATGGCAAACCTAGGCGGACCGAGAAGTTGCTGCTCACTCGGCCGAGCTCACAGAAATGACGACAGTTCGAACTATGCGGCGAGAGCTCACAGGTAAGGCTCACCTCTGCGAGTTGATGGAGTCGAATCCGAGCGCGCTCTCGATGTTCTGATGGCGTGCGCTCTAAGCGCAGGAAATTTCCGGTCAAAGAATGACCATCGGGCGCACGTGCCCGATAAACGCCGTACCGGAGAAGTAGAGTAATGGTAAGCCGGATGTCCGGTGACGCTACCACCCCATCCACTGAGTCCCCGCAAGCATGCCCTGGACTTCCTCCCTTTGAAATAAAACTAGAGCCGATACGTATTCCACTTTAGGTCGCGTCTCGAAATTGGTTCTCGCCAGTGGAAGTCGGCGCGGTCCTTGGAGGATTTATGGAACGTATGGAACTTGAGGAGCTAGCCCAAAGTTTGCAGAAACGCGGCGAGCGTTTGGAACGGAAACAAGCCCGTTTTTTCGCCGGTGCATTGGTACTACTCGCTGTATTTCTCTTGGCTGGGTGGCAAAGCGTTCAGGCACCGCAAGAAAACATTAAGACGCACGCTCTGTCCATTGTGGATTCCAGCGGCGTCGTGAGGTTTGTTTTGGGTGCCCCATTGCCAAACCCAGTCGTCGAAGGAAAGACAAAGGAGCGACGCAGCCCGGCCACGGGCATTATCTTTAACGATTCGGCGGGCAATGAACGCGGCGGCATCGGGATGCTCGACGACGGCAGCATGAATCTTTGCTTCGACGATGCGAAAACAGAACGCAACTGCCTATTTTTCATGCCCAAATTTGGGAACGGCATTGCTTTCAACGATGCGAGCGGAGAGAGCAGGGCACTGCTTTACCTCGATACGAACGGCGCTCCGCATCTTCTCTTGCGGGATGATCAGGGCCACCCGCTAGTCTCCTTGCCCGAGGCCCCGAAGGGCTCCGGAGTAAAGTAACCGGCGTCTGGCTGCACGGCGATGAAGTTGCAGCGATTGCCTTACCTTTGACGCGACCTCGGCGGCAAAGTACCGTAACCGACATTGACAGACGTCATTTCTGCCAATCACTCGCTAAACTGCTCGCGATACGGCAGCAATAAATTCCTACCTGGCTTGTGCCTCGATGAAGATCAATTCGGAACTGTTTTGTACGGGCAGCGTCACTTTGAGTCCCTTCTCCATCAGCTCTCGAGCCGTCACTTTCCGGTCGGGACTGCTGCGATCATGAAATTTGACCAAATAGCGGCCCGACGCGTTAAGTCCCCTAAGCACGAAGTAGTGCGAATTCTCCCGTTCGATCGTTCCCCGGAATGCGTAGACGACGCCACGCTGCCGCTCAGGATCCCAATATTGGATGCCGTCCCAATGAACACCGTCAGGCCGTGTGGAGACATGGTACAAACTCGCATCGCGAATCAGCAGAC
>Ga0210394_10006604_pt1 | contig 12516 bp, 8 predicted proteins | sample IncBWC12MmetaG_FD_160121 | JGI IMG/M metagenome (GOLD analysis project Ga0210394, IMG submission 160121) | Forest soil microbial communities from Barre Woods Harvard Forest LTER site, Petersham, Massachusetts, United States - Inc-BW-C-12-M | ecosystem: Environmental > Terrestrial > Soil >... | reverse complement strand
GCGGTGCTCGCGCCTACCTCGCGATGCGCGAAGCGGGAGAGGATTTCTCGGCCTTCGTGTGGGACCTTGCGGGCGGAAAGCCGCTCCAGAACCGGGGCGACGTTCCCACCCAAAGCCCTCTCTCCCAGGAAATCTCCAAGGCGCTGAAGAAGCGCGGTTTCAAATTCGTCGGTCCCGTCATCGTCTATGCGTGGATGCAGGCAGTCGGAATCGTCAACGACCACGCGGCCGGTTGCTTTCGTAGAAAAGCCGTCCGAAGCGCTTGATGTGTGGGGGTGCCCTGGTCCGAAGGAACCGCGACCACCGGGAGCGGTCGGCGCCACACTCTTACGAGTACCGCAGCAACGCCTTGAAACCGAAATCCATGTGGTGCTGGATATGGCAGTGAAACAGCGCCGGTCCAGGCTGGTCGGCGGTAAAATCCACACTGGCGCGGCCATAAGTCGGCACCACGACCGTATCCTTGATCACGCCTGATGTGCCTTTGCCATAAATCTCGGCGATCTCCAGCTGGTGCCGATGCAGGTGCAAGGGATGCGCATCGTCGGTGCGGTTATGAAACGTCAGCCGGTAGCGCGCGCCTTGTTTCAGCAGGAACTCCTGCTCGTGGGGATATTGTTTGCCGTTCACGGTGAAGCTGTTGAATTTGCCGGCGCCGCGGGGCACCTTTTCAAACACCATGTCCAATTTTTCGGGAGGCGCGGGTTGCGACGGAGGCTTGCCGAAGATTGTATAATCCCAACTGGATTTGGGCGGAGCCACCCACTGCGGGGTGCGATGTTGATTGGCGTATTCGATGACAATGCCCAATCCCCCTTCGCGTATGGGATCCTCCGGCGCGCCGAGGATCCAGACTCCGGGATGACTCATCTCCACCCAGGCGTCGATGCGTTCGCCCGGACCCAGCATCAACACGTCCACCGCGGCCGGCGTCGGCACCGGATTCCCGTCCAGCGAGATCACGTTGAATTTGTGGCCGGGCAGAGCCAGGTGGCGATTCTCAATGGCGCTGGCGTTCAGAAAATGAAACAGCACGCGCTCGCCCGGCTTCACGCGGATCGGTTCGCCCGCCCCGAGCGCCTTGTCGTTGATGGAATAAAAATCGGCCGCGACCTCCAGGCCCACCGGCCTGGTATCCAGCACCGCCGGCTTCTCCGGCTGCGCCAGCGCCGGATCCAGATCGTCGGTGTCCATCAAAGTGTTCGTAAAATAAGGCTCCCAATCGCGCAGCGCCAGGTGATGTTCGTGGTCGAATTGTCCGGGATTCGCCCCTCCTTCGACAATCAGAAATCCGAACATCCCGGTATAACTGCCGCGATGGAGGTCGTCCATCGACATGGTGTGGGTGTGGTACCAGCGCGTGCCTGCCGGCGTGGGCGTGAATTGATAGCGCCGGCTTCCGTGCGGAGGCACTGCCGGCGTCCCTTCTTCCTCCGCTCCGTCCACGTCTGACGGAATGAGCAGTCCGTGAAAATGCACAAACTCCGGCACGTCGGTCTTATTGATCACGTTCACGGTGACCGGCACGCCCTCCTTCATCCGCAGCCGCGGCCCCGGCGAGGTGCCGTTATACCCGAGGGTGCTGACAATGCGATTGGGCGCCAACTCAACCGTGACCGGCGCAATTTCAAGCGTGAAATCGGTCTTGGCCACGTCTTCCGAGCCGGCCGGAACCAGAAAAGATTGCGGGTGCTGTCCCGGCATCCGCCCGCCTGTAGCCGCCGCCATCCCGGCAATCTTAAGAAAGTCGCGTCGTTGCATGGTGAAACGACCATGGTACCGCCGTAGTTGCCTGATGTCGCAACCAAATCGTTAGTATGTCGCTCACTCGGCGAATGCATCTTGTAGGGCGGCCAATTTTGGCTGCAGCCTGCCTTCGGGCAGGCTTTTCGACGATCCGCAAAGAGCCGCCTGAAATGCAGCTGCAGCCCAATTGGCCGCCCTGCAAGGCGACGTGAGTGGTAACAGTTTCGCGGATACAGGCCACTAGTCCAATCGCCCGTTGCAACCGGGAAAAAAGCGCCTATAATTATTTTGAAATGGCGGAAATCGTTCATGGCCGCGAAACACCCGTGATCGTGTCTCACGAGCCTCACGTGTCGTCGTTCACCTCCAAGCTGTCGCAGTTGTATCAGGCGACGCTGAGTGCGGGGGATGATGCGGCCGCGTATTGGGCGGATGTTGCCGTACATTCGAAAAGTCCCCTGGCCGGATTGGCCAACATCCCTGGCGTCCTGGCGACGGTATGGACGCACGATTCGATGACGGATTTGCAAAAAGGGTATCGCGCATCCACGCAGGCGGGCGTTCAATCGACGCAGTATTGGGCGGACGTTTCCATAAAATCGAAGAGTCCCCTTGCGCCGCTGGCCTGCATTCCGGGCGCGTTTGCGGCGTTGTGGACTCCGGAAACCGCGCCGTCCACGGCTCTGACTTTGGGATCCGCTATGTATACATTCGGGGGGCTGCCGGCAAAGTTGACGCACTTCACCACGGAGGCAGGGGCGGCTGGGATCGCAAGCGACGGGGCGGTTCTTGCCAGTCGAGGGGCTTTCGCCGGCATACCGCGGCTCGGCGGCTTATTCGGTCCGGGAGTGTATATGGCGCGGCTGGGCCCACCGTTGAACCTATTCATCCGCGCCGCGGCGCGGATACCCATTGTGCTCGAAACCCCAGCGGGCACGGCGCGCATCATCCCTTACCTGGTGTATATTCGCTGGGGTACCGCACCCCTTTTGGTGCCGTAGCGACGGCCGCGCTTCTGATATGCTTCAATTTATCTATGAAGCTGGTGCGGCCCATCCTCGCCGTTCTTGTCGTGCTTTTCTTCACCCTCGGGTTGTTTGCGCTGCAAAGGGGTGCGTATCAGGGATACGGCCGCCAATATTACTCGCCCGGACCCAGCGTGCCCTCGGAGTTTTATTGGAGCCGCCTCCGCTACACCTCCAACTCTGCCAGCGGCAGCAGCTACGGGTATCGCCGCTTTCGCGAAGGTTGGTCCCAGGATTATCCCAAGGCCGACAACGATTGCCTGATTGCCCTGCGTCGATTGACCCACATCAACTCTCCGTCGCCGTTGAGCGTTGTCGACCTCGATAGCGACCATATTTACGACTATCCGTGGATCTACGCCGTCTCGGTGAACACCTGGACGTTCACCGAGGAGGAGGCCAAGCGCCTGCACGATTATCTTTTGAAGGGCGGCTTTCTGATGGTGGACAACTTCCACGGCACCGACGACTGGGAGCATTTCATGGCCGGCATGCGCATGGTGCTGCCCGACAGGCCGGTGGAGGATCTCACGGATAACGACGAGATCTACCACGTGTTGTACGACATCAAGGAAAAATTTCAGATCCCCAGCGAGGTTTATGTCAACACCGGCCGAACCTATGAGAAGGACGGCTACGTGCCCAAGTGGCGCGCCATCCGCAGCGACCACGGGCGCATCATGGTGGCGATCTGCGCCAACATGCATCTGGGCGATGCCTGGGAGTGGGCGGACAGCCCGCAATACCCCGAGAAGTTTTCCGGACTTGCGTTTCGCATCGTCCTCAACTACATCACCTACGCGATGACCCATTAGGCATGAACCCCAGACGCCTTCCGAGCCGCCATGCGTAGCATGCGGGTTCTGGTCAGCCAATAGACCATGTTTGAGTTCTTTTTTAAGTATCCGCGCTCGGTATACGCACGCGGCCAATTTGCGTTGTTGGGCGCATGGCCAAAATGGATACTCGTTCTGCTCATCCTGGCTGCGGCCGCCGGTCTGGCCTGGCTGATCCGCGACCGCCTGGCGCGAGCCGAGACCGTCGTGCGCGGCTGGCGCGTAGGGATCATCTGGGGATTGCAGACGCTCCTGATTACGATGCTGCTTGTGCTGCTCTGGCAGCCGGCGATCACCATCGCGGAGTTGAAGCCGCAACAGAACATCATCGCCGTGCTAGTGGACGACTCCCGCAGCATGGCCATATCCGAGGACGGTTCCACGCGGCAAGCCCAAGCCGTGAAGTCGCTTCAGAACGGAGTGCTCTCGAGCCTCAACCGCTCTTTTCAAACACGTCTGTACCGCGTCGACTCCGTGCCTGCCCGTATCGACAAGCTGGAAGATCTGCAATCCAACGCGCCCTCCACTCGCATCGGAGACAGCCTCAAGCAGTTGAGCGAGGAGACCTCCGATCTGCCCATCGGCGCAGTGGTGCTGCTCTCGGACGGCGACGACAATTCCGGAGGCGTCAGCGCGGACGCCATCAGCGCGCTGCGTGCCCGCCACATTCCCGTTCACACCGTCGGCTATGGACGGGAGCGCGCGGGGCATGACGTGGAACTGGACGATGTCGTCGTCGCACCGCGCGCCCTGGCCGACTCCCGCCTTGCCGCGAAGATCACCTTGCACCAACGCGGATATGCCGGCTCGAAGATCAATCTGACGGTCCGCGATGTAAGTGGCCACGCGAAGATCCTTGCTTCCCGCTCCATCACTCTGGGGCCGGACGGGAACCTGCAAACGGAAACTCTCATGTTCGATGTCGGCGGTGCAGGCGCCAAAACGCTCCAGATCGCGGCTGCTCCGCTCGCAGGCGAGGAGAGCACGGCCAACAATACGTTGACCCGTGTCGTGAACGTCGGCTCCGAACCGAGGCGCATCCTTTATATAGAGAGCGAACCGCGCTGGGAGTACAAGTTCATCCGCCAGGCGGAAGAGGACGACCGCATGGTGCGGATCGCCTCCATCGTCCGCACCAGCGAGAACAAGTATTACCGGCAAGGGATCGCCGATCCCAAAGAGCTGGCCGAGGGTTTTCCTTCCCGCCCTGAGGACCTGTTCCTCTACCAGGGAATCATCATCGGTTCGGTGGAAGCCGGGTATTTTACTCGCAATCAGCAGGACCTGATCCGCCAGTTCGTGGATCGCCGCGGAGGAGGTCTGCTGCTGCTGGGCGGTCAGTTCGCGCTGGCCGACGGCGGCTGGAACGCATCGACCCTTACCGACCTGATGCCGGCCACGCTGCCCACCCAGACCGGCACGTTTCATCGCGAGGCCGATCCGAGGAACGGCACCACGCACACCACCGCTGAGCTGGCGCCCGCCGGCGTGGATAGCATTATTACCCGCCTTGTTGACGACCCCGCCGCGAACGCGGCCAAGTGGAAGAATCTGCCCTACCTGATGGACTATGAAGATCCCGGCACTCCCAAGCCGGGAGCGGCCGTTCTGGCCAACATGATTACGCCCGAAGGCCGCAGGCTGCCGTTGCTGATTACCGAGAGCTTCGGCCACGGCCGCACCGCGATTATGGCCACCGGAGGCAGTTGGCGCTGGCAGATGAGTTCGCCTCTGGGCGACACCGCTCACGATCTGTTCTGGCAGCAGTTCCTGCGGTGGCTGGTTTCCGATACGCGCGGGCATGTTGCTGCGTCCATCCCCGCCCAGATGCTGTTCGACAACAGCGCCGTCACGCTTACCGCCGAAGTTCGCGATCAGCAGTACAACCCCGCTCCCGATGCCAGGGTCGAAGCTCATATTCTGGGGCCCAGCGGCGTCACCGCTCTTGTGGAGATGTCGCCTGTGCCCGACAATCCTGGACAGTTCCAGGCCAACTGGTCCGCCCCGAAAACGGGCGCCTACCTGACCGAAGTCACAGCTCAGCGCGCCGGGAAGGAATTGGGCCGCGACGTACTGACGTTTCAACGCATGGACGGCGTCGCGGAGAATTTCCACACCGAGCAGAATCGCGAGCTGCTGGAACGCCTCGCCAGCCAAACCGGCGGACAATACTGGAGGCCTGCGGAACTCGGCAAGCTCGCCGCCAACATTCCCTTTTCGGAGGCCGGCGTGACCACGCGGGAGACCAAGGAACTGTGGAATTTGCCGTTGGTGTTCCTGGTCTTGCTGATGCTGCGCTTCGCCGAGTGGTGGCTGCGGCGGAAGTGGGGGATTGTTTGAAACGTTCTCGCGTCTACCCGCATGCTTACGCATGGCGGCTCAGTTTCCCCGCGGAGCCGCCATGCGTAAGCATGCGGGTGACAGGAGGCCGCGATTAAATGGAACTTTTTGCGCCATGGTTCCTGGCTGCGCTGGCGGGGCTTGGGCTTCCGCTCTATTTGCATTTGTTGAAGCGGCAAACCAGCAACCCCAAGCCGGTGACCTCTTTGATGCTCTACGAGTCGCGGCCGCAGAGCTCGATCCGTCATCGACGGCTCCGTTATTTCCTGCTGCTGTCGCTGCGGCTGCTGTTGCTGCTGCTGTTGATTCTCGCATTCGCGAATCCGTTCATCAACCGCGACACGGCCGCCTTTGCCAGCAACCGGCTGGTGCTTCTCGTCGTCGACAATTCGTTCAGCATGCGCGCTGGAACCCGCCTCGCCGATGCCAGGGACGCGGCGATGAGCGTGCTGGCCGGGAAGGGCTCCGCGCACGCACAGGTGGCGGCGTTTGGATCGCAACTGAGGCTCATGACCAAGTCGATTGAGGATCAATCGGAGTTGCGCGCCGCAGTGCAAGCCATTCAGCCCGGCGACGGCCACGGTAATTTCGGCGAGCTGGCACGCGCCGTGCGTGCCATGGCCGATTCGATCCATACTCCCATCGAATTTCATCTGTTCAGCGACATGCAACGGGGCGACCTGGCTGCCACCTTCTCCGACATGGCTCTGCCCGCGAACGTCAGGCTGGTGACGCATCGCGTGGTGAGCCAGGCGCAGCCGAACTGGACGGTCGAATCGGTCGACGCTCCCGGACAGGTTTGGGGGAAGGACGCCAAGCCGGTTCACGTACAATCCGTGATTGCCGGCTACGGCACTCCCGCCGCTCACCGCACTGCGTCGCTGATCGTGAATGGCAAGACCACCGCGAGCAAGACCGTCGCCGTCCCTGCCAACGGACGAGCTACCGTCGACTTCCCCGCGCTCGAAGTGCCGTACGGATTCAGCCGCTGCGAGGTCAAGATCGATGCGGCTGACGGCTTCCCGGCCGACGATCTGCGGCGCTTCGCCGTCGAGCGCTCCGATCCGCAAAAAGCGCTGCTGATCCATCACTACGGCGACAATCGCTCGCCGCTTTACGTCGGCGCCGCGCTTTCGGCGGCCGCGCAATCGGCCTTTATCCTCGAATCGATCAACGTCAACGAGGCCGCCGACCGCAAGCTGTCTAATTACGCATTTGTGATTCTTTCCGATCTCAATTCCCTGCCCCCGCTTCTCGAAAATGCGCTCACGGAGTACGTGCGCTCCGGAGGCAGTGTGCTCATCGCGACCGGCACCTCGGCCGGAGCGCGATCGCAGATTCCCATTTTCGGCGCCCGCATCATTGAGACTCGCGATTACAGCAGGGTGCCCGATCGTTACATGGCGGTCGGCTCCAGCGACTCTTCTTACCCTGCCGTGGCCAAGGCCGAGGGCTGGGCGGGCGTGAAGTTTTTCTACGCTCTCCATGTCGATGCAGGGGTTGGTCCAGATGCCGCGCGCGTGATCGTTCGCCTGGGCGACCAGACGCCACTGCTGCTCGAGAAACGCATTGGCGAGGGCCGCGTGGTGCTGTTCACCTCCGGGCTCGATAATCTCACCAACGATTTTCCTTTGCATCCCGCCTTCGTTCCCTTCATCGAGCAGAGCGCGCGTTATCTGGCGGGCAGCGAACGGCAAGGCGGCGCCCGGCCGGTGGACGCTTACCTCGAACTTCGCAACGCCAGGGAACAAGCGCAGGGCGTCGAGGTCACCGACCCCGAAGGGAAGCGGCCGCTCACGCTGGGCGAGGCCGCTTCCGCCCAGTCGTTCCAGCTTACCGAGGCCGGATATTATCAACTGCGCCTCGCCAATGGCCGCCAGAACGAAGTCGGCGTCAACCCCGATCCCAAAGAATCGAACCTCGATGTGATTCCGGACGACGTTCTCGCGTTGTGGCAGGGGAATGGGGCCGAAGCATCGCAAGAGGCGTCGAAGGCGGGTCCGGTAACGCCTGGTAAGACGCAGCAATCGCTGTGGTGGTACGCCATGCTGCTGGTGCTCGCGTTCGCAGTCGCCGAATCGGTGCTGGCCAGCCGGTACCTGGGCACGCAGCGCGAGGAGTCGTGAGTGTGGCAACCTGTGTCTCACAAACGGTCCTTTGTGAGACGAACGTTTAGGGTGTTTCCGTGAGCGCTGGTTGGGTTAATTCTCGGAAGGTTTCTCCACGTGATCGATGACGAGAAACTCGCCCGACCCCTTGGCCGGTTCGAGTTTCAGCCCGAGCTTCTTTAGTGCAATCCGCGCAGCGGCAAAGACGTCGGTCGGGTCAGGCGGGATCTGGGGGCCGGGCGGATTACTTAGCCCGGGCGCACCGCCAGCGGGCCCGCTGGGTCGGGCATTTTCAAAAAAGGACTCCAGATGGATATCAAACACTCCCGGAATCCCGGTTTTGTCAATGACGTCCCGATCCATCATCACCGAGAATTGCCTGCAAAGGTTCGCCATCGTTGAGCCATTAAGGTCATCCCCGAGGAATCCTCCGCATATCCGGGGGAAGGGCTCCCCGGACGTCGGCTCGGGCGGTGCTTGGCCACGGCGTATAACTATGCAGCCTCCGTCCTGCGTAGCCTTAAGCTTGGGGCCGCCCTTGTCTACCGTCAGCTCGTAGACCGGGATCTCTCTGACTTCACGATGCATCTTCAGCCTGAATCGGTCTTCGAGAAGTCCCTGCATCATAGGCCCGCGCATCATTTCTATGCTTTGAGCCCCCTCAGCTTTTGCCTCGATCGTGTAGCGGTCTGCATTGACCCAGGCCGGGCTTCCCTTGATCTCCTGCCCCCGGAGCCTGTCGGAGACTGGGGCTGCTGGTGTAAGCGACCCAACCGGCTGGGGCCAAGCCTCACCGCTCGTGTAGCTAAGGTACGCATCCCGGATTAGGCTAGCCACAGTCCGGCATTCTACGCTCAACCGTCCCGGCGAGCCGCTGACTCTGCCCGCGCCTCCGCGTCCGCTTTTGGTACCTGCGGCAGGAGCAATGTCCCCGGCTCTGCAGGTCCGGATTGAGGCTACTTCGAATTTCGGCGTGGTCGCCGATTGAACCGGACCGAGGGGCGCGAGAAGCCCGGCCACAACCGAAAGGACGATGAAAGCATTCCTACCCGCCATGCTGCCCCCTTTTTCAAACTTAAAGTGTGCCACGAGCACCACGGGGCAGCAAGGGCCGGAGATGCTCCTTCACTTCATGCATCGCCGCCCGTTGTGTCTCGAAACCGGTAAGTTTTGAGACTCCGTGCGACGTCACTGGAATCAATCCTTTGCGAATCTCATAAATCTGTCTCAAAAAAAGAGTTGGAAAACAAGTTTGACGCGCCGTATTAAGCCCGCACCGTTGTCGCAAATGTGGGTCGCGAAACACTCACCGCAACTCGGACGGACGTCTCGCCGGCGAATGAAACGGAAGCTACAGTGACAGAGTTGCCCGAAGTGCTGCGTCAACCTCGGTCATCTCGGCGAGGGATCCGATGACCCGATCAATTTCCGAATGGCGAATCGTGGCAAGGTTGTCGGTTACGATTACCGAGTCCATCAACAACCCCGATCCACGTGCGCCTTGGCTATCGATCCGCACGGTAACCCGGCTCGGGTGTCCGGCACGAGCCATGTTGCTGCTGATCATCGCCACCACTGTCTGGGGCAGTTCCGCGCCCAAGGTGTTCGATTGCACAATCAGTGCCGGACGTCGTTTCGACGTTCGCAGGTTGGAATCCGGGAACAGAACCAGAACGATGTCACCGCGAAGGCATATCATCGTATACAGCCATTTCCGGCCGATCCCAGTCCTCGGCAAACGTGGCTAACCGATGGCGCAGGTCCGCGGCCTGACTGGTGTCGATGCCACGTTCGTGGAGATCGACAGGTTCTGCCGCTGGATGAATCCACGTCACGATCACGCGGGAGCCTTCGGCCTCCGTGAGAGGCTCGACCAGCTCCACTTTCCCGTTGCGGTAGATCCCTTCGACAGACTTCACCATGACTCATTATCCTGCCGGGATCAGGCTGCGGTCAATTTCTCCACTTTCAGCCGGCTTCTGTTTCGTTCCGCGTGCCACAGATCGTACTGAACCTGTTGATTGAGCCAGCTTTCAGCGGTGTTGTCGAAGGCGATGGAGAGACGGACGGCCATCTCCGGGCAGATGCCGGCGCGCCCGTTCAGAATGGCGGACAAAGTCTTTCGGCTAACGCCCAGCGATTTCGCTGCCTCCGTGATGGTCAGGCTCAGCGGTTCCAGACAGAGTGCCTTGAGCACCTCACCCGGGTGCGGCGGATTATGTATCTTCATAGTGACCTAAATTGTAATCCTCTTGTGCGATATGCTTTGAAGTATCAGCGTTCGGCGTGCCGTTGGAGGTTCGATGAGCTTTCGCGAACAACTGCAAGTGTACATTGCGCAACTGGAGCAGCGCCTGCGTTGGAGCACGTTGCTGCGCGGCCTGGCCATTCTCGCCGGCAGCGCTCTGGTGGCGACGCTGGGGCTGGTCGCGATCGCCAATGCGCTCGCCTTTTCGCGAGGCAGTGTCACCGCCGCGCGCTTTGGGCTGATTCTGATTCTGGTGGTTGCCGCTGGCGCCGGGCTGGCTCTGCCGTTGCGACGCCTGACCCGCCGGCGCGCGGTGGGAACCGCCGAAACCACGTTCCCGCAATTTGAGCAGCGGCTGACCACGTTCGTGGAACGTGAGGGACAAGATCCTTTTATTGATCTTCTGGCCGGGGACGCACTGAGAGTCGCGCGATCCGCGCCTCCTGAGCACATGGTCTCAGAGGGCCGCCTTTGGCTCTCGATGGGCACCGCTGCCGGCGCGCTCGCGATCCTGATCTGGATGATCGCCGCCGGGCCCGGGTTTCTTGGCTACGGCGCCTCGCTGCTATGGACCGGTCCGCATCGCGACAAGCCCAATCTTTACGACCTGCGGGTGACTCCAGGCAACGCCATCGTGCGGCGGCACGCCGACCAGATGGTTTCGGCGATTCCCACCGGTTTAGAGTCACCCAGCGTCAAGTTGTATGCCCGCTTTCAGAGCTCGTCCAAATGGGAAGAGATTGCGATGCAGCCCAAGGCGGGCAGTTTCGCGGGCGGTTATCAATTTATATTTGCCGGGTTGCCGGAGAACGTCGAATATTATGTCACCGCCGGGGCGATGACGTCGGAGCACTTCAATATTCGCGTCACCGATTTGCCGGCGGTGAAGCAGATCCGCGTCACCTATCATTACCCGGCCTGGACTGGCATGCCGCAAGAGATCGAGGAGCGCAGCGGCGACCTGCGCGCGGTCGCGGGCACTGAGGCCGAACTTCAGATCTCTACCGACAGGCCGCTTCAGGGCGGCAAGATTCAGCTCGACAGCGGAACGCAGATCCAGCTTGCGGGCGGCGAGAATAACGTTTATCGCGGGACCGTCAAGATGGATAAGGACGGGGTTTATCACATCGCCGGCGTCGATGGCGGGCAGCCTGTTCGGGTCAGCGAGGATTTTTTCATCGAGGCGCGGAAACCGAACCCGCCTCAGGTTTCATTGGTGCGGCCCAGCCGCGGGGATTATCACGCGAATCCCATCGAAGAGGTGACCGTTGCCGCCAAGGCCAGCGGCGATTACGGCCTCCACGGGGTCGCGCTGCATTATTCGGTCAATGGCGGACCGGAGACGGTAGTGGATCTGCTGCCGCAAAAGGGCAAGAAGGAAGCCAGCGGATCGACTACGCTGTCGCTGGAGGATTTCAAGCTGCTGCCGGGCGATCTGGTGAGCGTTTACGCCACCGCCAAGGATGCCAACGCCGAAGCGCACACCGATATGATGTTCATCCAGGCCGACCCGTTCGAGCGCGAGTTTTCGCAATCGCAGGCGGGCGGCGGAGGGGGTGGAGGAGGAGGGGGGCAGGCCAATGACCCCGCGCAGATCTCGCAGCGGGAGAAGGAGATCATCTCAGCCACCTTCAGACAACAGGGAGACAAGCACGCGACACAACAGCAGGCCGAGGCCATCGCAAAGCTGCTGGCGCAATCGCAAGCCACGCTGCGCGATCAGGCGGCCACGCTTTCCGGGCGCTTGCAGGCTCGCGAGCTGACCGATGAAGTGCAGGCCATCAGCGACTTCCAGAAGGACATGATCGCGGCTTCGAACGCCATGACGCCTGCCGCGCAACAGTTGCAGCAGCAGAAGTGGAAAGATGCGATTCCCAACGAGCAGAAGGCTCTGCAATATCTGCTGCGCGCCGAGGCCACGTTCCGGCAAATCCAAGTTGCGTTCGGGCGCGGCGGCGGGGGTGGAGGCGGCGGAGGCGGGGCGGCGCGCGATCTGGCCGCGCTGTTCGATCTGGAGCTCGATACCGAGAAAAATCAATACGAGACCCAGAAATCGCCAACGACTACGGCCGAGCAAAAGGCGCAGGAAATCGACGATGCGCTAAAAAAGCTCGACGAACTGGCCAAGCGGCAGGAGAGTCTCGCGCAGCAGCAGCGCAATGGCACCCAGACGGCCGAGCAAAAGTGGCAACAGGAAATGTTGCAGCGCGAGG
>Ga0210394_10006603_pt1 | contig 12516 bp, 11 predicted proteins | sample IncBWC12MmetaG_FD_160121 | JGI IMG/M metagenome (GOLD analysis project Ga0210394, IMG submission 160121) | Forest soil microbial communities from Barre Woods Harvard Forest LTER site, Petersham, Massachusetts, United States - Inc-BW-C-12-M | ecosystem: Environmental > Terrestrial > Soil >... | reverse complement strand
GCCCAGGCGCTCTCCGGGCAGGCCGCAAACCTGACGCAGATGATTGCGCGTTATCAGGTCGGGGGAGGGAATGCCGATGAGGCTCCGCGCGCAGCCGCGCGGCCACCGGCCGCAGCCCGACTCGTGGAGCGCCGCGCGCCCACACGCCCGATGACCGGCAAGAAGCGGCCGGCATCCAGCGGGGCGGCCGCCGCACCCCAACGCCCGGCGCCCTCGGCCGGCGACGAGCAGTGGAAGGAGTTCTAGGCAGCGATTGCCGGCCGCTGCACCGGCCGCCCTCCGCAATTTTTCCAGCACGCACGCTTCATTTAATGCGCCCGCGGCCGCTAAAGGACCTATAGCGAGACACCGCGGTCAATTTAAGAGGAGCAAATGCAGCATCGAGAGGCCTTGCCATACCGCATGCGGATCGCGGCGGCGCTCGTTTGCGGCTTGGTGCTGGCCACCGCGGCTCATGGCGCAGGATTGGTCGGCGGCGTGCGGCTTGGCGTGCTGCCGCAAAGCTGGCGCGATGACAACGGCAACCCGATATCTCTGTCCGGCTTTACCGGGCAGCGCGTGGTGCTGACGATGGCCTATGCGAATTGTCACCGGATCTGCCCGATGACAATCGCCTCGCTCGCGCGTTTACAGGCCGCGCTCGATGCCAAGGGTGAGCATGCGGAGTTCGTGGTCGTGGGCTATGACCCCGAGAACGATGATCCCGCGGCTTGGCGCCATTATCGGCGCAGCCATCGGCTGGATCGGCCCAGCTGGCACTTCCTCACGGGCTCCGATGCCGACACGGCGCAGTTGGCCCGGCAGCTCCACTTCGAACGCTGGAAATACGACGAGCATGTGATGCATGAGTCGCGGGTGCTCGTGTTCGACGCCCATGGATTGTTGGCGCGTGAGCTCGGTCCGGAGACCGGCGACTGGTCGGACGCGCTGTGAAAAAACTTGGTTTCTCAATGCGAGGTTTTATGATCAGATCGATACGACGAAACGGCCGGGCCATCTGCCTCGGCGCGCTTCTAGCAGCCGGCGTGCCTTCCGTCATCTGGGCGGCCGAGGCGACTCCCGACACGGCCACACTGCACAAGGAACTCGAGCAGAGCATCAAAATGATCGATGCGCTGGCAGCTCGGGTGAAGGAACTCGAATCGAAGCTCGCGTCGATGCCCGCCGCCGCCCCTGCCGCACCGCCGCCCGTGGCCGCAGCGCCGGTGCCGGCGCCGGCGGATGCGGCGCGCCTCCAGGCCGTCGAGCAGCAGATCAATCAGATCGAGACGGCGAATGCCTCGCGTCAAGGCGATGACACCGGATTGCCGGTGCACGGGTTTGCCGACGTCGACATCGGCAACCACAATCCGTTTCACGCCTACGAGAAGGGCGCCAGCCTCAATAACCTTGATCTCTATCTGACGCCGAAGCTCGGCGGCAAGTGGCTGTCGTTGTTCGAACTGAATTTCGAGGTCGATTACCAGGGCAACGTCGGCGTGGACATCGAGCGCGGGCAGCTGGGCTACCAGTTCAGCGACGCGGCGACGGTGTGGGTCGGGCGCTTCCATACCCCCTACGGGTACGTCAATACGGCGCTCCATCACGGCGTGTGGCTCAATGATTCGTTGCGGCGGCCCGCCTTTCTCATGTTCGAAGACCAGGGCGGCGTGCTGCCGGCGCACACGGTCGGTGCTTGGCTGACCGGCGCCGACCGCGGCGACGGCGGCAAGGTGCTGTACGACGTGTTCGCCGGCAACGGCCAGCAGATCATCGACGGCCTCATCGACATGCGCAGCGGCGGCAACGATCACGGCAAGCTCATTTACGGCGGCCGGCTCGGCTATCAGTGGACCGCCGGCCCGGCAGAGGGGCTGTTGGTCGGTGCCAACGCCTTCGAATCGAGGATCGAAGATAATCAAATACCGGAGGATCTGACCGAGGTGCGGGTCGCCGGCGCTTACGCGGTGTACGACACGGACACCTGGGAAGTGCTGTCCGAGGCCTACTTGTTCGACAACGTCGACGTCTATCAGAGCGAGGGAACCCACCGCAGCAACGCCTACTTCGTGCAAGCCGGCTACCGCTTACCGTCCTTCATTCCGTACGCTCGCTACGAGCGCGCACATCTGGATCAGACCGACCAGTACTTCGCCCAGCAGATGACCGGCTTCTCCTACTACCGGACGGCCGCCGGGTTTCGGCGCGATTTGAATCCGAAGGTGGCGATCAAGTTCGAAGTGGCCAACACGCACTACACGGATCGCGCGCTCGCGAACCCCAACCTGTTCTTCGCCCGGCTGCCCGTCACGAGCTTCAACGAGTTCCTCGCCCAGCTCGCGATCCGCTTCTAGGCCCCCACAGGAAGCCACGAGATGTACACCAAGTTCACAGTGACATTCGCGACCCGCCATGCCGGCCCGTCATGGCCGATGCTCCTGCCCATCCTCGGCACGCTGCTGATGGCCGCCGCCTGGGCTCCCCGCGCTCACGCCGGCGACGTATATATCGCGTGCAGCGCGGGCGTCACGCTGTCGATGACGGACATACGCGACGTATTCTTGGGCGAGAAGCAGTTCGCCGGGCCGGTCAAGCTGCTGCCCGTCGACAACGGCGCCGCGCAGACGGACTTCCTCGAGAAGGTCATGAAAATGGACGCGATCAAGTACACCACGGCGTGGACGAAGAAATCGTTTCGCGATGGTTCGACACCGCCGTCCGTCAAGAGCGGCGACGGTGAAGTCGTCGAATTCCTCAAGCACACGCCGGGCGGCTGCGGGTACCTGGGCGCGCCGCCGCCGGCCGGACTGACGCTGATCGGCAAGATCTGAGCGCACGATTGGTTGGACACGGCAGATGACTTCAGCATGAAAACGCCAAAGACCGAGCGACTCGTAGCACTGCAATTTCTGGTTGTGGTTCTTCCCGTGGTCGTCGTGCTGCTTGCTCAGATGCTGGCGGATTCGCGGCGCGCGGCGGCGCAGACCCAATCCCGGCCGATGCACGAGCTCGCGCAGCATGCCCGGGTCGACTACTCGACCTTCATGAACGGCGTCTCCGACGCCGTCGACACCGGTACATTGTCGGATCAGGCCGCGCATGCGCTGGCGTCCGCCGCCGCTGGGCTCGAGGCGCTGGGCATGAAGGACAAATCCGCCGCCATCGCCTCCGCCACGCAGATCGCGGCTGAGCTCTCGCGCGCACTCGGCAAGGGGGCCGCGATGGCTACGATCATGTCGCTGCGCGACAAGATAAAAGCCGGCGACAAGCTGACCCAGGACATCGACGATGAGCTGGCGCGCCGCGACGTCGAAGTCTTCAACGAGTCGGTGGCTTCCGCGCGGCGCCAGCAAATCATCGTCGTCGGGGCGTTGCTCGTGACCTTTGCGCTGACTTACGTTTTCGTCGTCAGAACGCAGAGGCGCTTGCGCAAGCAGCTCGCCGCGGACCACGCGATCGCGGAGGACGGGCTGCGGCTGCGCAATGCGCTCGATAACTGTTCCACCGGCATCATAGTGGCCGATGCCGCAGGCGCCGTCGTCCATGCCAACCGCGCCGTCTGCATGCAGCTCGCCTCGCTCGACCGTGAACTGCGCAGCCGCGGCTTTGCGAACGGCTGCGATCATCTCGAGGGCGGCCGATTGGACGATCTTTTCGGGCAGGCGGGGCTCACGGAGTCGCTGAAGAGCCGGCACAGCGCCAACGTGAAACTGCGCGGACACACCTTTCGAACGACGATCGATCCGGTGCTGGGCGCGAACGGCAGCCGCGTCGGTTACGTCGTCGAGTGGGCCGACCGGACTTCGGAGATCGCGCTCGAATGCGAAGTCGCCACCGTGGTCGCCGCTGCGTCACGCGGCGACTTCACGGCGCGCATCAGCGACAAGGTCGCCCGCTCCCAAAACGGCCTCAATGACTTCAACCGGCAGCTCGCCGAGGGCATCAATCGCCTTCTCGAGAGCAGCGAGGACGGTCTTGATGACATCGCGCGGGTGCTGGAGGCGTTTGCCGAAGGCAACCTTACCGAGCGCATTCATCGCGACTACGGCGGCACTTTCGCCAAGTTCAAGGAGTACTTGAACCGCACGGCCAATACGCTCGAGGTGATGATCGGCAAGATCAAACAGGCGTCGACTACGATTGCGACCGCAACCCGCGAGATCGCGCAGGGGAACCAGCACCTCTCCGAGCGCACCGAGCAGCAAGTCGCCGGGCTCGAGGAGACAGTCAGCTCGCTCGCGGACATCACCGGCGTGGTGCGCAAGAACTCCCAGGGAGCGCAACAGGCGAGCACCCACGCGGACGGTGCGCTCAATGTCGCCCGCCGCGGCGGCGAGCTCGTCAGCAGCCTCGTGAATACCATGAGCGGTATCACCGGCTCCTCGAGGAAGATCAACGACATCACGGGGGTAATCGACAGCATCGCGTTTCAGACGAACATTCTCGCGCTCAACGCGGCCGTCGAGGCGGCGCGGGCCGGCGAGCAGGGACGCGGATTCGGGGTGGTCGCGGGTGAGGTCCGCGCGCTGGCCCAGCGCAGTGCGACCGCGGCGAAAGAAATCAGCGCGCTGATCAACAACTCGGTGGAACAGGTGCGCGCCGGCTCGGAACTCGTGAATACGGCGGGCCGGACCATGTCCGAGATAGTCGATGCCGTCGAGCGCGTCACAGCAATTATCGGGGAAATATCGGAAAGTTCGCGGGCACAAACGCTGAGTATCGAGCAAATCAACGCCGCGGTAGCCGAAATCGACGGGACCACGCAACAGAACGCGGCGCTGGTGGAGCAGGCGACCGCTGCGGCCGCATCGCTCGAGACCCAAGCCACCGAGCTCGTCAATTCGGTGGCGGCGTTTCGCCTGAGCGACGCCGCGGCCGCGCCGGGCAAGTTGCACGCGGCCTAGGGGGCCGCACCGGCCGACCAGGTGACATTGCGATTCCCCGGGGGGTTGTCGTGCGCTCAGTGAATAGCATGTGCTTGTGTCTGGGGCTGCTGGTCGCGGCCGACACACGCGCGGCGGATTTTACATTCGATGCGCTCGCCGAACTCGTCCGTTCCCGCAGCGTGGCGACCGTCGAACAAGCGCTGGCGGTCCTGCCCGCCGAACTGCGCGCGAACTATGCGCTCGTGTTCGCCAGCCGCAGTCTGCAGGACGCCGCGCCGGCCGCGCCGAGAGCGATTCTCTACGGCGCCGACGGCCGCTTCATCGTGACATTCAACGGCGACGCCGGCGAGCGCGGCTACGATGTGCTCGAGACGATGCAGTTCGACGAGCGCAGCAACAGCTTCCACTTTCGCGAGGTGTCGTTCCCGAGCGCGGGCGAGAGCCCCAAGGTATCCGAGGACAATCCCGGGCGCTGCACGGCCTGCCATGGCCGCCCGGCACGGCCGATCTGGGATACCCTCCCAACCTGGCCCGGCGTCTACGGCGAACGCTACCGCGCCGGCCTGTCGAAGCCGGAATCGATCGGCATGCAGGCATTTCTCGCGCGCCAGGCGCAAGACCCGCGCTACCGCTACCTCATCGGCGCACGGCGCTTCGGCGACCGCGCGACCTACGTCGCGAGTGCGGCGACCCTCTACAACGGCCAGAATTTCGAGCCGCCGAACGCACGCCTGTCGGTGCTCCTCGCGACGCTCAACGTGCGCTCGCTGGTCGCCAACCTGGCGGCCCAGCCGGCATTCGCACCGCATCGCTACGTGCTGCTGGCCGCCGCCGCAGGCAATTGCGGGGATCTCAAGTCCTTCTTTCCGGCGTCGATGCGGCCCGCGTCGGCGCAAGCCATTGCTGACTACGGCCAGTCCGCGGCGGCGGCGGCGGGGGCGCGACAGGAGGCGGCGAAGCGACTGCGGCGCGCGAGCAATGACGAGAGCTACCGCGGCGGAGCCGCGGCCAGCGATCCGATGATGCTCAGGTTCATCGCCGAGCGGCTGGTTGGAATGCCGCGCCAGCGCTGGAGCCTCGCGCTCGAAGACGGCACGTATGACTTGGCCGCTCCCGAAGGCGCGCTCTCGCTCGAACAGTTGCTGTTCGAGCGCCTGGCCGGCAGCGAGCCTGACCTTCGCGAACTGCGCGCTTTTCGCAGCTTCAGTGCGACCGACGCCTATTGCACGGAGCTGTCGCGGCGCAGCGAACGCGAGCTGACGGTGTTCTACGGTGCCGCCGGCAGCGAGCGCATGCGCACGGCCGCGAGCACGCCCGCGGCGGACGGCGAAGTGCACGCTCCTCCGCGGCTGCTCGACCACTGCATCGAATGCCACACCGGTGAGGTGGGGCCGGCGTTGCCGTTCGGCGATGCCGAGGCGCTCGCTCCACGTCTGCGGGCGGGGGGCTACGCGCACGGCCGCCTGCTCGACGAGATCCTCTATCGTCTGGCACCCGAGGCCGGTGCCGCGCGGATGCCTCGGGACATCAATCCGACGCCCGCGGAGCGGCGCGACCTGGAAGATTACTTCGTGCGGCTCGCGACGCCGTAGGCGAATGTGCCGTCCACGACTTCAAGAAAGGTGCGCTCCTCGCGCAAAATGAAGCGCTGCGTTTGCGCGAAAGAAAAATTCTTCTGCGCCGCTGCGTCCTCCTTCAGGCGGGTCCGATAGGATTCGTATGCCGCCAGCGATTCGAGCCGGATGAGTCCCCAGGCAATATGGTTGGTACCTTCGTGCGGAAGAAAGTAGCCGATCAAATGGCCGCCGCAGCGCGGGATTACGCCGATCCAGTTCTCCGCATACGTTTTGAATGCGGCGCGCTGAAACGGGTCGATGTCGTAACGGATAAAACAGACGATGCTCATGGGGATGGATGGTAGATCCTTGCTTGCGATGGATGGTTCGTTTACTGTCGAACCATGAAGGATGGGCCGAATATTGCGAGGATTGCGGCATTGCTGGGCGATCCCGCGCGCGCGGACGTGCTTACCGCGCTCATGACGGACCGGGCGCTCACGGCGACCGAATTGGCGGCAATCGCCGGCGTCACCAAGCAGACCATGAGCGCGCACCTGTCGAAGTTGCTCGACGCGGCGCTCGTAGCGGTTGAACAACAGGGGCGGCACCGATACTTCAGGCTCGCGGACCAGGATGTGGCGGGCTTGCTCGAATCCTTGATGGGAGTCGCGTTCCGTGCCGGCTCGCTCCGGCTCGTATCGAGTCCGCGCGAGCCGGCCTTGCGCAAGGCCAGAATTTGCTACGACCATCTCGCCGGAGAGATTGGCGTGACGGTCTACGAAGCGCTGCTCGGGCGAGGTGTCCTCGAAATGTCTCGCGGCGGGCTCGAGCTCGGCGGATCCGGCGTCGAGTGGTTCGGCCGTTTGGGCATCGATGCGGCGGCCGCTGCGCGGCAACGCCGCAGCTTGTGCCGCCCGTGCATGGATTGGAGCGAGCGCCGGCACCATCTGGCGGGAGCGCTCGGAGCGGCGCTGTGGTCGCGCTTCGCCGAACTCAAGTGGGCGGCGCGCGACCGCCGCTCGCGAGTGATCAGGTTCACGCCGAGCGGCCAACGCGCATTTCGGCAGCTATTCGGGACAGAGGCATCCGGCCAATCCCGCCCGGTCAATCTGCCTGCGCCGTCTCGAATCCCGTCAACACATTCACCACGTTGATGCCGATCGCGTCGACGGCGTAGCCGCCTTCGAGCACGAACAGCGTGGGCAGCGCGCAGTCGCCGATCATGCGGCCGTAGGCGAGGAAATCCGCGGATTGCAGCCGGAAGAAGCTGATGGGGTCCTCCGCGAAAGTGTCCACGCCCAGAGATACCACCAACGCGTCGGCGCGAAACCCGGCGATGCGCGTCAACGCGGCGCGCAGTGCGTCCTGCCAGGCCGTGAAGCCCGTGCCGCGGGGAAGGGGAAGGTTCAGGGTGAAACCGGCTCCGTCGCCCGCGCCCGTTTCGTCCGCATACCCGGAAAAATAGGGAAATGCATCGACCGGGTCGCCATGCAGCGAAACATACAAGACGTCTTGGCGTTCGTAGAAGATATCCTGCGTGCCATTGCCGTGATGAAAATCGACGTCGAGAATGGCCACGCGTACCGCCCCATTGTCACGCAGATATTGGGCGGCGATGGCGGCATTGTTCAAGAAACAATAGCCGCCGTACAGATCGCGCGCCGCGTGGTGTCCGGGCGGCCTGCACAGTGCAAACGCGGCGCGATCGCCGTCTTTGATCCGCGAGGCGCCGGTCAGCGCGACGTCGGCGGCGGCGCTGGCAGCCTCCCAGGTCCCCTGACTGATCGAAGTCTCGCCCGCCATGGCGTAGTAGCCGAGCTTGCCCGTGATGCTGTTGGGGCAGCGTTGATTCATCCGGCGCGCGGGCCAGCAATCGGGGATGGCTTCGCCTCGATTGCCGGCGGCAACCCACTCGTTCCAGGCCTGCCGCAAGAACTCGATATAGCCGCGGTCGTGAACGCGCAGCAGCGGAGCGGAGCCGAAATTCTCGGGCGCGATGACTTGGCCGAGCCGCTGCGTCTCGACGCGTTCCAGCACGATTTGCGCGCGCTGCGGCGATTCGTGCGGGCTCACCAACTCTCCGCCGTAAAGTTCGGTGCGCGGACTGCGCAGCGTATGCTGCGTGGAAAAGACCGTGATCATTGAATCTGCTCCCTGGAAGCCGCCGTGTATTGTAGGGCCGTGACCATGACCTCGCATGTCGCAATCTGGGGAATCGCAGGACTCGCCACTGCGGGAGTCATTCTTCGCCCCATGAAAGTGCCGGAAGCGGTTTGGGCGTTGGGCGGTGCCGTCGCTCTGGTGTGCCTGGGGCTGCTGCCGGTGAGCGCAGCGCTCCACGGAGTCGGCAGGGGAGTTGATGTCTACCTGTTCTTGACCGGAATGATGCTGCTCGCGGAACTCGCGCGGCAGGAAGGGCTGTTCGACTGGCTGGCGGCCCGAGCCGCGTCCATGGCCCGGGGTTCGGCGACGCGCCTGTTTGGTCTCGTTTATATCGTCGGAATCGTCGTCACGGTATTCCTGTCCAATGACGCCACGGCGGTGGTGCTGACCCCCGCGGTCGCGGCAGTCGCCCGCGCTGCCGCCGTCGAGCGGCCCTTACCCTATCTCCTCGTGTGCGCATTCATCGCCAATGCGGCGAGTTTCGTGCTGCCGATTTCCAATCCGGCGAATCTCGTGATCTATGCCGATCACTTGCCGCCGCTGCTGCAATGGCTGCTGCGCTTTGCGCTGCCGTCGCTCTTGTCGATCGGCGTCACCTACGCTCTCCTGCGGTGGACGCAACGCGACGCGTTACGGCAGTCGGTAGCGACCCGCGTGACGGTCCCGGCCTTGTCGCGCGCCGGCAAATTGACGGCAACGGGCATTGCAGCCACCGCCGGCGCGCTGATGCTGGCGTCGGCGCTGGGGATTCAGCTCGGACTCCCGACCTGCATCGCGGGTCTCGCGACCCTCGTTGCAGTTGCGCTGACGCTGCGCTCCTCGCCGTGGCGATTCCTTCGCGAGGTTTCCTGGGGAGTGATCCCTTTGGTGGCCGGCCTGTTCGTGCTCGTCGAAGCTTTGGACCGGTCCGGCGTCATTCATTCGCTGAGCGATTTCTTGCGCGGCCAAGCGCGGCACTCGGCAGGTCTCGCCGCGGCAGCGGCGGGCGTTGCGGTCGGCGTCGCTTCGAATCTCATCAACAACCTGCCCGCGGCGCTCATCGCGGGCACTGCAGTACAGACGGCCAGTGTGCCGCCCAATGTTGCCAGTGCAATCCTCATCGGCGTCGATCTGGGCCCCAACCTTTCCGTGACCGGGTCGCTGGCGACGATTTTGTGGCTGGGTGCGCTGCGACGGGACGGCATCCACGTCAAAGCGTGGGACTTCCTCAAATTGGGTCTGTTGATCATGCCGCCGGCGCTCCTGCTCGCGCTCGGCGGCCTGCTGCTGGTCGGGTGAACGCGCCGCGGCCTCTGCCCGCGACCGCTGCGTTGCAGCAATTTCCTTGACACTCGCTCGGCTGGTTCCTACAATCGCCGGCCTTTGTCTCCGGGCACACGCGCGGGGCCCTACGCGCCCGTTTATTTAGTCAATGCATCGGCCGCCCCGTATCTTGGGGGCGGCTCAAAAGGTATTTATGGCGACGACGACGCAACTGATTCGCACCGGCCGGAACGAGCCTGCCTGGAAGTCCAAAGTTCCGGCGCTGGCAGCCTCGCCGCAGAAGCGCGGAGTTTGCACCCGCGTATATACGACCACGCCGAAGAAGCCCAACTCGGCGCTGCGCAAGGTGTGCCGCGTGCGCTTGACCAATGGTTATGAGGTCTCGAGCTACATCGGCGGCGAAGGCCACAATTTGCAAGAACACTCGGTGGTTTTGATCCGCGGCGGCCGCGTCAAGGATTTGCCCGGAGTCCGGTATCACACTGTCCGCGGGGCGCTCGATTGCGCCGGCGTCAGCGATCGTCGGCAAGGCCGTTCCAAGTACGGCGCCAAACGTCCCAAGAAATAAAGGTTTCCCATGTCCCGCAGAGCAGCAGCCCCGCATCGCACCATTCTTCCGGACCCCAAGTTCGGCAACGATATGTTGGCCAAATTCATCAATATGGTGATGGAGCGCGGCAAGAAGTCGGCTGCCGAGAAGATCGTTTACGGCGCCATCGATCGCATCGGCGACAAGAGCGGCCGCGCCGGCGGCGAAGCAATTGCTGTGTTGCAGCAGGCGTTGGATAACGTCAAGCCTGTGGTCGAAGTCAAATCCCGCCGGGTCGGCGGAGCCACCTACCAAGTCCCCGTCGAAGTGCGTGCCAACCGTCGCCAGACGTTGGCGATGCGTTGGGTCATCGAGGCGGCCACCGCCCGCAGCGAGAAATCGATGGCACATCGGCTGGCCGCGGAACTGATGGAGGCCGCCGAGAATCGCGGCGCCGCGGTCCGCAAGCGCGAAGATACGCACCGCATGGCCGAGGCCAACAAGGCGTTCGCGCACTACCGCTGGTAGCGCCGCGGCTAGTAATTCGCCGGCGCGACCTCATATCAAGAGTCGGCCCAGGCGGCTATTGTGTCGCCAGGTTTTTGATTCTAATGCTCGCGAAGCGAGCACTTAACTGACGGGGTCGCTTCGACCCCGTTTGAAGGTTGCGCGAAGCGCATATATATGTCACGCACTACGCCCATCGAGCGCTACCGAAACATCGGTATTTCCGCTCATATCGACGCGGGTAAGACCACCGCGACGGAGCGTATTTTGTTTTACACGGGCGTGTCGCACAAGATCGGCGAAGTCCATGACGGGGCCGCGGTCATGGACTACATGGAACAAGAGCAGGAGCGCGGCATCACCATAACGGCCGCGGCGACCACTTGTTTCTGGAAGGGGATGGACAAGAGCTTCCCCGAACACCGAATCAACATCATCGATACCCCGGGACACGTCGATTTCACCATTGAGGTGGAGCGCAGCCTGCGGGTGCTGGATTCCGCGGTCGCCGTTTATTGCGCCGTTTCGGGCGTGCAGCCGCAGTCGGAAACCGTGTGGCGGCAGATGAACAAATACGGCGTACCGCGCATCGCCTTCGTCAACAAGATGGATCGCGCGGGCGCGAATTTCCTGCGTTGCGTCGAGCAAATCCAAACGCGTCTGCGGGGCAACCCGGTGCCGATTCAACTGCCCATCGGCGCCGAAGACGGCTTCGTCGGCGTGGTCGACCTCGTCAAGATGAAGTCGATCTGGTGGGATGAAGAAACGCAGGGCATGAAGTTCGAGTATCGCGACATTCCGGCGAACATGCTCAAAGAGTGCGAGGAGTGGCGCGCCAAGATGATCGAGGCCGCCGCCGAGGGCAACGAAACTCTGCTCACCAAGTATCTGGAGACGGGCGAGCTATCCGACCTCGAGATCAAGCAGGGTCTGCGGGCGCGGGCGCTCAAGAACGACGTGTGCTTGGTGACCTGCGGCTCCGCCTTCAAGAACAAGGGCGTGCAGGCCGTGCTCGACGCCATCGTCGAATACATGCCGTCGCCCACGGAAGTGCCGCCCGTCAAGGGCCAGAGCGAGCGCGGCGAACCCATGACGCGCAAGGCGGACGACAACGAGCCGTTTGCGGCGCTGGCCTTCAAGATTCTGAACGACCCGTTCGTGGGCAATCTCACGTTCTTTCGGGTCTACTCCGGCACTCTGAATTCCGGCGACCAGGTGTTCGTGCCCAATCGAAACCGCAATGAGCGCATCGGCCGCTTGCTGCAGATGCATGCCAGCGAGCGCTCCGAAATCAAGGAAGTGCGCGCCGGCGATATTGCGGCCGCCGTGGGCTTGAAGGACGTCACCACCGGCGACACCTTGTCGGATCCCGGAAAAGTCATCATCTTGGAAAAAATGGAGTTCCCCGAACCGGTGATCTCCGTGGCGGTGGAACCCAAAACCAAGGTCGACCAAGAAAAAATGGGCCTCGCCCTGCAGCGCTTGGCGAAGGAAGATCCTTCATTCCGCGTGCACACGGATCAAGAGTCCGGTCAGACCATCATCTCGGGCATGGGCGAACTGCACCTCGAAATCATCGTCGACCGCATGAAGCGCGAGTTCAAGGTCGAAGCCAACGTCGGTAAGCCGC
>Ga0210394_10006601_pt1 | contig 12517 bp, 8 predicted proteins | sample IncBWC12MmetaG_FD_160121 | JGI IMG/M metagenome (GOLD analysis project Ga0210394, IMG submission 160121) | Forest soil microbial communities from Barre Woods Harvard Forest LTER site, Petersham, Massachusetts, United States - Inc-BW-C-12-M | ecosystem: Environmental > Terrestrial > Soil >... | reverse complement strand
CGAGCTGAATTCCAGCACCTAGGATTCGCACGTCTGTCCGATTTGTTCCTCGGCGGGGGCCGCTATCGCCCCTAGTGCCATGAACATGGCGATGGTTCCGGCAATGCACCGCCTGGAAGTTTCCGCCACAACAGCTATGGTTTCCGTCGTAGTTCTCCGCAACACCTCCCCCCGAGCGCCTCCCGCAGCGTAGCTGTCTAACTCATTCCCTAATTCTCCCAGGACAATTGTTTGTTGTTCGCCTCTCGACAGGGGCGCACCAGGAGTTATCAACTTGCGGAAAGGAATCCTCTCGATTGCGGCTTTGGCCGTCTTACCTGCCTTTGTAGCGGGCCAGGAAAAGCCTGCCCCGACGATCACGCCACCTCCAGCTCCGGCTCCCACCACGCCCGCTACCCCGCCGCAGGCGCGCGCGCCGCAAATCGGCTCCGTCCGCATCACCCTCGACGACGCCATTCGCATGGCCCTCCTGCACAACCACGCGTTGCAGGCCTTGCGCTCCACGATTCAGCAGAGCCTCGCGGAAGAGGTCACTGCCAATCTTCGCCCCAATCCCACGCTGGGTCTCGACGCGCAGTTCCTTCCCATCTTCCAGCCCAAACAGTTCACCTCCGACTACATTGACAACCAGGCGCAGTTCGACGCAGGCATCGGTTATTTGTTCGAACGCGGCAAAAAGCGCCAACACCGGCTGCAAGCCGCAAAAGACCAAACCGCGGTAGTTCGCTCGCAAGTTTCCGACAGCGAACGCCAACTGACTTTCAACGTCGGTCAGCAATTCGTCGATCTTTTACTCGCCGAATCAACCCTGGAATTCGCACAGCAGGATCTGGAAAGTTTCCAGAAAGCCGTGGACATAAGCAACGAGCGCTATCGCGTCGGGGACATGAGCGAAAGCGACTTCCTGAAAATTAAGCTCCAGCTGCTGCAATTCCAGACGGACGTTTCCGCCGCCAAATTAGCTCGCCTGCAAGCCTCCGCAGCGCTGCGCCAGTTGCTCGGATATGAGTCCGTCCCAGAAGATTACGACCTTGAGGGAACACTGGCCCACCAGCCGCTGCACGCCGAACTACCAGATCTGAAAGCCCTCGCGGCCATCAATCGTCCCGACCTCCGCGCAGCGCAACAAGGCGTGGTCGCGGCGGAAAGCCAACTCGCTCTGCAAAAAGCCAACGGCAAGATGGACATCACCGGTACCTTCGACTACAGCCATACCGCCGCAACCAATACCGGCGCATTTTTCTACAACATGCCGCTGCCCATCTTCAATCGCAATCAGGGCGAGATTTCGCGCGCACAATTCGCCATCACCCAAGCCCAGGAACAGGCCAGCGAAACGATTCAGCAAGTTTCCACCGACGTGTTAGACGCCTACGAAAATCTCCGCAGCAACAACGAAATTGTTCAGTTGTACGAGAGCGGCTACGCCGACGAGGCCAAGCAGTCCCGCGATATCAGCGAATACGCCTACCACCGAGGCGCCGCCAGTCTCCTGGATTATTTGGACGCCGAAAGAACCTATCGTGCCAATCAGTTGGCCTACCGCCAGGCGCTCGCGAACTACATGCTCGCACTGGAACAGATGCGCCAAGCCGTGGGCACAAGGACTCTGCCATGAAATATCGCAAGCAAAAACACATCACCCTTTCCGTGATCGCCACGATCTTTGCTCCGCTCGCGCTTTCGTTCTCCGGTTGCGGGAGCTCCGGCCCTGGCGAATCAGAATCCGGCATGACCTCATTCACCGCCAGTGAATCCAAATCGGACACCGCCGAACTCTTCAGCGTCCCGAACGAGCAGATGGCTCGCGTCCAGATCGTGGCCGCGGAAAAAGGCAATCTCCCGCGCACGCTGCGACTGGCCGGCACCGTGGCGTTCAACGCATTTGAAACCACTCCGGTATTTTCTCCGATCGGCGGCCCAGTTCAGGAAATTCTGGTTGCTCCCGGGCAAGTCGTGCATGCCGGCCAGGCGCTCCTCACCGTCACTAGCCCGGACTATTCCACCTCCCGGTCGAGCTACCTCAAAGCTCGCGACGCCTACGCCCTTGCAGACAGGTTGTACACCCGGGCGAAAGATCTTTACGCCCACGGAGCCATCTCCGAAGCCGATCTGGAGCAGGCGGAATCCGCTCGCACGCAAGCCCACGCGGATCTGGAATCCACCACGGACTTCCTCATCGCGCTGGGCATGAAAGATCCCGAAGCCATGCTCAAGACCGCGAAATCCACGGCGCAAATTCCAATTCCCGCGCCCGTCGGCGGAGAGATTGTAGAGCGCCTCGTTGGACCCGGTCAGTTGCTGCAGGCGGGTGCGACGCAGACATTCACCATTTCCAACACGAACACGGTCTGGGTCCTGGTGAATGTCTACCAGAACGATCTACCCTACGTGCATCCGGGCGATGCCGTCGAAATCAACACCGACTCCTACCCGGAGCTGTTCAACGGAAAAATTTCCTACATCGCGCCCGCGCTCGATCCCACCACGCGAACCCTGCAAGCGCGCATCGTTACCCAGAATCCCGGGAAAAAACTGAAGAAGGACATGTACGTCACCGCGCTAGTCAGTGCCGGCTCGATTCCCAATGCCATCACTGTCCCGGACACCGCCGTCCTTCGCGACACGGAAAATCAGCCCTTCGTGTATGTGCAGGTCAACGCAAATCAATTCGCGCGGCGTATCGTAGCGCTCGGTCAGAGCAGCAAAGGCCGAATCCAGATCACCAACGGCCTCAAGGAAGGCGAAAAAGTGGTGGGCGAGGGCAGCCTGTTCCTGCAATTCAAGAATTCCATCCAGCACTAAGGGGAGCGCTTTGGGGAAATCTCGATGATTCACCGCATTGTCCAATTCGCTCTTCAGCAGCGCTTTCTGGTGCTGATGCTTACCGTGCTGATGATCGTGGCCGGTGCCTGGTCCTTCCGGCAAATGCCTGTCGATGCGTATCCGGATTTGTCGCCACCGATGGTCGAATTAATCACCCAGTGGCCCGGTCACGCCGCGGAAGAAGTGGAACGCCTGACCACTCTACCCCTTGAACTTGCCATGAATGGCGCGCCGCACCTGAGCGTGATGCGCTCGATTTCTCTTTATGGATTGTCAGACATTCGTCTGACCTTCGACGAAGGCGTGGACCCGTATTTCGCGCGCCAACTGATTTTCCAGCGCATCAGCGACGCCACTCTGCCGCAGGGCGTGTTGCCGAGCATGGCTCCGCTCTTCAGTCCCAGTGGACTCGTGTATCGCTACGTCATCGAAAGCCCCGATCGCTCGCCGATGGAATTGCACACTTACGAAGACTGGATCATCCAGCGCGCCTACAAAAGCGTCCCCGGCGTAGCCGACGACTCTGGCTTTGGCGGCCCGACGATGGAGTATCACGTTCTCCTGGACCCCGTGAAGCTTCTCAACTATCACCTTCCGGTAGCACAAGTGGTTTCGGCGCTTACCGCGAATAACGCCAACACTGGCGGTGGTTTTTACAGCCAGGGTGGGCAGTTCTACTACGTGCGCGGCATCGGCCTGCTCAAGAATGTCGAAGACATCGGCGAAGTGGTCGTCGGCGCTGCAAATGGCGTATCTGTCCGCGTGAAAGACATTGGCACCGTTGTTATCGGCCACGCTCCGCGCCTGGGCATTTTTGGATTCCAGACCAAGCAAAAAAAGGATGATGACGCGGTCGAAGGCGTCATCCTGATGCGCCGCGGCGAGCAGACACAAAACGTTCTCGAGGGGGTGCAGAAGAAAACCGAGGAGATCAACAGGACGCTGCTCCCGCCAGACGTGAAGGTTCGTCCCTACTACGACCGCAGCGACCTTGTCCGCGTCACCACCGACACGGTCGAAGGCAATCTTCTCCGCGGGATGGCGCTGGTCTTTATCGTTCTCATTTTCTTCCTGGTCAGTTTTCGCGCCGCGGTGATCACCGCGCTGACCATTCCGCTGGCCCTGCTCTTCGCCTTTATTTTTCTGCACTGGACTGGCGAAGCCGCCAACCTTCTCTCCATCGGCGCCATCGACTTCGGCATCATCATCGACGGCACCATCGTCATGGTGGAAAACATCTACCGCGAGCTTGGGCTGCGCCACGGCACAGAATACAAGTTGAAAGAAGTCATTCTTCAGGCTGCCCGCGACGTCGACCGCCCAATTTTTTATTCCGTCGCTGTCATCATCGCTGGTTATCTTCCGATTTACGCGTTGACCGGCCCGGCCGGAAAACTCTTCCATCCCATGGCGGACACCATGGGCTTCGCGCTGCTCGGCGCGTTAGTGCTCACCCTCACCGTCGTTCCGGTGCTGGCCTCGTACTGGTTCAAGAGCGGCGTCAAGGAGAAGCAGAACCCGGTCTTTAATTGGGTCCGCGACTTCTATGCCGGTGTTTTGAAACGCTGCCTGGATAATCCCATCATCACCATCGCGCTCTCGCTGCTCATTTTCGGCGCTACCTTGCTGCTCATCCCGCTGATCGGTGGAGAATTCCTGCCGCATCTGGATGAAGGCGCCGTATGGGTTCGCGCCACGCTTCCATACACAATTTCCTTTGAAGACGCCGCAAAATTTGCACCGCAGGTCCGCGACCTGCTCATTCAGTATCCCATGGTGACCGTTACGGGCTCGGAACTCGGACGTCCCGACGATGGCACCGACCCCACCGGTTTCTTCAATTGCGAATTTTACGTCGGCCTCAAGCCCTACAACGACAAGTCCTGGACGCAAACAAAGATCCGCAACAAGGAAGAACTCGTCGCGGACCTGGAGAAAAAACTGGATTCCTACCCGGGCGTGATTTTCAATTTTACGCAGCCCGCGGAAGATGCCGTCGACGAAGCCCTCACCGGCCTCAAATCGGCGCTGGCGGTGAAAATATTTGGTCCGGACCTCAACGTCCTCGAAAGTAAGGCGGTCGAAATCAAAAATATCCTCGAGAAAACGCGTGGCTTCACCGAACTTACCGTCGTACGGGAACTTGGCCAGCCCAGCCTGCTCGTCGAAGCCGACCGCCCAAAAATTGCGCGCTACGGCATCAACGTCGCCGACGTCGAAGCTGTAGTGCAAGCCGCGGTTGGAGGCCAGGCCGCTACCCAGGTAATTCAAGGGGAAAAACTCTTCGATCTCGTCGTGCGCATGGACCCGAAGTACCGCTCCGACGCCAAAGAAATTGGAAATTTGCTGGTTCCCGCTCCTGGCGGACAGCAAATTCCGCTTTCCGAACTTGCCAACATCAAGGAATCCTCTGGCGCTTCTTTTATCTATCGCGAAAATGATTCGCGCTACATCGGCATCCAGTTTTCGATTCGCGGCCGCGATCTCGAAGGCATCGTCAACTCCGGGCAGAGAAATATAGCCAAGAGCGTCCAGCTTCCGGAAGGCTACCGTTTGGATTGGGGCGGGGAATACACGGAACTCCTGGATGCCAAGTCGCAGCTGTACATCATCGGGCCGCTAGCCGTTTTCCTGATTTTTATGATTCTCTTCGCGCTCTATGGCAATTTTAAGTTTCCGATCACGATTGCTCTCGGCGTCATCCTGACGGAACCTGTCGGCGCTCTGATCGCCCTGAAGCTCACGCACACTCCACTCAGCGTCTCCAGTTCCCTGGGACTTCTCGCGTTGCTTGGTGTATCGGTGGAAACAGCGGTCATCTTGGTCAGTTACATCAACAAGCTGCGCCTGGAAGGTAAAAGCGTCCGCGAAGCCACATTGGAAGCTTCTCTCCTGCGATTGCGTCCAATCATGATGACCGCGCTGGTTGCCTGCCTGGGCCTTCTGCCCGCTGCTATTTCCACAGGTGTTGGCAGCGATACGCAAAAGCCATTCGCGATCGTAGTCGTCGCGGGGCTTCTCTCTCGACTGTTACTCGGATTTTTCGTAAATCCAGTCCTATACGAACTGGTGGCGCGCGAAGGCGACGTCCTCCAGGTCTAGCCTGTGTAGCGGCCGCCTTCCCAGGCGGGCGTCTTGGGTTTTTCTTACCAACCGGACTCGTAACGAATGGAAATCAACTCAAACTGACCTTGCCGGTCCCAAGATCGTAAACTCCCGATTTCACTATCAACGTGCCGGCTTTTAGCGCATCGCGAATAACCGTGGAAGAAGTTCGCAGCAAATCCGCCTGAATTTGCGCATTCGCTTCGATCGCTTTCGCGAGACTTCCGCCCGACTGCGCCACCGCTGGCCGCAAGTGTTGATACAGAGAGCTGATCTGCCCGGGCACGTTGTCGGATTTCATGGCCGCCTTCACCGCCCCGCAATTGGTATGCCCAATCACCAAAATGACCTTGATTCCAAGGACCGCCACGGAATATTCCAGGCTGGCAATAATTTCCGGCGTCACCAGGTTTCCCGCAACTCGCGTCACAAAGAGGTGTCCAATCGTCTGGTCGAAAACTAATTCCACCGGAACACGCGAATCCGCGCACGCCAGCACAGCCGCGAACGGTTCCTGCTTCTCTACCGTGTTCTCCTTCAAGATGACCAGATCATGCGCGATGGATGTCAGCTGATTAGCGTCGAATCTCTGATTACCCTCCAACAGCTCCTTCAGAGCTGCATCCGGGCTGAGATTGGTCTGCGCTTCCAACCGTGCTGGAAGCGCTAGCTCGATTCCAGTTTGCGCTGCCACCCCAAGGGCTGCCCCAGAAGCAGCGCGCAAAATAAACTGCCTTCTGCCGAAATCCGCCTGGTTATTCGCGTCATTTGTCATGTGCAATCATCTCCTGCGCCTGGACATATCCGAGCGCCACATCATACCGCAACTCCCTGCGAGTGCCCCACACGTTGATTCACGTCTAGCGTTGGGTTTTGGCCCACCGAAAGTCTCCTCGTTCACGAAATCCTTTTATCTTTACGAGGCTCGCCTTCTTCCTTATCATGCACGCCAGTTCGACCACAAGGTATTCAATTCTCGTAAGGAAGCTCAACATGAAAGCGAACCCGCTCTTCTCAAAACTCATCTTGTTCTTATTCGTCGCGTGCTTTTTGACTCAAAGTTCACATGCGCAAGACACCGCTACGCCACAAAAACCAGGCACGCATGTCTTCACAAAAGATATGACCATCTACGTCAGCGACTTCGAACTGGATGCGCAAAACGTGAGCGTGGACAAAGGCGGTGTAGTAGGCCAGGTCCGCCCCGGCATTCTGGAACGGCCAAGCAAGCGGGAGAAACGCGACCCGGAAGCTCAAGCCAAGAAATTAGTCGATCTCATGTCCAGTACCATCGTCACCGATTTACAAAAAGCCGGCTATAAAGCGCAGCGCCTTCCAACCGGCAATGCCCGGCCAGCAACCGGAGCGTGGATCCACGGCGTGTTCACGGAAGTGGACGAGGGAAACCAGCGACGCCGAGCCCTTATCGGTTTTGGATCTGGAGAAGCGAACATGGAACTCTATGTCACCCTGACCGACCTGGCCTATCCGGATAAGCCGCTTTACAACGAAGCTAAGGATCAAGATAGCGGCAAGAAGATCGGCGCGGTGATCACCATGAATCCCTATGTGGCTGCCGCGAAATACGTGATGGAGAAGAATGCCCCGGAAAAAGCTGTCAAAAAGACCGCCTCCGAGATTTCCGCCGAAACCGTCAAACAGCTAAAAGTCAACAGTGTCGGGACGCCTACGAAATAGTATTTTAACGCTTCGTCCTACTCCATCTCGAACGTTACATACGTCAACTTGCCGCTGCGCTCCACCTGCATCACGCCAGCCTCGCCCGGCTTCAACTTGTTGAACTCCGCGCGCAAATTATCCACGCTGGTAATTTGCGCGTGATTCAGCGAATGCACCACGTCACCTTCCATCAGCCCGGAATCGACAGCCAGCCGGTCCGCAACCAGGGATGCCACAATTACGCCCGACGGCACGCGCAAATCACCGAATGACGCCATTACTTCCGGTGTAATCGTCACACCAAGAATCCCTAATCGCGGGATGAGATCTTTTGTTGGATCGGCCAATTCCGTCAGTTGGCTCGCTTCGTTCTTGGGCTCGTAGATAGGAACCTCTAATTGGATCTTTTTCCCATCGCGCAAAATCTGCAGCTTGGCGGAGTTCCCCGTATTGAACAGATAAAGACTAAGCGCGAAAAGTGGTACGTTGTCCACCGGCAAACCATCGATGCTAAGTATTACATCCTGGATTTTAAGTCCCGCCTGATCGCCTTTGCTCCCGGGAAGAATGTCGGAGACGATCACGCCGACATCACTCGAAAGGCCCAGGCCCTCCGCCATATCTGACGTAACGGACTGCAGTTCAGCCCCAATCGACCGCCGCCGCACCCGGCCATACTTGCGAATCTGCTCATAGGCGTAGCGCACGATGCCGCTGGGAATGGCAAAGCCAATGCCCTCGTTGCCCCCGGACTTTGTATAGATAAACGTATCGATGCCCACCACGTTCCCATCGACATCCACCAGCGGGCCGCCACTATTTCCAGGATTGATGGCCGCATCCGTCTGGATATACACCATCGGGTCGTCCGGATCCGGTTGCCGCAAAACGGAACTCACCAAGCCAAACGACACGGAATTCTCCAGCCCTTCCGGACTTCCGAATGCCAGAACCACTTGCCCTTTCTGAACGCGTTCATAGCGCCCGAGAGGCAGAGTCGGCAATCCTGTTGCTTCCACCTTCAGCACCGCGATATCGATCAACTTGTTAAAGCCAACAACGCGCGCCGGAAGATTGCGCCCATGCGATTTCAACAAGGCAGTAGGTTGCGATTCTGGATTGCCTTGCGGAGTCAACACCACCCGCACGCGATCTGCGCCCTTCACCACGTGATAGTTGGTAACAATGTAGCCATCCGGATCAACGATGACCCCAGAACCCAGGCTCCGCTCGCGGCCCACGGCGCTGGACGCCTTATCATCATCGTCACTTGGAGAACCGTAGCCAGTCACTATAACTTCCACAACCGCGGGCGAAACGCGTTTGGCGAGGGTCTCAAACGAATCGCTCATCTGGTGCATCACGTCAGCGGTTTTGTTGACCGGTGCCGTTTGTCCTCGTGCCTGGCTCGGCGTAAGACAAACTGCCAGCAACAAGATGCCGCCAGCAAGTCGAGACAAAAACAGTGGATTGATCACGATCATTCGCCTTTCAATTCGACAAACATATTCGCGGTTTCTGACACGCTAGGCAACTAACAGCTTCGAAGCATCGAGATCGCCTCCGACCTGCACGATCTCAAAGACGCAATGAACCTCATCTTAGAGTTTGGACGCCTGCAGATGGTATCAGCCACCTCCCCAGCGCCACAATCGCCGCCAACCACGGCGCTGCGAGCTATCGCCACAAAGGGTTTATGATAGCCGCGGAACTTCTGTGCCCTATCTTGCGTAGTTGTTTGTGCTTGCGACCCTGCCCAGTCGCGAGAATGGGCCGAACTTTGGAGGAATGCGTGAAAAAGTGGATTCTGTCGGTTGTCGCTGTTCTGGCTGCAGTAAGTGCACAGCCCAATCTCGTGGACGCGCAATCCACACACACGGCGACGCTCGACGAAGCGCTGAGCCTGCGCATCATCTACGGTCCGCGAATTTCTCCCGACGGCCGCTACGTGGTCTACACCGAGCGCGAAACCAACTGGAAAGACAACTCCTTTGTCGCGCAACTCTGGCTGGTCGACGTGTCTTCTGGCAGAAGCATTCAGCTTACCCGTGGAAAGAAATCCGCCGACGGCGCAACCTGGTCTCCCGATGGAAATTGGATTGCCTTTGTTACCGAGCGTGAGGCCGTCGCCATCGAGCCACTTTCCGTTGAAGAAAAGGAAAAAGAAAAGGAAAAAGAGAAAGAAAAAGAGAAAGAGAAGAAAAGCGAGGACAAAGACAAAAAGGACGCCGATTCCAGCGGCAAACCAGCCGACCGCCAGCTTTGGCTTATTTCTCCCCTCGGCGGCGAGGCCTGGCAGCTGACCAAATCCGAAAACAACATCGAGAACTTCCGTTGGTCGAAAGACTCCAAATCCATCGCCTTCTCCGCCGATGCTCCCGAAAGCAAAGCAGCCAAGGATCGTAAGGAAAAATATAGCGACTACCACGTCTTCGAGAAGGACTACCGCCAGAATCAGCTGTGGACCGTCGATGTCACCGCTGCAACAAAGACTTTCCTCCCCATCGACGCCAAGCGCATCCTCACCGATCTTTCGCTCAACGTTCACAACTTCTCCTGGTCGCCCGACTCCGCCAAGATCGCTTTCAGCGCATCGCCCAATCCCAATCTTTCCTCCGGTGGAGAGCGGGACATCTATCTGCTCGACCTATCGAACAACAATTCCGTCACCAAAATCGTCGCCCTTCCCGGTCCGGACACCAATCCGGTGTTTTCTCCAGATGGCAAACAACTCGCCTTCGCCACCGCTCTGGCGCAGCCCTACTACTACTACGCCAATGAACACATCGCCGTCGTCGATCTTTCCGCCGTGCTCAGCAAACCCGCGACCACGCCAGCCGATGTCCGCGACCTCACCGCCGCATTGGACGAGGATCCCGATCTGGCCGACTGGGGTCCCGACGGCATTTATTTCGGCGCGGAACAAAAGACCAGCGCTCATATCTTCCGTGTCAATCCGCAAACCCGCGAAATCCGGCGCATCAGTTCGCCGGACTCCTTGCTGATTGAAGACGCATCGGTAACCAAGGACTTCAAGACCGTGGCCTTCATCACCGAAGACTCCACGCACATGGGCGAGCTTTATGTCTCCGCCATCTCTCCATTCGTGCCCAGAAAACTCACCGACATGACAGCGCAAGTAAAGGACTGGAAGCTGGGAACAGTGGAGGTAGTCTCCTGGAAGAGCCAGGACGGCGCGGCGATCGAAGGCATCCTTCACAAACCGGCCGATTATGATCCTGCGCGAAAATATCCGCTCCTGGTGATGATCCACGGCGGCCCGACCGGCACCTCACAACCCACGCTCTCTCCCGACGAGTACGCTTACCCGATCCAGACATTCCTCTCAAAAGGCGCCCTGGTGCTCGAACCGAATTATCGCGGCAGCGCCGGTTATGGTTCCGCATTTCGCGCGCTCAACGTGCGCAATCTAGGTGTGGGCGACATGTGGGACGTCATGAGCGGTGTCGACTATCTGATCGGGAAGGGAATTGTGGACTCCACTCGAATGGCCTCGATGGGCTGGTCGCAGGGAGGCTACATCTCCGCGTTCTTGACCACGCACACCGATCGTTTCAAAGCCATCTCCGTCGGCGCCGGCATCAGCGACTGGACCACTTATTACGTGAACACCGACATCACGCCGTTCACCCGCCAGTATCTCCACGCCACGCCGTGGGACGACCCGGAGATTTATGCGAAGACTTCGCCGATCACCACCATCAAACAGGCGAAAACTCCAACGCTCATTCAGCAGGGAAGCAACGACCAGCGCGTGCCAGTGCCGGACAGTTTCGAACTCTACCGCGGTTTGCAGGATCAGGGCGTGGCATCGCGATTCATTCTCTACACCGGTTTCGGACACGGCATCAACAAACCAAAATCCCTCCGTGCCTTACAGCAATCCAACTTGGATTGGTTCAACTTCTACATCTGGAACGAACCCATCCCAAAAGATTCACCCCTAAACGGCAGCAGCGAACTAGACCCAACAAAATAGGCATCCACCATCCCAACCAGCGGTTCGACGGATTTTCCGCGTAGAGGCGCGCGATATTTGCCTTGTAGTGGCCGATCTTTAGATCGGTTTCTTGGTTCGTCTCTTCGTGTAGCAGTCGCCTTCTATTCGACGCCTATCCCAGACTCTTCTTCTCTTCCGCGCTCAACATCCTATGCGTACCCTTCGCCAAATTTCCCAATTGCAACTCTCCAATCGCCACCCGCACCAATCGCAATACCTGCACGCCACACGCCTCCAGCATCCGCCGAATCTGCCGATTCTTCCCTTCATCCAAAACAATTTCCAGCCAGGAAGTCCTGCCACCGCCCCGTAAACTCCGAACACCCTTTGCCCGAAAGCGCTCGCCCCAACCAACCTCCACGCCGCTCTCCAATGTCCCAATCAACTCGGTGTCCGCGACGCGATCGATTTGCACGTGGTAAGTCTTGTCCAGATGCGCCTCGGGATACGTGATTCTCGCCGCCCACTCCGAATCATTCGTAAACAGCAACAACCCCTCGCTGGCTTTATCCAGCCGCCCGACTGGCGCAATCCACGCCAAATTCTTCGGCAGCAGCGAATACACCGTCTCCCGCCCCTTCTCGTCGTCAGCCGTGGTTACCAGCCCCCGCGGCTTATTCATCATCAAATAGATTTTCTCGGCCGCTTGAATAACCGCTCCGTCCATCTCAATCCGATCGACGCCCACCCGCACCGGGGTCTCCGGATTTCTTGGATACGCTCCGTTCAAACGCACCTTTCCCCGGCGGATCAGCTCAAGAGCTTGTGATCGCGAACAATATCCTAATTTGGAAAGAGCTCGCGCCAAGCCCACCCTTTTCCGCGCGCCATTGGATTGTTTCCGTGGTCTATGTGGAGACGATTTCACAGCAGGTAACTTCTTAG
>Ga0210394_10006600_pt1 | contig 12517 bp, 5 predicted proteins | sample IncBWC12MmetaG_FD_160121 | JGI IMG/M metagenome (GOLD analysis project Ga0210394, IMG submission 160121) | Forest soil microbial communities from Barre Woods Harvard Forest LTER site, Petersham, Massachusetts, United States - Inc-BW-C-12-M | ecosystem: Environmental > Terrestrial > Soil >... | reverse complement strand
GCCAGGTGCTGCGAAGCGTTGGCTTGCTCGAGCTTCAGCTTCTCGATCAGTTTGCCCGCCGCCAGTTCGTGTTCGCCGAGGGCCTCGACGATGGCGATGCGGGTAGGGTGGCCGAGACCCTGAAAAATTCCGGCTTTGAACAGGCGGAGTTCGTTCGTCACTATACATTAGTATATTCGATTATTCGCATGTATGATACAAGTCGGATATGCCTGTGGAGTCATATAAACACGAGGCGCCTGGTGGGCGACGAGAATTTGCGGACGGGTAGAGAAAAAAGCTGAGAGCGCCGCGACTATCAGAAGCGCTCTAGCAGGGTGCTGAAGAATTTAGAGCAGATCGCTTCCTGCGGTCATCACAATCCCTTTTCAGCAACCTGCGAGAGCCATTTCCGAGGTAGCGTCGCCCGGTAGGGCGGTCAATTTTGGCTGCAGCCGCTTTTCGAGGCGGCTCTTGTTGACGAGCGACCAGCCTGCTGAACGACGGGGCAACGATAGAAATGAAAACACCCGAAGAGCCGCCTGATAGGCGGCTGCGGGCTACACGGCGCACGCGGCTTTAGGCCGAACGCTAAATCGGCCGTTAGAAGCTGAAGCGGATGGACACTACTCCGTGGCGGGCCGGAAGCGCCGCGCTGGTGATGGTTCCAAAGTTCGCGTTGGTATTGACGCCGTTGGAATAGTTCAAGGCCAGCGCTGAATTGGGATTCGAGGGATTGAAGTGGTTCAGCGCGTTGAACGCCTCGAACTTCAACTGGAGAATGTTTCCCTCGCGCAAGATGTGCCACTCTTTGTACAGGCTGAGGTCGACGTTCTCGACTCCGGGTCCGTAAGTCAGCGTCGGAGGAGTGTTGCCGATGCCGAGCGAATTGACGCCGGGCAGCGAGAAGCTGGCCGCATTGAAGTTGTACCAAAGATTGGAAGGGGCGGTGGAGCCGACCGACGCCGGGGTCGCGCCCGCGGGCAGGAACAGAGGCCCGTTCTGCTGGCAGCGGAAAGGCAGTCCGCCAGTGGGCGTCCCTGTCCAGTAGCCGATGGGCGCGCCGTTGGCGGTGCAGGTAATCGTGAGCGGCGTGCCGTAGTAGAAGGTCATGATTCCCTCGATATGCCAGCCGTCCATCACTTGTTTCGTGAGGGCGTTCTTCCACAGGCTGCTGCCATTGGGAACCACATACCCCCAGTTAATATTCACCGCCTGAGGGCGGGTGCCGCTGGCGATATTCTTATTCAGGTTGTCAGAGTCCCACTGCAGGCGCGAATACACGATGGTCTTCGACCAGGTGTAATTGCTGCCGAAGTGGAAGCCCTTGCCAACCCGCTTGTTGAACTGCGCCTGCAAAGCGTCATAGTGAGACTCGCCGTTCTCCGTGTACTGCTGGATGCCACCCCAGCCCGGATAGGCGCCGCCGAGCGCGCGGAGCAGGTTGGTATTATAAAATCCGCCTGTTCCACCGTTGGCGCTGGTGGGATCGAGGAACCTGGCCACCGGTCCGGGCGACCCGTTATTGGCCGTGGGCGTCCAGTCGGTGAGCGGCGCGACCGCGTTCAGATCGATCAAGCCCTGGTTGAACTGGTGATGGGCAATATTGCCGACGAACGCAATATCCATCACGAAGCCCTTGCCGAGATCGTGCTGCACGCCGAAGCTGAAGTCCAAGGTTCTGGGCGGCAGGTAGGCGAGAGGACCGCCGACAGTGGTCTGGGGCGTGAATACGAGCTGGGATCCGGCCAGGTTGGCGATGGTGGTGTTCAGCACGATCGGCGCCAGGAAGTGTGGCGGCGTCGCGATCGGTCCGATGCCAACGCCGGTGGCGCCCAGCGTATCGACGCCGAACGCGCGGCCGTAGAAGACTCCGAAGCCGCCGCGAAGGGCGGTTTTGCCATTTCCGAAGACATCGTAAGCAAAACCGATGCGCGGGGAAACCTGCATCGCCGGCGTTTTGAAATAAGTATTGGAGGTTGTGATCCCGGAGAAGGGCGTCCCGGTATAGCTGGCCGGATCGAAGGTGCCCTGCTGAGAATAGGCGTACTGTTTGCCGGTCACCGGGTTGATGGACGCCTTGTTTGCCACCGGGCAACTGCCAGTGGAACTCACGGCTACCGTGCAGTAGGGGTAGAGAAGCTGCCCCTGCTGCGCCTTGGAATAGGCGGATGCCTGGAACACGCCGAGAGCCTGGTTTACTTCATAGAGCGCACCGAGGCGCTGGAAGCGCGCGCCGTAATCGAGCGTCAGGCGACGAGTAACCTTCCAGGTGTCCTGGAGGAAGAACTCAGTCTGTTTGTAGCGGGCGCGGTTGATCTGTTTGACGTTGTCCTGGCCGTAACCGTACATGTTGCCGGTGAGGGCGTTCGAGAACGGGTCGCCGGTATCGACCGGGTTGCCGAGGTCGGAGCCGAAGTAATACGTTCCGGCGGTGTTGTAAACCGAGTAGACGCTGACGTTGCGGGCATCATGCTCAAAGTAGAAACCGGCCTTGATGCTGTGGCTGCCCTTGATCCAGGTGAGGTTGTTGCTAAAGGTCAACAGACTGTCGGTACCGTCGAAAGGCCAGCGGCTGTCGAAACCGAAGCTGGGGAGGTTGGGGATTCCGGTGGGCGCGGACTGCGCCGTAAAGCCCGACGGCAAACCGAAATTGACAGTCGGAAGCAGGTTCAAATAATTGCCCGCGGGTCCGAAAATGGAGGGCAGCGTCAGCGTCTGCCCGCCCGAGGTTAAAGGCAACTGGCTGGCCTTGTAGGATGTAGGATCGGTCGGCACGTTTTGCTGATGGGCGCGGTTCTGTCCGACGGTCATTTCGTTGATCAAATTCGGACGGAACGTGTGAACGTAGGTGGAGGCGAAGCCGGCCGACGGAATGAAATAGTTGTGCGGGAACTGGCCCCAGCCATCGCCGGCGGCTCCGAGAATCGCCCCGAAACCGGACTGCGCCTGATAGTCCTGAAGCAAGCGGACAAACAGGGTGTCATGCGTGGACATGTTGTAATCGACGCGCAGGATGTTATCGCGGCGCGGATCGATGTTCTGCAGCACATCGGTGAAGTTGTATTGATGCTGGCCCGTCGGATCGGTGGTGTTGGGCAGTGGGAACCGGCTGATCAACGCGCTGCCGATGGAGCTGAGGCGCGTGAGGGGAATCTTGTTGCCGGGGAAGCAGCCCGCGGCTCCCGCGGTGGAACAACTGGCACCGCTGAGAGGATCGCGAATCAGGATCTGCGAACCGTTCGTGTTGACGCTCTGCGAGAAATCACCCTGGCGCTCCAGAGCGGTGGGCATGGTGTACTTGTTGAGTGCGGTGCTCTGGGTATTCCACAACTGATCCCAGGAGTAAAAGAAGAACAGCCGGTTGTGATCCTTGTTGAAACGGACTTTCGGAATAATGACCGGTCCGCCGATAGTGCCGCCCGGATTTTCATAGCGATACTTGGGCTTTTGCTGGCCAAGCTGGTTGAAGAACCATTCATTGGCATTGAATTCCTCGTGGCGGTAGTAGTAATAAGCGCTCCCGTGGAACTGGCCGGTTCCGTTCTTGATGGACACGTTCATCTGGCCGCCGTTGCGGGCGCCGTACTCGGCCGCATAGTTGCCGGTAAGCAGCCGGACCTCGCCGATGGCGTCAACGCTGGGCGCCTGATAGGTACTGAGGCCGGGCGCGCCGCTATCCTGCGCGGCGATGCCGTCAAATGTGACCAACGGCTGCCCTATTTGGCCGCCATTGATCACCGCGGAATTGCCGTTCCATCCGCGCTGATCGTAGGTGCCCATGTCGATGACGCCAGGCTGAGCCTTGATGATGGCCTGGAAGTTGCGGCCGCGGATCGGCGTCTCCTTAATCTCGGCGAGGTTCATGTCGAAGGCATGATCCGAGCTGTCGGTTTGCACGCGGGCGGCCGACGCCTCGACTTCAATTGACGTCGCGACATCGCCGACTTCGAGTTTGACGTTGTGAACGTCGACTTTTTCCAACGTGCCGACGGTAATCCGGTTCTGAATATACGTCTTGAACCCGGGATGTGTGACGCGGAGATCGTAATCGGCGGGGACCAGGTCGGCGAAAATGAAGCTTCCATTGCCGGACGTGGTGAACTCGCGGACCTGTTTGGTGATGTCGTTGGTAATCTGGACGTTCGCCCCGGCAACGACGGCGCCGGCGGAATCGACCACGGTGCCGGTGATCTGGCCGGTGACGGTCTGGGCATTGGCGATTGGCAACACTGCCAATAAAACACTAGCGACAGCTAACGAGACGTACTTCATGGACGGCCCCCCCTCGCACGTTTAAACGTTTCAAGACCTCAGGTATCCAGGGAGCCACCCGTTAGCGCTCCCAGTCTCAGAAAAGTATACACCAACTTACGTTTTGTCAAGCGAGGTTTGCATAAATTTCTTTATGCATTCGATTTGATTTCGCTATCTCTCAATGCTTCCGCGCAATCGTCCTGGGAGCGGCGTCGATTTGCGCCCGGTCAGGAAAAACACAGTTCGCGCGTGTGACGTCGGCCAAGGAAGCGCTACAAGATGCTTTAGTTTCAACGGCCCAGCGACTTTGTTAACACGATCAATAACGATTGGCCGAATGGAGGATGCATCCAGCTTTCGAGGCGTGAGGAAATGGGAACTACATAGCGGTCGAAGACCTCGATCTGCGCGGCGGATTGCGTCCGCCGCTTAAGAATATGCGCGTTGGTCCACCACGCAAAAAAGCCGATCGCATTCATGTAGCGCGCGGTTTTCACCGCAAGTCCGGCCGTTTCGGCGAGCTTTGAAATGGAGGCGCGCGTGTAGCGCCGATAGTGGCCAAGCAATTCGTCGATGGGGCCGTAAAGGCTCGGGAAGGCCGGCAAGATCAGAACCATGATTCCATCGGGTGCGAGCACGGAGGCCATGCGGCGCAAGGCTTCACGGTCCTCCTCGATGTGTTCGAGAACGTTCAGGCAGACGCAGGAGTCGGCCCGGAAAGATTGCAGGTCGAAAAACTGGGGCGCCATTACGTCGCAGGGGAAGGCTTCAAGATTCGCCCGGCCGGGATAGCGCTCCCGCAGGCGATCGATGCAACCGGGTTCGACGTCGACGGCGGCGACGGCTTCGCACGCGTCCAGGAGAAGGCCGGTAAAGTTCCCGATACCGCAGCCGATTTCGATGACGCGGCGGCCAAGTTCTCGTGCGACCACGCGATGCTGCCAGGCGAAATAGTTCGCCGCCCTGGCCATTCGCTCCTGGTCCTCCAGCGTATAACTACTGAGGGCGGCGCGCATGCCCTATAATATCGATTCCGGCTCGAAAATTCGATGTTCTACTTGTTCCGCCTGTTTTATTCGTTCCTTCCATTGCATAATCCCATCGGGTTCGGAGCGGCCGATTTTGTCGAGATTTCCCTCGCGCTGGTGCTGGCCGGAGGCGCGCTCGCATGGTCGAAGTGGGCCGCCGCGACGCATAGGCTCGCATCAAGAACGGTCCTTTGCATGGCAATCCTTGCCGTGCTGCCCGTGGCGCTACGCCTCGCGATGCTGCACACTTCTCCCATCCCAACGCCCTTGGGAGCCGACGATTTCAGCTACCTGCTGTTGGGCGACACCTTGTCGCACTTCCGCTTGACGAACCCGGTGCATCCGATGCATCGATTTTTCGAAACATTCTTCATCCTTCAGGAGCCGAGCTATAGTTCGATCTATCCGCTGGGCCCTGGGCTCGCGCTCGCGTTCGGGCAATTGGTTTTCAGACAGCCCTGGGCGGGCATCGCGATCTCGACGGCCGCATTCACTGCCGCTTGCTACTGGATGCTGCGCGCGTGGACCACCTTGGGATGGGCGCTCGTCGGCGGAATATTAGCCGTCATTCAGTTCGGACCCTTCAGCCACTGGATGAATACTTATTGGGGAGGCGCGCTGGCGGCAGCGGCCGGATGCCTGGTATTCGGCGCGATGCCGCGGCTTCGCGATCGCTGGCGCACGCGCGATGCGATTCTCCTCGGCATCGGCCTCGCCATCCATCTGCTGACGCGGCCGTTCGAATCGATCCTTCTGGGGTTCAGCGTGGTCCTCTTTTTCGCGCCCTTCATCGCCAAGCGGCGCGAATTGTTGCGGGCTGCGTCCATCGCCGCGCTGATCGTGCTGCCGGCGCTTGGGTTGATGCTGTTGCACGATAAACAAGTCACCGGAAGCTGGACCACTCTGCCTTATGCTTTGTGCCGGTATCAGTACGGCGTCCCGTCCACGTTCACGTTCCAGGCGAATCCCGTACCGCACAACCAGCTAACCAGGGAGCAGCAGATCTCCTACGACGTGCAATCCTTCGTGCACGGCCCAGGCACGGATACGATTTCAAGTTTTCTCGAACGCCTCGCGGGCCGCGTCCGCTTTTACCGTTTCTTTTTTCTCCCCGCCCTCTATCTGGCATTGCCGGCCTTCTTTTGGAGCCTGCGCGATCCCAGGTTGCGCTATGTATTCTTCACGCTGCTGATTTTCTTCGTCGGCACCAATGTTTACGGATACTTTTATGCTCACTACGTCGCCGGCGTGACTTGCCTTTTCCTATTAGTGACGGTAGTTAGCCTCGAATATCTAAGCCGCCTGAAGATTGGCGGCCATCTTGTAGGTCCTGACGCCGTGCGCGTGATCCTGTTTCTCTGCGGCGCACACTTCCTGTTTTGGTTCGGAGTTCAGTTGGCCGGCAATCAGGAATTCGCCAGAGTCTTGGAAGAGTATCAAACCTGGGACGAGGTAAACCACGGCGATCTGGATGGCCGTCTGGGAGTCAACCGGCAACTGGCGCAATATCCGGGCAAGCAACTGGTCTTCGTTCGCTACTGGCCGAAACATACTTTGACCGAGTGGGCGTATAACTCGGCCGATATCGACCGCCAGAGCGTCGTGTTTGCGCGCGATCTCGGCGCAGGGGAAAATGAGAACCTTCTCGCATACTATCCGGATCGCACGGCTTGGCTGCTGGAACCAGACGCGCGCCCTCCGAAGCTATCGCCTTATCAAAGGCGCGATGCGCCGCCGCCGCAGGCTTCTCCCGAGGAACCGAAGCCGGCTTCGGCTCCAGCAAAGCGTCCCAAGTTGAAATTCGAGGAGGTTAAGTAATGCTCACAAACCCCCTCAGCACATTCGATCCCGTCAAGAATCCGATTGGCTTTGGAGCGAGCGATTTTATCGAGCTCACCATCGCCGTGCTGTTAGTGGCTTTGGTCCTCGCGTGGCGTCCGTTCATCGAACCCCTCGGCAGACGCTTCGCCTTACAGACGCGTTGGTGCATGCTGGGGCTGGCTATTCTGCCCATCGTACTGCGCCTCGCGCTGCTCGCTCATCATCCCGTCCCTTCGCCCGATATCTACGATGAATTCGGACACCTTTTCGTCGCCGATACACTACGCCACTTCCGGCTCGCCAATCCGCCTCAGGCCTCTCCGCAGTTCTTCGAGACATTTTTCGTTCTTCAGTCGCCCACCTATAGTTCGATTTATCCCATTGGCCAGGGAGTCATGTTAGCCATCGGACGCGCGATCTCCGGGTATCCATGGGCCGGCGTTCTGCTGTCGACATCCGCCTTCGCCGCGCTTTGCTATTGGATGCTACGCGCTTGGACGACACCCGCCTGGGCCATCGCCGGGGGCATTCTGGCGGTCGCCGAATTTGGTCCGCTTAACCAGTGGATGAACAGTTACTGGGGCGGCTCGCTCGCCGCTGTGGCGGGCTGCCTTGTCTTCGGCGCACTCCCGAGGCTGGTAAGGCAGCCACGCACCAGGGACGCGCTCGCATTGGGCGGCGGGCTCGCCATTCACCTTCTCGTTCGCCCCTATGAGTCGATTTTCCTGATGGTCGGTGTTTTGCTCTATCTGATGCCTTCGGCAAAAACAGTAATGCGAGCGCTGCCGATGGTCCTATTCGCAATCCTTCCCGCGATCGGAATCACTTTAGCTCAGAACAAAAGTATTACTGGACTTTGGACAACGCTTCCGTATCAACTGAGTCAGTATCAATACGGCGTCCCCGCATCACTGACCTTCCAGCCGAATCCAATACCTCACCGCGTGTTGACGCCTCAACAGCAGCTTGAGTACAAGTCTCAGCTTGCATTTCGTGAAGGAGAACGAGATACTCTCAAGACCTTTCTGCTTCGCCTGGAGTATCGAGTCCGTTTCTATCGTTTCTTCTTTCTGGCCCCGCTATTTCTGGCGCTACCGGCATTTTGCTTCGTTGCGCTGCGGGAGTTTCGCTATGCCTGGGTACTGCTCACCTTATTAATCTTCGCGCTGGGAATTAACTTCTTTCCGGCGTTTCAGCTTCACTATCTTGGATCTGTAACATGCCTGTTTGTCCTCATGAGCGTCGTGGGACTCCAGCAGATCAGCCGGTGGAGTCCGGAGGCGGGCAGGTTGATCCTGTCTCTCTGCCTCGTTCACTCTGCCTTCTGGTACGGAATGCATTTGTTCGAGGACGAGGACATTGCACCCGCGATGATTCAATATGAGACCTGGGATTCCATCAACCACCGCAACCCCGAACGTCGGATCTTTGTCAATGAGAAGCTTGCTGCCATTCCGGGCCAGCTTCTGGTATTCGTTCGTTACTCGCCCAGACATATCTTCCAGGACGAATGGGTTTACAACGACGCTGCCATCGATTCCGCCCGCATCATCTGGGCGCGCGATCTCGGCCCGAAGGAAAATATCAAGCTTCTCGCTTCGTGTCCCAATCGCGAAGTCCTGCTCCTGGAGCCTGACATAAGGCCTCTTCCGCAATTGACTCCTTACACACCCTAAAAGTGAAACCTGTATTTCACCTCAACATAGATCTGGCGCGGGTTAATGAAGTGCGTCCCGCCGAAGGTGTTGCTTGTGTCCAGCAGATAGCGCGTATTGGCGATATTCACCGCATTCGCGGAAATGGTCAACCGCTCTCCGAAGGTTTTACCGAGCGACAGATCGAAAGTGGAATGCGGCGGGAGATGGGAGGGTCCGTTGCCATTCAGAAAGCCGGAGCCAAACTGGTAAGCCGGAGTCGCCCACATATGACCGGGCAAAGTCAGAGAGAGAACCGAAGTTGCTGTGTTGCGCTGATCGTGATCGAGCAGAAAGGTTCCCGAGGGCGCGCCATTCAATAACCCTCCGGTAATGGGCCCGATCCCTTGCCCAATCTGATTCGAGTAAGCCACCCGCCACTGCGCCATATGAAACAGTCGCGGCGAGCGGAGAGTGACTTCAGTACCACTGATGATCGCGCCGAGGTCCGCCAATGGAATAAAGATGCCGGAGTCGCCAATGACATCGTGGTCCAGGAAGTTACGCGCACTGGTGTGGAAGTTGTCCACATCGAGTGACCAGCCGCTAATGGGAACACTCAAACCGATATCGTGTTGAATATCGCGCTCCCCCGGCAGCGGTATGAAACCGAAGCCTTGCGATGCTGCGAAATCGAGCGCGGGGCCCGCGAGACTATCGAGCGGTGGAGGCTGATAGTAATACGCGTAGTAGCCGTGCAGCGTCCAGTTCAATCGCGGAATGCGGATCGCCGCGCCCAAGCGAGGATCGGCGGCGTTTTCGCTAAGTAGCCCGGAATAGTGTGTAAACCGGATGCCTAAATCCAGCGTCAGCCAAGAGTTAACTTTGTATTGATCCTCCAGAAACACCGCCGTCGAGTTTGCCCAATGCTTCTCCACTTGATTCAGAACGGTTCCACCAGGATTCGCTATAAGCCCGAAAAAGGTGTTATCGTGCTGACCCCAGACTTCGACTCCAGCCCGCGCGTTATGCTTTCTCTTCTGCACCTGAACCACGGACCGCCCTCCGAAATAGTTTGACCTGGAATTGTCGTTCAGAACGAAAGGATTGTCACTTGGCCCACCGACGTAATGCGCCGCATTGAAGTGATAGTAAGGCGCGAGTGTAAATGTGACCCCGTCCTCGAAGCTATGCGTCCAATGGAAGCCAGCCAGATAATCCTGTTCAAGATCCAGGTCGCGAGTTCCCGCCGCCTGGTCGTCCGGTCCGTTGGGAATCTGGTAGTGATCCTCGCGAACGGAAGCAATCCAGCGGAATTGATCCTTTGCAGAGGGATTATAAAGGAGCGACAGAAAGCCTCCCACGCCGCTCGACTGATCGTGAATCACCTGCGAAACCGGAGGTGCAAGCCCCAGCTCCGATCGGCTCCCATCGATACTCGCGTAGTAAGCGAAGCGCTGCGTGTGACTTCCTACATTTAGCTGATTATCGATCGAATAAAAGTTTCCAGCCGAAGCAATCAGGTTAGCCTCGTTGTGACGCTCGAAACCGGAGGGCGTCACCACGTTGAAGAATCCGTAGGTTCTGTCGCCATACTCGCTCGAAAAACCTCCGCGCTCTATTTCTAACTCTTCCACGTTCTTTGGATTGATCAGCGGAGCTACGTTGGCCGCGATATTGGTATTGATGACCGGGATACCATCGAAAAACCAGTTCACCTGATGGCCGCCGCGCATGTGTAGCATGTTGTGAACCATGTAAGCTCCCGGCGTGAAGTCGGTGATCATCGCGAGGCTATTCGTCTGATCGGCCCCAGCCGTGTGCGCGATTTCCTCCGGCGAGACCATCGTTTGCACGGTCGAAACCTGCGTATCCAGCTTGCTGTTGGCGCCGGAGACTTCGACGCTGGAACTTATGGCGGCAAGTTCGAGTTGAAGGTGCACCACCGGCGACCTGGCAACAGTAACAGTAACCTGTTGCTCCAGAGCCCTGAAGCCCTGCGCGGAGACCGCCACTCTATAATTGCCCGTCGGCAGGTTATCGAATTGAAATTCACCGTTCGAATCGGACAGAACATTTCTGTCCGTCCCTGAACCGCGAACGACAATTTGCGCGCCCGGCAGCGGACGGTGTTGAGGATCGTGTACGATACCGCGAAGCGTGCCCGTATCGGCCGCCCAAGCCGGGCTAAGCAGTAAACACAACAAAGCAACTCTCACTTGCATATGGATCTCCTAGAGTTCAGATTGGGAACTGGGACGAAATTAGGAGAGAAGGGCTGGTGGTCCGCGCTTCTGGCTGGACCGGCTAGAGGAAATGCGCTGAAGAGCTTCCGTCTGCGCGTGTACCGACGGATGCTTCATGATCGAAGCAAAGAATACCTGTGTCGCATTCCACAGAACAGTGTTGGAAAAGGCCGGCAGGGCGCTTACACCCGGATAGTTCGGACACTTTTCGCGAAGCGCCGCGCCGGATGTCTCCGACTGACCCGCCATGCCGCAGTGATGCTTCCCTTCGCGGCGGCAGCAGGACGGCAATTTCGATTCGCTCTCGACACGAATCACCGGCACAATCAGCGGAAAGCCGAAAATCGCCAGCAGCAGTGTCGCGCAGAGTCGTTGCACTTTTTCAATACTACCCTATTTACTTCTGATCGAAAAGCTCGCTTCGATCCACGCGCTCCCCTTTGAACATCACCATGGAGATTCGCTCGGTAACGGAGATATCCTTCAGCGGATTTCCGTCAACCAGCAGCAGGTTCGCCTGGTAGCCTTTCTTGATCAGCCCTATGCGTTCCGACGCGCGCAATAATTGTGCTCCGTTGAACGTCGCTGCCTGAAGCGCTAGGCCAGGTGGAATGCCCGCCTCAATCCACAACTGCAACTCGCGATGCAGCGCCGGACCATGAAAAATGGTCGGATTCCCGGAATCGGTGCCCGTAACCAGCGTCACGCCCGCGCGCATCGCGGCCACCAGGTTCTGGTTGCAGATCGCCATCGACACTGGATATTTTCCGATGCCGGCGCGCAGTTTTTCTCCTTCCGGACCCTGGAGGAACTTCTTCGTCGATTCCAGCAGCTTCTTCGGCCCAACCTGCTGCACCAGGCTGCGGTCCAGCATTTCGGACTTCCCTTGCGCCAGCATCGTGAACGCTTCCACTACGTCCAGCGTCGGGTCGAACGTAATGCCCGCCTGCTTCATCCTGGCGAACACCGCCTCCGGAATCGCTTCGGTCATCGACCCGTGCTCGATCCCGTCGACCCCCGCATTCACCGCGTCCTCCACATCGCGGGCATTCCCGGTATGGCAAACCACCGGCAGATGCAGCGCGTGGGCCTCTTCGACAACCGCCTTCACCAGCGCCGGATCCATGCGCACGAATGGGTATGACGGCGCACCCGCTTCAAGAATCGTTTTGATCCCGTCCACGTGACGCTTCGCCAGTTCATCCACCATCTTTTTCGCGTCGGCGGGCGTCTTCGGCAGCCGCAGGAACTGCGCGTCGAAATTCGCGCGCGCGATTTCTGGAATGTTCTTGCTGTATTCGGTCCCGTGGCCTCCGGGGGCGGTAAACAAAGGTCCGACGGCGAATAATTCCGCGCCCAGCTTCTCGCCCGACGCCATCACATCGCGCTCTTTCAGCACCTCGTCGAGAACATCTCCGACACTCTTCACCGCCGTCACGCCACTATACAGATACGCCGCCAGTTCGCGCGGGAAGGACTTCACAGGCATCTCGTAGTCGTCCGCGCTCGAATAAAATCCGCCCGGATTCCCCAGATGCACATGCACGTCGAT
>Ga0210394_10006599_pt1 | contig 12519 bp, 22 predicted proteins | sample IncBWC12MmetaG_FD_160121 | JGI IMG/M metagenome (GOLD analysis project Ga0210394, IMG submission 160121) | Forest soil microbial communities from Barre Woods Harvard Forest LTER site, Petersham, Massachusetts, United States - Inc-BW-C-12-M | ecosystem: Environmental > Terrestrial > Soil >... | reverse complement strand
TTATAGGAGCATAGCCATGCCAGCCAGTAAGCATACGAAGAAGGCAACCACTCCGAGGCTCAAGCGGATGTGGCAGCACGTTCGTGACAGTGCAGAGTCAAGGGGATACCCGCCAGGGCGCGCTATTGCGATGGCCAGCGGGGTCGTGAAGAAGCGCGGCAAGAAGCGGAAGGCTAGTCGGAGCTAGGAATAAACTGTAACTTCTTATCCATGCAGTCAGGGCATATCGCATATTTAGCCGGGATCTCATTACCCTCTAAGATGGCAGTTTCTTCTATGAGGATTTGCTCAGTCCTAGTCTTACAAAAGGAACACTCCGGCAACAGGCCAGTTTCTTCATTTTCCTTCACGATCCCTAATCTATATTTCATGGCCACCTAACACTCCCTATTGGCTTATGCGGGAATACCGCCGGGGCTGGATCTGGACCTTTCTGCTCTACCGTGTACCAGTACGTCCCACACGTTGGACACTTGCATGGCGGGGTAGGGCATTCGGCTTTACATCGCGGGCATATCATGGCCACCTAACACTCCCCACCGGTCCAGGAACTTGTCCGCCGCCGGTGATACTTACTGAACACGTATAGTACAGCCCGTTGGGTGGTATAGGCCCCAAGGGCCCCAGCATCACTGGCGTAGACTGTTGGCTCATCCCAAATTTACAGGTGATGTCTCCGAAATCAAGCTCTCCCGATACGACCTGGGTAGCGTGTACCGGCTTCCCAAGTCGATACTGAGCGCTGACATATCCTGACTGATCTTTGGTAACGCAGGTCACGTACATACTGATGTAGGTCTGTCGGTCTTTGGTGGCCGTACACTGCGCGCCGTCCCCTTGGGATGCGGTTACCGTGAAGATCCACAGGGGGTTGCCGCGCTGGATCTTAGAGCGGTCCTTGGCGCTAGAGCATATCGACAGGGATAGTAATGTCATTACCAAGCCCGTTAGGAACAAAAAGGCTCTCATATTGTTTACGAAACTCCTTATAGTCGGAGACTACGAATACCGCCAGGTTATCCTTGGCAGCTTCTGTGTGCCAAGAGATCTGGTCAGGAGATAGTTTGCCACCTTTGCTCCGCTTCATCTCCAAGAAGATAGTCTTGGCGTATCCCTTGACGTAACATCCAGAGATTGCCACCCAGTCAGGCGTCCCTTTTGGGTTCAGTTTAATGAAAGACCCGCCGGTTAGCCCACGGACGGTTCCTGCTTGCATCCTAAAACAGACGAATCCTTCGGACTTTAGGAAACCTATGACCTGTTCGGTAACTTGCTTTTCGCTCAGGGGGATGCTGGTGATCTTCTTATTTGCCACGATGGTGCCTCTCATGACAATCGGAGCAAAGCACCTGGAGCGCCTCTGGTCTATCATCCCGTCTCCCCATGGAGCGATGGATCTTATGGTGGCATTGCAAGTTATAACGGCTCCCGCAAAGCTCGCAGGCCCAGCTAGCACGCTCCATAGCGGATTGCCGGTTGATGGCGTAGACCTGTTCGACAAGAATGCCTAGAATGGTTTTAAGGTTGCCACCGGAGACGTACGCGATGTCCTCCTGGCGTTGATCTCGCGCCGTAACGAAGTACTGCTTGTCGGCTTTAACTACCTGGATGTCTAGACCTGTTATTTTAGCGGCGCGCTTCAGGGTCATGCGGGGGCTCTTGCTTTATACATTGAGTGCGCTCTCCAAGTAGCCTCCGCCTCAGCGCAAGCCATCTCGATGATCTTAGCCGGGTTATCGCTACCAACGTAAGATTGGATCGACGGGTCGGTGACGAAGGCCTCTATCATTTCACGGGTGCCCTTATTCATGACAACGGTATAGGTTACGAAATCGGATTCTTCACGGGGGAGGATGCCCTTGTTGGCGGCGATGTCTTTCAGGACGTCAAGGGAATTCGACTGTGCCAGAGCGAGCCAGCGGTTGCATTCAGGCTTTTCCTCGGAGGTGAATTTACTTAAAAACGATAGCTTCCCGTAGCCTACGGCCTGGCATTCCGGAATGCTAAGACTGGGGAAGTGTTCAGCAAGCCTTTTAGCGCTATAGGCTTCTGACCTAGGCACTCCCATCAAGTCCCGTAGTCCATTAGTGACAAACGCGTCGAACGTGGCGAAGCCATAGTGTTGGTAAATGGTGGGATTATTCTGTAAAACAATTAACATCCTCCCGATTAATGGCTTTAGGGTGGATATATTTCTCCTATGGGCCGAGAGTGCTTTACAGCAGGATTGGAGGTTGAACCATAGCGTTGGACCGTCTATGTCATCCGGGATAGCGTCATCCATTTGGCCTGAGGCAGAGAGCAGTAGGGAAACAGCCTCCTGCTCCTCGGCGGTTAAGTCCTGGGGCGCTGGGATCACTTCTACGGCTGGGGTGGGTTTGGGCATGAGACATCATATGTCTGATCCTCGGATGCGTCAAGGGTTTTGTTTGCCTGATACGCAGCGGTCAGGAATTCGTCCTTGCGGAACCAGAGATTCGACCAGCCATTGCTTCCTTGTCTTGTTTCTAGCATGTACCCAGTACCAACAGACCTAGCCAGCATTACGAAGGGGGAATTACGACCAGCGCCCCCATGCTCATTTGTTTCTAGTATCAGGAACGGATGACTTTGCTCCTGCTTAGGCCACAGATTTGATCCTGGGATGGACCCTCCCGCCGTAGGATCGAGCCATGCGATATCGCCCACTTGAACTCCAAAGTGTTTAGACATCCTCGAACCTCCCGCCCATATTCCCGAAGAACCGCATCGGCACGACACCGGTTTTTCCGTCGCGGGCTTTGCTAATGATTACCTCGCAGTAGTCACGGAGGTGCTCCTGGTCGCTCTTATATTGAAATTCTCGAAAGGTAAAACACACCAGGTCTGCCGCCTGTTCTAGGCTCCCTGAATCCTTGAGATCCGAAAGCATAGGCCGGTGCGCTCCGCCGCGACGTTCCGACTCTCGGTTCATTTGCGACAGCAGCACCATAGCTATGCCAAGCCTCTTGCCAAGCGATTTAAGACCCTCTACCGCTTCACCTAGGATCTCTGTAGTGTTGCGCCGGTCGCTTTTTTGTCTGAGTCCAGACGTAAGAAGCTGCACGTAGTCTAAAAAACAGACGCGGACTCCTTGCTTATGCGCCAGACGGTCTAGCTTGCGCGAAATATCCCCAATGGAATGAAATGGCTTGTCGTCTATGTACAGCGGGATTTCATAGAGCTTAGCTAGAGCGTAGCGAGCGTCTTCTTTTTCGTTTTCATTGAGCCTCCGGCCTCGGTATTTGGCGAAATCCAGTTGTGACTTCACACATACCATTCTGTCTAATAGGCCACGATGCGACATCTCTAATGAAAACATCACCACCGGGACGCCTTCCTCGGCGATATTCTGCGCCATGCACATTGCCAGTGACGTCTTTCCTGAGCTTGGCCTACCGGCGATAATCGCCAGCTTCCCGGCTTCAAGTCCTCCGGTCATCGAGTCCCACTTAGTAAACCCGGTGGGGATAAAGACATCCGTAGTCGTGGGATTGATGATCTCTAGCGCCCCGCCTAGGCTGTCGATTACTTCTCCCAATGCCGGGACGTTATCCAGTACTAGGCTTCCGCGCTCTACTTCAAGCAACTGCCCTTGAATGTCCTGGATAATGTCTAGCGGGGCTAACTGAGAGTCAATTTTAAGTCCTAAATCCTGGGCGATAACATGCAGCTTTCGAAGGCTGCGGCAGTCCTTCAAAATCCGGATATACGATTCAGGGAAGGGGATCTCCGGTATACCCTCTTCGAAAGAAACCAGATCACTTAGCGTTACATCGTTGCCGCTAGTACGAGATAACGTGTCCCATATGACGATACGATCCGCGTCTATCCCCTTGGCGCTTAGCTCTACGATTACCTGAAAGACCTTCCGGTGCTTGCTGATTTGAATATCGTCTACCGTTAGATGCGGCAGGATTTTACTGCGCGATCCTGGGTAGGCCACCAGCATCCCGATAATAGTCTTTTCAGCGTCGAGCGCCCCTTGGCCGGGGATGTGATCTGGTTTCTTGGCCACGCTATTTTTTGGCTTTCTTGCGCTTCCATTGCGCTGGAGAAAGCTTGGGAAGTTTTATTTTGAAACGCATACTACGCCTCCGCGTGTTCGTATCTGGACCACTCTTTCGGATACAAATTGACCATGTCTTTGCGTTGCCCATAGCTGAGGGCCCCTTGGCAGTCAGAGCAGCGCAACTCGTAGAAGGTAAAGCTATCTACTACTCTTACATTGAATCGTAAATTGGTAGACTGGCACATCCCACAACACTGCGAGGCGTCAAACACCTCCTGCGCTGCGGCCACTTCTTTGAATAGGTCCTTAGCGTTGTCACCGGAGACTTTGATTACCAGCTTCCCGCCAAGTACTTTTAATTGCGCCTCCATCATGGTTATCCCTCCAGCGCCTTGGCGCTATACATCGCATTCGCGGTCGTAAAGCTAGCTTTCCAATGCCACTGATCTAGAACGTAGCATTTGAATTCTTGATCTGCCAGCTCGATTAAGTCTTCCGCCGACATCTCAATCTGCCGGATCGCCTTGGTGTATTCCGGAGTCTGATCTACCGGCTCGACCAAGTTCACGTAACGACGGATGCGTTTCCCGGCCTTCGCCTCGGCAATCATAGAATCTAACTCAACAATCGCCTGTTCACGATACTTGGCGAATGCTTCTTCTACGATCTCCTTGTGCTTGGCTAGGTTGGCCTTTACGACGTCTAGTAACTCTTGCTTTTTGATTTTTACGGTCATCTTCCTTCTCCTTTTCTGAATTTACTGCTTCGTGCGCCGCTGTCATGAATGGATCGAGGATCACGTCTTCCTCGAAGATATCCCACTCAGAGTTATCAACACCCTCGAAATCTAGAGACCACGGACTAGGATTATTTTCAAAAATCTCGTGATAGTTAATCCTGATTATCTTAACAATTCTCCCGCCGATGTAGGGTTCGTAATGCTTGAATCTCTTAGACTCCGGGTTCAGACGCACGCACTGGCCAATCTTAAGCGTTGGCTTGGTTTTCTTTTTGCGCGGCATTTATTGAATCGTTTCTTTCCCATGCAACTTCTTCTCTACTGCGGCGAATAGGTCCTGGAATAATTTTCTAGCCGTTGGACCATCCATGTAGTGGTGGCATAGGCAGGGACACGCTACTTCTATCGTCCCCTTGGGCGGACGCACTGGATCATGTTCATCACGCTTACAGGCATCGCAAATAGGAGCGTCTAAATCTACGATCATAATTACTCCTTCGCAACGTAGCCGGGCATACCTGGTAGGAGCTCTCTATCGGATGGCCAATACCGGCGTTCAAGTATTTCCCTAAGAAAAACTGGGGGCGGGCAACGTTCCTCCTGACGGACAGCCGTGTCTATAGTCCACTCGATAGCTTCCCGCTCACGGGCTAGCCATACCAGGAACTTAACGTACTCCGTGATGGCAATATCTTTGTGCTCACCGCTGGGGTACCCAGGCAACACCGCCATGCGTGAAACCTGTTTCAGGGTCCATTCGAAATTCTCTTGCGTAGGTTCCATTAAATTTCTCCCATAAGTCTTTTCATGACGTTACTATTGGTTTCTTCATGTGTTGGTTTATGTTTTTCTTTAGGGATATCATCTAGGCATCCCTTTAGAATCCTCCACCAGTTCACTGGCTGCCGGTTGGATTGTTTTAGAATCCAGCGGAACGTCAGCCACTTCGGGTTGGTTCTGACCACTGCCGCTTCTACTCGCTGGCAAAGATCGTCGAAGTTGTCGATGAATTCCGGTTCTTCGCAAGCTGCCGCCAGGGCCCGTTGAGCATCGAGGCGAGGATTCCAGTCTGTCACGGCCCTGGATGGCACAAGAGAGTTCCATCTGGATATGGCGTCCTGCGGCATAAACGACGCAGGTGAGTTTTCTGGGGCAGGAAGGGTACTAGCCGCCTTTTTTTCGAACGGAACGCTCTCGGCTCGTTCTTGCCCGTCCCCGGATTTAAAGTATTCCCAGTATCCAGCCTTGAACTCTTCGATGGATGGTGAAGCTGTGGATGAACCATACCCGTTCACCGCCGTCACCGCCTGCTTGGGATCTTTGTAGGCCAGCCACCGGTTAAAGATTTCACGGTCACGCGGGATGGGTTTACTGCCGAACTTACGCTTCCACTGTCCCCAGAAAGCACTCCGATCCCCAGGCTTCCACGTCTGTTGTTTAGATCTGGCGGGCTCAGCATCCAAATATTGGACTTGTTCTACGTCTGGGTCCAGACGTTCTTCAGAAGGATTTAAAAAATTCTCATCGAGGGGGTTTTCTTTGCCTGGTTTCTTTTCTTTAGTTTCTTTACTCCTTATATATGGTCTCACAGTGAGACTACCGTAGTCTCTTTGTGAGACCACGGGTGGTCCTTCTGTGAGACCACCGGTAGTCTCTTTATGAGACCACCCCCCCTCTTCCTCTGGCTCGAATTTTAGCGAATAGCAGTTAGGGGAGAAATCCCCGGAGTCATCCATTTGTTCTGATTTTTCAATAAGACCCATAGATGAAAGTCCTTCCACGGCCCTTATAGCGGAACTGCGGTTAACTCCGGCTAGGTCTGCCATGATCGCAAAACTCATGGACTGGTTTTCTCTGCGCCAGCCTAGGGTTTTTCTGACGATCACTAAAAGGACTCTCAACTCCGAGTCCGTCAGTTTCCGCATTAGATCATCGAATATTACATTGGGGGTCCTGGTGAATTGGGGACGCTTGAATCCCCTGAAGTCATCTACCATTGGCACGGCTCCGACCAGCCCGCCGACCAAGGAGTTCCAGAAAGGTCTTGAATTAACCTCCTAGATTTGGTACTATCGTAGTACCTTCATCTAGGACACGCGCCGTTAAGCGGTGCATCCGGGGCCATCAAGTTTACGCTTGGTGGCCTCCCTCATCTAGGGGGACCTAGCAATCTTAGCCGACGATTTCATTTTTGGCAAGGATCAATTTCAGAATCTTTAATGGCTCGCTTCGCGTAAGCCAGGAACGGATTTTTAAGTTTCAAAATATACTGCCAATCATGGACTTGGTACGGGTGGGAAAGATCTAAATTAGTGATATCGAAGTTCGCTGAGTGAAGGCATATAAGGCATACATCACCTTGGTAGCTGTAGACGACATACGTGCAGTCTTTATTCAGGATACTTACGACTTCATCCCCCGGCCTAAATCTTTCCACGGACCTTCCCCCATAGCAGCAGCGCCAGAACCCCTATGAGAACCAGCCACCACGCACTCGGTTCCGGCGTTCTCACCGTATACCGCCCGGTACATTCATTCGGGAGAACTCACCATGTATCTCAAGCAAATGTTCCTGCCCACAAATCCCTTGGGCTGGCTGTAATGCACCGCCATATCCGCCAAAAGGCGCGGGTCGGATCGCTTGATAGGAACCAATTCAAGCATTCGCCTTGGCCTTCTTTCGCGCCCGTTTCTTCTGCGCCTTGGTCTTGGGTTTGGGTTCGTAGGCTAGAACCGCGTCCGTTATCGCATTCAGTTCACGCCACTGGTAGCTACGGCATTTGTCACATGGACAGCCGGGGCCGGGGAAGTGACTCATGCAGTCACCTGCTTCAGTGTGATCCGCTTGCCAGCGACCGCATCAACGAAACTATTCAGGCGTTCGATGGAGTGACGCGCGACGTTGCCTTCGTTGAGGCGAAAAGCAAACTCATCGACGTACCGCGCCAAGTGCTTTGCGCTGACTTGGTGATAGACTCCGTAGATTCCGCGTTTGAGGACGGCCCAAACCGATTCGATGCTGTTCGTGTTGCAGATACCCTTAGCATATTCACCTTGCGAATGGTTTACCGAATCGGCGCGGAAGAACAACCCGTTCAAGTCGGCATAGGCAGGAGATTCGTCCGTGAAGATCGTAGCGCCAACTTCCACGTTTTTGTGGATCTCTTGCTGGATGGTATGCAAGGTCCGGTCTGCGATGACCATGCCGCGTGTGTGGCCTCCACGCTGACGCATTCCGAGCACCGCAACCTTCCCCTTCCCGCCACGGCTACCGCCCCTCAGATGCGCGTGCTTATTGGCGTCTTTACCGCCGAAAAAAGCCTCATCAATTTCGATGATGCCCTTCAGTTTGTCGATGCTGTCGGGAGTGGAACACGCTTCCCGCAACCGTTGCAACATGAACCACGCGCTATGCTGAGTGACTCCGATTTCCTTCGCCAACTGGAGCGACGAAATCCCCTTCCGCGCCGTAACCAGCAGGTACATCGCGTAAACCCACTTGTGAAGTGGAATATGGGAGCGACCGAAGATTGTACCGGTACGCACAGTGAAATCAAACTTGCAGGCGTTGCAGTGTTTGAAGCCGCCCTTGGATCGGGAAGTGATCCGCTCACCGCTCTTGCACTGCGGGCATACCGCGCCGTTCGGCCACAGCCGATCTTCGAGATAGGCCCGCGCGGTCTGTTCATCGGGGAACATCTCGAACAACTGAAAGGTGGATATGGTGGACTTGGACATAACCAATGTTAGCTTATTACAGCGCTGTAGTCAAGGGTATAATTCCCTGAGTTTTGCCATTTCCCAACCACCATATTACGACTAGCCCGGCGAATACAAGCCCCATGTTAGTTGGCTCTGGGGTAGATTGCGTAATCGTAAAAGTACCAGTCTCCCACCAATTTATGTTGAGAACGCCGTTGACGAAGCGCGTCTGGAACTCGTAGTCGCTAGTGATAGTGATCACGCCGGAGACATCCATGCTGGTTAACTGGCTCAGCTCTACCGGTGCCGCAGGCCCAATGGGGACGTTGTTCAAGCAGGTGGAGATTCCAGAACCGAACATGCAGAAGTTGGCGGAAGTGTCGAACTCATTGTCGAGAGAAAACGATCCGAAGCCAGTCACGGGGATCGTGCCGCCGAACGCGGCAGCGGATAGTAAAACCACAGGTAGTAGCTTAAGCATCGGTTGCTTCCATCACCGCTCTCTTGGCCGGGCCCAGGAAAGGGTCAAGTTCCATGAATCCAACCCAAATAGCTCCGTTATGGCCGGGGTAATCGCTTTTTGCTGGATACCTTTTACCGGCTATATCAGTCCCGTAAAACCAATAAGGTGCCGCCTTAACATCGTCTCCGTACCCGATCACCGAGTCGTCGATATCTGGTATTTTGGCTACAGCAGTAACGATCATCCGATCAGGCAAGTGTGTCATGTCAGGGAATAACTGAGTCAGTTTGCGTAGCACATCACCGGCGCGAAACGGGCAGCCTTTAATCTCTGGTTGTTTTAGGGTTAGTTTTCTTGGCACTCCCCGCTCCCTTCCGATACTTGTTTTTAGGATTCGCTACGGCTACATGGCCCACATGCCAGTGACGTCCAAAGCTACAGGCATACACCTGCATATCCGCGTCTGGCTCCAGACGTAGGAGGGCCCGCAGCGCGGCTTCGGCTTTGCCTTTGCTTTTATGCTTCACTTTGCCGGTACACCTGGCGCGCTTCCTGGTGTCCATTTAGTCTCCAATGAGCGTAAAGATCCCTGATCCGGTTTTCTTGAATCGATCACTGGAGTACATCGCAGTATAAGCCTTGGCGGTAGCCTGGAATACGTGCTTGACGTCCACCAGGCCATATTTCATGAACAGCTCTCCGATGTCCTTGACATTGACGGTCCCACCAGCGAACCGGGCCATCACCACGGTTGCGTCCCGCAGCGATAGGCCTTGGAGTTCGGCGGGATCAAATAGGCTCCAGTCAACTGGTCCGCTAAACTTGGGGACGACGCCATCCTCGCCCTCCATCACGCGGAGCGCGGGAAGCAGGACTTCAAGTTTGTGGGTCACGCTGGCTAGTTCGGTTCTCAATTCCTCCTTTCTGGCTTTAAGCTGCTCGACCTCTTCGCGCAGCGGGCTTGGCTTTTTTATTGGCTCTGTTTTTGGCTTTGGCTTTTGCATTGGTCTCCTTTGCCTTTACGGCTTTCCTGGCTTCTGTAAGAAAAACATGTAGCTGTAGATCGTCTACGTCATGGGTCCACCAGTTATCTTTATTGACCGGTCCTCGGGTGTCCATTAGCAGGGGATGTTCTTGCATACTCATGCAATAAACTATCCCATTTGATCGAGCATAGCTATGGATGATCCAGGGACCCAAGCCATGAGCTTCGGTGAATGAGTTGCATAAACCAGTGGGGTCGATATATGAAACCACATCCCCGACTTCAAGTTTCACGGGTCACCGCCTTTCTGGCTGCGTCTAGGAACGTATCGAACATCAGGCAATGTTCTGGGGTGTGCCATTCCAGTGTCCCGGATGGCAATGTCGTTCTACGCCCGTCCATAGTAAAAACATGCCAACTTTTGGTATATTCCGAGAATCGTCGTGAGAGGATGAACGGGCCCCTGCCATAAGCATTTACAAATTCATCACAGATGGCAGCCTCTGGCTTGAATCGAACGATGTCTCCCGGTTTGAATTTCATACCGACCTCCTGCCCTGCATCCGCTGGGACAATAAATTAGAAACATCGCCTTTTGAATAACTTGACTCTATAAACCTAGAGAACTTCATGAAGTCCCGCCCGAACCTATCGAACATCTTCTTATCGAGCGTCGATAGCAAGCGGATCTGCTTCTGGGTTGGCGGCTCCGCTCGCCATTTGGAGCCGGATTTCAATAAAATTAAATCCTGGCTCGGAATCATTCCCTCGGATTGCCGGATCGCGGCCTCCAGGGTATCCACAGTGCGGATCATGCGGCGCAGGCCGTTTTCATGCTTGGATATTTCGTACTGGCCAAGTTGGTTCTGTCTGATACTAAGATGCTCCGAAGGGCCTACGATCTGGTACGATCCACCAGGACCGGCGAACCAGATGAGATTGCTCATCCCGGCGATTTCAACGGGGACCGTGGGTGGTTTCAGTAGGTCGATAGTCTGGGAAACTGCATACATTTCACTGAGATCTCTGAAGCTATCTAAGCGAAGCTGCTTGGTTTTTGCTTGCTCGGCCTCAATAGCTTCCAGGACTTTAGTAATACTCTCCCCGCGAGTATCGAAATCGGGCCTGAGACCGAAAAGAGACGGCACGGTAACTAGTTTGTGCTTTAGGCTAACGTCAACAAAATCCAGGATCACCGCCGCCTCTTTGATCTTGGTGGCCCCGGCATTAATAGCTTCAGGAGCCGGGAAAGGTCTTAGCAAACGACCAATTCGTTGCGCGTAGTTTAGACCAGAAGCCGTGGGAGCGCATAATAGACCCGCTTCGGCCCAGGGTAAATCGACACCCTCTCCAAGAGCGGCGCAAGAGATAATGACCTTTAGCTCTCCGGATTCATGCTCAGCCAATAGCCGCTTACGCTCTTCGTCTGGGGTCTGCCCGCTAAACGGCATGGCCGTGATGCCAGACCGGCGAAACTCTATAGCCAGGGAGTGGGAGTGGGCTACGTTAACCGTGAACGCGATAGCCGATTTGCCGCCACAAATTTCTTTGTACTTTTCTACTATAAGGGCGCAACGCTCCGGGGTATTTACGGTTTTTTCTAACTCCCCTACTGCGAAGTCCCCTCTGGCCATTCTTACTTTCGACAGATCAATCTCAGTCTGGATGTGATGCCCGAGTATTGGAGCTAACCAGCCTTCGTTTATGAATTCGCGGATGTCTTTCTGATAGACGATGCTCTCGAAAATAGAGCTAAGCCCTTGGCCATCGGATCGTCCTGAGGGCGTAGCAGTGACGCCAACCAAAAGCCTAGACTTAACTTCGTCCGGATCACCCTTTAGAACTCCGAAGTACCGGAGAACATTGGCGTATGATTTAGAGACGCTATGGTGCGCTTCATCAACTACGATTGCGGAAACCTTATCGGGATCAAATCGTTTAATCCGCCTAGTGAAGCCATCCCCTACCGTACCGATAGTCTGGATCGAACCGACTATAAAATCAGAATCAGGATCTGCGTGGTATCCAGCTCTCTCGATGCCAACTTTGGCTGATGGATTGTTTCTGCGCAGATGTCCAGCGGCCTGATCCGCTAGCTCATTGCGTGCCGTTAGTACCCATACTTGTCCCTTAAGTCCAAGGTGTGAATGAAGATTAGCAAACAGGACGCTTTTGCCTGTACCGGTGGCCATGACGACCAGTTGGCGCGATACGCCTTTGCGGAACTCATTCCGGACGCAGTTCAAAGCGTCGGATTGGTACGGTCTAAGCTGCACCGTTCACCGCCCTTCGTGCGGCAGTCATGAACACGTCTGGCCTCAGACGTTCCAGGAAGGCTCCATTGTTGAATTTCCTTCCATCTGGTCTATTCAGTTTTGCTACCAGTTTTTTGTATGGATTGTATATTTCTCGTATGATAAACGGCCCGGTATACCCTCCGTAGTGCTCGTAAGCATAATCCAAGTTCTCAGGCACATCAGTCCTGATCCACACCGTGTCGCCGACTTCGAAGTCATGCATCATTCACCACCTTGCTGCACCGCCTCGCGCACTGCGTTCATAAATGTATCTGGCCTCAGGTACTCCGTTAGGATCGTAGA
>Ga0210394_10006598_pt1 | contig 12519 bp, 9 predicted proteins | sample IncBWC12MmetaG_FD_160121 | JGI IMG/M metagenome (GOLD analysis project Ga0210394, IMG submission 160121) | Forest soil microbial communities from Barre Woods Harvard Forest LTER site, Petersham, Massachusetts, United States - Inc-BW-C-12-M | ecosystem: Environmental > Terrestrial > Soil >... | reverse complement strand
GCCGAACCACTGATGGGTCATCTCGTGCGATACCAGGCCATCCACTCCTTCCGGTTTTTCCCAAGCCAGTTGGGCATGCAGAATGTCGCGCGCCGCGAGCGTTGTCGCGCTCACGTTCTCCATGCCCGAGGCGACGAAATCGTCGACCGCCGTCTGCGCGTACTGCTCCCAGGGATAGGGCACGCCAAAGCGCTCGGAAAAGAAATCCAGCATTTCCTTGGTGTGACGGAAGGTGGGATCGATCGTGTCATCCATTCCCCGCGGGACGTTATAAGTAAGCGGGATGTTGTGCCAGGTATCCTTCTTTTCCTTGAATTCTCCGGCCACGAACGAAATCAGGTAGGTCGGAACCGGTAGCGATTGCCGCCAGGTCCAGGTTTTTTGCCCGCCCGGCGCATCCTGCACGCTGAGGAGCGTCCCGTTGGAAACGGTAAGCCAATCACCCGGGACGGTGAGGATCATCTCCGAGGTGGTGCGGTCATTGGGATAGTCGTAAATGGGGATGTAGTGGTGGGTGTCCTCCGCTTCTCCCTGGGTCCAGACTTGCTTGGGCCTATCCGGATCGTCTTTATCGGGAAGGATGAAATAAATGCCGGCGGTGGGCTTGCCTTCGTATTTTAGCTCGACCTCGAACTTTTCACCGGCTTTGGCCGGCTGCGCCAGCTTTACACTCAGCGTGTTGTCGTGCAGGTCGAAGGCCGCGTCCTTGCCGTTGACCCGGGCACTGGAGACGGTGAGGTCGGCGCAATCGAAGTCCAGATGCGTCAGGCCGTCGCGCAGGGGCGAGAGCGTGTGGGTGACCTCGCCGATCACCTTGCGCTGGTCGAGATCAAAGTGCAGAGCGACGCGCACATTTTGCAGGTGGTATTCGCGGCTTGGCGCGTAGGGCCGGTCGGCGCGCGCCCCCGCGCCCAGCAGCATCGCTGCCACAAGAGCAGCGGCCGCCACGGTCAACAGCGGGCGCCTTTTTCCCCACCACGGTCTCATTCCGCCCTCGCCAAGAGCCACACATCATGCAAAGACATCGTCTTATTATACCTACACGCGCCGCGCAGATTCAGCGCAACATCCGTCCCTGTTCAACTCCCATAGTCCTATAGACGCGCGTGCAGAGGCGGCGTTTCGGCTTGGGTGGCCCGTGGCGGCCAATCTACTTGCGCAGATACGAATCTTCCTTGCGGATCCAGTCTTCGCGGCGCGGGGCGAAAATGTCAACGTCCACGGTGTCCTCCAAAGCCACGGCCGAGTGTGCCACGTTCGCCGGGATGAACAGAATTTCGCCCGCGTTGACCACGATTTCCCGGTCATCGAACACGAATTTCAACGCGCCCGAGGTGATCCAGGAATATTGCTCGTTGACGTGCGAGTGCCGCGGGACCACGGCGCCCTTTTTCATCAAAAGCTGGGATATGGTGGCGTTCTCCCCGGAAAGCATCTGGCGCGAGAGCTTGTCGTTCAGTTTTTCAATTTCCAGGGCTTTCCATGATGTTTTCTCGAGAGTGCTCAAAGTTTCCTCCTCGGTAGATGCAGGCTGGCCTAGCATGGTCCACGGAAACGCGGGCCCCGTCAACTCCCCCTGACAAGTCCCGCGCGTCTCAAAAACGGGCGGGAATCGAAACATCTGGTAAGATGCCTACCGCCGGAAATACTTCAAAAACGTGAGGGGTGTGGATGGCTGCCGAGCCGAACATTACAGGCATGGCCCGCCTCGTTTACCTTGCGGCGGGTGCGGGGACATCCGCCTGGGGATTGTGGGGCGCCGACTCGGGCTGGACGCAGTGGGCGTGGCTGATTGTAGGCGGCGTGCTCCTAGTGTTTGCCGTTATCGCCTACTCGCCTCTGCACGCATTGCTCGGGAAAAAAGAGCCGAAAGCAAGTTGAATGCGCTTTCTGCATGCGGTCGCCGGTTTCATTCTCTTCTTTGAGCTGCCGATTCCGATCTACTGGCTGATCCTGCATCCTTTCAATTCGTTCTGGCGCAGCCGGGTTCGTGCGGCCTTCTGGTTTGCCGGTCTGACTGCCTGGATTTGCGGAGCAACGGCGCTTTGGCTGTTCCGGCGGTCGCTGCTCTCCGTCGCGAGTCATTCCTGGCTGGAGATCGCAGCGGGATTTGCCCTGATCGCCGTGGAAGCATATATCTTCGTGCGCGTCGAACGGGAACTCGGAAGCCGCAGGCTGGTCGGCCACGCCGAGCTGACCGGGACAGGCGAAATGTTTTCCGGAGGGCTCTACTCGCGCGTGCGCCACCCGCGTTACGCGGGAATGTTCTGCGCCGTGGTGGGCGCGGCGCTGCTGGCCGGCACGCCGACACTTTGGATCCTGCTGCTGATTTGGTGGCCGTTCGCCCTGCTGGTGATCCGCCTCGAAGAACGCGAATTGGCGGCCCGCTTCGGACCGAGCTACGAAGCCTACCGCAGGAGCGTGCCCGCATTCCTGCCGCTTCGTTTGTCTTCCCACGGAAAACATTAGACTCGGCGCATCAACGGCCATTCCACGGCCAATTCGCGGGCGTTGCCCCGTGGTTACGGCTCCGCTAGAATGAACGAGACGCTGCGGAGAGGTGTCCGAGCGGTTGAAGGAGCTCGCCTCGAAAGCGAGTGTCGGGGAAACTCGACCGTGGGTTCGAATCCCACCCTCTCCGCCATCTCTATTTTATCCATTCATATTTTTGCGGGATGGAACGATGTTACGGGCGGCGAGCGAATGCGAAATTCAAAAACACAGCGGGAATCTTGCCTGGTGCCCGAATTGTAAGAGTTTCCGCTCCTATCTCTCGGTTTTACTCGATCTTCGTTCCTACAAATGATGGAACGGCTCTTCGATGGTTTCGCTCGTGTTGGGTCTTGTTTCGCGGTCGAGCGATTTTGTGACCAGCTCCTTTGAATTCAGGCCCACGGAGAGCGCCAGGGCCAGCACGATTCCGCCGAACAGAATGCCGAAGGCAAGCTGCACGATCCCGGGTCCAATCCGCAAGTGCTCCAGGGCCATGGCCACGGTCAAAACGATTACCAGCCACTTCACGCCCGCACTGAGAAGGCGCGCATATTGGAAGTTCATGTTCACCGCGCCGATCAAAACGCTGCGTCCCAAAAAGCGCGCGACGACGGTGCCGATGAACAACACCAATATCGCCCCCAGAACATTGGGAATGTACGCAAAGATGCTTCGAACCAGTAGCGTAGTCGATTCGACGTCGACTGCGGCCAATCCGATCAGGACGCCGGCGATGATGACCAGCGCGGCCACGGTCCGGGAAACCAGGCGCGTGGGGCTGTTCAGCGGCGACCAGTCTGCGAGGGATGCAAATCCCCACCGCGTCAATTTGTCGTCGAAGTGAAAGCCGGAAAGCATCCGGCGCACAATTTTGGCAAGTATCCAGGCCACAAGAATCGAAATCAGCAGTGCGGCGACCAGCGCCACAACGCCGGGCAAGAGGCGCGCAAGCCCGGTAAGAAATTTTGTCGCGGACTCATCGAGCGCCACCTTTGCTTGATACCACATACGCGTACCTCCGTTCTGGATTGCTACGGATTGAACCGGTCGGGCCACCGCCACCGGGAAATGAAATAGGGCTTTCCCGCTTCGAACGCGAGGGCTACGCGATCGATCATCTGTTCAGCGGAAGTTGCCCCGGCGTCCAGCTCACGCGCGTAGGAAGCCACCCAGGCCATATATAACGGTGCCAGTGACCGGAGCAGGTGATCGCGGTTAATGGTTCTCAACCGGTGCGCCAGCGCAAAGTCAAAAATAATGCGGGCCCACAGGTCCTCGGGCAAGCGGAACTGCTCCGGGGCCAAACGCGCTAGCTTTGAGAGTTCGAAAAGGGTGGCGGGGGGCAGCACCATTCCCCAGATTTCCCGCAAGTCCCGATTTCCCAGGCGAAACGTTTCGACCATTCTTCCGATGTCCACTCTTCCCGTTTCGTGCAACACAGGGAGTGGCGAACCGAATTCAGGAACCGGTATCGAGCCGCGCGTTCGCTGCCAGCAAGACGCGTTCACTTCCATGTCAACAAACAGCGGACCCAAAACCGACGACATCAGCGAGCCGACGTTCATCCAGTCCGTCGGAGTGTCGACGCGCGCCCCCACGTGAACCTGCCCAACCTTGAAATTGCCGCAAAGAGCCGTGGGCGCGAACGACGCCAGCGCATGCACGCGGCTATTGCCGGGTCTGGAGTTACCGTTGGTCGCTAGAAGCTTCTGGTAGAGCCGCCGCGATATCCCCAGGTCCGGGCCCATCGGATTGTAAATTCGCTTTCCGTAGAGGCACCTGGTGAGCGGGTAGATGATGCTGTTGTTGAGGAGCCCCTCGAATGTTCGGCGGGCGTAATGCGCTGCGACAAAGTCAAAATCTTCCTGAAGCAGAGGCCGCAAGAGCTGGCAAATCCACTGCGATGTCACGGACTCGAGCGTCGAGGCCACGATGCAGCACGCTCGCGCTTCAAGCTTATCGCTGGCGGCGAACACGGATCGATATGCCTCGGAAATGATTTCAACGGGTGTCTCTGCCGCGCCGAGCTCCAGCGGCCACGGCAGTACCGCTAGGGAAGCGTCCTTTGCCGCGTCCTCAGCCGCATCCTGGTCGTTTCCTTCGGCGGTTGTTGCAGATTGTTTGGTCGAGTTCCCCTTTTGCAGCACAACGATGTGCGGGGCGCCCGGAAAATCGCGAAGCCCCTCGACCAGGATTTCGATTCCGGACTGGTCGATGTCGGCCACAATGCCGACCACCAGGTCGGCTTTGCCGGTTTGCTCGATCTTTTCCTGAACCTTTTCGCGGTCGAGGTCAACTTCCACTCTTCAGTCCTCCGCGGGCCGTTCGAACGAGCGATTCCCGCTACATCCGGGCGCTGCGCCTTGCCACAACCCTCTCCAGCAGGGACGTGATGCCCATTAACGGAATGCGAAGCCACGCGGGGCGGCTATTTAGCTCGTAAGCGACTTCGTAGAACGCCTTGTCCCAAAGAAAAATATCGAGGAGCTTTCGAAAGTCGACCCCGTCAGACGGGAGGAAATCCGCTACGCGCGTCGTTTCCCGGTACGCCCGCAAGAATTCCGCGGCGGCAGCGCGCTCCCAGAGCTGCGCCCAGGGAACCAGCCGCTCGACGCTTTCCGGATGCCGTGCGGTGTAGTTAAGCAGGCTGGTGTATGCTGCGTAACTGAAAGAGCGCAACATGCCCGCCACGTCCTTCAGCGGGCACTGCTTGGAGCGGCGGTAGGGCAGCGGACGCGCCGGTTCCCCCTCGAAGTCCAGGATCACGAAATCGGTTTTTACGACCAGCACCTGCCCTAGATGATAGTCGCCATGGATGCGGATCTTTTTCGCTCGAGGCGCGCTCGTCTTGAGCGTATCGACATTTTCAAAAATCCAGCGGCGCTGGCTCAAGATCGACAGGGCCAATTCGAACGTCTACTCGGGAAGCTCCGATAGCCGCTCCTTGAGCGCATCGAAGGTCGCGGAAGCGCGCTCGTGGAGATCGTCCAGGAGTTCGTGGATGTCCTCCTGGGTGAGGGGTTCAGCCGAAAATGCAGGGTCGTCGGTTGGCGCGGATAATGCCAGATGCAACTCCGCTGTTCGACGGCCGAGCGTTGCGGCGGCATCGAGATAAATTCCGACATAGTCCCGCGCCAACTGGGACGGGGGTTGCTCCGAGAGGTCCAGGGGGTTCCCCATCTCCCCGCTCAAGCGCTCCGGGAACGTGAGAGGTGCGCAAGCCTCGAAATACTGTTCCAGCTCTTCAAGCGTTCGCTCCCAGCCATCGCCTTCATTTGCCACCAGGCCTTGCAACATGGCCAGTGTTACAGGCTCCGGCTCTCCATCCGGCTGGTATTCGATCAAACCGGCAAACGGCGGAACGCGGTCAAAGGTAGTTTTCTCGGTAAGGAAGCGGCAGATCTCACAATCCGGATTGGGACCAGGCTCGAGCCGCCGGAACAATTTGAGGATGAATCGATCGCCATACAGGATCGACGTATTGCTTTGCTCGGCCGATCCGCGCTTGACGGGAAGCGGAAGCTGCGCTGGCCCCAGGATGTCCTGAAACGCCGACCCTCGCACGCCGCGGATTCGGCCCGTATGCGCGCGTAATTCGCCGTAATTGGCAATCAACGAGAGAAGCGCTCCGCACGCCTTATCGTTATAAGTGGCATCGTTTAGAATTCCCACGACGGTCCCCGAAACGATGGGAGCAACCACGGCGTTCGGTGCGGAGCGTTGCAGGGCTTCCCGGGAATCCCCGAACGTCGTCCCGAGCGAAACCAGAAAAAGATCGACCAACTCGTTCTCGAGTTTCACCTCTACGAGGGCCAGCGCGGAATTGGAGCTGCTCAACGCGGCCCAGTCCAAAATTCGCGTCGACTGGATGTGATGAGATTTTTGGCCAAACCACCGCTGTTTGGGCAGGAATTCCGGGAAGCCTACGGTTTCCAGGCGTTGGGCGCCATCCCCCTCGAGAACGCTCTCCCATCCCGAGGTCATGCTGACTGTTGCGCCTTCGTTCGCCGGCTCGGCGGCTGCGACGGGCTCAGCCTTTGGTTGCAGCTCCAGCCAAAGAAAGCTGTAAGGCGCGAGCGTCAGCCGGTAGGGGTGGCGATCAATGGCCGGGAATTCCACATACCCGATCATTTCAACGGGACCGGTGTCGGCGAATTTTGACAGGTCGAGATCGACGGGTTGCGTGAAACGCGAGAAATTCGCGATGCACAAGACCTGCTCATCTTCATAACTCCGAAGGTACGCCAGCACCTTGCGGTTCGACGATTTCAGAAACTCGATGGTGCCGCGCCCAAAAACGCGGAAGAGTTTGCGCAAAGCAATCATGTTGCGCATCCAGTGGAATAGGGAAGAAGTGTCGGTCTGCTGGGCCTCCACGTTGATCGCTTCGTATCCCCAAACCGGATCCATGATTACGGGGCTGTAGAGCCGCGCGGGAACCGCCGTGGAGAACCCGGCGTTGCGGTCGGCGTTCCACTGCATCGGAGTGCGAACGCCGTTACGATCTCCGAGATAAATGTTGTCGCCCATTCCGATTTCGTCGCCGTAGTAGAGGATGGGCGTGCCGGGAAAGGAAAGCAGCAAGCTGTTGAGGAGCTCAATCCGCCTGCGGTTGTTATCCACCAGAGGAGCGAGCCGCCTGCGGATGCCCAGGTTGATGCGCATGCGCGGGTCGGCACTGTAGGCCAGATACATGTAATCCCGTTCGTCGTCGGTCACCATCTCGAGCGTTAATTCATCGTGATTTCGCAGGAAAAGCCCCCACTGGCAGGTTTCCGGGATGCTCGGCGTTTGGGCGATGATGTCAGTGACCGGCAAACAGTCTTCCTGTCGCAGGGCCATATAGATTCGCGGCATCAGCGGGAAATGAAACGCCATGTGGCATTCGTCGCCGTTTCCAAAATACGGGCGAACATCCGTGGGCCACTGATTGGCTTCCGCCAGAAGCATTCGATTGGAATAGTTCGCGTCGATTTCCTGGCGAAGCTTCTTGATGATTGCATGCGTTTCCGGCAGATTCTCGCAACTGGTGCCGTCGCGCTCGACGAGATAGGGAATGGCATCCACGCGCAGCGCGTCCACTCCCATGTCCAGCCAGAAGCGCATGACCCGCACGACTTCGTCCACGACGTGCGGATTGTCAAAATTCAGATCCGGCTGATGAGAGAAAAAACGGTGCCAAAAGTACTGCTTCGCGAGAGGGTCCCACGTCCAATTCGACCTTTCGGTGTCCGTGAAGATAATGCGGGCGTCTTTGTATTTTTCGTCGGTATCGCTCCACACATAAAAGTTGCGCTCCGGGGACCCTGCAGGCGCGAGGCGGGCCGCCTGGAACCAGGGATGCTGATCGGAAGTGTGGTTGGTCACCAGCTCGATCATCACCTGCAAGTCACGCTCGTGAGCGGCCTCCAGAAAACTGCGAAAGTCGTCCAGCGTGCCGTAGTCCGGGTGGACGCCCGTGTAGTCGGAGATGTCATAGCCGTCGTCCTTGAGGGGAGAGGGAAAGAAAGGCAGCAGCCAGAGGCAGGTGACTCCCAAATCCTGCAAGTAGTCCAGCTTCTGAATCAAACCCTGAAAATCGCCGATGCCGTCGCCGTTGCTGTCCTTGAAGGCACGGACGTGCAGCTCGTAGATGACGGCGTCCTGATACCAGAGCGGATCGGCTGCGCTGCCAGGCTGTTTGGCCATAGTCTCTTCTTCGCGTCTCACGCGGCGTTTCCGGCTTCCAGCCGAAAGGCGACAGCGCCGAGCGGAGGAAGCGTCGCGTTCAATGAAAACGGCCGGCCGTGAATGGGAAGCGGAATCGCCTTCAGGCCTCCGAAGTTTCCCTTTCCGCTTCCGCCATAGAGGGGAGCGTCGCTGTTGAGAATTTCTTTCCAAACTCCATCGAAAGGGACGCCCACGCGATAGTTTTCCCGGGCCACCGGCGTGAAGTTGTATACGAAGAGGATCCGGTCGTTGGGATTTCGCCCGCGGCGCAAAAAGCTGACGACGCTGCGTTGAGAGTCCTTGCAATCCACCCATTCGAAGCCGGCGGCGTCGAAATCCAATTCGTGCAGGGCGGGTTGCCCGCGGTAAAGCGTGTTCAGGTCGCGGACCCAGCGCTGGAGCCCCGCGTGGCGGGAATCGTTCAGGAGGTGCCAGTCGAGGCTCGCGTCGTGATTCCATTCCGACCATTGGCCGAAATCGTCGCCCATGAACAAAAGCTTCTTCCCGGGGTGGCCGAACATGAATCCATAGAGCAGCCGCAGGTTCGCAAATTTCTGCCAGTCGTCGCCGGGCATCTTGCGCAGCATGGAGCCTTTGCCGTACACAACCTCGTCGTGCGAAAAGGGAAGAATGAAGTTTTCAGAAAATGCGTAGACCAGACTGAAGGTGATCTGGTCTTGATGATAGCTGCGAAGCACCGGGTCCAACGACATGTAGCTCAGCATGTCGTGCATCCAGCCCATGTTCCACTTGAAGCCGAATCCCAGCCCTCCCAGGTACGTCGGCCGCGACACCTGCGGCCACGCCGTAGACTCTTCCGCGATCATCATTACGTCGGGAAAGGCTTCATAGACCTGCTCGTTGAGCGTCTTCAAGAATTGAACCGCTTCCAGATTTTCCCTTCCGCCAAAACGGTTCGGCACCCATCCACCTTCCGGCCTGCCGTAATCGAGATACAACATGGCGGCCACCGCGTCGGTGCGAAGGCCATCCACGTGGTACTTGTCGAGCCAGAACAAGGCGTTGCTGATCAGAAAGTTCTGGACCTCCTTCCTTCCATAGTTGAAGACGAATGTGTTCCAGTCGGGTTGTTCTCCCTGCTTGGGATCGGCGTGCTCGTAGAGGTGCGAGCCATCGAAATAGCCAAGTCCGGCCTCGTCCTTTGGAAAATGCGCGGGCACCCAATCCAGAATTACGCCGATGCCGCGCTGGTGCAGATAATCGACGAGATACATGAAATCGGAGGGCGAGCCAAACCGGCTGGTCGGCGCGAAATAACCGACGATCTGGTAGCCCCACGAGCCGTCAAACGGGTGCTCCATCACCGGCAGAAACTCGACGTGCGTGTACCCGGCATCGTGAACGTAGTCGGCCAATAACGGAGCCATCTCCCGGTACGTCAGCGAACGGTTTCCGTCTTCCGGCACACGTCTCCACGAACCGAGGTGCACTTCGTAAATGGAAATGGGAGAGTCGGCGGAATTGTATTTCGAGCGGTTCGCCATCCACTCGTTGTCGGACCAGGAATATTCCTGCAGGTCGAACACGCGGGACGCGGTGTGGGGCCGGATTTCCGCGGCAAAGGAATACGGATCCGCCTTATCGACCGAGTAGCGCCGGTCGCGAGAGACCAGATGGTATTTGTAAAGGGCCCCCGGCCCAACCTCCGGAATGAAGCCCTCCCACACGCCGGCGGAACTCGAGCTCAACGGATTCGTCGAGGGATCCCACCGATTAAAATCGCCAATGACGGAAACGAACTGAGCATTCGGCGCCCACACGGCAAAATGCACGCCGCGGCGGCCATCTTGCTCGCCTACGTGCGCTCCCAATTTTTCGTAGGCGCGGTAATGCGTGCCTTCCGAGAAAAGATAAAAGTCGAGGTCAGTCAGTACGGATTGCAACGCCGTGTCTCCGTCTCGCCGGAACGGTTGCCGGCCGCTCGAGCGCTCGAACTACAGGTAGTAGTCGAAATCCTGTTCTGTGCGCGTCCAACGGCGCACGCGCAGGATATGTGCTGGCAGGGATCCCGGCGCCAGTTGGACGTAGTTTCGCCCCCCTTGCCACAGGAACCGCCCTTCGCCAAGCAAGTCATGCGCCTGAAAGGCGCGATTCGACTTGAGTCCCAGGGCATTCAGGTCCAGCTCGATCCAGCCGCTTTGGGTGTGGTTCGAATCCAGATTCACGACCACAATCAGAACGTTCGAAAGGTCGTCCGTCGCTTTGCTGTAGCAGATCAGCGAAGGATTGTCGGTGTTGTGAAAGCGGAGGTTGCCATCGCTCTGCAGAGCCGGATTTTCCTTGCGAATACCATTGATGCGGGCAATCAGCGCCTTCAAACTCGACGGCGACTCGAGATCGTAATGCTTGATTTCATACTTTTCGGAGTTGAGATATTCCTCGCTTCCCGGTTGCAGCGGCGTGTTTTCGCACAATTCGAACGCCGGCCCGTAAATTCCGTAGCTGGCGCCCAGCGTGGCCGCGAGAATCAAGCGAATCATGAACGCGGGGCGCCCGCCCGCCTGCAGATATTCCGGCAGAATGTCCGGAGTGTTCGGCCAGAGATTCGGCCGAAAATATTCGTGGACGTCCGAGTGCGTAAGCTCGGTGAAATAGTCGGTCAATTCCTGCTTGGTATTGCGCCAGGTAAAATACGTGTACGACTGCGAAAAACCGGCCTTAGCAAGCCGGTACATCACGTGAGGCCGGGTGAACGCCTCAGCCAGAAAAATGACGTCCGGATATTGTTCCTTGATTTCGTGTATCACCCACTCCCAGAACGAAAACGGCTTGGTGTGAGGATTGTCCACGCGGAAAATACGGATCCCTTGTTTGATCCAAAAGAGAAAGACGTTCCGCATTTCGCTCCACAGGGCTCGCCAATCGGAAGTTTCGAAATCGAGCGGGAAAATATCCTGATATTTCTTGGGGGGATTCTCGGCGTACTGAATCGTGCCGTCCGGGCGCTGGCGGAACCATTCCCGATGCTGCTTGACGTAGGGATGATCCGGCGTGCATTGCAGGGCTATGTCCAGCGCGACTTCGAGGCCATTTTCCGCAGCCTTCTCGATAAACCTCCCGAAATCCTTCAGCGTTCCCAGCTGCGGATGAATCGCCGTATGCCCGCCTTCTTCAGAACCAATGGCCCAGGGACTGCCAACGTCATCGGCCTGTGCCTCAACGGAATTATTTTTTCCTTTCCGGAACGTGCGGCCGATCGGGTGAATCGGCGGAAGATAGACCACATCGAATCCCATGAAGGCAATGTAGGGAAGCCGCGCTTCACAGTCCCGCAATGTGCCCCGGCGGCCAGGCTCAGGGGAACATGATCTTGGGAAAACCTCGTACCACGACGAAAACCGTGCCCTCGCGCGATCGACCACGACTTCCAGTTGACGCTCATGACGCGTGACCAGGCGCCGCTCAGGGTAGCGTTGAACAACATCCAGCAACACCGGACCAAACGCGACGTCTTTCCTCAGCTCTTTGTCCTGCTCCTCGCGCAATTGGCGTATGGACCGGCGAATCATTTCCAGATCTTCGCCTTCGGCCCGCGAGGCTACGTCCTCGAGCAAACTTGCCCCAACCAATAGCTCGACGTCGATCTCTTGCCCAGCGTCGATTCGTTTGCTCAAATCGCGTCGCCACGTCTGGAAATGATCGACCCAGCCCTCGACGGTGTATCCGTAGCGCCCGAGATCGCGGACGGGAAATTCGCCGCGCCACCGGTCGTTGCCAAGGTGCTTCATCGGAGAGGTTCTGATTTCCTCCGGAGATTTCGCGTGCCAATACAAAACCTGGCAGCCAATCTGGTCATGGCCGTCCGCAAAAACATCGGCCTCCACGACAACCAAATCGCCAACCACACGCTTGATGGGAAAGCGTCCGCAATCGATCTGCGGCTGAATGCGCTCGATCACGAGACGGCGACGCCCCTCGCCCTGCTCGTCTGGCGGGCGCCAAAGGGCTTCCTTCTCGCGGGATTCGGTTCGCACTGGCACAGTCGAGCGGGCCACGTTGCCTCGCGCCTTCAGGCTAGCGCAACGCTGGTGCCGTACGACCTTCGGGCTTTTCTGTATTTATGGGTTTGTCTTGATGTATGTCTGAGTTTTGCTCGCGCGGACCTTCAAAAAACTGTAAGCGGCGGGCTGCAGGTGACTTATGACGATAGGCAACGCCAGGCTCAGGGCTTCAACTCTCGGCCCGGCTACATAGGATGCTGTAAATTCGGTGTGGCAATAAGCAGCGCAACGGGGAAGTGCGCCAATACCTCTCCTGCAACAAGGTAAGGATTACCTTCACCAGACTTATTGTCGA
>Ga0210394_10006596_pt1 | contig 12520 bp, 8 predicted proteins | sample IncBWC12MmetaG_FD_160121 | JGI IMG/M metagenome (GOLD analysis project Ga0210394, IMG submission 160121) | Forest soil microbial communities from Barre Woods Harvard Forest LTER site, Petersham, Massachusetts, United States - Inc-BW-C-12-M | ecosystem: Environmental > Terrestrial > Soil >... | reverse complement strand
GCACATCACTTCGTCGGCGATGACGAGCACCTCATGACGGTCACACACGGCGCGCACCGCCTGCGCATATCCGGGAGGCGCAGGCACCACACCGCCCGCTGCGCCGACGACCGGCTCGAAAATGAACGCCGCCACGCGCTCGGGCCCGAGGCTGCGGATGCGGTCCTCGAGCTCCTGCGCCAGTGCCGCGGTGAGCTCCGCTCCTGTGAGTCCCCGCAGCGAGCGGTACTCGTTGGCGGCCGATACGAACGACACCTCGAGGAGGCTCCCCTCGAACGGACGACGTCGCTCCAGGAATCCCGACACGGAGAGGGCCCCTAAGGTGTTGCCGTGGTAAGAACGCTCGCGAGCGATGAGGCGCTTCTTCTGTGGGCGCCCGCGCGCGTCCCAGTACTGCAGCGCGACCTTCAGTGAGCCCTCGACTGCTTCCGACCCGCTGCCCGAGTACACGATGTGACCGAATTGCGGTCCACAGCGCGCGAGCAGCAGGCTCGTCAACTGCTCGAGCGGCTCGCTGGTAAAGAGATAGCGGTAGCCGCACGCCACCTTGTCCAGTTGCGCGGCGATCGCGGCGTTGACCTCGCGGTTGCCGTGACCGATGCTGAACGCGGCGGGTCCGCCCGAGCCGTCCAGATACCTGCGGCCCGCGGCGTCATACAGGTAGCTCCCCTCGCCGCGCACGATGCGGGGCAGCGCCTCCATCCCCCAGCCGATGGCGCGATTTGCAGTCATAGCGCTGTTGTCAGCCTTGAGGGGGCACGGCCGATGACGAGCATGGCGATCGCGGCGATCACGAACGGACCGCTGAACAGATAATAGAGTTGCGCCGGGGCCCAGCCGTGATCGAGTAGCGCGCCGCTGGCGAGCGGCGCCAGGATCGCCCCCAGGCGGCCGATACCGACTGCCGAGCCCATGCCGGTCGCGCGCACCGCGGTCGGATACAGCGGCGGTCCCACGGCGTACAGCCCGGACATGGCAGCGTTCGAGAGCACGCCCAGGAGCAGCGCCGTCCACAGTGCCAGGTCGAGCCGGTGCACCGCGACTCCGAACGCCACAATCAACAGCGCAGATGCGACCAGCGAGCCCAGGAGTAGTCGGTGCGCGTCGGCGCGCGCGGCCGCGACCGCAAATCCCCCGCAGCCGGCAATGCCCCCGAGATTCAGCAATACGCCCCCGGTCAATCCTTGAGCGGCGGTCAGGCCCGCGGCGTTCAGCAGCCGCGGAGTCCAGCTGACCATGAAGTAAAAGCTCGCCATGGTGCAGAAGAACGTCAGCCACAGGAGCAGGGTTCTGCCTGTGAGCAGCACTCGCAGCGAGCCGCCGTCGCCGAGCCCCGGGGCCCCCGCAGGCTCGGGCAGGACGCTCAGCGCCGGCGAGCCCATCCGCTCGAGCAGCGCATTCAGCCGGCGCAGCGCCTCCGGCGGGCGGCGCGTGATCAGGAAATCGAGCGACTCCGGCAACCGACGCCAGGCGACAAAGAGCAGTGCCAGCGTCATCGCACCACCAATCGCAAAGGCCGAGCGCCAGCCGTAGCGCGGAATGGCCACCGCGGTCAGCGCGCCGCCGATCGTCGCTCCGACCGGGTAGCCGGTCGCATAGGCAGCCAGCGCCGTGCTGCGCCACCGGTCCGGGGCGTACTCGGACACGACCACCGCTACGCTGGCAATCGTGCCGCCGATCCCGATGCCGGTCAGGGCCCGCAGCACCAGCAGATCCGCGAAGCCGCGTGCGGCCGTTGAAAGCAGCATTCCGAGTCCCGCGATCACGCCTGACAGGAGAATGATCCGGCGCCGGCCCCAGCGGTCCGCGCACGGTGCCAGAAACAGCGAGCCCAGAGCCATGCCGACGAGACCGGCGCTCAACAACGCCCCGAGCTGAGAATTCTGCAGGCCCCACGCGGCCTTGACGCCCGAGGCGGAGAAGGACATCGCGAGAATGTCGAAGCCGTCGAGCATATTGAGGCCAATGCACACCGCAATGGCGGTGAGCTGAAAGGAGGTGAGCGGCCCGTGCGCGACCCGTTGCTGAATGTTGTCATTATTCATGCAGCCCCCTGCCCCGCGGCGCCTCGCCGGCGACCTTCAACCCCACAGGCAGGCCCAACAGCATCGACAGTCTGTGGCTGCGCTCGGCGGGCTTCAGCGATCGCGTGACCGGTCACCACGGCCGGCACCAAAGTGTCGGTCTGCGATCAGGCACAGGATCTCGAACATCATGGTAGCTCCGACCAGAGCCGTGTTACCGGTCTGATCGTAAGGCGGCGCCACCTCGACCACGTCACCGCCGATCAGGTTCAGACCCCGCAAACCACGCAACAGGCGCTGGGCTTCCAGGGTGGTGATGCCGCCGACCTCGGGGGTGCCGGTACCGGGTGCGTAGACGGGGTCGAGCCCGTCGACGTCGAATGAGATGTAGGTCGGTCGATCGCCCACCACCGCGCGCGCCTCTTCGATGACGCGCTCGACGCCCAGTGAGGCGAACTCCTCGATGAAGACGACGCGCATGCCGTGCGATCGGGAGAACTCGATGCCATCCATGAAGTTCTGGCCGCCGCGAATGCCGATCTGGATGGTGCGTTTCGGGTCGAGCACACCGGCTTCAACGGCCAGGCGAAACGGGGCGCCGTGGGTGAATTTTGAACCGAAGAACTCACCCCAGGTGTCGGTGTGAGCGTCAATATGCACCATGCCAATCGGCGCCCTGGCAGCAATGGCCTTGAATATAGGATAGGTAATGGAGTGATCGCCGCCGGCGCTGATCGGTATGACGTTCGCTGCCTTGACCTTCTGATAGAAGGCCTCGATATCCTGGTTCTGCCTTTCGAGGTCGAAGCGGTGAGAGAGGTGTACGTCACCCAGATCGGCAATCCGGCACAGCTCGTACGGATTCACGCCCAGCCCCAGGTTGAACGCTCGCATGAGGCTGGAGGCATTGCGTATTTCGCGCGGGCCATGGCGTGCGCCGGGCCTGTTGGTGACCCCGAGATCTGTCGGAACGCCGATCAGTCCAATGTCCACATTCTCGAGTGTGGTTGCCAGGGGAGCACGCATGAAGGTCGCAATCTCGGTAAAGCGCGGCTCCCTCATCGGGTCGTAAGCCTTCTCGCCCGCGATGTCGGGCCTGAGGTAACTCTCGGTGCTCACGCGTCGTAGTCTCGTTTCGAAAGAGGATGCACATCGTACCTCGAACGCGACGCCAGTGGCGCCCTGGGCCCGAGGACTCGCCTAAAGTCGCCTCCAGTCCTTGAGGATCTCGCGAGCCGCGTTGTGTCCGGGAATGCCCGAGACACCGCCTCCCGGGTGTGAGGACGAGCCGCACTGGTACAGGCCGATGATCGGCGTGCGGTAGTCCGCCCAATGGGGTGCGGGACGCTGCCAGAACAGCTGATCGGCCGAGAGCTCGCCGTGGAAGATATGGCCCTGGGGCAGGCCGACGATGGCCTCGAGATCCGGCGCGACGAGGGTCTCGACATCGATGAGCTGTGCGGAAAACCCGGGCGCCACCTCATCGAGCACCGCGAGCGCCGCCTTGGTGAGATTGGGCTTCTCATCGGCCCATGAGGCATTGTCCCGCAGCGTATAGGGCGCGTGACCGCCAAAGACATTGACGACGTGCTTGCCCGCAGGGGCCAGGGAATCATCCACGATGGTGGGCACGACCGCGGTCAGAAACGGCCGCCTGGAGTACCAGCCGTACTTGGCGTCGTCGTAGGCGCGCTCCAGATAATCGATATCCGGGCCGACGTGCACGTAGGTCGGATATCCGAACTGCTCGCGCGCCGCATCGAAGGCCCGGTAGCGTGGCGGCTCGTGGGCCGCGATGTTCATCTTGAAGGCCGTCGAGAACGTGCGGAACGTGTCGATCTCGCGCAACAGCTCCGCAGGCAAGTGCCGGGCCGCGACCAGCCGCCGGAACAGCGTAGTCGCCGCGGCATTGGAGGCCACGACCCGGGCGCGAAATTCCCGCCCGTCGACCGTGCGCACGCCTTGCGCACGGCCTGCGTTCACCAGTACCTCCGCCACCGGTGCCTGCGTCGTGATTTGCATGCCAAAGCGCGCCGCCGAGCGCGCGATCGCGGCGGTGATGCCGCCCATACCGCCGCGCACAAACCCCCAACCGCCCGCCCCCTGATGCTCGCCCATCAGGTGATGCATGAGTACGTATGCGGTGCCGGGGGACTTGGGACCCGCAAAGGTGCCGATCGAGGCGTAGTACGCGAGCACGCATTTGATCGTGTCGTGCTCGAACCAGGCAGACAGATAGTCGTAGGCACTCTGGCTCAACAGGTCGATCATGCGATAGGCCCGATCGCCGATGGTGCGATGACGCCATAGCAGGGCGGCACTCTTCTTAAAGCCGCGCCAGCCGCGCACCGGGTCGACCGGTGTCTCGAACAGCAGCTGTCGCACGATCACCGCGGATTCCTCCAGATAACGCGCGAACTGCGGATAGATTTCTGCGTCGTGACGCGAGAAGCGCGCAAATTCGGCCTGGGTCTTCTTGATGTCGTCGCTGAAGACGATGTGGTTGTCGGCGCCGAGGGGGCAGAACAGATCGTTGGCGGGCAACACTTGCAGCCCAAACGAGCTCAGCTCCAGATCCCTGATGACCCGCGGATGCAGCAGACTCATCACATAGGAAAACCGGGAGGCGCGAAATCCCGGGCTGAACTCCTCGGTGACGGCGGCGCCACCCACGATCTCGCGGCGTTCCAGCACCAGGGTCTTCAGACCCGACTTGGCCAGGTAGGCCCCGCAGACGAGCCCGTTGTGTCCCGATCCGATAACGATCACATCGTATGTCGTGCTCACCCGCCCTCCGATCGATCAGATTGCCACCCCTTCGACCGCGGCATCGATTGCTATCGTGTCTGCTCGCCGCGGCCACGGCAACTTCCCACCTCAGGCTATCGAGGATGACGAGCTTGAATTATTGCGACCCATCGCTGATGCTGCCGCCGATGCGAAGTATGCGGCGATGTTGAGCAACGCGGTCTTTATCACCTGCGCCGTCACCGGCTCGGGTGATTCGGTCAGGAAAAACGCCAACGTTCCCGTCACGCCCGAGCAGATCGCCACAGCGGCGCTCGCGGCGCATTCCGCCGGGGCGGCCATCGTGCATATTCACGTTCGTGATCCGGCATCGGGCGCAGCCAGCCGCGACCCGGCGCTGTACCGGGAAGTCTGCGAAGGCATCCGCGCTGGCAATGATGAGGTGATCATCAATCTCACCGGCGGCATGGGCGGTGATCTGCTGCTGGGACCCGACGATGCGCCCCTCAATTACGGCAGCGGTACGGACTTCGTGGGTCCGCGCGAGCGCATGGTGCACATCGTGGAACTCCTGCCTGAAATCGCCAGCCTCGACTGCGGCTCGCTGAACTTCGATGAACTCCTGTACGGCACCACGCCGCGCTATTTGCGTTACATGGCCCGGGAGTACCGCCGCGCCGGCGTGCGCCCCGAGATCGAAGTCTTCGAGCTCGGGCATATCGAGCTCGCCCGGCAACTCATCGTCGAAGGCCTCATCGAGGCACCCGCCCTGTTTCAGCTGTGTCTGGGGATCAAGTACGGCGCACCGGCCACCACCGAGGCGATGCAGGCTATGCGGGACGCCCTGCCGCCGGGGGTTCACTGGTCGGCCTTTGGCGTCGGCCGGATGCAGATGCCCATGGTTGCACAGGCCGTGCTGCTCGGGGGCAACGTACGGGTGGGTCTGGAGGATAATCTCTACCTGGAGAAGGGCGTGCCGGCGACCAACGCTCAACTGGTGGAACGTGCGGTGGAGATCGTGGAACTCCTGGGCGCGCGGGTGCAATCGGCCGCCGAGGCGCGCCAGCGGCTGGGTCTCGCCCCTATGCGGCCCCCGCGGTCCGCAGGGCGAGTGCCCGCAGCGCTTTGAACCGACCGGTCGCGGACAGCTCTTCGCGCGCGGCGTGCGCGGTCCACAGCAGGTTACGGCGCGCGACGAACGGACTGCCCGACAGTTCCTCGAGGGAGCCGGCTCTTGCGAACAGGAACCCCTGTCCGGCGACACAACCCAGCGCCAGGAGCGCTGCGACCTGGGGCTCGTGCTCGATTCCTTCCGCCACCGTGTCGAGTCCGAGGGTCTCGCCCAGCGTGATGACCGCGCGCGCAAGCTCCGGCCCATTGTCGGAGTTGGTCAGCCGGCTCACAAAGGAACGATCGATCTTCAGAATGTCGATCGGGAAGCGGTGCAGGTAGGACAACGACGAGTAACCGGTACCGAAATCGTCGATTGCGAGTTTGACACCGAGCGCCTTCAAGCGCTGGAAGCGCTCCAGGTTCGCGTCGGTGTTGTACATGGTCGTGCTTTCGGTCAGCTCGATGACGAGATTGCCGGCCTCGAATCCGGATTCATGCAGCGCCTGCGCGACATCGTCCACCAGCTCGCCGTGTTGCAAGTGGCGGCCCGAGATGTTCACGGCCAGCCGTAAGCCGCTCCCGCCGGCTATCGACCTGCGCCATGCACACACCTCACGGCACGCCTGCTTCAACACCCAGCGGCCGAGCTTGACGATCTGCCCGCACTCCTCTGCCACCTGAATGAAGCGGCCGGGCATCAGTATGCCGGCCTCCGGATGGCGCCAGCGCACGAGCGCTTCGACGCCCAGCAGGCTCTTGGTGCCGAGGTCGATTATCGGTTGATACTCGAGAAAGAATTCCTCGTGGGCGAGCGCACGACCGATATCCGCCTCGAGACGCAGTCGCTCCTGCAGCATGTCCTGCATTTGCGGCTGAAAGGTGACGTGACGGTTCTTGCCTGCCGCCTTGGCGTGATACATGGCAATGTCAGCGTTGCTCAGCAGCGCCTCGGCCCCGGTATCGGGCGTGGAGAAGGCAACGCCGATGCTCGCTGCGACGCGTACCTCCATGCCATCGAGCGTAAAGGGCAGATCCAGAGTGTCGATGAGCGCATCCGCCAGACGCCCTACTTCGGCGACGGTGGCAATCCCCTCCAGCAGAACGGCGAACTCGTCGCCGCCGAGCCGCGCAACGGTATCCGAGGAGCGGGTCGTCTGGACGATCCGCTGCGCGACCGCCTGCAGCACACAGTCGCCGGCATCATGACCGAGTGAATCGTTGATGTTCTTGAAGTTATCGAGGTCCAGGAACATGACCGCGACGGAACTCTGCCCAAATTGAGACAGAGTGAGTGCGTGTTGCACGCGATCCCTGAACAGGTTTCGATTTGCCAGAAGCGTCAGCGGATCGTGGAAGGCCAGCTGCCGCAGCTGTTCCTCGAGCGCCTTGCGTTCGCTGATATCGCGGAAATTGAGCGCCAGCCCCTGTACCGCCGGATCCTGTGTCAGATTACTGCCGACGCCCTCGATCACGCAGCGCCGCGTGCCTCGTTCGATACGAAGCTCGACCGGACCGACCGTTCCGGAGCTCGTGGCGGCCACCTCGGCCAGGAACAGCCGCACTTTTTCGCCGTCCTCCCCGGCCCACAGCTCCGGAAGACTCCTGCCGGTGATCTCCTCGGGCTTCAGCCCGAGCGTGCGCTCGCAGGCCGGTGACACGAATCGCAGCATCCCGTCGGGGGCGACGATCATGATGACATCCGAGGCATTCGCGATCAGCGAGGCGTATCGTTCCTCGACCATGCGCGCCGCGCGGCGCTCGCGCAGCAGTGCATCCCCGCGCAGCACCACACCCTGCCGGACCATGAACAGCAGCGTGAGTGCGAACACGATCATGGTCATCACGGTCGACGGCCCGCGGATGTCGCCGCGGGCGAGATACACCAGTACCAGAAAGGCTGCGAGCATCGCCGCGTACGGCAGAGAGCGCGCCAGAGCGTCCGAGGTATTCGACACGGTGCGCGCCGGCGCCGCAATGCTGCGCATCTGTGCGCGCCCTGCGGCGGCCACCGGCAGGTAGCAGGCCAGGTACAGCACGTCTTGAAAACCGCCCGGCAGGTAGTAGCCGCGCACCTTGGCGAGCGACCAGAGAATGTCGCCGAGAAACATGATTGCAAATCCGCTCAGCAGCAGCAGCGGAATGCGCCAGCCGCCGGCGCTGCCGGCACCGGTGAGCACCAGCACCCCCAACATCAGCAGCAGCACGCAGTCGAGCCCGAGGTAGGCCAGACTCAGGGCCTGCTTGAGGAAGTCGACTTCGACATGCAGCGTCGCCGGGCGGATCACCAGGAACCAGAAGAACGCGCCGAAGCCGGCCACGAAAATCGTCGCATCCAGTGACAGTTGGATCCAGGGCACGCGGACCGCGGCCGCCCGTATCAGCAGCAGCCCGCCCGCCGCCAGGGTCGGATAGAAGGCGCAGTAGAAGATGTCAGCGGGACCCGGAAAGGGATCGTGCCCGCGCAGCCAGGAGACGGTTCCGATGGCGACGCCGATGAAATACAAAGCCAGCGCGACCGCCAACGCGATCCACGCCGTTCGCAGCGTACCACGGGCCGTACGGCGTGCCGTGGCAGCGGCAACCACGACGCTCGCAAGGGCGGCGGGCGCGTCGGACAGGAGTCCGACGTAGTGGGTGATCTGCGGTCCGCCGAAGCCGGTGAGCATCCACACCGACCCAGCGACGACGTAAATTGCGAGCCCGATGAAGAGCCGATCGACCCAGCGTGGTGTGGCGCCGAAGCGAATCGATTGCGCGGGTATTACTTGGGTATCCACGTCGGATATCTGTGAGCGATTCCCTGGTCTGACTGCACCTGCGGCCAGCGGTGAGTCAGCCGCGCAGGGGCGAATTTGAGGCTAAATCGACACGCCGGCCAGCGAAAAATGCTCCCGCGTGACGCAGTTCTCGCGAACCGCCGGGAACTGGGCAGCCCGTTCACATCCGGGTGCTCTGCCGGCCCCTGCGCGGACCCTCACGCGAGCCCGTGCCGCGGCAGTGACGGCCGCGAGGCATGGACGGTCGCTCGATGTCGGCGTAGGCTTCACGCGCACAGCGCGGGCTGCCGATGGTGCGCGCCTGGCTCGATCAAAACTCAAATTCCAACCGATTACAGGGGATCATGGCCATGAACCAGACGAGCGACGTCGAACGGGTCGCCGCCGCGGTGAGCGCGACGATTCACGAGCACTGGGTTCTGTTCCTGGTTGAGGGAATCCTGCTGACTGTGCTGGGCATGCTGGCGATCCTTCTGCCGGCCGTCGCCTCGCTGGCGGCAACGCTGATCTTCGGCTGGCTGCTGCTGCTCAGTGGCGCCATGGGCCTGGTAACCACGATTCGCGCTCGTCACGCGCCCGGTTTCGGCTGGTCGCTGGCGTCGGCGCTCGTCGCACTGGTTGCCGGCGGACTGCTGCTCGCGCAACCGGTACAGGGAACCCTGTCACTGACGGCGGTGCTGATCGCTTTCCTGATCGCTGAAGGCGTCGTATCCATCTTCTACGCGACCGAGCACCGCAAGGGCTTCTCGGCCGGCTGGGGTTGGATGTTAGTGAGCGGGCTCCTCGACCTGGTGCTCGCCGTGATCCTGCTCGCCGGCCTGCCCGGAACCGCGGTATGGGCTCTCGGCGTGCTGCTCGGCGTCAACATGATCGTCGGCGGTGCGGCGCTACTCTCCATGTCCCTGCAGGCGCGCTCACCCGCGAAGTGAGGGGTTGGTGAGCCGATTGACGGGCGCCGCGCGCGCGCGGAATATCCGCCCTTCCCCTTTGGTGGAGGCGCGTCATGGGTGAATACAAAGGTCGCTGTTTTTGCGGTGCTGTGGAATTCACGGTGAGCGGCGAACCCGCCGCCATGGGGTTCTGCCATTGCGAATCGTGTCGTCACTGGTCGGCGGGCCCCGTCAACGCGTTCAGTCTCTGGCAGCCTGCGGCGGTCAAGGTGACCAAGGGTGCCAATAACATCGGCACCTATAACAAGACCCCGGTGAGCTACCGCAAATGGTGCAAGACCTGTGGGGGCCATGTGTTTACGGAGCATCCGCCACTGAAACTCACCGACGTGTTCGCGGCCATGCTGCCGGCTTTGAAGTTCCAGCCCGCCCTGCACGTCAACTATCAGGAGTCGGTGTTACGCATCAAGGACGGCTTGCCCAAGATGAAGGACTTCCCGAAGGAATTCGGCGGCTCCGGCGCTACACTGCCGGAATAGCTGCGCGGGCGCGCAGCGCGTGATCGTTCATCTCATTGACGGCACCTACGAGCTGTTCCGCCATTTCTACGGTCTGCGCCGCTTCAACAAGGGCGACGATCGACCCTTCGGGGCCGTGAACGGCGTGCTGCATACCGTGCTGCAGATGATCGAGGAAGGGGCGACCCATCTGGGGGTCGCGACCGATCACGTCATCGAATCCTTCCGTAATGCTCTTTGGGCGGATTACAAGACCGGTGATGGCATCGAGCCGGCACTGTCCGCGCAGTTTCAACCGCTCGAAGATGCGCTCGCCGCGCTGGGAGTGGCGGTATGGCCCATGGTCGAGCTGGAAGCCGACGATGCGCTCGCTTCCGCGGCGCGATTCGCCTCCGAAGACGACCGCGTGCAGAAGGTATGCATCTGGACACCGGACAAGGACCTGGCGCAATGCGTGCGTGGCGAGCGGGTGGTCCAGGTGGACCGCAAGACGAAGGCCATACGCGATGCGCAGGGTGTGCGCGCGAAATTCGGTGTGGCGCCGCATTTGATCCCGGACTTCCTCGCCCTGGTCGGTGACGCCGCAGACGGGTATCCGGGCCTCGCGGGGATCGGTAGGGTGACCGCGGCACGCCTCGTCAGCCGCTACGGTGCCATCGAGGCGTTCCCACCGAGTGTGCTCGGGGAGCGACGTGAGCTGGCGCTGCTCTTCAAGCAGCTGGCGACCCTCAGGACTGACGCCCGGCTTTTTGCCAACGTGGACGAGCTGCGCTGGCGCGGAGCCACCGAGGGCTTCGCCGCGTGCGCAGCACGGCTGGGAGATGATCGATTGCTCACCCGCAGCCTCAAGGCTGCCCTCGTCTGAGCGAGCCGCCTCGCCGACGGCGCGTCGCGGCGCGTCGCACGAAATACCACTCTATTTCTTAACAGCTTTTGGTCTAGGCAGCCTGTGGGCAGTCCGTACGATGAGCGGCCATTCGGCCGGGCACGTACGCCTGCAGGCCGGTGCTCTGCGCCATGAACTGTCTGCCCTATCTGCGAAGACTTGCGATGGCCGTGCTGGCCGCTGCACTCATGCTGCCCCTCGCCCACGCGGCGCAGCCGGGAGCGATCGTGGGCGTCGTCACCAATTCGGAAAAACTCCCGCTGGCAGGAGTCACGGTGACGGCGGTCAGAGCGGATGGCGAAGCCATCCGCGCCACAGTCTCGGGCAGTGACGGGGTCTATTCATTCGCTGACCTGCCGCCTGGCGCCTGGTCTCTCACTCTGGATGCAGCCGGGTACCCGCAAGTCGCGGTGCCTGCGCTACAGGTGCTCGCGAGCAAGGCCACCCGGCGTGACGTGGTGATGAACGTTCCGGCCGGCGCGCCTGTGCCTGTCCCCGCTCCGGCAGCCGCCCCGGCGGCCGTCGCGCAGACCGTGTCCCCGGCTCTGCAGGCACCTGAGCCCGGGCCTGAATTCGACACCCAGACCCCGTTTGCGGTTGGCGATATCGGCTGGATGAACGGTAACAGCCGGGAAAAAGCCCCGATCTTCGACACCAGGTTCTTCACCCCTGAGATCCGCTTCGACGTGAACTATCTGCAGGACTTCAACCACCCGGTGGACCACACCATCGTCGGCTCGACCGAGGAGTTCCGCTCCGGGGAGTTCCAGATCGAGCAGGTGAGCTTCGGGGGTGACTTCCACTGGAACAACGTGCGCGCGCGCTTCCTGTCGATGATGGGACTGTTCGCGGTGACTACACCGCGCAATGACGCCAGCTCCGCAGTCGGTCAATGGGACCTGCAGGGCGCCTACAAGTACTTTTCGGAAGCCAACGCCGGCTATCACTGGGACGTAAATCATGGGCTCAATGTCGACCTGGGCGTGTTCGTTTCGTACATCGGGCTGTTCAGCTACTACAACTTTGACAACTGGACCTACCAGCCTTCCTTTGTGTCATCGAACACGCCCTGGTTCTTCAACGGATTGCGGGTGCAGTGGTTCCCCACTCAGACTCTGAAAATAGAGCCCTGGCTCATCAACGGCTGGCAATCCTACGCCAAGTTCAACGCTCATCCCGGCTTTGGAGGACAGATCCTCTGGATCCCGAACGACTCCTTCAAGCTGGTCCTCAACTCCTACAGTATCGGGCAGGACAATCTCGCCAGCGGCAGCGGAGTCCCTAACAATGGCGGCAACCCCAACGCTGCGATCGGCTCGCCCAACCCCAACGCCCCCTCCATCAACTACGCCAACGTCACACGCGTTCACGAAGACGACAGCGTCGAGTGGAAATACTACGACGCCAAAGGCAGCGCAGGCGCGGGCGTCTCGAAGATGGCGACCTCGGTAACCTGGGACATCGGCTGCGAATACGGCGGCGGCGTGCACTGCTCGCACGGCCCCAACAAAGCCAGCTTTTTCGGCGTGATGGCCTATGACCGGACCTGGTTCGATCATGACCT
>Ga0210394_10006595_pt1 | contig 12520 bp, 8 predicted proteins | sample IncBWC12MmetaG_FD_160121 | JGI IMG/M metagenome (GOLD analysis project Ga0210394, IMG submission 160121) | Forest soil microbial communities from Barre Woods Harvard Forest LTER site, Petersham, Massachusetts, United States - Inc-BW-C-12-M | ecosystem: Environmental > Terrestrial > Soil >... | reverse complement strand
CTTGCCGAAGTCGGCCGGTTGGTAGGTTTGCAAGAGGATTTGCTCGAGGGCGGTGCGCTGATCGAAGGATTTTTGGGGGAGGGAGACGAGCGAGAGAAGTAGGAGGAGGGTGGCGCGTATGGGCATGGAAAAAGTATAAAGCGTAAGAGAAGGAAGAGAAAGGATTACCGCAGAGTTAGCAGAGGTGCCGCAGAGGGCGCAGAGAGAATACTGCTGGAAGTGGGATCGAGAGTGGCGGGCGATGGAAGTGATGCCATCGATGGTGCTAGTGGATGATTGGTTGCCGCGATCCCTCCGCTGCGCAGCGGCAAACTGCGCCGTTGCTCCGGTCGGGATGACAGTGCGTTTGGACGCGCGCGGCGATGCTATTCACGGCGAGCTGAGGAGGGTAGCGCGCCTCGGCATAGAAAAAGTATAAAGCGTTGAGAAGGAAGAGAAAGGATTACCGCAGAGTTAGCAGAGGTGCCGCAGAGGCGTAGAGAGAATATTGCGAGGAAAGAAAATCGACGAAAATGGCGGCGGGCGGGAAGCGGAGAAGGAAAGGACGAGGCGCGGGTTGCGGTGGTTAGTAGGCGAAGCCGTAGTGCAAATGGTCGCACTTGACGCAGCGGTAGGGACGGATGCCGAATTTTGAGGTTAGTTTCTGGAAACCCTCGCACCGCTCGCGATAGACGCTGCCGGAAAGACATTGAGGGCAGCGGCGATTGCTATGGGTGGAGAATCCCCAACGTTGTGCCAGCGGAACTGGAGATACTACAGCGCGCTGGAGCTTTTGCGTTTCCACGTTGGCCTCCCCGTTGAAAGGTAGTCTTCGCTGGGGAGAACGATTGTAGGAGAAGGTACGCGGGGAAGGCAAGACGGGGAAACAGTAGTTACGTTGCGATTGAGTTAGAGGGGAGGGTGAAAGTAAGAGAAAGTCAAAAGCCACACCCTGAAAACCGCCCTTCGAACCTCAGGACAAGCACGGTGCGGCACTCGGACTCGCGATACTTTCGATAGTGCGAAGGGCTGAGTCGTTGCCGTGATCCCGCCACTGCGTAACGGCGAGATACGCCGCTGCTCCGGTCGGAATGACAACGTAAGAAAAACTAGAGACCCAACGCGAAGAGACGGAAAGGCTAGCCGACCAGGAGGGTTTCCTGGCTGGAGACGGCTTGCCAGCCGCGCTGGCCATAGATATAGACGTGCGTGACGCGATATTGGCGATCGAAGGGGCGGCCGTCCTGTGTGCCGCGGGCGGTCCAGAGCGAACTGACGACGGCGGTTTCCTGGAAGATGCGTACTTGAATGTCGGAGGCGATGAATACGGTGTACTTGTTGGTGGAAGAGGCGATGCTGTCCATGTAGGTGGCTTTGTTGATGACCCGGCCAGTGGAGGTGGTGCCGACGAAATCCTCACCGTAGACGCGTTTGAAGAAGGTGGTGTTGTTGAGCATCAGGGCGTGAACGGTTTCCTTTTCGAGGTTGATGAGTTCCTGGTGATTTTCCTCGGCCGTAGCGGCATCGGCTTCTGCCTGTTGCTGAGCGGCGGATTTTGCTTGTGCATTAGCTGGGATGGCGGAAACGCACAGGAGTGCGAGGACCAGCAGAAAATAGCGAGTGATCATGCGACTGAACCTCAAAGGAAAGTCGTGCTACTAGAAAAGTATACCGGGATTGTCAGAGTAGCTGGGGGTGCGGGGGCCCGAGGGTAGGAGAGAGTAAATAGGGGGGATGATGGCCGCTATTAGGAGAGTTCGTACACGGGGGTCTGAGTCGGGTTGAGATTGTGCCACGATCCCTCCGCTTCGTGGCTGACATTCGCAAAGAGCGAATGCCAGCCACTCCGGTCGGGATGACAAAGCAAGAGACGTGGCGTAGATCGGCTGCGAGGTTAGAGTGTTTTTTGAACGGAGCGAGTAACCCAGGACCCACCCGCAACTACGGCGGGTGGGGCACCCGGCGATGACTCGCGACACGCTGGTTACGATCGCAAAGCGGCGGCGAGCCGCCGCACTCCAAATTAGTGGGTGGTGATGGAGACGGTGGCGGTGGTTTGGCCGAAGGCGTTGGCCGCGTAGAGGGTGTAGGTGGTGTTGGCGGTGGGAGTGACGGAAACGGAAGTGCCGCGGGTGGCGCCGACTCCGGGCGAGACGACCACGTAAGAGGCACCGGTGACTTGCCAGGAGAGCGTGACTGGCGTGCCGGAGGCTACGTTGGTGGAGCTGGCGGTGAATTGTGTGACGCTCGGAGCGCTGCCCGATGGGAACGAATTGTTGTTGTAGAGCGGAGTGATCTGAACTACTTCGAAATTGGTTGCGGTGACGGAGCCGAGATTGTGGAGATCGCTGTTGTCGAAGCGATCGTCGGGAGCGCCGCTGATGTACATTGCGGAGCCATTATCGGCAAGGATGAGGCCGTACTTTTTCATAGCGTTGAGAATTACCTGGTTGGCCGCGGAGAATCCCGAGACATTAAAGTTTGCTTTGAGGCGGAGGCGCATGCCCATCGGCGGGGCGCTGGCGTTGCTGGAGGTGGATGCGGAGTGCGAAGCGGGCGGAGTGAATCCATCGCTGGAGTTAGGAACGGTGAAGCGGATGGCGTGGTTGATTGCGCCAGCGGCGACTTCGTCGTAGCGGACGAGACCCGGGAAGATCGGAAGGCCCGCGGCGTCGGCGCTGGTCCAAGTGTAGGGGCGCTGCTCATCGGAAAGAAGATCCCAGACGGCGCCTGAGCCGGCGTTCCAATTAGCGGATTGCGGATAGGAGCTGTAGAGCTCGTAGAGGAAACAGGAGGAAGTGTCGAGCACGAGTACGTGGCGATCGCCGGTGCCGGGATTGGGGTAGCCCTCGATGGGAGCGGTGAGTGGAATGGGCATCGGGCCGGGATCGCTTTCACTGCCGTAGGCGGTGTAGTTGATCGGGATGAGCGGCTGGGTTCCATCGACCACGGTGTAGGGGATACCGATGGTGGAACCTTGATATTGGCCGGCACCGAAATCGGCGTGCAGGCCGGCGGATGCGCCGATGAAATTGATGATGTTGGTGGAGTTGGAATCGACGGGAGCGGAAGAGATGTCTTTGTTCCAGAGATTGTCGGAGGGGAATGGAAGGAAACCGTTGAGGCTGGCGCCCTGGCCTACGGACATTTGGGAGCAGTTGGAAGAAGTTTGCGTGGAGCCGTTGACCTGGAAATTCACGGAGGAGGAATTGCTGCCGCCGGGATTGGGATTTTGCACCGCGATGGCGAAGGTGCCCGCGGAGGAGGCGGTACCGGTGGCGGTGAGTTGCGTTGCGGAGACGTAGCTAGTGGCGAGAGCGGTGCTGCCGAAGAAAACTTGGGCGCCCTGGACGAATTTGGTGCCGGTGACGGTGAGGGAGAAGCTGCCGAGATTTGTGGATGCGGGGGAGATTCCGGCGATCACGGGAATCGGATTTTGTAGCGAGACAGCGCTGGTGGCGGACTTGGTGGAGTCGGCGGCACTGGTGGCTTTGATGGTGACGGGATTGGAGGATGGGAGCGTTGCGGGCGCGGTGTATTTTCCGGTGGCGTCGATGGTGCCGAGAGTGGCGGAGCCATTGGCGGTGTCGTTGACGAACCAGGAGACGGTGGTGTTGCTTGAGCCGGTGACTGTGGAAGAGAAGGTGAAGGAGTCGCCGGCGCGGATATTGGCTGTGGTTGGAGCGACGGAGACGGCGATAGTGGTGGGGGCGGGGGGATCTGGCGTGGGAGATTTTGTGGTGGAGGAGCCGCCGCCGCTGGTTGCGCAGCCGGCCAGGAGCGGGAACAGACAGAGGAGTTGGAGGAGTCGAGGACGCATGTAGGGATAAGTTTGGAAGGGGCGAGGCGGTGGGACAACTGTACGAGGGGACAGAAAGAGGGCAGAGGTGCGGGGAAGAAAAGGAAAGAATTCACCACAGAGTTAGCAGAGGGGCCGCAGAGGGAACGGAGACAGTGCATGAGAGGTGGAGATCTTGCGGACATGGGGTGCAGCCTTCGTCGCTCAGGCTAAAGCAGTGCTGCACCTCTACACGGGAGGAAAACGAGCCGTGCTACTGCGCGGTAGTGGTTAATTCGCTTGTGGCTTGGGGCGGGTGCTGTGTTATATGAAACGAGTTAAATTTTGAGGTTTGAGGCGAGGGAAATGATGCGGAAAACGTTCGCAACGATTGTGTGCGCGGTGGCAATGCGCGCTTCTGTGACGGTGCTGTGCGCGTTTGTGATGGCGGCGTTGTGGGCGCCGATGTTGGAGGCGCGGAGCCCGCAGGCTGGGGATACCGGGTGGACGGCGTACGGTGGCGATAGCGGCGGGATGCGGTATTCGGGGGCGAAAGAGATTGATCGGAGCAATGTGGGGAAGTTGAAGCTGGCTTGGAGTTACCGGACTGGTGCGCTGGATGTGAAGACGAAATTGATTGAGAAGGCGGCGTTTGAGGCTACGCCCATTTTGGTGGAGGGAAAACTGTATTTGAGCACGCCGTATAACCACGTGATTGCGCTCGATCCGGAGAACGGAACGAAATTGTGGGAATACGATCCGGGGGTGGACCTGGAGAAGAGTTATTCGGAGGTTACTTCGCGTGGGGTGTCGGTGTGGATCGATGCGGCAGGGAAGGCTGGGCAGGTTTGCCGGCTACGGATTTTCCTGGGGACACTGGATGCGCGTTTGATTGCGTTGGATGGAGAGACGGGAAAAGTTTGCGGAGATTTTGGAGAAAAGGGACAGGTGAACCTGGGACGCGATGCGGAAACGCAGCTGGATTGGAGAGGCGGATACGAAGTGACTTCGCCGCCGGCGATTGCGAAGGATGTGGTGATTGTGGGGTCGTCGATTGCGGACAACTGGAGAGTGGATACGGGGCGAGGGATTGTGCGCGGGTTTGATGCGCGGACGGGGAAATTGCGGTGGACGTGGGACCCGATTCCATGGGCGCTGGAGACGAAACCGCACAGCGGGGCGGGGAATGCGTGGTCGATGATTTCGGTGGATGTGGAGCACGATTTGGCGTTGGTGCCGACGGGCAGCGCGAGTCCGGATTATTTCGGCGGAATTCGCAAAGGCGACAACAAGTGGGCGAATTCGGTGGTGGCACTGAAGGCGTCGACCGGAGAATTTGTTTGGGGATTCCAGGTGGTGCATCACGATTTGTGGGATTACGACGTGGCGCCGCAGCCGACATTGTTTACCTGGAAGGACGGAACGCCCGCGGTGGTGATCAATACGAAGATGGGGCATGTGTTTGTGTTGAACCGGCTGACGGGAGCGCCGCTGCTGCCGGTGGAAGAGAGAAAAGTGCCGCAGACGGATATTGCGGGAGAGCAAAGCTGGCCGACGCAACCGTTTTCGACAATTTCCCTGGTGCCGGAGAAATTTGAGGCGAGCGATGCGTGGGGGCCGACTCCGGAGGATGCGAAATTTTGCCGTGACAGGATTGAGGAGTCTCGGAACGAGGGGATATTCACGCCGCCGAGTTTGAAAGGGACGGTGGTGGCGCCGGGAAATGTGGGCGGAGTGAATTGGGGAAGCGCGGCTTACGATCCGCAAAGGCATTTAATGTTCGCGAATACCAACCGGCTGGTGGCGTGGGTGAAATTAATTCCGCGGGAGAAATACGCGGAAGAGACCAAAGGGACACAGAACAACCGGATTTTTGGCGAGTTTGGAGACCAGACACCTTCGCAGTACGGAATGTACCGGACATTTTTGTTTTCGCCGAGCAAGGCGCCGTGCAATGCACCGCCTTGGGGAACCACCGTGGCGGTGGATTTGTTCAGCGGAAAGATTTTGTGGGACGTGCCGCTGGGAACGCTGATTCCGGGAATGCAGACCGGGTCGATTAATTTGGGTGGGCCGATGGTGACCGCGGGAGGATTGGTGTTTACGGCGGCGGCGATCGAGCCGGTGGTGCGGGCGTTTGATTCGGAGAGTGGGAAGGAATTGTGGAAGTACGAAATGCCGGCGAGTGGACAGGCTACGCCGATGACGTATGTGATGAAGGGGAAGCAGTATTTGGTGATTGCCGCGGGAGGGCATGGGAAGATGCATAGCAAGCAGGGGGATTGGGTGTTGGGGTTTGCGTTGGAGTGAAGGGGAAGAGTTTTTAGTTATAGGTTTTAGGTTTTAGTTTAGAGCAAAGAGGGGAAGACCCAAGACCCACGCGCAAGTTTGGCGCGTGGGGCACCCACACACAGGATTATGAGTGTCACATCGGTTGTGTCGGGGGTTGGTTGCCGCGATCCCTCCGCTGCGCGGCGAGTATTCGCGCCGCGCGAATACTCGCTGCTTCGGTCGGGATGACACGTGCTGCTACGGTCGGGATGACAGCGTAAGCTTCTAAGGTCAGGTGAAGGGGGTGCAGCACATGGAGGACGCGGAGAGGAGGAAGTCAAAACCCGCACCCTGAACACCGCAGGTGCGGCACCCAGTTCAGACCGTAACTGGCGGTGGCTCCGGGATTCCATTTCGGGTTGGGAGTTTCTTTTGCGGGTAGGCGAAGTGGAAGACTGCGAAGGCGATGGCGAAGAGGATGAAGTCGATGACGCTGCCTTCGGGGCCGATGGAACCGCCGGTCAGCCAGCCGGGGCCGTGGAGTGTGGAGTTGAGGAGATGGCCTGTGGCTAACAGGCCGCTGTCGGGAACGGAATAGAGGAAGGTTTCGGCGTAATCGGCGGCGGCGTGGAGACCGATGGCGAACCAGAGAGTTCCGGTGCGGCGCAGCGTGAAGCAACCGAACATGCCGAAGAGGAAGACGGAAAGAGCGCCGACCCAACCTTCGCCGGGATTGGACAAATGACCGGCACCGAATGCAGCGGAAAGTAGAAATGCGGCAGGCCAGAAGCCGATGCCGGAGCCGAGCGTGAATTGCGCGTAGCCGCGAAACAAGAATTCCTCGAAGAGCCCGACGAGCACAAAGGCGATAGCCCAGAGGATGGCGTATTTCAGTAGGGCGGTTCCCGCAAGCGCAAGATTGCCAAAAGAAAACCCGCCTAGCGCGTACATTGCCAGCATTTCAATGGTCTCGAAGGCCAGCCCCCAGACGACCCCCTGCCAGAATAATTTTCCGAATGCGCCTTGCAGCGGAGTGCCGTACGCGCCGAAGGGGCGCTTTTCGATGCGGGACATGATCCATGCGGAGGCCAAGACGAGAAGAAGAATGGTGGATTCGAAGATGAGAGAGAATTGCGGTGTGAGTACGCCGCCGGTTTGGGCTTGCTTTGCGAGTTGCGCGAAGTATGGAATGTGGCGCATGACGCGTTGAACGATCACGAATTGGAAGGCGACGAGGATGGCCAGGAAGATGAGGAGACGCCAGCCGGCACGGATGCCGTTGGGGCCGAAGAAGATTTTGCGGAGGAGGCTGGGTGGGACGGGAGTTGGCGCGAGGCCGGGGACAGTGGAGATTGCGTCAATTGGAGCGGGGTCGGAATTCATGGAGTCCTCGCGGTTTTTTCGGATAGAACAAAATTCAGTTGTTCAGGGGCTAAAGCCCGTTTCTGCTAAAGGACATAATGCCGGAGCTAAAGCTCCGACCCCCGGTGCCAAGCACTGAGGCAAAACCCGCACCCTGAAAAGCGACCCTTCGAGACTCCGGATGAGAGGGTGCGGCACCCGGCGCAGTTGAAGCTGTCCCCCGGTAATAGAAAGGCGCCCGCCTCCCTTCCTCCGTCAGGGCAAGCAGAAGGCGGCCGCTACACAGGCTAGATCGTACACGGGACGGTCCTAGTGTTATGGACGCAAAAGAAGTGGGAAAGGTTCAGTTGTGGGTAAGAACGCGGGTTCGGGAGTGTAACGGGGCTTGGTTGGAGGCATCCGAATGGCAGGGGCTGTGCGGAGGGTGGGTGTTAAATGAGGCGGAAGAGCGGGTTGCAGCGTTTGGCGACGGTATTACTGGGCGCGGGATGGCTTTTGGCGTGCGCAGGGGCTTGGGCGCAAGAGGGTGTCGCTGCGACCGGAAGTGGCGGGGCGGAGGAGATACCGCTGGAGAAGTGCGATGTGTTGCCGGTGGTGATGGTGAGGATTGATGGCGCGGAGATGCGCTTTCTGGTGGATACGGGCGCGACCACGATGTTGAATATCGGGACGTTTTCGAAGGGCAGGTCGAAAGATATTGCGGTGACTTCGTGGACCGGGACGCTGGCGACGAGCGCGAAGGAAGTTTATTTGCCGGAGCTGGTGTTGGGGAGTCACCGGTTGAAGGAATTGCGATTGCCTGCGATTGATTTGAGTCCGATTGGGAAGGCTTGCGGAGCCAAGATTGACGGGATTCTTGGAGCGGATTTGCTGGACAAGATGGGCATGACGATAGATTTGAAGAGGCGCGTGGCGGCGTTCGAAACGGATGCCGGGGATGCGAAGTCGCGGTACATGCAGATGGAATCGGGGATGCACCAGTGCTCGGATGCGTTCGAGAACGGAAATGTGGCGGTGCTGGAGCAGTGCTTCGATCCAGAGATTGTGATGTATTCGCCGGATGGAGAATACCGCGGGCGAAAACAGGTGATGGAATATTTACAGGCGCGATTCATGAAGAATGCGCCGAATCTCGTTTACAAGATGGAGGTGAAGGACATGAAGAGTTTTGGAGATGCGCTTTGGTATTCGTACGATTACACGATTGATACGCCGAAGGAACATATCGCGGGGCACGGGATGAGCATGTGCAGGAGAGTGGATGGGAAGTGGAATGTTTTGAATTTGCATAATTCGATGGTGGAGGCGGAGGGAGTGGCGACGAATTGAGGGAAAGAGAAGGATTAAGGCAGAGGGCGCGGAGGGGTAGAGAGGGATTGGACGGATGGTGACGGCACTGCGATTGTTCCGTCGATGGTGCGAACGGTTGAATGGTTGCCGGGATCCCTCCGCTGCGCAGCGGCAGGTGCGCCGCTGCTTCGGTCGGGATGACAGCGTGCGATTCCGATAAAGCGGTCGACGCGCAACGATTTGCTCGTGATGCGGATACATTGAGTGGACCGCCTCAGAAGGCGGTCCCTACAAAGGAAGGAATGTTCGGATAGAACCTGAACCCGGACCCGGCAGGAGACGCGCAGACGGGATGGAATGTTGAGGTACGGCTAAGGTTGTGGATGTGGGTGAACCGTAAAGCGGCGGCTAGCCGCCGCACTCCAAAAAGTTTCGGAACACGATAGTAAAAAGAATAAAGGGGATTGAGCGATGGGGAAGAATTTGGTGGTGCAGGTTGGTAAGGCTGGAGGGGAGTTTGAGTTTGTGGAACGGGAGATGCCGGTGCCGGGGGCTGGCGAGGTGCGGATTAAAGTGCAGGCTTGTGGAGTTTGTCACAGCGACCAGGTGACGAAGGAAGGCTTGTTTCCGGGGATGGCGTATCCGCGGGTGCCGGGGCACGAAGTGGCGGGCGTGATCGATGAAGTGGGCGCGGGAGTGACGGAGTGGAAGAAGGGCGATCGCGTGGGATCTGGTTGGCATGGAGGACACGACGGAGTTTGCGATTCGTGCCGACGCGGGGATTTTGTAACTTGCCAGAACGAGCAAGTGACCGGAGTGAGCCGCGATGGCGGGTACGCGCAATACATGATTGCGCGGCGTGAAGCGGTTGGGCGGATACCGGATGGTTTGGATGCGGCCGAAGCGGGGCCGCTGTTTTGCGCGGGGATTACCACGTTCAATGCGTTGCGGAATAGCGTGGCGCGGCCAGGCGATCTGGTGGCGGTGCAGGGCATCGGAGGGCTGGGGCATTTGGGAATTCAGTACGCGGCGAAATTCGGATATCGCGTGGTGGGCATTGGGCGCGGGCCGGAGAATGGAACGCTGGCGAGGAAACTGGGAGCGACGGAGTACATTGACAGCGCGAAGGGAAACGCTGCGCAGGAGTTACAGAAATTGGGCGGAGCGAAGGTGATTTTGGCTACGGCGCCGAGCGCGAAGGCGATGTCTGAGTTGATCGGCGGATTGGGACCGAGAGGTCAGTTGATGGTGGTGGGCGTGCCGTTGGAACCGATGGAGGTGAACGCGATTCCGTTGGTGCTGGGGAAGCGATCGATACAGGGATGGTCGTCGGGGTCGTCGATTGATTGGGAGGACACGTTGCGGTTTTCTGTGCTGACGGGCGTGCGGGCGATGATTGAGAAGTATCCGATGGCGAAGGCGAAGGAAGCGTACGAGCGGATGAGCAGTGGGAAGGCGGAGTTTCGGGTGGTGTTGACGATGGAGTAGGGAAGAAGAGGAGCAGAGGGCGCGGAGAGGCGGAGAAGGATTGGACGGATGGTGACGGCATGCGATTATTCCATCGATAGTGCGAACGGTTGAATGGTTGCCGCGATCCCTCCGCTGCGCAGCGGCAAAGTGCGCCGCTGCTTCGATCGGGATGACAGCGTTTTGGAGCGGGGTGACCTACAGAGAAGAGAACCCAAGAGGGCGGCATAAAGCCGCCCCTACAAAGTGCAAGAGCCAGCCTTCGGGCTGGCTACTACAACAGAAAGGAAGCGCGGTGGTGGAATTGATTGGATGGGGTTGGTGGGTTAAACTGCCAAACCTGTGGCGGACACTTCTTCGATGATTGGTAGCAGCGTTTCCCATTACAGCATTGTGGACAAGCTTGGTGGCGGCGGAATGGGCGTGGTGTATAGGGCCAAGGACACGCGCCTGGGGCGCAGCGTCGCGCTGAAATTCCTTCCTGACGATATTTCCCATGATCCGCAGGCGATAGAACGGTTCCGGAGAGAGGCGCGGGCGGCGTCTTCGCTGAATCATCCGAATATCTGCACTATTTACGATATTGGGGAGTTTGAAGGGCGGCCGTTTATTGCGATGGAATTGCTGGAAGGGCAGACGCTGAAGCATCGCATCGGCGGTAAGGCCATGGCGATTGCGGATCTGCTGGAGTATGGGATTCAGATTGCGGATGGACTAGAAGCGGCGCATCTGAAGGGCATCGTGCATCGCGACATCAAGCCGGCGAATATTTTTCTGGTGAGCAAGGGGCAAGCGAAGATTCTGGATTTCGGATTGGCGAAGCTGGCTGCACGCGCGGCTGCGGCGGAGTTTGTCAGCGAGGCTTCGAACCAGACGCGGACGCATGTTGTGAGTGGCGATGATTTCCTGACTAGCCCTGGGAGTTCGATTGGAACGGTGGCGTATATGTCCCCGGAGCAGGCGCGCGGAGAAGAGTTGGACGCGCGGTCGGATCTGTTTTCGCTGGGTGTGGTGTTGTATGAGATGTCCACGGGGATGGTGCCGTTTTCCGGGTCGACGGTAGCGGTGATTTTTGACGGGATATTGAATTCGACGGTGGCTCCCGCGACGAAGCTGAATTCGCGGTTGCCGCAGGCGATTGAGAATGTTTTCAGCAAGGCGTTGGAAAAGGATACGGATTTGCGGTACCAGACGGCTGCGGAGCTTCGCGCGGACTTGAAGAGGATGAAGCGGGACCTGGATTCGAGCCGGCGGCCTGCAGCGGAAAAGCAAACGGCGTCTGGGGTTCAGCCAGCGAAAGCGGCGGCGGAGAAAAAATCCGTGGCGGTGCTTTATTTTGAGAATCAGAGCGGCGGGAAAGAGGATGAATATTTTCGCGACGGGATGACCGAAGACATCATCACGGAGCTTTCGAAAATTACGCAGCTACAGATATTTCCGCGGTCGGAGATGCTGGCGTTCCGGGACAAGGCGATGGCGGCGCCGCAGGTGGGGCAGCAGTTGGGCGCAACGTACGTGCTGGAAGGAACGATCCGACGGTCGGGGAACCGGTTGCGGATTACGGCGCAACTGGTGGAAGGCGCGACACGGCATTCGGTGTGGGCGGAGCGGTACGACCGGCAATTGGAGGATGTGTTCGCGATTCAGGATGAGATTGCGCGAAGCATTGCGCAGGCGCTGCGGATTACGCTGACTCCGCAAGAAGAAAAGACCATTGGGCTGAAGCCGACGGAGAATACGCAGGCTTACGATTTTTACCTGCGAGGACGGAGCTACACGCGGCGCGAGAACATGGATTATGCGCTGCAGATGTTTGAACAGGCGATTCAACTGGATAAGAATTTTGCGCTGGCGCATGCGGGGATCGCGCATTTGTGCGGGTTGATTTACGAGGTACGGGAACAAAGCCAGGACTGGATCACGCGAGGATTGACGGCGTGCGACCGGGCGATGGCACTGGCGCCGGATTTGCCGGAAGTTATGGTGGCGCGATCACGGTTATTTTACTCGCAGAAGAAATATGACGAGAGCGAGTTGATGGCGCGGCGAGCGATTGAGAGGAAGCGGGATTGCGACGGGGCGTGGAATATTCTGGGGCGGGCGCTGATGTCGCTCGGGAAGTATGAAGAGGCCGCGAAGATCGCGGAGCAGGCCATCGAAGCGAACGGCGACGATTACAACACGTATATTCCGTACCAGCATTGCCTGGAGCGATTGGAACGGAAGAAGGAAGCGGAACATGTGCGCGAGCGCATGACCGCGGTGTTGCGGCAACAACTGGAGATGGTGCCGGAGGATGTGCGCGCGCGTATTTTGTTGGCGTGCAACCTGGCGTATTCCGGGGAAACCGAGGAAGGCGCGCGGCATCTGCAG